>Ga0105107_10000976_pt1 | contig 18632 bp, 14 predicted proteins | sample PPLLaktember2015_6_FD_79335 | JGI IMG/M metagenome (GOLD analysis project Ga0105107, IMG submission 79335) | Freshwater sediment microbial communities from Prairie Pothole Lake near Jamestown, North Dakota, USA - PPLs Lake P8 Core (1) Depth... | ecosystem: Environmental > Aquatic > Freshwater >... | reverse complement strand
TATTATGAAGATTAAATTTATTTATTAAGCTATGCATAATCTCCATCTGTTCACGTTCCTCATTATCTGAAGATTTGTTTATATCGACACTTCCTGCGACAATAATAAGGTTTGTATCTTTTTGAAGTTCGGCGCTTTCACCAAACCAGCTTACAAGAGAGGTAAGGTTTTTTATTTTGTCTAACCTTGCCATAGAAAAAATGGGTATAAGGTTTGGCTTCTCAAGATATCCTATGACATCTGGATCTTCGGAATTTTCAAAAAGCAGTTTGTGAAGATTATCTTTAGTTTCTTTAAGTCTACTGTTTAAATCTGTATATGGAAAATATACTTTTGTGTTAACACCAGGAGGAACAATATTGAATTTTGGATGAAAGAGATTTATTCCACCTGTAACGCGATAAAGATCCGGCATTGTAAATATTTTATAAGATTCGTACTGGCCTATACTATCTTCTGTCCCCGCAATTTCCTGGTATGAAGATGTAATAATAAAATTAGCAGCATTTATCGCCAGTAAGTCTGCAGTAAACTGAATTGAAAAATGATATTGGTTCTCAAGACTTTTCCAGTATAAACCGCTGTAAAGATATTTGCTTTTCTCAAGTGCGTGTGCAATGTTGCATTGTGTTACTCCGAATTTCTTTGCGAGCATATAACCAACCATGTTGCCATCAGAGTAATTCCCGATAATAAAATCAGGTTTCTCTCCAAACTCAACAAGAAGTTCTTTAAAAGAATCTTCCGCAAATGTTTCAAGGTACGGCCATATTTCAAATCTGGATATCCAGTTATCGGTTACATTTTTGTTAAATGTTCGGAATGGAACACGAAGAATCCAGGAGTTTTTTGTTTCATGAACCTTTTCAAGTCTTTGATTACACTTTGTTCCTTCCGCATTTGGGATAAGCCTTGTTAAAATTATTATCTTAGGATTAGCATCAAGCCCGGATTCGTTGAGAGATTTTATCATAGCTTTTTCCAGTGCCTTTACCTGGTCAAGAATATAAACTACCTGTCCGCCTGTATCCGGTTTGCCAAGTACACCTTCCTGTCCAAAGAAACCATGTGGAGAAACCACGACAATATTAAATATCATGGGAATTCGCGAAAGAAAATCGCGTAGCGAAACATGATCTGGTGACTGCATCAGCCTGTCGAGCATTTCGAGACTCTCGCTAATCCTTCCAGCAGTGTTTCCTAACCCGCGTTCAAAACCAAGTTCTTGTAAAGGATGTCTTATGTTTGAGTATGGTTCATCTTCAGTATATTTTCTAAGCATTTTCAAAGCTTTATCAATACTGCTACTGAGTTTTTCAGGATTATTTATTCTGCCGTTAACAATAAGCTGCTGGTTTTTGTATTTATGAAGGAAAAGAAAATCAAACAATGCAGTACTTAACTTTTCAGGGTTAGTAAACATTGTACTCGATAAATACCGATTTAAATATTCTACCCCTTTGCCAATACTTTTAGGTTCCCGAATACTGGGGAACTTATCATAAAAAGTGCTGAAGTTTAAAGAAAGTAGATCATTATTGGTTTCGGGATTAACAAAAAGTTCCTTTACTTTCAGAAATTCAACCGAATTTATTTTTTCATAATACATCTCTTCAATATTGAAGAGGTAATAATCTGATGAACCTATTTTTTCCCTGAATTCAAAATAAGCGTAATTGCCATGGTAAACTGCTTCGGTTGTTTTTCTTAATATATTTTCAATTGCTTCATGATTTCCAACTTTATTCTCTTCTTTAAAAGATTCAAGGATTTCAAGCAGTCCACCTTTAACAAAAAGATTTTTCCCGGAATTAAATAGCCTGTTCAGGTAACTAAAAAAATCTCTTTTATTCTCATCTATTAAAGAAATGATTTTTTTACTCACTATAATTTCCTTTCCCGTTAGTTAAGAATTTATAGTAGTTTATTCCATCAATGATTCCGCCCGCATAATTTCTTTCGGCAAAATAAACTCGCTCACTTCCGCGCAGGGAGTCAAGTTCCTGACTATAATTTCCAACCACAACTCCAAGCAGTTCACCTTTTAACATTTCTCGATCATTACCTGAATCTCCAGCAACTAATATATTTTCATAAGGAATATTCCATCTGTATGATAAATACCTTATTGCTTTTCCTTTAGATGCGCGGTAAGGAAGTATATCAAGGAACTGTCCGTGACTGTAAATTATATTAGCTTTTATTTTATTCTTTAAAAGAATTTCTTTAATCTTTCCCAGGTTTTCAGGATTATCTATCATATTATAACTTATCTTGAATTCTCTTTGGGTTTCTTCTTCCTGGTATTGGAGGAATTTAACTGGCATTAGAAGGTCAACGATTTTTTTTCTATTCCATTGATGTTTTATATGAGCTTTCCATCCTTTTGAATATACCAGTTCATCCTTGTAATCATAATATATTTCGGAGCCAACAGAAGATATTATTACAATAGGAAGTAAAACATTGTATTCTTTCAGAACATTAATGGTAGAGTCAACGGTCCTTCCGGTAGCTACAGCAAAACCTATATCAGGGCTGACTTCGCTTATTATTTTATTTAGCTCTTTCAGCAAATCATCATCTCCAAGCAAAGTATTATCAATATCTGTAACAATCAGTTTCTTCATACCAAGAAGTTTTTTCCCAACCTGTGCAAAAGAATCTATCTTTCCGTTTTCCACTGACATAATTTTTTCTAATTCGTCCAGATAAGTGTCTGTGTGTGTTTTCCACGTATAAAGCTTCTTTACATTCTTCATACCATCCTCCGAATATTCCTTCCATAATTCTTTGTCATCTAAAATTTTATTTATTGCTTTTGAGATATTCTGCGGATCAGCCACATCAACGAGAATTCCGTTTTTACAATTTGATATTATATCTTTTGGCCCGCCGTCATCCGTAGCAACAATAGGAACCCCGGAAGCTGCTGCTTCCAGCAAAGTTAAACCGAATGGTTCAGTAAGTGCTGCGTTAACAAACACCCCGCCTGTTTCAGCAGTAATATGGTAAAGTTCAGGAACTTCAAGGTCGGTGTCGTGTCTTTTGGGAATTGCCATTTTACCATAAAGATTATATTTATCCATCAGGAGAAGAATTTCCGTAAGCACTTCGCGTTCATTATCAGGCATTGTTTGTATGTCCTTCCTGATGCCTGCAAAGATTGCTAGATTAGCTTTTGCCTGAAGTTCTTTATCATCACCATAAGCTGTTATAAGGCCGGAAATATTTTTTCTTTTATCGGCTCTGCAGAGAGTAAGGATTATTGGTTTGGTAATATCCATGAAAAATTTATGAAGTTTTTCGCTTATGCTTTTTATAATTTCTTTTGTCTCGTCATCAAAAGGGCGCTCTTCATTGTAAGGATAAAACTTTTTTATATCAACTCCCGGAGGAATTACTTTAAATTTAATGCCGGTACTATTTTTATATTCACCATACTGTTCTTTAATTTCCTGGCGGGTGCTTGTAACAATCATATCTGCATAATATATAACCATTTCTTCAACATCTATGCGATGATTTATCTTATATCTCCTTTCAATTTCCTCTATTTCAAGTCCTTCACTCAGAAGTTTTCGGAATTTTGCATGACCGAGAGAATGCCCTGTATGAACAAATGGAATTCCGAAAAATTTTGTTAATTCGGAACAAACATATCCTGCATCGGCGTAATGACTATGGATAACATCGGGAAGCCAACCGACAGTTTTGATATGTTTGATGCTGTTATCAACAAACTCTTCAAGATGGTCCCAAAGCAATTCTTTCCTGATATATTTCCCTCCACCGGATTTTATTCTTACAATGCTGAATTTTTCATTGATCTTTTTTTCAGGCAGAGAATATTCTTCAGATAGGGTTTTATCCTTTATCAATCGTGTCATAAGTTCAACCTTTTCTACCCGGGGATCTTCACTCAAAGCTTGTCCAAGTTCAAGTACATACTTTACTTGTCCGCCGGTATCGGCATCTCTGCCATACTCAACATTTTCAGTTCTTATCAATCCGTGGATGCTATATAATTGTATATAAAGTCCGTTCCTTCTTTTATTCATAATTACACTTTAATTTTGAATTTATCATATATATTATCGTTTTCAGGAAGTGCACCTCTAATCTTCACTATCTCACCGGCAAAATCAGCAGCAGTTTTATTGAGGTCTTTAAGATTCCAGCCACCGAGATAACCGGTACACAATATTGATGCATAAGCATCGCCTGCTCCAACAGTATCTACAGCATCTTTAACAGAAGCTTTACAAAAATCAATTTCATCCAGCTTAAAAAGGTAGGAACCTTTTTCTCCGCAGGTAACACATAAAAGATCAATAGCAAACAAATTTTTTATTTTTAAAGATGTGGCGATAAGATCATAAGTTTCATTAATAAACAGATTATTAAGAATGATTAGCTCATCTTCATTTATTTTTAGAACATCTGCAGTTTTTAAAGATTGTTTAACCGTTTCAACCGTGAAATAATTCTGACGTATATTAAGATCGCAAAAATATTTTATCGGTTTGCCAAGTAAAGATTGAATTGTGTCTCGTGAGACTGTACTTCTTTGGGCTAAAGTGCCAAAGTAGAGACAGTCTGAATTTAAAATCATACTAACAATATCTTCTTTCTTTTTTATAAAATCATAAGCACAGTTTTGTTCAATTTTCCAGCGGGGAATTTTTTTTTCATCAAGATTTGCAATTGCTCTTCCGGTAGGATATGTATCATCTGTTTGAATATAATCCGATGAAATTCCATTATGCTTAAGGAAATTTAGAATCTCCGCACCAAATTCATCATTTCCAATTCTACTCACAAAATTTCCTCGTCCCGTAAGTTTAATAACATGATAGATGAAGTTAAAAGGAGCTCCGCCGATCTTCTTTTCATTCTCGTAAACATCAAATAATATTTCACCAATTGAAGCGATAAACGGCATATAATGGATCCCTTATATTTTAATTTTATCAAAACTATAATAAAATATTTCCTGATAATCGCAAGTTTTATGAAACACAAAGACGAATAATATCATGAAGAAACTTTCGAACAGGATCGTAATTTCACTTTTATCCATTGCAGTAATGTCATTCAGAATCCTGAAATGTCGTCAGAACATGTTTATTTGAGGATCTTAAAACTTAAAGCCCCGAACCGAGTATTCAGAGTGACAATTTCTTTGAAATCAGGACGCTATTCTTTCACCAAGGTATTTTTTTTAAGAGTTATTATTTTATACGACCATTCATCACAATTCATTTAGCATAAAAATTTTTATTTAATATTTTCACTTTCCAAAATCACTAGAAAAAAGAGTAATATGAACAGAATGCTAAAGATTCTGCTGGTAATATCAGTGTATATTCCGGCAACCAGTTTTGCGGGCAATGGAGAAGGGAATAATTCTTCAAATCCTTTATTCGGAGAGTTTAATAATATAATAAGCTACAATTTACTTTCGGCAGAACATATCCTTACGGCTACAGAAACTACGCTTAGTGATGCTAAAAATTCTCTGAAAGAACTCTATTCAATTGAAAGAAAGAAAAGAACTTTTGAAAATACTGTGATGGAGCTTGATAATATTTATAATAACATTTATAAGGTTTACGGCTCCGTTTATTTAATGGCAAATGTTCATCCTGTTGATGATATAAGGAACAATGCAAATGATGGGGTTTCTCAATTCAATAAATTCTTTAATGAGTTGTCGCTTGATGAAGAATTATATAAAGCTTTTAAAGACTATTCAGAAACTACTGAAGCAAAAAATCTTTCAGGATATAAAAAGAAATTTCTTTCTAAAACAATTGCAGACTTTGAACGAGATGGACTCGGCCTTCCTTTGGAAAAAAGGGAAGAACTTAAAAAGTTACAGGATAAATTGTCCGATCTCACAATTTCATTTTCAAAAAATATTGCTGAGGTTAATGATTACCTGATTGTTGATGAGAAAGATATGGATGGTTTGGATGCAGAATATAAAAACGCACACCGCACAGAAGATGGAAAATATAAAATCGGGTTGAGTTATCCATCCTACATTCCTTTCATGAAATTTTCTTCATCGGAAGAAACAAGAAAAGAATTATATAAGAAATATAACAACCGGGCAGTTGACAAGAATATTGATTTATTAAAAGAGATACTTATTGTACGACAACAAATTGCTAAAATGCTGGGATATAATACTTATGCAGAGTATGTAATTGAAGATAGGATGGCCAAAACGCCTGGCGCAGTTTGGGAGTTTGAAAAAAATCTTATTGGAAAAGTAAAAGAAAAGGGCAGAAAAGATTATAATGAGCTCCTCACAATTAAAAGAGCATATCTTGGTGATAATACTATTAATATAATACAGCCATGGGAAGCATCTTTTTTTAATGACAAACTTCTGAAAGAAAAATATCAGATCGATCAGAATAGTGTTAAAGAATACTTTGAACTTAATAATGTTCTTGATGGGTTCTTTAAAATTTCAAAACAGCTTTTCGATGTAGAGTTTAAAGAAGTACAAAATGCCCCTGTCTGGCAAAACGATGTAAGATTGTTCGATGTTGTAAAAGATAATAAAGTAATTTCAAGGTTTTATCTTGATCTGCATCCCCGCGAAAATAAGTTTTCTCATGCTGCTTGTTTTCCAATGATTAAAGGAAAGGAAACCATAAATGGTTACCAAATGCCTGTTGCATCCCTGGTTTGTAATTTCCCGGAAGCTACAGAAAATCAGCCGGCATTGCTTTTACATTCAGATGTTGAAACTTTCTTTCATGAATTTGGACATGTATTACATAATGTTTTAACAAATGCAGAGCTTGCAAGTCTTTCCGGAACTTCAGTGGCAAGAGATTTTGTTGAAGCTCCGTCACAGATTTTTGAAAACTGGGTTTGGACCTATGATGCTTTAAAATTATTTGCAAAGCATTATAAAACCGGAGAGGTTTTACCTAAATCTTTATTTAATAAAATGATCGCTTCAAAAAATGTTGGCTCAGGTTTAGCAACTCTACAGCAAATATTTTATGGTTTAATTGATTTAACATTGCATGACAAATATGATCCGAATGATAATGTTACAACCACAGATGTTGTAAAAAAATTACAGAATGAAGTTACTTTATACCCATATCTTGAAGGAACAAATATGCAATCTGCATTTGGTCATTTAACAGGATACGCAGCTGGTTATTACGGCTATTTGTGGTCAAATGTTTATGCACAGGATATGTTCAGCATTTTTGAGAAGAATGGGATCATGAATAAAGAAACGGGATTAAAATATAGAGATATAATATTATCACGTGGCGGTACTGCGGATGAAATTAATCTTATAAAAGAATTTTTAGGAAGAGAACCTAACCAGGAAGCTTTTTTAAAATCATTAGGATTAAATGAGGGCAAGTAATTTCGCCCTCCTTGAAAGATTTTATTTATTTTTCCTTATCATCTTCGGACATATTCATATCCTCCCATGGATTATTATCTGTGTTCCAGGTTTCAATTTTAATTTTCCAGGAATCATCCGATTGCTTTTCCCAGATTGTAAGATATTTCCCGTTATCTGACCAGCCATCAGTCATTCCGGGAATTGTCATATCGATTGTATAAGTTCCGATTTCATAGGCAAGATCTCCAGAGGATAATACTTCTATTGTACTAAGTGTCATATTATTAATCTTAAAGCCCATTTCCTGAGATTCCTTATTTTTTTTCATAATTGCATCTTTGCCTTTTATTATTGGCTCATAACTGGGCATTGAAACTGCATCATCTGCGTACATAACCATTATTGCTTCTTGATTATCTGCTACAATAGCTTTTACCATTTCGTTGTTTAACATTTGTATTTTTTCTTTTAACCCGGAATCTTGTGCAAATAAACTACCGGAAAAAAGAATTAAACTAAAAGCTGCAACAGAATTTTTAAGAATGGATTTCATTGGACCTCCTTATTAAATTACTTATTAAGTTTTTAGTAATAGAAAAAATTATTAGAGCATGATTATGTGTAAAAATATATATAAATTATTGCAAGTAACAAAAAAGAAGAACAATGAGTTTAAAAGAATTCAAAGCAGCAAAGATAAATGATCTTAAAGATGGAGAGATGAAAGTTGTTTCTGCAGGAGATGGTAAAGAAATCCTTCTTACAAGAATAGATGGAAATTACTATGCACTTGGTGCTAATTGCACTCACTATGGCGCTCCTCTGGCACAAGGAGTATTGTGCAAAGGAGTAATAATATGTCCCTGGCATCATGCCTGTTTTGATGCAAAGTCAGGCAGTCTTTTAGATCCCCCTGCAAGGGATTCGCTTCCTAAATATTCAACAAAAGTCCAGGGCGATGATGTAATTATAATGATACCGGAAGAACTTGAATTACCACGACCGCCACAAATGATTAAAGCAAACTTAGCTGATAAAAGAAATTATATTATTCTTGGTGGTGGTGCAGCGGGAAACACTGCTTCACAGGCTTTACGTGAAGCAGGCTATACCGGGAAAATAACAATGATTACTCAGGAAAAGAGAGTGCCGTATGACCGTCCTAATTTAAGTAAAGCTTATCTTTCGGGAGAAGCACAACCTGAATGGATGCCCCTGAGAGGAGAAGATTTTTATAAAGAGTATGATATTGAAATTCTTTTCAATACAAAGGTGAAAGAAGTAAATACAGCTGCCAGAGAAATTCTTTTAAATAGTAATATCAAATTAAAGTTTGATAAAATACTTTTGGCAACTGGCGGAGTGCCGAGAACTCTCAACATTTCCGGTTCTGATCTTAAAAATATTTTTTATTTAAGAAGTTTTAACGATTGTGATAAAATAATTGAAACCTGTAAGGATGCGTCCAAAGCAGTTGTAATTGGTTCAGGTTTTATCGGGATGGAAGTTGCCCATAGCTTGCACGAAAGAAAATTGGATGTAACAGTTGTCGCCCAGGGAGAAATTCCATTTAAAAATATTTTTGGCAGCGAAATAGGCAATCTTATAAAAAGATTACATGAAGAACATGGCATTAAATTTAAACTCAGCTCACAGGTTTCAAAATTTGAAGGCAATGATAAAGTAACTTCAGTTGTACTTAAAAATGGTGAGAGGATAGATTGCGATCTTATTGTAGCTGGAATTGGTGTTAAACCCGCAACAGATTTTTTGAAAGGCATTAATCTTGAAAAAGACGGCAGTATAAAAGTTGATGAATTTCTCCAGGTTGCCAAAGATATCTTTGCAGTAGGTGATATTACCATGTTCCCCTATAATGGAAATCATATTAGAATAGAACACTGGCGTGTAGCGGAACAGCAGGGGCGTATAGCAGGATTTAATATGGCAGGAAAGAAAATAATTTTTGACAAACAGCCTTTCTTCTGGACAGTTCAAGCCGGATTGAACATAAGATATGTTGGTAATGCAAGTCAATGGGATGAAACAATTATCTGGGGTGATATTAAATCAAAAAAGTTTATAACTTTTTTAGTTAAGGATAATAAAGTCGCTGCTGCAATCGGAAATAACAGGGATACCGAAATGGCAGCGATAGAACAATTAATGCTTCATAGCAGAATGCCCACTGCAGATGAGTTGAAGGGGAAAGAAATTGATTTGGTTAAATTAACATCGAAAATTTAGTGAATACTTTATTATAAAATTTAATCATTAAAATTGAAGTTCACTTCAATTAAAAGAGTGTATCAACTCACAAAGTACCTCCTTAAATAAGAAGCCCTTAATAAAGAATATTCTTTTATATAACAAATGTTAATTAGTATCACAGGCCTGAAGATATTTCACCAGTATATTTACTCATCAATTTTAATCATAAACGAAAGGATGATATGTTTAAGAAATTATTTTTGCTGGTTGTAATTTCTTTTCTTTCAGTCTGTTATGCACAGGAAATAAAAAATCCAATCGTAGTTGGGCCCCAGATTGGCTGGCATAAAGCTTCAGATGCTGATGATGGGCAGCTAATGTATGGTGCTGCTTTAAGATTAAAGTTCACCAATGCATTCGGTTTCGAAGGCTCAATTAATTATCGACAGGAAGAATATCTTAATGGAACCGTAACCGTTTCACAATGGCCGGTTATGTTATCTGGATTATTTTTTATCACTCCAAATATTTATGGGTTGGCAGGAGTAGGGTGGTATAATACAAATATAGAATTTGATAACACTCTAATTAATATCGGTGATAAAACTTCACAGGAATTTGGATGGCATTTTGGCGCTGGTGTTGAAATACCTTTAGGACAATCAATTTTAATAACAACAGACTTCCGGTATGTATTTATTGATTATGACTTTGGCGAAGTACCCGGAGCCGGTGAAATAAGCAGCGACTTTTTTGTAATTAAAGCAGGATTACTCTTTTCTATTAACTAAGTAATAAGTAATTAAAATATATTTAGAGGCTTTCTTCTGTTTTTCTTTATTGATAGTAAACATTTAGGTAGCCACACAATTTTTTAATGTTTATGCACTCACTTTAAAATTTTTTTAATTTCATATTAAAAAGGATTGACAATAAAATCTTTAAATGATATGTTCCTTCATACCAGTTTCGAATTGCATAAAGAATTGAATAATCTTCTTTCTCAAAAAAATCCGGAAACTATAGAAAGGGTTTAACGATGACAAAAACAGTTGCAGGCATACTCAGAAGTAAGGGTTATAATATTCATTCTGTTAATGTAGATTCAACAGTATTTGAAGCCTTACAATTAATGGCAATTAATGGTGTGGGAGCTTTACTTGTTATGGAAGGGGAAAAGCTTGTCGGTATTATGTCTGAAAGAGATTATGCAAGAAAGGTTGTCCTGCTTGGCAAAACATCAAGAGAAGCGAAAGTAAGAGAGATTATGTCTGATAAAGTTTTATATGTCCATTCTCACCGGACAGCAGAAGAGTGTATGGCAATTATGATAAATAAAAGAATTAGGCATTTACCTGTAATTGATAATAAAAAACTTACTGGAGTCATATCTATAGGAGATGTTGTTAAAGCCGTAATAGATGAAAAAGAGTTTGTTATAGAGCAGCTTGAAGAATATATAACCGGAAGGAAAATTGTTGCAGAAGTATAATTAATGTTTTTAATGGGGTTAATATTTTTTTCACTCCACTTTGAACCTTATCGGAAGTTTTGTCCTCATTTTATTTATTTTTGAACAACGCACTATTTAAATTGAATGAAAAAAATTAATCTCAATACATTCGAAAATTTGCTCGCCTCAAATGATCTGAAATCAATAAAAGAAGATCTTGCAAAAATTAAAACTGGCATTGAAAATTCCATTGGGGATAATTCTCCTTTACAGATAGTGTTAAATGGTAAATCTGAAGAGATTAATTGTGAGTATATCATTAATGAAATTGAACAGATAATCAATACTTATACGCTTGAAAGAAGCAAATACTATCTTAAAAGATTAATAAAAAGTATCAAGGAAGAAAAAAAAGGAAAAATAAATGATCTCAACCTTAACCGATGGAAAGAATACAACGACATTATTACAGATAGTCTTTGGGTTCTTAAGAAAAGGGATAAATCCGGTGAACATAAAGCATCTTACTGGGGAAATTTCATTCCGCAAATCCCAAATCAACTTTTAAGGCGTTATACAAAAAAAAATGAGTGGGTTCTTGATACTTTTCTTGGAAACGGAACAACATTAATCGAATGCAAACGGCTCGGAAGGAATGGAATTGGGATAGAACTTTTAGAAAACATTGCTGCATCAGCAAAAAAAATAATTGAAAAAGAAAAATCTTTAACAAATATTATTACAGAAATAATTAATGCCGATAGCTCCGAACTTGATTATAAAGCCGAACTAAAAAGAATTGGTATAAAATCAGTTCAGTTTTTAATTATGCATCCTCCTTATTGGGATATAATAAAATTCAGCGATAAAAAGAACGATCTCTCGAATGCAAAATCTATAGATGAATTTTTAAATTTATTTGGAAAGATAGTTGACAGTACATATCCAATTCTTGATAAAAAAAGATACTTTGCCGTGGTAATAGGAGATAAATATTCCAGGGGAGAATGGATACCTCTTGGATTTTATACAATGCAGGAAGTTCTGAGGAGAGGTTACAAATTAAAATCGATTATCGTAAAGAATTTTGATGAGACAAAAGGAAAGATGAGCCAAAAAGAATTATGGCGATACAGAGCGCTGGCGGGAGGGTTTTACATTTTTAAACATGAATATATTTTTTTATTTCAAAAATAATTGAAATGTAACGATAATCTTGAAGCTTGTGGCACGATATGAATACCCTATCCCAAATAGAAACTGAACTAAAAAAAAGATTATCATATCCTTACCAATGGGGACAAAAGCAAAATGATTTTATTGATAACCAGACAAATTTCATTTATAAAATAAATTATTTTGAAGAACTTCTTTCGGACATAAACAATCGTTTTAAAAATATTCCTGACTACAAAAAATATTTTGATTATTCGTTGAACAGATGGTATAACTTCTGGTCTGCGCAGGCTGTTGAGAAAATTTTCTGCTCGCTTCCAAATGTAGTGCCTGCCCTTGATGAAAAAGATCATCTTGTTGATTTCACAATACATGGATTTACATTCGATCATAAAACATCTGTATTTCCAAAAGCATATAATAAAACTTTAAAAGAAACAATTGTTAACACAGACGATTTAATAAGATGGCTTTATAAAAATCAATCCCAGGGGAAAAGAATGCACTTAAAGAATAGGCTATTTGTGGTTCTTTATTCCACTGTCGGTGAACACTGGAAACTTAAGGCCGAAATATCCTTACTAAAAAAAGAAATCAAAGATTATATGATTGGATTTAATCCACATTACCTAATGAAATTTAAACTCGAAGAAGGAAGTGAAACACTGGCTGATGTGATTTGGGTAATAAAATAGTCTGTTTAGACTATTGCAGTATTAATAATATGGAACTATCTTAAGAACATATCAATAATAAAAAGTAAAGGAGACTCTATGAAGTTTTATACCAGAGTATTTTCTTTTGTATTAATCATATTATTTCAGATTAATACTTTTTCCCAAATTCCTAATGCAGGATTTGAGAATTGGACAGATGGAAATCCAGACGATTGGTTTGCTAATAATTTCCTTGGACTTACATTCCCTATTACACAATCTTCTACAAGTCATTCGGGCACATCAGCTATAAAATTAGAGGTTGTTGACTTCAGTGGTATAGTCTATTTACCCCAATTGTGGTCAGGTGAGGCTTTCTTGGAAGGATTCCCCGTTAATCAAAGCTTTGGCAGTTTAACAGGTTTCTATCAATTGACACCGAACGGGAATGATGGTTTATTCGCTGTAGTTTGGATGGTGAAGGAAGATCAATATATTGGTGCTGGGAGTATTTCAATAATGAATACAACTTCTTCCTATGCACAATTTACAGTACCTATCGAATATTATACCGCAGAAGTTCCAGATACAGCTGTTATTTGGTTTGTTGTGGGAGGAGATTCGGCCGGAGAAGGTGGTAATGTCGGTTCTTTTGCTCTTATAGATGATTTAAGCTGGGGTCCGGCAGTCGGGATTCAAGAGATCAGTAAAACCATCCCTGAAATATTTGAACTAAAACAAAATTATCCCAACCCTTTCAATCCATCTACAAAAATTAATTTCAGCATTACAGAACAGTCTTATGTTGAACTGATTATTTATGATCTATTAGGAAGAGAAATAGAGAGGCTTGTAAGTGATAATTATTCCGCTGGTGAATACTCGGTTGATTTTAATGCCGACAATTTACCAAATGGCATCTATATCACCAAAATGAATGCAGGGAAATATTCTAAAGCAATTAAGATGACTTTGCTGAAATAAAATTGCAATATTGTAAGCAAATTATTTTTTAATTTTAGTGTTATAACCGGAGAGAAACTCATCTCCGGTTTTTTGTTGCATGTATAACTCACATATTTAAATATGATAAAAGCGGTTTTCAACCTTTTTAGCCATAGGCTGATTCAGCCTTTGGATTAGACTTTGATTTTTACTAAAAGCTAATGATTGATTTTAAAAGTACTACAAATTGATGTTCACATTCCTTCCTCTTGGCGGAGCCGGCGAAATTGGTGCAAGTTGTTTTTATTTGGGCATTGCCGGAACAGGAATAATTTTAGACTGCGGAATGCATCCACAGAAAACCGGGTTAGAAGCTTTACCAGCTTTTGATTTAATAAAAGAACTTCCTGTAGATTTTATTTTAATTTCTCACGCACATCAGGATCATTTAAGCGCACTTCCTTTTCTTATTCAAAAACATCCTTATATAAGAATTATATCAACACCACAAACGCGCGCAATTGCAGAATTAACTCTTCACAATTCTGTCTCTATATGGAAAGAACAAATTGATGAAGAAGAAATTAAAATTTATTCTCATGAAGAAATTGACTTGTTAATTCAATCAATAGAATACAAAGCTTATAATGAAGAATTTTTTCTTACTGGCTACAAACATAAATCTAAAGAACCTATAAAAGTAACTTTTTTTGATGCCGGGCATATCATTGGTTCTGCAGGAATACTAATTGAATTTAAGGAACACAAAATATTTTATACGGGCGATATTAATCTTTCACCACAGGAGCTGATGAAAGGAGCAATTCTTCCCGATATAAAAATTGATACGTTAATAATCGAAACAACTTATGGAAATACAGATTCATCAACTTTAAGAATCTGGAAGGATGAAACTGATTTGTTTACTAAAAAAGCAAACAAAATTTTAAACAATGAAGGTTCTATACTTATACCGGTTTTTTCCCTTGGAAAAACACAAGAAATATTAGCCCTTATTTGGAAACAAATTCAGAAAGGCAAACTTGTACAAACAGACATTTACACAGGTGGTTTGGGTACAAAAATAAACCGGGTGTATGACTATAACAGGTTTGTTATTAATTATTCAAGTTCGGATCTTGAATTATCTTCCATTCCCCAAAAGAATATTTATGAGGTTGAAAATTATCATGACTTCTTTAAAACCCCATCTATTGTACTTTCGTCAAGCGGAATGATGCTTGAGAGAACTACATCTTATCAACTTGGCAAAAGGTGGCTCGCACAAAATAATTCTGCAATCTTTACTGTTGGTTACTTTGAAGAATCTACGCCCGGCTACATCTTTGCTAATTCTAAAAAAGGAGAAAAGATAAAACCAACCGCATTTGATGAACCTGTTGAAGTTAAGTGTTCAATTAAAAATTTCAAATTCAGTGCTCACTCAAAAAGAGAAGAGCTCTTAAATATTGTGGCTATACTTAATCCCAAAAATGTATTACTTGTACATGGAGATTCTCTAGCTATAAACTGGATAGGGGCAAATATTTTGAAGCGAAATAAAAGAGTTAAAGTATATGCTGCTCAAAAAGCAAAAGAAATAAACATTGAATAATTACGTCTTAAGCTTCATAATCCGTAAATATTTCCCATCAAAACAGTCAATTAAGTTAAATTTTTATCGGCATTGTCTTTGTGTAAAGAAATATTTCACGACAGGGGATTTTTTAAATAAATGGTAAAAAATATTTTAAGGATTTTGTGAATCTTTATAAAAGAAGAATTGTTGCTTTTATAACAGGAAAGCTTATAAGTGGAAAGGAAATTGTAAAAATTTTCGACCGTACGAACTCTTCTTACAACGAAATAACCGGGGAAGTATCTATAGCAAGAATAAACGTTTATGACACAGAGAAAAACGACTTAATAACCGGCAGTGGCGATGAAAAAGGTATATCGTTATATGATCTTGTTACTGCTAAATTTATTGATCTGAAAATTAATGGTGATAACTTTGAAGGATTTGATTATGAATCAAAGAAAATATTTTATGGTGATATGAAGGATAACACTATTTCTTTTTTTGATTTCCAGGATTCAAAACACCACTACTATATTATGATGAATTCTGATGAAGATATGGCTGAAAACCTGGGGCTCCTGATATAAATCAGGAGTAATTTATTTTCTTCTCACTCACTCTTCAAAACTTATATTAATAATTATTAATTTTAGGACATTCATTAGCAAATATTAATTTGATGTTATCCTCACTTAAGAAAACCGTAAAAGAAAACTCAAACCCTGAACTTGGAATTTTTCTGCAGAGATTCTTTAAAACTGGCAAAGGAGATTATGCTGAAGGTGATGTTTTTGCCGGGATAAAAGTTCCTGTTTCCAGGAAAATAGCCAAACAATTTAAAAATTTAAGTCTAGCAGATCTTTCGGAATTAATAAAATCAAAAATTCATGAAGAAAGATTAATTGCTCTTTTTATCCTTGTCGATAAGATGAAGAAAGCGAATGAAAAGGAACAGAAAAAGATTTTCAAATTCTATGTTAAGAATATGAAATACGTAAACAACTGGGATCTTGTTGATCTTTCAGCGGAGAAAATTATCGGGGAATATTTGTTTGATAGGGATAGAGAACTTCTTTTTAAGCTTGCTAAAGGAGATCTTTGGGAAAGAAGAATTGCAGTTCTTTCAACATTCAATTTCATAAAGAAGAAAGATCATATCACAACCTTAAAAATTGCCGAATTACTTCTCAGAGATAAGCATGATCTTATTCATAAAGCACTTGGCTGGATGCTGCGTGAGATTGGTAAACGAGATTTGCAGACGGAAGAAGATTTTTTGGAAAAACATTATAAATCTATGCCAAGGACAATGCTAAGATATTCAATTGAAAAATTTCCTGAGAAAAAAAGAAAAGCATACTTAGAAGGAAAAATCTGATGACGGATACCGTTGATTTTGCATACTTCATTTTTATTAGATAATAAAGATCCAATAAATTAAACACTTAGAATTTTTATGAATAAAAGAATTAACATTCCTGCAGGAACAATCTGGGAAGATATAGTTGGTTATTCACGGGCAGTAAAGGTTGGAAATATAATTGAAGTTTCCGGTACTGCTGCTGTTGATAATGGGAAAGTTGTAGGCAAAGATAATGCTTATGAACAAACAAAGTTTATTTGCGAAAAGATTAAGAAGACCTTAGAATCACTTGGCTCGAGTATGAAGGATATAGTAAGAACGAGAATTTATGTTACAGATATTACTAAGTGGGAGGAAATTGGTAAAGCACACGGTGAGTTCTTCAGGAATATTAAGCCAGCAGCTTCAATGATAGAAGTAAAATCCTTAATTGATCCCGATATGATTGTTGAAATTGAAGCAACTGCTATAATAGAAATATAAATAAATATAATTTTAAGTGAGGCTCGCCCGGATTTTCTCAAACTGTCATTCCGAACTTGTTTCGGAATCTTTTTTCTGAATATGTCTTAAAACAGAAGCTGAAACAAGTTCAACTTGACAAAATCCAACTTTTGAGCAAACCTCCCTGGAGGTGAGCCTCACATGAAAATATAATTTTTTGTTGTCCCTTTCAATTTTTATATTTTCACCACCAACACTTTAATTATTCTGGGAAAAAATTATGAGTTTAAAAAACGATTCTTTTTTCTTCACCGATAAAGAAGATATAAGAAGCTTCTCTCTTACAAACCAATTTGCAGAACATCTCGAGTTTGTTCTTGTAAAAGATAAATTTACAGTTACAAAAGAAGATGCTTACTTTTCACTTTCAATGTCTATAAGAGACAGGATGGTAAGAAGGTGGCTTCGCACTCAGCAGAAGTATAAAGAAGAAGATACCAAAAATGTTTACTACCTTTCTCTTGAATTTTTGATGGGAAGGCTTCTGCGTAATGCTCTTATCAACCTGGATTACTATGATGAGTGCTATAACATACTGAAAAACAACGGCTATAGTCTCGAAGAAATAAGAGAGCTTGAGCATGACATGGGACTCGGTAACGGTGGTTTGGGAAGGCTTGCTGCCTGTTATCTTGATTCACTTGCAACTCTTGAGTACCCTGCTTTTGGTTATGGAATCAGATACGAGTTTGGAATCTTTAACCAGAAAATAAATAACGGTTATCAGGTTGAAAAACCCGACAACTGGCTTGCTTATGGAAATCCCTGGGAAATTTTAAGAAGAGAGCTGGCGTATACAATTAAGTTTAATGGAAGAGTAATAACTTATGAAGATGAAAAAGGAAATCTTAAAGTAAAATGGATTGATACAAAAGACATCCTTGCAGTAGCTTACGATGTTCCTGTCCCGGGTTACAAAACCAACACAGTAAATAATCTACGGCTATGGGAAGCCAAGCCGACAAAGGAATTTGATTTTGATGAATTCAATATGGGTAATTATGTTGCTGCTGTGCAAAGTAAAAATGAATCGGAAAATATTTCAAAAGTACTTTATCCAAATGACACAATAACGGAAGGAAAATTTCTAAGATTAAAACAGCAATATTTTTTCGTATCTGCAACCTTGCAGGATATTATAAGAAAATATCATATCAATCATAAAAAGTTTGATTCATTTTCGAAAAAAGTTGCAATACAGCTTAACGATACACATCCCGTAATTGCAATACCGGAATTAATGAGAATATTAATTGAAGAAAATGATTTAAGCTGGGATGAAGCGTGGGAATTAACCGTGGGAACTTTTGCTTATACAAATCATACCGTTGTGCCTGAAGCACTTGAGG
>Ga0105107_10000972_pt1 | contig 18661 bp, 15 predicted proteins | sample PPLLaktember2015_6_FD_79335 | JGI IMG/M metagenome (GOLD analysis project Ga0105107, IMG submission 79335) | Freshwater sediment microbial communities from Prairie Pothole Lake near Jamestown, North Dakota, USA - PPLs Lake P8 Core (1) Depth... | ecosystem: Environmental > Aquatic > Freshwater >... | reverse complement strand
CGAGTCCGGCGCGTCGTTGCGCGTCCACAGGCGCGGGACGCCGGAGGCCTCCATGTCGGCGTCCATCGTGGTGAAGTCGACGGGGCCGCACCAGTCGACGACCGCATCCACCTCGAGCTCCGGTCTGCCCGCGAAGGCGATGCCGGCCGTCGCCGCGAGGAAGCCGCCCGCCGACGCGCCGAAGAGAGCGATGCGTTCAGGGTCGATCCCGAGCTCCGATCCCTTCGCCCTCAAAAATGCGACGGCGGCCGTGACGTCCTCGAGCTGCGGGCCGCGACTTGTCCCCGACCCGGAAGGCGCCGCCGTGGATCCAGAGCACGACGGGCACGGCGGACGTGCGACTCTTCGGAACGTAGACGTCGAGGACGTTGCGATCGGACGCATCGGCGTAGGCGAGATCGCGGTGGGCCGTGTGAGGCGTCGTGATGGCGTCCCGGGACGAGCAGGCGACGCCGACGAGGACCGACAGCGCCCATGCAGCCGCGAGACGACGCGACCTCAAATCGACGGCCATGATGGTGCCGCTCCACCGGATCGCGTCGGCGCGTCGGGGCGAAATGGCGGAGAGGGAGGGATTCGAACCCTCGAGACGCTTGCGCGTCTGGCGGTTTTCAAGACCGCTGCCTTCGACCGCTCGGCCACCTCTCCGCGAGTGAGCCCGATCCGTCAGACTCTCGCGTCGCATCGGGAGGCGCGCAATCGGGATCGAGCGGCCCGAGCGCGCCGCAGGGCGGCGGGCGAGGGCGCGCTCGCAGGCGACGGCGCGCCGCGTGCCGGTCGACCGCGCGCAGGTCGGCGTCGTGAACCTAGGAAGTTCAAGGAGCGGACTGCTCCGACGGGGATGCTCGGGGCCGAGGGCCCTCGCCGGCGTGGTCGAGATCAACCAGGCGCGCGCGCAGGCGGGCGGCGTGACGTCGGGCGACACCCCGGGCTTTCCGGTCACGCTCTCGCAGCCCGGGAGCTACCGGCTGACCGGGAACCTGACCGTGGCCACGGCCAACGTCACTGCGATCGTGGTCACGAGCGTCGACGTGAGCCTCGACCTGGGCGGCTTCTCGATCCAGGGGCCGGTGCTCTGCACGGGCCAACCGGTCAGCAGCTGCGCCGGCGGAAGCGGCCGGGGCGTCGATGGCTCCGCGACTTCGCGCACGATGGTCTGGAACGGGATCGTGAAGGGGCTCGGAAACGGAGGCCTCCTGCTCGGCGAGCTGTCGCGCGTGGAGAGGGTGCGCGTCCGCTCCAATGGCGGAAGCGGGATCACGGTCGGTCGCCTTTCGCAGGTGGCGGGTTGCATCGCGGAATCCAATTTCGGCAACGGCGTCGAAAGTACCGGCGAGCAGGTTCTCGTCGAGAGCACCGGCGCACATTTCAATGCGGCGTCGGGATTCTCGCTCGGTCTCTTGTCGAACGTGCAGGGAAGCACCGCTTCCAGGAATGGCTCCCACGGCATCGACTTCACGGGACCCGGCGGAGGAAGCGCAGCCGGCGCGTTCTCGGGCAACACGCTGAATGCAAACCAGGGCATCGCGGTGACGAGCCTCGCCAAGGCGACGGGAGGCAACCTCTGCAGCGACGGCTCGTGCAGTGTGCGCGGCGCGCGGCGGTTCTATCTCTCGGCGAACGTAACAGACGGAGCCAATTCACTGAACGAATGCATCCAAGGCTTCCACATGGCCTCGTTCTACGAGATCCGCGAGACGGCGTCGCTCGAGTACGCGACCGCCTACGGCGCGACGCGGCCCGACTCCGGGCGCGGCCCTCTGACGGCGACCGTGGGCTGGGTTCGGACGGGTTCCGGCTCGTTGAGCTCCAACTTTCCCGGCCGCGGCAACTGCGGGGCCTGGACGATCTCGACGAGCGGCTTCAACGGGACCGTCGTGCAGCTGCGCGACCTGTGGGACCAGGCAGCCAATACGAGCAGCCACTACTGGGAAGCCATTGCAACGGACTGCTCGAGCCCGTGGCCCGTCTGGTGCGTGGAGGACTGATGCACTCGTTTGGCTCCTTCCGGCGGCGATCCTCCTGGGTGTCGCACAGGTGGCTCTTGGCAGCGACGGGGTAGTCGAGATCAACCAGGCCCGGGTGTCAGTGCGCTCTCATCCCCGGGTGGCACGGCCTGCCGCCCCGTTTCCCCGGTTCGATCGTGATGCGCGCCCGCCAGTCCATGGCCGCCAAGGTACCCTCCTCACTGCGCCATGCCGCAGATCGAACCTGCCGCATCGGGGTCGCTTGCGGTCGGCGTGGAAGGACGCCCTTCCACCGATTCGAAGGAACGCCCCTTCCCGGCTGCGAGATGGGCTGGGCGCCCTCGCGGCAGATGGCGGCATGGTCCTTCCGCCGCGCCCCGAAGGAGGTTGCTGCGTGAGCATTCCCGTCGGACCGCGAACGATGCCATGGGTCGCTGGGTCCGTGTCCCTATGCGGTGTCATGTTGGAGACTCGATCCGGATCCTGATGCAACCAAACCGCCGCTTGATTCAAGCAGGCCCTCGACCCTCGCCGGGGGCGGATCGACCTGGATCACGATCGTCAACGCCGGTCTCGCTCGACTCCGCCCGTGTGATGATGTAGGTCGTCGTGTCGTTCGGGGTCAGGATCGGCATCTTCTGTTCGGTGGTGCGGTAGACGATCAGGTCGCCCGCCTTGCCGCCGGCATCCACGCGACAAGAGCGTAGACGCATGCGATGACGAGACGATGCTGCAGTGTCATGGCGTGAGATCCTTTGAGGTCAATGCTTCGTGATCGGCGGCGGCAGCCAGTCGCCGGTCAGGATCGCGGCCTTCGGCGAGTAGTGCCTGATGAGGAGGTAGAAGCGCCCCTTCGGCGCCGGGAGCCAGTTCGCCCGCTCTCGCGGATCGGTCGGCTCTTCGGCCTGGAGGAAGACCTCGAGCGATCCGTCATTGCCATACACGGTGCCCTTCGTGCGATCGCCGACCGAGTAGCGGTTGATCGCGTTGGGCACGAAGATCTGCGTCTCGGCCGAGTACATCGTCAGCGACCAGAAGGCGTTGACCGGCGGCTGCTGCGCGAACCGGATGACATATCGATTGCGCCCGTCGAGCGGCGCGCCGCTGCCGTCGAGGAAGGCGACGTCGTAGGTGCTGACCTCCTTCGGATTCCAGAGCAGCCCGAGCATTGCCCCCGACGCCGCGACCATGGGCTCGCCACTCATGCGCTTGTCGAGACGGACGATCTGCCAGTTGTTGACGATCGGGACGACGCGGGGCATGCGGTCCGCGATCATCCGGTGCGCGTCCGCCGCCGCCCGTTCGAGGCCGCGCCGCGCCTGCGGCGAGAGCTTGTCCCAGTCGAACCGGGTCGCCGGGTCCATCCCGATCTCGCGCAGCCAGCCCGCCATCGCCTCGTCCACCGGGTGCCCGATGCGCGGCGAGAGCCGCAGCAGCGTGTTCAGGGTCGTGAAGTAGGCCTTCGCGTCGGTGAGCTCGTTGCGGGTGAAGCGCGGGAAGTCGGCCGGGTCGGGCTTCGGCCGGGTGACGTTGGCGGCGCCCCACTGGCTCAGGGGGACGAGACGGACCTGCTTCTGCAACTCGACCGCCCGCGGCAGATCCGCCGCGCCGTCGACCGCGAAGCGGGGGAGCATCCAGATGATCGGCGTGCTCATGTCGATCCGCTTCACGCCGTCGGGGAGCACGCCCTGCCATCCGGGCGGGCACAGGGCGAACGCGCCGCCGCGCGCGCCGACGGTGTCCCACGACAGGTTGGCATCGAAGTCGTGGCGCATGTCGCTGATCGGGAACCAGTACTGCCGGTTGGTCGGAGGGATCACGAGGACCATCGGCTCCTTGCGGAGGTCGAGGAAGGCCCGCAGGTAGATCGTGTCCTCGTTCGGCGTGACGACCCAGTCATCGGCGCTCGTGATCAGGCGGTCGAAGACGAAGAACTCGTTCAACGTCCGGTCGTGGCCGCGCTTGGGGTCGAACGACGTTTCCCAGAGCGTCCGGTAGAGGTCCATCATCGGAAAGCCGTTGATGTAGGACTGGACCCCGATCGTGTAGGCGAGCGCCTCGTCCTGCGCGGGCTCAGCTGATCTCGCGGGCGTCGACGCGGCGGTCGCGAACAAGAGGCCGGTGACGATCGAAAACGCACATCGCTGCAGAATCGACATGAATGACCCTTCGCCCTTCTTGCAGGTGATACGCGCGCGCGCAGCCCGTCGCGCCGAGAAGCAGGAGCGCCATCGTCAGGCGAAGGGCGGCGCCGCCCGCCGCTACCGCCCGCCGAAGATCGGCTCCCTGACCAATGACGGCAGCACCGGCGACACCACGAGCTGGAAGTTCATGCGCTGACCGTCGTCCGGATGCACGGGCATGTACTGGACCTGTACCTGGAAGCGGACCGGGAACTTGCCGGCGATTTTCGCGACCTTCCCGACCGCGAGCCCGACCGGGAACGTCACGCGATTTCCGCTCTCCGCCTCCCAGTCGACGAGCAGGTTCGGCGACGTGCCGACGCTCCAGCCGTCCGCGAGGAAGTAGTTGAAGAAGTACTGGGCGTTGAGCTGGCGCGTGTGCCGAGGGCCCGAACCGCCGGTGGACCACCACTGCTGGGGAAACACACCCGCGATCCAGTCGTCGGCGAGGTATCCGAGCACGGCCGCCGCGCCGCTCTGCCACTTCCCCTGTCCTGTCGCATCCGTGCTCGCCGTCGGGAAGATGAACGAGGGCCCGACGCCCACGAGCACGTGCGGGTCGTTCGGCGCGATCAGGCTCGCGAAGATCGTGTCCCCGAAGCCCGTCGTGCGCTTCAGGCGACCGCTGCCCGAGACCTCAGGCGTCGAGTTCACGACGTTGAACACCGCGCGCGAGATCAGGTTCAGCCGGCTGGTGAGCTTGATCGGGATCACCGGCTGGAAGTTCAGCGTGTCCTGCCAGCGGTTGGTGTCGAAGCTGTCGAGGTGCAGGTAGGAGAGGTTGTTCTGGAACGTCATCGACCAGATGTCGCTGATCGGGTTCGTGAGCTTCTTGTTGACCTCGGTCGCCGACAGCTCCGGCTCGGGCTCGGCGGCGCGCGCGAGCGCCGGAACGCAGAACGTCAGCAGGGCGATGATCCCGAGCACGGTCCGTCCGGCGCGGCAACGGTGTCGCAAGGCGGCGTGGGTCACCGGCATCCTTCTCCTTCGCGGGTCTCCCGCGAAAATAGCCCCTGCCTCGTCGCCTGCTTGTGAGGCCGCGCCAGGCGGGCCGTCGCGATTCTCTCACGGCGCCGATCCCGGGAGCCGATGCGCTCGAGCGGCTGCGCGATCGGCAGCAGCATGGCCGCGCGTACCAGCGGTATGGCCTTGGTCACCTCACGCTTCCCCCGCATCCACTCAGCGGGCGCGCAAGCACAAGCCAAGCGCGCACCGACTGGTTGTCTCGCCGCTCGCTTTTTCGGGTGAATCCCTCGGTGCCGGCGGGCACACTGGGTCGGCGCGCCATTGTGCACGCTGGGGAGGTCGGGGGATGCAGCATCGAGCGCGTTCGTCACGGGGGGCGCTCGTGCGCGCCGCCGCGTTCCTCATGGTGGCGGTCGGGCTCTCCGCGCCGGCGCGCGCCGACGATCCGGCGGCGCCCCCGTCGCAGCGGAGCTGGGACCTCGAGCTCTTCGGATACGGCTACTTCTCGGCGCTCGACATCGACGCGCAGGCGGGTGACGTCTCCGTCGATGAGAGCGTGAGCTTCGGAACGCTCTGGGACAACTTGAAGTGGGCGCTCTACGGCGGTGCCGAGCTTCGCTACGAGCGCGCAATCTTTCTCGCGGACGTGATGGGGAACCAGACACGCTTCGACGAGAGCGAGGGCGCGCGCACGCGTCCGTTCCAGCTCACGCAGACCGGTCCCGGCGGCGCGCTCACGGCCGGTCCCGCCGACGGCTGGTTCCGGACGACCCTCTGGATCGCAGATTTCAAGCTCGGCCTGAACGCCGTCACGGTTCCATATCACCGGATCTTCGACGGTGTCGCGCCGGACGACCCGCGCCGGATCAAGCTCGACGTATTCGCGGGGCTCCGGTACTGGAACGTGAAGACCAAGCTCCACCTCGACGTCGCGCCCGGCACGCTGCGCGTCGGCAACACCACCGTCGATCTCGGCAGCGTGAGCCTCCCGAACTTCGATCTCGGCGATCTCGGCCTTCCGGGGGCCCTGCTACGCGGCGGGACGCGCTCCGTCGAGGAGACGACCGATTGGGTCGACCCGATCGTCGCCTTCCGCGTGAACGCCTCGATCACCGACACGATCTCGACGTTCGTGCTCGCGGACTGCGGCGGCTGGGGCATCGGCTCGGCGTCGCAGTTCACCTGGCAGGGCATCGGCGGCTTCCGCTGGCAGTTCCACGAGCACGTGGGCGCCGTCGTGGCGTATCGCGCCATCCAGGTGCGCCGCGACGGCGCCGTCGACAAGGCGACGCTCAAGGGGCCGATGGCGGGGCTCGTGGTGCGGTTCTGACCCCGCGCGGTCGCGCGGCGGAATCGAAAGGAGGAATCGATGCGCCGATCCGGAACGAAGGCTTGGATCCTCCCCTGCATCGCGCTGCTGGTGGGGGCACTCTTCGCGGGCCATGCAGCGGCGGAGAATCGGCCCTGGGATCAGCAGGCTGTGACGAAGATCGCGGTCGAACTCGCCGACGCCGTCCGCGACCTGAACCACACGGTGCGGGCGAATCCGGAACAGAGGGTCGGATCTTCCCAACGACGGGCGCAGTATCGGGCGCGCGAGAACCTCCGGCTCCTCGTCAGGACCTCCCGCCGGCTGGCGTCCCAGCTCGAGGCGGGGGAGGACATGGACGCGACGCTCCCCATCTACCGCCGTCTCCAGATGATCCGTCGCGACGCCGAGCGGGCCGGGCGGAGCGCGGACATCCCGGCGCCCACGCAGGAGCGCATCGTGAACGCGCGGACGCTCGTCGATCAGCTCTCGGCGTATTACGGGAGCGAGCCCGACGAGACGGAGCTCGACTCCGAGGCTCCCGCACCCACCTCGTAGCCGACTGGAGGACGCGCGCGGCAGGTCGCTACCGCGGCGAAAGCTCGGCAATGGCCCGGAGCACCTGCTGCATCGCAGGCGACTCGCGCAGGAGGTCGCGTCCGGCGGCGCGCAGCCGGTCCACGGCCTCGCCGTCCAGCACCAGGCTCGTGGGAAGGTTCCGGAGGTAATTCCGCTCCGTCTCGCTCGGGAGGGCGTCGAAATAGAGATCGACGAGATGGAACTGCACGTCGTGGCCGAGACGCTTCGAGAGCTCGCGCACACCCGCCTCGAAGCTCGAGCGCACGAGCTCCAGGGTCTCGAAGTTGGTCGAGCGCGTCTGGATTCCCGTGACCGTACGGATGAGCGTCATGAGGCCGGTCGAGATCAGCCCGCCCTCTTCGGGCGCGAGCTCCGGCTCGGTCTCGGCGTTCACCACGATCATCACGATCTGGCGGACGTCGGCGATTCCGGCGCTCCGAAGCGTCTGCTCGAGGTCTCCGTCCTTCACGGTCCTCTCGAACGTGAAGCGCACGCCCAGATTGTCCGCGATGCCGCCGTCGATCAGGTAGACGAACTCCTGGTCGGGATCGAGGTACGACTCGAGCACCTTCGCCTGCCGCAGCCGGCGCCGAGAGTCCTCGCGATGTACGAGCGCCGACGCGATCCAGTCCGGTGGGACGAAGCCGCAGGTGCCCGCGTAGCTCCGCAGGAGGATGGGCGTGAGCACGCCGGGCACGGCCGAGGAGGCGGCGACCGCTCGGGAGAGCGGGATGCCCGAGAGGTCGGCGCAGATGAAATCGAGCGCCTGCTGGCGAAAGGAAAATCGGGTTCCCCGCACGAGATCGGTCGCGTTGATGACGAGATCGACGCTCGGTCCCCGGGCGAGGTCCCGGAAGGTGGCACCGTCGAAGATCTCCCGGTCGTAGTACTCGGCGGCGAGGTCGCTGCGCCCGAAGGACGGCGAGAGCAGCCGGAACCAATTGACCGGGTTCAGGAATCGGAGCAGGAGCGCCGCCTGGACGTTCCGGCGGAGGAAGAGACCCTCGAACTCGTCGAAGATCCGGTCGCCGTGGAGAGCGTAGTACGCGGCGGTGAAGCTGCCGCCCGAGACCCCCGAGACCATGTCCACTTCGTCCAGCAGACGACGCCGGCGGCCGCCGATCTCGACCTCCGTATCGCGGAGCTCCTCGAGCACGCCGTAGGCGAACGCCGCCGCGCGGGTTCCGCCCCCGGAGAATGCCAGCACGATCATCACGTCGTCTCGACGTCCCGCCGTCGAAGCCAGCACGGGCGGGGCGGGCTCCCAGCGCTCGAGCGGAGGGTTCAACGGAAAGTGCGCGCAGCCCGAAAGCGCCAACGCGACGGCGATCCAGGCGTGGCGCCATCGCGTCCCCATGCACGTTCGCCGAGATGCCGCGCGCAGCGCGCGATGCCCATGAGCGTGTGCCGTCACGATGTCCGCGCCGATCTGATCCTCGACGATGAGCGTACGCACGGGTCGGAGCTCGGCCTCCGGCCGAGGGACTTCCAGCCACATGCGATGGCCGACGCGACGAACGCCGGCGGGAGCGCCCGAAGGCGGACGGAGAAGCGGGCGCTGGCGACCGTTGCTCGGCGGATCATCCACTCGAAGCCCTCCGTCCGCGGAGGCGTAGCCCATCAGAAGCCGCCCGGGGACTTGCGAACGGACGCGACCGGCGTGGGGCTGGTCGTCGTCGAGGCGCGCGATCCTCGAGAAAGCACTGGTCGCCGCGATTTCGGGTGTCAGCCTTTCCAACACAGGACGCGCAGGGCCGACCCGCCCGCACGAATCAGGAGCACCTCATGAATCGATCCCGGTGGTCGGCACTGGCGCTGGCTGTCGCGCTCCCCGCCGCCCTCGTTTCCACCTCGCACGCGGCCGAGCAAGGCGGGCACTTCGATCCGAAGGGCAAGCCGCCGTCCAGCTTCACGCTGGAGGTGCTGAAGCAGGCGGCGGCCACGCTGCCGTTCGCGGACAAGCGGGACTTCGAGGAGCAGAAGAAGGGATTCGTCGCTCCGGCCGAGAGCACGAAGATCATGGCCGACGACGGCCACGTCGCCTGGGACATGGAGCGCTTCCAGTTCTTGAACGGGAGCACGGGCTTCGGCAGCGTCGACTCGTCGCTGCACCGCATCTCCGTGCTGAACATGAACTATGGCCTCTACGAGGTGATCCCCGGGATCTACCAGGTGCGCGGCTTCGATCTCGCCGACATCTCGTTCGTGCGTGGCAAGAAGGGCTGGATCGTGATCGATCCGCTGACGTCCGCTGAGCCCGCGCGCGCAGCGCTCCAGCTGTTCCAGAAGCACATCGGCAAGGGCCTGCCCGTGACGGCGGTGATCTACTCGCACTCTCACGGAGATCACTGGGGCGGTGTGCGCGGCGTCGTCGACGAGGCCGACGTGCGGGCCGGGAAGGTCCCCATCATCGCGCCGCGCAACTTCATGCAGCACACGATCTCCGAGAACGTGTACGCCGGCAACGCGATGAACCGGCGGCTCTTCTACCAGTATGGCCTGCTGCTGCCCGCGAGCCCGTACGGATACGTCGGCCAGGGCCTCGGCCAGGGCGTGTCGTCCGGTCGCACCGGCCTGATCCCGCCGACGAGGGTCGTCGAGAAGGACATCGAAGAGATCGACGTCGACGGCGTCAAGATGATCTTCCAGAACACGCCGAACACCGAGGCGCCGTCGGAGATGAACACCTACATCCCGGCGATGAAGGCGCTGTGGATGGCCGAGAACGTCACCGCGACGCTGCACAACATCTATACGCTGCGTGGCGCACCGGTTCGCGATCCATTGAACTGGTCGAAGTACATCGCCGAGGCGCTCTACCGCTACGGCCAAGAGGCCGAGGTCATGTTCGCCTCGCACCACTGGCCGCGCTGGGGCAACGCCCGGATCCAGGAAGTGCTGCGCGGCCAGCGCGACCTCTACGCGAACATGAACAATCAGGTGCTGCACCTCGCCAACCAGGGCGTGACGATCAACGAGGTCCACAACGTCTACGAGATTCCTCCGAGCATGCAGAAGCAGTGGTATCTCCGCGGCTACCACGGCTCCGCACAGCACAACAGCCGAGGCGTGATCCAGCGCTACATCGGATTCTGGGACGCCAACCCGACGACGCTCATCCCGCTGTCGCCCGCCGACTCTGCGCCCCTCTACGTCGAGATGATGGGCGGCGCCGAGAAGATCCTGGCCAAGGGCAAGGAGCTCAGCGACCGCGGCAAGTACCTGGAGGCCTCGGAGATCCTCAACAAGCTGGTGTACGCCCAGCCGCAGAATCAGGCGGGCAAGGACATGCTCGCGGACGTGTTCGAGCAGATCGGCTACCAGCAGGAGAATCCGGGCCTGCGCAACAGCTTCCTCGCCGGGGCCTACGAGCTTCGCTCGGGAATCCCCGCGAGCGAGGCCGTGGACTCGACCAGCCCGGACATCATCCGGGCGATGTCCACCGAGCTCTTCCTCAACTTTCTCGGCATCCGCATGGACGGCACGAAGGCCGAGGGGATGCGCTTCACGATCAACCTGATCACGCCGGACAACGGCGAGAAGTTCCTGGTCGAGATGGAGAACGCGACGCTCACCAACATCCAGGGCTTCGTCTCCCCCAAGCCCGACCTCACGCTGACGATCAACCGCTCCGATCTCGAGAAGACGATGATGGGCGCCAAGACCCTGGAGGCCCAGATCGCCGACGGAACCGCCAAGGCCGTCGGTGACGTCGGCGTACTGAAGCAGCTCGCGTCTACGATGGTGGACTTCGATCCGCGCTTCCCGATCATGCCTGGCACGAAGCTGCGGCAGGCGGCGCCGCCGAAGCGGGATCCCTTCGAGGCGCAGCTGGGCGACGTGACGGCGGAGTAGGCCGGGCCGCTCCGCGAACGGATCCTCTTCGGGGCGACATCGCCGCCGCGAAGGGGCGGAAAGGAGATCGGATGGGAAGCTCTGGGACTCGGCGCATCCGAGGCGGGCTCGGGTTGGCGACGGCGCTGGTGCTCGGCTTCGGTTGCGCATCGGCTCGCGTCGAGAACCTGGAGAAGGCGGAAGTGCATACGCTGCCGCGGCCCGCCCGCGTCGTCGTGTTCGACTTCGACACCGGCTCCGCAGACGTGCGTGTGGTCTCGTCGCCCGCGAGGACGGTCTCGCGCGCCGTGGGTCTGACGGCCGAGGAGCCGGACCTGCTTGGCCAGGCCGTCGCCGACACCCTCGCGAGCCGATTGGTCGAGCAGATCACGGCGCTCGGCCTGCCGGCCGTTCGCGCCGCCGGAGCAGAACCTCCGGCCCCGACCGACCTGGTGCTGATGGGGCAGTTCGTACGCATCGACGAGGGCTCGAAGACGAAGCGCTTCGTGATCGGGTTTGGCCTGGGCGCGACCGAGCTCCGGACGCAGGTCGAGATCTTCCAGGTGACCGCCGCGGGCTGGCAGCCGGTCCAGCAGTTCGACACGGTCGCGACGGGCTCGCGCCTCCCGGGCGCGGCGTTCTTCGTCGCCGGCGGGGCGGTGGCCGGAACCGTCGCGACCACCGCCGTCGTTTCGTCGGGCGTCGGTGTTCTTCGCGAGCTCCGCGCTTCGATCGACGCGGACGCGGGGCGCACCTCCGAAGAGATCACGCAAAAGCTCTCGGCGCTGTCCAGCGCCCACGGCTGGTAGTCGGGTGATCGGACCCAGGCCGGAAGAGTGACCCACCATGAAGACCCCGACACGACGTGACGTCATGTGCTCGTCGCGAGCGCCCATGGAGGGCGTGCGCATCCGTCGAGACGTACTCCAACGACGAGGAACTCCCATGATTCGCAGAACTCTTTCGATCGTCGCGCTCCACTTGTTGTTTGCCGCAGGCTGCGCCGCCCAGAGCGGTTGGACGCCCACGGTCGACACCTTCGGGAGTTCACGCGCGCAGTACCTGGCCCGCGATCAGGCCGAGTGCCGGGAGCTGGCCACCCAGACCTCCGGCGGGACCGGCGGCTCGGCCGTGCGAGGCGCCGTCACGGGCGGCGCGGTCGGCGCGGCCGGCGGAGCGGCCGTCGGCGCGATCATGGGCAATGCGGGCCGCGGCGCGGCGCTCGGCGCCGCAGTGGGCGGCATCGGTCGCGGGGCTCAGCAGGCTGGCGCGTCGAACGCGCAGTTCCAGCAGGCGTTCCGCAACTGCCTGCGCAATCGCGGCCACAACGTCATCAACTGACTGCCACGCGAGCGCGTGGGGAACTCGAGGAGTCCTTCATGAAGACCCGGATTCTTGCTCTCGCCGCGTTGCTGTTCCTTGCGGCCACGGCTGGCGTATCGCGCGCCGACGACGCGCTCTCCGGCGCACTCGAGAAGGTCGCATCGGATCAGATCGCGGCGTTCAACCGCGAGGACGCGAACGCCACGCTGTCGGACGCGTACACGAAGTCGCCGGCGTACGACACGGCCAAGGAAGCGCTCGGCCCGCTCTTCAGCGAAGGCGACGCGAAGGGGGAGCTGCTCAGCTTCAAGTACATCGGCCACGACGACGAGTTCGCCGTCGCGCGCGCGAAGGTGAAGGTGACCGGAACCGACCCGGGCTTCCAGAACAACGTCGTCGACGGGCTGATGATCTTCCACACCGAAGGGGGAGCCTGGAAGGTGTGGGACACCTACGTGCTCGGTAGCGAACTCGTGAAGTAGTAGTGGGCGCTCCGGCCTTCCTCGTCCTTGCCGCCAGCCTGCTCGGCGCCGCCGCGACGACGCAGCCCGATTTCACGCGTCTCGCGAGCGATCGCCTTCTCGCGGGCCGGTGCGGCGCGGCAGCGGATCGAGGGGGCGGCGTGGGCTCTCCGTCCTCGACGCTCCGGGTCGAAGGACCGGTGTGGCGGGTCGAGGCTCTCTCCGGACAGGACGCGAACGCGCTCGCCGCGGCGCGGCCCGGCCTCAGCGTGCGCTTCGAAGCGGGTCGCGTCGAGGGCTTCTCGGGCTGCAATCGATTCGCCGGCAGCTACACGCTCGAGGCCGACCGCATCCACTTCGGACCGCTGGCCGGCACGCTGATGGCGTGCGGAGAGCCGGCCACGGCGCTCGAGAACGCCTTCCGGAGCGTGCTCGCAGGGGCGCCGCGCTTCGCCCTCGCCGAGGGTCGGCTGAGCCTCACCGCGGATTCGGGCACAACGGCCTCGCTCCGCGAGGCGCCGGCCCCGAACCTCGAGGGTGTCGCCTGGGAAGTCACCGGCTACAACAATGGGCGCGAGGCGATCGTGAGCCCCCAGCTCGGCACCGCCCTCAGCCTGTCCTTCGAAGATGGCGAGGTGACGGGGTCGAGCGGCTGCAACAGCTTCCACGCGAGCTACACGCAGGAAGGGAATCGCATCTCCGTCGGCCCGCTTGCGACCACACGCAAGCACTGCACCGGCGAAGGCGTGATGGAGCAGGAGCGCGAGTTCCTGGCCGCGCTCGCGGCGGCCAGGACCTGGTCCATTCGCGACGAGCTGCTCGACATGCACTTCGAGGACGGTGCGCGCGCGCTGACGGCCCGCCCGAAGTAGGCGGGCCTATCGCCCCTTCGCGGTCACCGAGGGCGGCGCGGCCTCATCGATCCTCGGGTCCGGATCCGCCGCCCTGCCCGGGCGGACGGCGTTGCTGCCGTGCACGTCGACGGATGAGACTGCCCAGAAAGAGCAGCCCCACGCCGACGGCGATTGCGAGGGACGTGAGAACCGATTCATCCATGCTGGGATCTCCCGAGATCACGACCAGGGCGTCGGAGCGATGTCGACCTTTTCCTCGGTGCGCGCTTGTGCGATGGCGCTCTGGGGCAATGCGAGCGCCCACACGCGCGGGAGGAGCGGGATGAAGACGCGCTTGTCGAAGCGGCCGGCCATGTTGCAGTCCTCCCGGGCCCGCGGGGCGAGCGCCCTCGCATCATAGGTCGATGGGAAGCCTCGGGAGCGATTCTTTTCGGGTGCTCGCCGCACGCGCCGGGCGCGTGCGTGGCGCGCGAACCCTCGACGTGTCCCCTGCCGGTCCGTCGCTCACTCGCGGGTCGGCGACCCCTGGGCCCCGGTCAGTGTAGCCCGAGCGTCGACTGCATCCGCTGCACCTCGGCGAGCTCCGACTCGACGAGCGCGCGGTAGCGCCGCTGAACACGGCGGTAGCGATCGCCCCGCAGCGCCCCGAACGGATCGCGCTCCGCCTTCGCCGCCAGGATCCCGCGGTAGATCCGCTCGAAGTGCGCGAGATTTGCGTCGAGCTCCGTGAAGCGCGGATCGTCGAGCATCTCGAGCAGCCGGTTCGTCGCGCGCCGGGTCACCGGGCCTTGGAAGATCATGATCCGCGCGCTCGGGTCGAACAGCTCGTTCTCCGCGCGCACCGGCAGCGAGACCAGCAGCGCCCCGTGGCGCGTGGGCAGCCAGCCGAACTCGAGCAGCGCGTGGCGCATCGAGTCGTCGCGGAAGATCTCCGGATAGTCGGCCAGCGGTCCCATCGTTCCGAGCGCGGCGAGGTTGATCGCCTCGTTCGCGGGCACCGCCAGGTGGAAGAGCTGCAGCAGCTTCGTGGCGCGCACCGAGATCGGATCCCACACGCTGGCTGCCGCGAGCGCATTCCGCACGGTGTGGACGCAGTTGTCGTGGTAGCCGTTCCACTCGAAGTCGACGGCACCGGTGGCGTACTCGCGGTTCAGGTCGTTCAGGAAGTGGATGATCTCGTCGAGCATCTCCGGCTCGACGGGCAGCCTGCCGCAGAGCGCCGAACGACCGAGCCGCAGCGCGAAGTCCGTGCCGGCGCCGCGGGTGGACACGAAATCGAAGAGCGTCGGGTCGGGAGTGGGATGGGGGAACGGCCAGAGCTCGACGCCTGCGAAGGCGCCCGTGTCGATCGCCTCGCGCGCGACCTGGTCGAAACGCGCGCGCGTCACCGTCTCACCCGGCGCGAGGCCCCCTTCGAAGAACATCCCGCGCCCGGAGATCGCCACCCAGTTCACGTTGTGGAACCAGCGATTCACGCTGACCCCCGCACCGTGCTCGGGGTCGTTCAGGTCGGTCGCGTTGCGCTTGCAGCGACGCAGCTTCGGGTAGGGGGCGTCGGTGTCGCGGCAGGCTCCCTTCAGATACATCGCCGCGTGGCCTGGGCTCCCTCCGGAAGGAAGCTCCTCGGAGCGCAGCTGACTGACCGCGCAGAGCTCCACGTAGTAGGGGAACAGCTGCTCGTAGCGCGCTTCGGGCTCGTGGTATGCGAAGCCTTCCGCCGGAGCAAACAAGATCCGGTCGGAGCAGGTGGATGGGATCCCCATCAGGGCCATGGCGGCGAGAGCCACTGCGGCTGCGACGATCGCGTAGCGCACGCTTCCCCCATCCCTCTTCCGCGTCGCTCGGCGACCTTCTCGGACGATGGGCGCGCGGGGGAGCCGAGCATAACCTGAAACGCTACCCGCGCTCGAACCCCGGTCGACCGAGCCGAGTCTCAAGGCCGCTGCCTTCGACCGTGCTGTCCGTCAGCCCAGCACGTGCGAGACCAGCCGCTCCACCAGGGCGCCCGCGATCCAGGATCCGAGCGGCAGCGCGAGGAACACGGTGAACCGGACGAGCGTCCCGACGTCGAACGGCCACTCGGCGACGCCGGCGATCCGCGCTTCGAAAGCGAGAAGGCCGCCGAGGCGCGTCGCGTCCTCCGTGTCAGCCGATCCCCCGGCGAGCGCCGCCGCGCGCGTGCGCGCGATCGCCGCGCGCACGGCGAGCAGCTCGGCGTCCTTCGCGGCGCGGATTGCGCGATGCACGCCGCGCACGGGCAGCAGGACCGTGAACGCTCCCACGGCGCCCACGATCGCCATCGTGATGAGAGTGACCGGAAGCGTGAGCTCGTCGCTGGCCATCGCAAAGATCATCGACGCCGCGAGCGCGAACGCGAGCGCGCTCCGCAAGCCGATGCGTGCGAGCGGTGCGAGGCCGCGCAGGTCGAAGAGGTCGATGCGCGCCACACGCTCGGACAGCAGCGACACGCGCTGAGAGCTTCCGATCACCACGACGATGAGCCGGATCGAGAGCGTCCAGATCGTCACGTCGCGGATGAAACGCCAGAAGCGGTCATCCAGCGCGGGGTGACCTGTCGGAAGCATTGCATTCACGAGCGAGTGGACGACGATGCCCGTTGCGACGCCTCCGGCACCCGCGACGAGGAGCGCGAGCGGTGAGAAGAGGCCGATGCCCGCCCGCTCGGCGGCCAGCTCGGACGGCTCGATCGCCAGAACGGGCGCGAGCGCGTCGAGGTCGCGGCGCACGCTGCGTACGATCCAACCCCCGCACGCAAAGACGTAGCCGAGGATCACGGCGAACACGATCTCGAGACGCCAGGGCGTCCGCCAGAACGGCTCGCCGTCCACTGCGAGTCCGCGCCAGGCTCCCGTAGCGTTGTGCCACGCCGTGCAGAGCACCAGGACGATCAGTGTGGCGACGATCCACACGAAGAGTGAGGGCAGCCGCATCGCCTCCCCCAGGCGATGTTCGATCGGGCGCACGCGCGCGCCTTCGGCACCGGTCGCGGCCACTACTCCCTCCCCCTCTGCTCCCCATCGCGCCGCAAGATGCCGCGCACCCGAGACGAAGTCTCCCATTCGCCAAGCAGGATCTCGGCGCCCGTAGCGCGTGAAGAGAGACGGTTCATGGCGGGCAGACGGTACCGCGCGATCCGGAAGCGAGACAGGAAAGGCGCCGACGTTGGGTGTAGCGCTGCGAGGTTCTCCGCCACTTTCGTCTCCCGGCCGCCACCTCTCGAATAGGAGCTCGTGCCACGCACGGCGCGCGCATCCTCCGAGGAGCCGTGATGCAGAATCTACACACGGGGCTCGTCCTCCTTTCGGCGCTCGCGCTCGCGTCTTCCGGCACGGAGGCGGCCGCGTTCTCGACGACGCAGAGCCAGCAGTACCTCTTGATCGGAAACGGACCCGTCAACGACTCGACGGGCCAGTTCACCAACAAGGGCGTCGGCAACGCGGTCGACGTCAGCAACTTCGAGCTCGGCGCCAACCAGAAGGCCGTGCCGTCGCCGAGCGACCCGACCTTGGCCGGCAACGTCCCTCCGCTCCCGGCCGGCATCGCGCCGGTGGGCGTGGGAATCTTCGGGAACGGCAACCTCGCGATCACCCACCCGGACGGCACGTTCACGCTCTCGAACGTCGACGTCTACGCCGATCTCGGCATCGACTGCGCGCAGGCGGCGGGGGGCTGCGACGACGACAGCTCGAGCTCCTTCTTCAATCCGCCCGGCAATCCGATCCCGATGAACGGCGTCACCGGAAACGTCGACTTCGCCGCGCTGCTCGACGAGCTCACCGACGCCAGGACCGAGATCTCCGCGCTCGCGCAGACCGGCACGCTCGACACCAGCGGGAACGGCGGAAAGATCACGAGCGACACCAGCGTCACCCTCGGCCCCGGGCTGAACGTGATCGACATCCTCACCGGCGGGAACGATTTCTCGCTCGAGAACGCCAACCTGGTGGTCGACGGACCCCCCGGAGCGGTGGCGATCTTTCGGGTGAACGACGACGCCAACTTCAAGATCTCGAACGGCAACATCCTCGTGGGGGACGGCGGCATCGGCCTGAACAGCGTGCTGTTCGTTTCGCTGAAGCCGGACAACGCCACACACTTCGACTTCAGCAACACGGTCTTGAACGGCGTCGCCTTCTGGGACCTGGGTACGCTGGGAAGCGAGATCAGCGTCGACAACGGCCAGGGCTGCACGCAGTTCATCGGCGACAAGATCGGCCTCCAGAACGTGCGCGTCGGGCGCTGCGCGTTCACCGTATCGGCCTGTCCGTCCGGCCCCGGGCAGGACGCCGATGGCGACGGGGTGGGCGACGCCTGCGACAACTGCCCCTTCGCAGCGAATGCGGATCAGGGCGACGTCGGGGGCGTCGGCGCCGGCAGCGACCCGGACGGCGTCGGTGACGTCTGCCAGTGTGGCGACGTCTCGGGTGACGGTCGCGTCACGATCGGTGACGCCGTCATCGTGCAGCGCTCGCTCCTGACTCCGCCGACCGCGGTGCAGACGCAGCCCGATCTCTGCGACGTGAACGGGAGCGGAACCTGCTCGATCTCCGACGTCGCGGTCCTGCAGCGCAGCCTCCTGGTCCCGCCGACGGCGACGATCCGCCAGGAGTGCGCGCCGGCCCTGCCGTGAGGCGCACCGTCGCGCTTGGTGCTGGCGTCGATCACCGTGCGGTGAGCGTCCGGAACTCGCCCGCGGTGCGATGTGTCGCCGGGAGGCCGCGGGCTCGAGCATCATGGGCGGCGGAGTACGCCCGCTTCCGATCTCTCTCTGCCGACACGGACCCATGCTCGACATCGCTGCCATCTGCCTCGTCATCACCGCGCTGCTCGCCTATCTGAATCACCGATTCGTCGGGATGCCCCCGGCGATCGGTGTCATGGCCGGCTCGCTGGCCGTGTCCCTGGCGCTCGCCGGGCTCGACGCAGTGGGCGTCGCGCAAGGCTTGCTGCAGTACGAGCGATCGCTGCTTCGCGCGATCGATTTCTCGGACGTCCTCATGCAGGGGATGCTGTCGCTGCTGCTGTTCGCCGGTGCGCTCCACCAGCTCGCCGGCCCCAAACCGCCGACCTTTCCTGGGGTGGCCCGATCCAGGCCCTCGGTGGCGCAGTCTGCCGGCGCCGGTCCTTCGTCGACTCCATCGGCTCGAGACGTACACGTAGCCGG
>Ga0105107_10000971_pt1 | contig 18668 bp, 21 predicted proteins | sample PPLLaktember2015_6_FD_79335 | JGI IMG/M metagenome (GOLD analysis project Ga0105107, IMG submission 79335) | Freshwater sediment microbial communities from Prairie Pothole Lake near Jamestown, North Dakota, USA - PPLs Lake P8 Core (1) Depth... | ecosystem: Environmental > Aquatic > Freshwater >... | reverse complement strand
GGTTTATAGTCAATGAAAATCTGGCCGTTGGTTCTCTTCCAGAGTTCATCGCGGAGGGCAAAACCCGCAAAGGTTCCTTTTAGGATAGGGTGGGAAACGTTTGAGACAATGATTTTGTATTTTGCACCGGAGGGATCAAAATCGGGTTTCCATTTTGCCAGAGGATCTTCCTTCTTCTTTTCCTGGGCCAACGCCAGGCCGCTGAAGAAGAAAATCCCAACCATAAGGATAGCCACATACCAGAAAAAATTCTTCTTGCCCACTTTGCACTCCTTTCTCCTAAATGGTTAAAGGTTGACGACAAGGCCGGTTCACAATTCCCTTTTTCCGTATGGCGCGACTGGATTCAAACAAAGTTTCTCTTCCCTGTCAAGAAAATAAAGCTAGAATGAAGCTACATTTTAGCCACGCCACTTTGTAGCATTCTCTGCAGGTTCTCCATCACCCCCTTTCGCTACCGCACCTGAGAGATCCGCTGAAAACGTTGGGTAGACCGCACAGTTCGCAAACTTTGGTCGTCCCGGCAACTGTTCAGTTCTCAGAGGTCTTGAAGTCGTTTTTCAAAAACAGAGAAATGAGCCCTTGTCTTCACGGACCAGCAACCACAAAACAGGACCGATCCTTAAATGCCTTTTGACAGAATTTTCTCGTCCCGGGCAAGCCTGGCCTGAATTCCTTTGCTGATCTGGTAGGTACGGCTGAAGTCGGACCAGAACTCCTTATCCTTCTCTTTCCAGCCGGGACCGAATTTCTCATCAAAGAAGTCACCCAGCTTTTCGAAGAGCAGCTTCCAGGTCGGTTCTCCCGCTGCCTGGGCGGCCAGGAGGTCGTTGAGGATCTGGTCGATTTCCGCCAGTTTTTCTTTAGGCAAATAGGAGATAGCACCCTTGCGAACGGAAGCCAGGAGGGTCTCGGCATTCAGTGCGTGAGCCGTGAGCATTACGGTGGGGATCCCTTTTTCAACGGTCTTATCGAGCAGCGTGAGCCCATCCACGCCCATGATATCGAGAATCGCCAGGTCATAGGTCTCCTCGTTTATTTTTTTCACTGCCGTCTTGAAGTCCTGCACCCGGTCAACATGCGCCTTTTCCAGTGCTTCAGCAATGGTATCCAGAACGTCTTCTTCATCGTCCACGGCCAGGATTCTGAGTCCTTTGAGGTAGGTTTTTTTCTCTGCCATCGTTTTGAGCCTCCTTTGGGTCGAGGGAAAGGGAAATGAGTGTTCACAGACCTGACACAAAGCATTTACGCTGGCAGTATAAAAAAGCGTCAACTGCCTGTCAAGGCATGATCAAATAGGTGATGAAGAAATTTGAAAAACCTTGACACTCCAAAGTTCAGGGTGCTAGTGAATGAATAATCATTCATAACGACTATGAAGACTCGAAACGGCGAGAAATATTTCAGAATCATCAACGCGGCCACGAAGGTCTTTGCCAAGAAGGGGTTCTTCCAGGCAAAGGTGTCCGATATCGCACGGGAAGCCCAGGTGGCGGACGGGACCATTTATCTTTACTTCGACAACAAAGATGACATCTTGATCTCTCTGTTCGAAGAACAGATGACGGCTGTCCTCGAAAACATGATCGAACAGATTTCAGTAGAAAAAGATGCAGTGAAAAAGATAGAAAAATTCGCACTGACGCACCTGAAGCTGATCGAACTCAACAAGAACATGGCTGAAATCATCCAGGTGGAACTTCGTCAGAGCGGAAAATTCATGAAGGAGTACAAGAACGAGAAGTTCCTCCAGTACCTCAACCTCATTTCGGACATCATTAAAGAAGGTCAGGAACAAGGAATTTTCAGGAAAGAGATCATCCCGGACATCGCCAAGCGAGCCTTTTTTGGCGCTCTCGATGAAATGTCGAGATTCTGGGTATTGTCAAGCCATAAAAAGTATGATATCGAGACCGCTGCCAACCAGATCAGCGAGTATTTTTTGCGTGGAATGGTCTCGACCGTCGGCGGGCCGACACGGAAACCTGCAACAGGTTAGCTTTCATTGAACGGAAATGATGGTGGCTTCAGCCATGGGGTCTCTCCACAAACGGAAACACGAAGAGGCCGGAATTCTAAAGGATAAAGGAAAGGAGGCAACAGTGAAAATTATCGTTTGCATTAAACAGGTTCCTGACACGGAAACCCAGATCAAGATTGCACCGGGTGGGAAATCCATTGTCAAGGATGACATCAAGTGGGTGATGAACCCTTATGACGAATTCGGGGTCGAAGAGGCTCTACGCATCAAAGAGAAGTTGGGCGGAGAGGTGACTGTCGTCGGGCTCGGCCCGAAGAGGGTCACCGAATCCTTGCGTACCGCTCTGGCCATGGGCGCCGACAAAGCGGTCCTCATTAACGATCCTGCTGCCGAGGGAAGTGATGCGCTGGCAACTGCAAAAGCCCTGGCGGCGGCCATTAAAGGTCTTCAGCCGGACCTGATCTTTACGGGTCAGCGAGGAGTGGACGACGACATGGGGATCGTGGGTGCAGCGCTGGCCGAATACTTGGGGATTCCCCACTTCTCGATAATCACGAAGGTGGAGATGGCGGCAGACGGCAAGTCCGTCAAGTGCCACAAGCCGGTGGAGGGTCAGACCCTTGTCTTCGAATCGCCGCTTCCCGTCGTCGTCACGGCGCAGAAGGGATTGAATGAGCCTCGCTATGCCTCTCTTCCGGGCATCATGAAGGCCAAAAAGAAACCGCTTGACGAAAAAACCTTGGCCGCTCTGGGTCTCAATCCCGCGGAGTTCGGTGAAGGGGCCAGAAAGCTAAAGATCGTCGAGATCACCCTGCCCCCTGGCAGAAAATCGGGGAAGATCGTCCAAGGAGATTCCCCTGAGTCGAAGGCCAAGGAACTCGTCAGGCTGCTTCACGAAGAAGCCAAGGCGATCTAGACCAGAATTCGAATCAGGAAAAGAATAAAAAGGAGATACGAGATGCCACAAGGAGTCATGGTTATTGCCGAACAAAGGGATGGAGAAATCCGAAAAGTCTCATACGAAATCGTGAGCGAAGGGAAACGCCTGGCGGACAAGCTCGGGCAGAAAGTCATTGCCGTGCTGCTGGGCCAGAACATCAAAGCCAAGGCGGCGAGTTTGGGCCATTACGGGGCCGACAAAGTGATTGTGGCCGACGATGCGCGGCTGGCGAACTACACTCCCGATGCCTACGCCGCAGTGCTCGGCCAGGTCGTGAAGGCGAATGACCCGGCTGTTCTGATTCTGGGCTCTTCTGTGCAGGGGAAAGATATGGCAGCCCGTCTCTCTGCCCGTCTGGGGGTAGGCATGGCGCAGGACTGCACTGCCTTTGCTATTGATAACGGCCGCCTCACCGCAATCCGACCTATTTATGCGGGCAAGGTCTACGCCAAGGTGACTTTCAGCGACAACTATCCTCACATCGCCACGGCAAGGCCCAACGTCATGCCCATGAACCCGCCGGACGCTTCCAAAGCCGCCGAGATCGCTGACGCTGGTGTCACTCTTGATGACGGCGCTCTCAAAGTCAGAGTAGCAGAGGTGATCAGGGAGGCGGCGGGGAAGGTGGATCTGACCGAGGCGGATAAGATCGTCTCGGGTGGAAGAGGCATGAAGGGTCCTGAAGGCTTCAAGGTCCTTGAAGACTTGGCCGCTGCCATGGGTGCTTCCGTGGGAGCTTCCCGCTCCGCCGTTGACGCGGGCTGGCGATCGCACACGGATCAGGTGGGGCAGACAGGGAAAGTGGTCTCCCCCAACCTTTACATTGCATGCGGGATTTCGGGCGCGATCCAGCACCTTGCCGGCATGAGCACCTCAAAGGTCGTGGTTGCCATCAACAAAGATCCCGAAGCTCCCATCTTCCAGAAAGCGGACTACGGGGTTGTGGATGACCTCTTCACGGTGGTCCCCGCCTTGACCGCGGCAGTCAAAAAGCTCGGCTGACATTTTCGGTTATGAATGATAAAGCCGAGGAGCGTAATCATCCGCTCCCCGGCTTTTTGTTTTTGGCAGAGTGCAGGAATAGACCCTGCTACAGCATTCCGAGAAACTCTTCCAAGGTCAGCTCCTCCAGCTCCTCCTCCACTTGAGCATCCTCTGCCGGATCCTGACCGAGAGCGTCAATGGACTTGGGCGCGATCAGTTCCGCGAGACTCCGATCATCTCTTCTTTCGATCCAGTCCCTCATGAGTCGCACCGGGCGCGTGATTTCGTCCAGTTCGCGATACATGGCCTCGGCAATCTGTCGGGAGTTCCCGGAAGCGAGGTGAGGGGCACTGAAGAACCGGTCAAGAATCACGGGGAGAGGGACGTCGAGCACTTTCTCAATAAGTCTCTCGAGTTTCTCCACGTAGGCGAGTTCGTAAATCCCCCCCGACATCTCCCCCTTGGACAAGTGGCCTTTCACCATGACACCGTACTTGAGACGGAGCGCTCTGTCTAACTTAAGGGGATCGGGCATCCAGAGTCGATGTCTCACTTGTTCTTCCTTTTCTGCTGGAAGCGGAGTCTCCAGTTTGTCCCGGACGGGTCCACCCGGAGACGGCGGCTCAACGACCCGGATCAGGGTCCCTGGGCTAAGGGGATAAAACTCGCCGTCCTGTGTCACGAATCCGATCTCATGATGCCCACAGAGAGGGCACTCCCGCGATGCCACCACACCCGTGATTGAATCCTTTGTCTCTTGCTTCACACCAGACATCTCCTTGCTTTCCTCCGAAGGCCATCCCAGGCCAGAAATGAGGACTTCTGGATGAGCACTAACAAGATGCACGGGTCTCTGTCAAGGGCTACGGAAGCCCTGCTGCCCCAGTCTCCAACCTAAGGCCGGGCAAAACTTCATTGACTTGCCGGGCACCCTCCTTAACTTCTTATCAATCGGAATATACGGAGGAAACTATCAATGATTACTGAACATACGTGCCCTTACTGTCATGGAGATCTTGTTTCATGGGAGCCTCCCGACGAAGCAGGGTGGGACCATGAGTTGATGGTCTGTGAAAACAACGAGTGTTCTTATTTCGTAAAGGGGAGAAGCAAAGTCTGCAAAGACTATGACAGGAATTTTAGTTACCGCTATTGCTATGACCCTGCAACAGGGAACGAGTTGCCGATCCTGGCTTGGTGTGGTGGAGATCTTTCATTGCTCAAGGGCCGGTGCAAGGATGTCTGTGATGGGTAGACCCTTTCCCCAATGAGGAATCAAGAAATGCCCTGGATCCACACAATTTCATTGACAAAAGCTGCGGTTTTATTAAATTGGCTTGTTCAAGGGCGGTGTAGCTCAGCTGGTTAGAGCATGCGGCTCATATCCGCAGTGTCCGGGGTTCAAGTCCCTGCACCGCCACCACAAAAGCTCAAGCGCGGGATTGACATTTTCTTAACAAGTTTTATTTTCTGTGCAAAATTGCCCGGCACGACTCCGGCTATGATTCATGCGCCCTTTAAAAAAGAACACATGACAACGGTCAGCGAGGCCCTTGACATTGCAGAAGATAGGACAGGGGATTATTTCAAGTTTTCCGCAGGGCAATGGAAGAGGCATCGGTACGATGTCAAAACGCTTTCTCAGCTGACAAACCTGGAACGGGTTCCCCGTGTTTTTGCTCTTCTTAAGAAGCGTACCAGCAGCAAAGACACGGTTGAACCGAGCTCTCGGCAGCGCGATTTCTATTTCATCTGCCTTCAGGATCATCGAATTCTGAAAGCGGTCAATAGGGACAGGGACATCGGGCTCTTGCCCCTTTTGGTGTATGTGTTTACCCATGAGCTCGTCCACATTGTCCGATTCTGTAACTTTTCACAGAGGTTTGAAGTCTCAACCAAAGACAGAGAAAAAGAGGAGCGCGTGGTGCACGCCACGACTTATGAAATCCTGAAAGAACTCTCCCTGCCGCGGTTGGACTATATCTTGAACTCCTACGAGACCCATCGGGTCTGTGACATGATCGAGTGCTGAAAACAGAGGGAATGACTTATGCCGATTTACGAGTATGAATGTACGAAGTGTGGCCATCAAACAGAAGTCTGGCAGAGAATTACCGATCAAAGCGCTACACGATGCGCGCGGTGTAAAGGGAAGATGAGGAAACTGATTTCCCAGAGCAGCTTTCACCTGAAGGGGACAGGCTGGTATGTGACGGACTACGCCTCCAAGAAGGGAACGGAAGGCAAAAAGCCTAAAAAGACTGAGTCCAAGGTGTCTGAAGATACGGTAAAGAAGGACTCCTCTTCGAGCACTGCAAAGTCAGAGGACTAAAGCGTCCATCGCAGCAAACCATCATGTCCAGCGAGGGACTTTTGACGAATGAGACAATTCGACAGCGGTAAAGAACAGGACAAGGTGCTGAGGGGTCTTGAGCGGAAGGAAAAGAGAGAGGCCTTTCACAGAGACCGGTTTTTTAAGTTCAAGCTTTCGGAAATCCACAACACCCTATCCCAAGCCCTGATCACTGAAAAGATTATTGAGACGAACAGTTCGGGGACCGTATCCAACCTTTTGTTGAAAGGGCTCAAGCAGGTTTTGAGGGCAAACGAATTTGACTTCAAGTATTTCATCGCTCCCATCAGAAATCTTTTGCCTAACCCCAACCCTGTATCCTTATATATTACCCAGTACATTCTTGAAGACATCCTGAAGGATCCTTCCGTCGTTGAGGTTTATGGAACCGATCTGGACATTTATAAGGTCGTCAACGGCGTGATCACAAAAATCAATCTGAAGTTCGAAAGAGCCGAAGAGGAGATTATACAACAACTTTCTCGGAGCAAATCCTTGTCTCCCGGTTCGAGGGAATATGACATCGCCCTTGATCAGGCCTTCCGAAAGAAGATGGGCGAACCCCTGGAGAAGTAACGGGATCTAATCTCCGGGAGCCGACCCTTGCCCAACACTAAATTCGAATCTCGAAATCCGAAATTCGAAACAAAAGGCTAAAGACCAGTTTCTTCGTTTCAGTCATTGGATATTCGAATTTTGGATTTGTTTCGGATTTCGTGCTTCGGATTTTGAATTTCTAAATGTTCCGCAAACAAGAAAAACGCCTCAAGGCAGAACCTACCCCCCATTGAAGAGTCTTTTCCCCTGAAACGAATCCCTCTCATCGAATCGATTCCTTATGAGATTCATCGTGTTGCTCTTCTCTCTGACCCATAGAGGAGCGATAAGTTCCGCCGGCATCGGATCACCGGTAAGCCGTTGAATCACCGTTGCAGGAGGCAACCATTCCAGGAAATCGAGAACAAGCTCCACATACTCCGCGCGCTCAAGACACCGGTACCGCCCGTGCTCATAGATCTCCGCCAAAGGGGTGTCTGCAACCACGTAAAGGGCATGGATTTTTACGCCCTCCACGGCCAGCGATCCGAGGTGCCGTGCGGTTTCCATCATCATCTCAGGGCTCTCCCCCGGAAGACCCAGGATCACATGAGCACATACGCTCAGTCCATTCGCGTGCGCTTCGGCGACAGCGCGGTCAAAGCAGGTCACGTCGTGGCCGCGATTGATCTGGATGAGAGTCGAATCATGTGCGCTTTGTAGCCCGAGCTCTAGCCATACGAGGAAGTCCTCCCTGTAACTCGCCAGCAGCCTCAAGACCTCTTCATCAACGCAGTCAGGCCGTGTGCCTACTGAGAGGCCCACGATGCCCTCGTGCTTCAGCGCACGGTCGTAGAGATCGCGGAGGTGCGCAATGGGACCGTACGTATTTGTGAAAGACTGGAAATACGCGATGAATTTAGAGGCGCCATATTTTTTCCTTGCCCAATCCCTCCCGTTGATCATCTGATCCTCGATGGATTCTCCTCTCTGGCTCATGGCCCCGCTACCCGATCCCCGGCGGTCACAGTAGATGCACCCTTTCCTGGAAATCGTCCCATCACGGTTCGGGCAGGTGAACCCGGCATCCAGGGGGATTTTCTGAACCCGTTCTCCGAAAATCTCACGAAGATAGGAGTTGTAATCGCGGTATCGCTTCATGGCATCAAAATAAATTCAAATCAAAAGCCATCATCGCGAAAGCACGAAAATTGGAAAGCACGAAAAAGGGCAAGGAGAGTTAGACAACTCCTTCTTTTTTCGTGTTTTCGTCCTTTCGTGTCTTCCTGATAGGTTTTGAAGTGTTTAATCCGCAGTTTTCTTCCGGGCCATCACCACCCGGTACCGGTGGCTGTAATCCTGGATTCGCCTGTACTCGGTGAATTGTCCTGTTTCTTCAATGACCCGAACGGCCTTGGGGGTCTGTTCAGGGTCCATCTCCATCAGGATCCACCCTCCTGGGACAAGGTAGACTGCCGCTTCCCTGAGAATCCGAGTGATGTCATACATCCCCTCTTCACGGCCATCCAGAGCCAATCTCGGCTCGTGATCTCTCACCTCAGGGGGGAGGGTCTCAAACGCGTCTTCAGGAATGTAGGGCGGATTGGACAGAATCATGTCGAACCGCGCTCCTTTGCCCGCAAAGGGCGTAAACCAGTCGCCGGACCTGAAGTCGATTCTATCGTTCACACCAAGCCTCTCTGCGTTGCCACGGGCAACCCGGAGAGCTTCTTCCGAGAGATCGGTCGCGCAAATCAGGGCCTTGTCAAACTCGCGGGCCAACGCAATCGCCAAGGCCCCGCAACCGGTGCCCAGGTCCAGGAGATTCACCCCTTCCGACTGGAGATTCGGATACTCCTTTCGCAGCAAGATCGCCTGCTCCAGGAGCACCTCTGTCTCCGGTCTCGGGATGAGCACCGAGGAGTTGACGATGAATTCCATGGACCAGAACTCCTGAGTGCCCGTGATATACTGGACGGGTTCTCTGCTCAAACGTCTCCGGACGAGCGCACGGTATCCTTCGACCTCTTGCTCGGTCAGAGGCTGGTCATGTTGCAGATAGAGTTTGACGCGAGTGAGGTGGAGTTGGTGGGCGAGGAGGATTTCCGCGCTAAGGCGCGGAGCATCGATCCCTTTTTGTTTCAGATAGTCCGCACTGACCTTCAAAAGCTCGCCGATGATCCAGGCCTTCACGCTGCCTTTAGAGCCTCAGATTGAAAATGGGTGATAAGAGGATCAAGAATCAAGTCCAGGCTTCCCTGCAGGATGGTATCGAGGCGATACAGGGTGAGCCCGATCCGGTGATCCGTGACCCTGCTCTGTGGAAAATTGTAGGTTCTGATCTTTTCACTCCGATCCCCTGAGCCGACCATGCTTCTTCTTTCTTCCGTGATCTTGTCCTGCTGTTCTTTCATCTGCATGTCCAGCAGTCGCGACCTCAAGACCTTTATCGCCTTGGCCTTGTTCTTGTGTTGGGATTTCTCGTCCTGGCAGGTCACGACAAGACCTGTGGGAAGATGGGTGATGCGCACCGCCGAGTCCGTCTTGTTGACATGCTGGCCTCCGGGGCCTGAGGAACGGAACACATCGATCCGGAGTTCTTCTGCGTTGATCACGACGTCCACTTCCTCAGCCTCGGGAAGAACCGCCACGGTCACCGCGGAGGTGTGGATTCTCCCTTGGGCCTCGGTCTCCGGCACCCTCTGCACTCGATGGACCCCGCTTTCCCGCTTGAGGCGGCTGTAAACCTTGTGGCCCGAGATGAGCACGATGATCTCCTTGACCCCCCCGATCCCTGTGGCGTGCTCACTCATGATCTCGGTCTTCCACCCTTTGAGCTCCGCATACTTCGCGTACATCCGGAACAGATCCGCGGCAAAGAGCGCGGCCTCTTCTCCTCCTGTGCCGGCCCTGATCTCCAGGATGATGTTTTTCTGATCGATCGGGTCCTCTGGAAGCAGGAGCACTTTCAGCTCGCCCTCCGTCCGGTCCAGGTCGGCCTTGAAAAGTTCGATCTCTTCCTTGGCGAGCTTCCGGAGTTCCGCATCCGGATCCTCCAGCAGGGAACGGTTGTCTTCTATGTTCTGCCGGATGGCTTCGTATTTCCGGTAGGCATTGATGATCGGGGAGAGATTGCTGTGCTCCTTGAGATACTTCTGGTAGGTTTTTTGCTCCCGGATCACTTCCGGACGGGCGAGTTCCTTCTCGATCTCATTGAACCGCTCTTCGATTTCCTTTACTTTGGAGAACATGCTCTCTTTACCCGTCACACCTTAAGGGTTCCCATGCCTGAAACGAAGGGGCTTATCTCTTTTGAGCCGCCCACTGAGAAGTAGGCAGTAAGCAGCACTCATACCCCGGCGCTTCGCTGCAGGGGCGTCTATGAAAGAAATTTAAATCCCCCTTACTCCCCCTTTACGAAAGGGGGAAATCCGAGCAAAGTCCTCCCCTTTATAAAAAGGAGACAGAGGGGATTTACATGGCCCTTGTGCCAAGTTTCTTAGGAGTAATGAAAAAGTAAGTGGTACGCGGTAGCCAGTAAGCAGCAAGCACCGGCAAAAACTGAAACAAGAGCTTTGGGCTTTACTGCATCCTGCTTACTTCTTGCTGCCTACGATTCTTTTCTGACTACCTACTGCCTACTTCCTACTGCTTACTCATGGTGTTCCGACCAAGGCCTGCGTTGGGGGGATTCAGGGAAGCGCCGGAGGGTGGGGCACCTTACTTGGATTTGTCCGCTTTGGCCTCACCCTTATTGAACTGGGCATACTTGTTCCTGAATCGCTCCACCCTTCCCGTGGAATCCCTAAGCTTCTGCTTGCCTGTAAACAGAGGATGGCAGTTGGAGCAGATCTCAACCTTGATCTCCTTCATGGTCGATCCGGTTTCAAACTCGCTTCCGCACGCACAATGAACAATGGTCTTGTGATAAGCCGGATGAATGTCCTTCTTCATCGTTTCTCCTTTCTTGATGCTCTCTTAAGAAGTCAAGGAATGACGTTTCCGTCATTCTTTCTTTATTCACTCATGGAAGCCAAAAACTCTTTATTATTTTTGGTTCCTCTGATTTTATCAAGCAGGAATTCCATGCTGTCCACCGGGGTCAGCGGCGCCAGCAGTTTTCTCAGTATCCAGATTCGGTTCAGATCTGCCGGTTCGAGCAGCAGCTCTTCCTTCCGCGTTCCGGAACGGTTGATGTCCACAGACGGAAACACGCGCCGGTCCGTAAGTTTGCGGTCCAGGTGGATCTCCATGTTTCCCGTTCCTTTAAACTCCTCAAAAATGACTTCGTCCATGCGGCTCCCGGTGTCAATGAGCGCCGTCGCAATAATCGTCAGGCTGCCTCCCTCCTCCACGTTTCTTGCCGCTCCGAAGAACCGTTTCGGCTTGTGGAGTGCGTTGGAGTCGAGTCCCCCGGAGAGAATCTTGCCGCTCGGCGGCACGGTCGCGTTGTAGGCTCTCGCAAGTCGCGTAATGCTATCCAGCAAAATCAGCACATGCCTTTTGTGCTCGACAAGCCTTTTTGCTTTCTCGATCACCATTTCGGCCACCTGGACGTGACGTTGCTGGGGCTCATCGAAGGTGGAACTGATCACCTCCGCATCCACGTTTCTTTGCATGTCCGTCACTTCTTCCGGCCGCTCATCAATGAGGAGGACGATCTTGTGGATCTCCTTGTCGTTTGCAGAGACACTGTTGGCGATGTTTTGCAGGAGCATGGTTTTGCCCGTCCTCGGAGGGGCGACGATGAGCCCCCGCTGGCCCTTGCCCAGAGGGGTCATCAGGTCCATGACCCTGGAGGAGTAATTGTCATGAGTCGTTTCGAGCTTGATACGGCTCAAGGGGTACAGGGGGGTCAAATTGTCGAAAAGGATCTTCTCACGGGAAATCTCCGGGTCTTCATGGTTGACCAACTCGACCTTCAGAAGAGCGAAGTACCGCTCCGTGTCCTTGGGAGGGCGGATCTGGCCGGAGACGGTGTCGCCAGTTCTCAGATTGAAACGCCGGATCTGGGAAGGGGAAACATAAATGTCGTCAGGGCCGGGCAGGTAGTTCGAGTCAGGGGCTCTCAGAAAACCAAATCCGTCAGGCAGAATCTCCAGAACGCCTTCCCCGTAAATCAGCCCGTTCCTTTCAGAGTGAGCCTGCAGCAGGGAAAAGATCAAATCCTGCTTGTGCATGCCGGTGGCGCCCTCGATGGCGAAGTCCCTGGCCATGGTCGTCAGGTCACTGATTTTCATTTTCTTGAGTTCAACAAGATTCATACTGAAATCTCCATCCTTGGAATTCGGCGGTGGGGTGCTGACGGGCGCCGGCACGGTGCTCTCGGAATTGGATGTCTTTTTTTGAGTGCTTTTACGAATGGCCTTTATCCTGCCTGAGAGAAATAAAGATATGATGCCTTTCCGTTTACAGGGCTGATTCCATGCAATACGTTGGAAACCTTTTATGTGAGTGAAAGAAGATAATCCAGCAGTCTAGCAGAAGTCCCTATGGGTTCCGATTATTGTAATGGAAGGTAAAAGCAACCTTACAATCATTGGGTTTATTATTAAGCTTTTTATTTCAAGTGTCAATGGTTTTTAACATTTCCAGGACGGCTTCCATGTCAGGGGGAAGCCGCGCATTGAATTCGCGATAACCCCTCCCCTGGGGATGCAGAAACCCCAGCGTGCCAGCGTGGAGCATCTGCCTTTCGATCCGGCTCAACACGCCAATATCCTCAGGGAACCTGCCTTTCCACCAACTTCTCCGATGGCCATAAACCGGATCTCCCACAATAGGATACCCCATGTGAGAGAGATGAACCCTGATCTGATGGGTTCTTCCTGTCTTCGGTGAAACAGAGAGAAGCGAGAAGAGACCTGCCAGATCCTCCTTTTTCTCCCACACTGTCTTGGCCACCCTGCCGGTGGTAGGCCGGATGGACATTTCTTTTCTCTTGATCGGGTGGCGGCCGATTGGGAGGTCGATTTCCCCGCTTTGTTCTTTCACAATTCCATGAACCAGCGCCACATATCTCTTGGTCACCTCTCCCGCCTTGAACTGGTGGGATAAAAAAGCATGGGCTGCGTCATTCTTGGCCACCACCATGAGACCGGAGGTGTCTTTGTCCAATCGATGCACGATGCCAGGCCTCATCGCTCCCCCGATTCCAGACAGATCCTTGCAGTGATGAAGGAGGCCGTGAACCAGAGTACCGGTGAAATGCCCGGGCGCCGGATGAACCACCACCCCGGGCGGCTTGTTCACCACAATCAGCCATGGGTCTTCGTAGACGACTTCGAAGGTCACCGCCTCGGGCTCGAGGCGCAGTGGTTCAGGGGGAGGAAACGTTACCTCGACGTGGTCGCCCGGTTTCAAACGGTAACCGGGTTTCGACAGGCGGTGATTGACCCGGACAAAGCCCGACCTGATCAAGTCCTGGACTCGGGATCGCGTCAGATCCTGGGTCTGCAGAACCAGAAAGGCATCCAGGCGTTGGGATTTGTCCTCCTCGCTGATGGAAAACTTGCACTTACTGTCTTCTTCCTGCTGCACCTCAAAACACGATGAAAACGATCAGGAGAAGATCTTCTCCAGGTCCCTTTCGATCTGCGCTTCGGCTACCTTCTTGGCCAGGGAGATCTCCTTGACAAGCAACGTCCTGGCCGTATCCAGCATTTTCCTTTCCCCAAAAGAGAGATCCTTCTCGGTCTTCAACATCAGCAGGTCACGATAGACTTCCGCCACTTCATACACAGAGCCTGTCTTGATCTTTTCCATGTATTCTCGGTACCGCCTGTTCCAGGTTTGGTTTTCGATCATGACATCTCGTTTCCTGAGGATGCTGTAAAGCTTGGGGACTTCCTTGCGGCCGATGATTTCTCTGAGCCCCACGTTGTTGACGTTCTTGATGGGGATCATGATAATCATATCGTTCTCCAGAATGCGCATCACGTAGAAGTCCTGGGAAGAACCGGAGACTTCACGGCTCTCGACTCGCTCAATAACGCCCACGCCATGGGCCGGGTAAACGGCTAAATCACCAACCTTGAACATCAGCTTCTAGCTCCCATGAAATAAAGATCCAACTCCGTGCAACAAACGCGATGGCCCGCCGTCGCTGCACACCCTCATCCTTGGGACAATCGCTTTATGGGTTGAACCATCGTCTGCTTTTCATTGCCCGTTAATCTGATTCATGGCCGTTTCAATCCCTTCGGAGACGAAAAGCTCACAGGCATGAACAGCCTTCTCAAGCACTGCCTCGATCACCGGCCTGTCCTCTTTGTAGAAGGGGCTGAGGACAAACTCCTCGACTGGCTCGCCCTTCCGAGGGCGGCCAATCCCGATCTTGACTCTGCTGAACTCGCGGGACCCCAAATGCTCAACGATCGATTGGATCCCTTTGTGGCCCCCGTTGCCTCCCTTCTTGGCTACCTTGACTCTTCCGAGAGGGAGATCAAGATCGTCCTGGACAACCAGGATGCCTTCGTTTCCGATGCCTAAAGATTCCACGCACACCGCAACGGATTCCCCGCTCAGGTTCATGAACGTGTGCGGGCAGAGCAGAATCAGGTCACAATCCTGAAATCTCACGGAAGCGCTCTTCGCGTCAAAGCGACGGCTCAGCAGGCGAACTCCCAACGACCTGGCCCATCGGTGGATCACCATGAACCCGACATTGTGCCGGGTGTAACGGTATCTTGGCCCGGGATTCCCAAGACCGACAATCAACAACAGAGGGGACCGGCTATTCAGCGGGCTCCTCTTTCGGCTCTTCCGCCGCCGCCTCTTCAGCCTTTTCGCCTTCCACCACTTCTTCGACCTTCTCAGCGACCACATGCGGAGCAGTCACGACGGCGATGGTGATATCCCCCTCTTCGGCCGTCTTCAATCCCGCGGGGAGCACGATATCCCTGACGTGGACAGCATCACCGATGTCAAGGGCTGAAACCTCCACGTCGAGGAATTCCACGATGTTGCCCGGGAGGCAGGAAACCGCCAGATCCCTTTTGACATGCTGAAGGATGCCGCCCTTTGAGGTGCCTGCCGGAGTTCCTACAAGATGGACAGGCACATTCAGCGTGATCTCCTTGTCCATGGAAATCTCATAGAAGTCGGCATGGTAATAGACCGGTTTGATTGGGTCGGTCTGAAGCTCCTTAAGCATCACCGTTTTGTTTTCCCTGCCTCGCTCTGATTCGATCTGAAGCTGAAAGATAACGTTCTCCGAACTCGTGCTCTTGAGAAGGGTTTTCAAATCAAGATACTTGACAGCCAGCATCACCGGCTGAGAGTTGGGGCCGTAAAAAATGGCAGGAACCTGATCGTTTCTTCTAAGTCTTCTCGCCGCACCCTTTCCCGTATCGGCTCGCACCTGGGCGGCTAAACTCAACTGAGGCATTCTTTTCCTCCTGATTATGGAATCTCTTTGAGCGCAGTGAAGCCACTCAAGAAGAATTAGCCTCTTCTATAGCACAGAAGAGGCCTTTTCACAAAAGAAAAAACAGAAGCATTTTTTAATCTCTAGCGGTCTAATTCCCCGCAGCTTGCTGCGGCTTCGTCATTCCCGTTCAGGCGGGAATCCAGTCTTGCGGTGCTTTCTGGACACCCGCCTGCGCGGGTGTGACAACAGCTGACATTGCCCTGTTACGCCGCGGCTTGCGGCGGGGTAGTTCATTTCGGGTTTGCTACCCGTTATCAGACAAAGAGGGTGCTCACCGAATCCGAGTTGTAGATCCGCTTGATCGTCTCTCCGAGCAACTCTGCAACGGAAAGCACTTTGATTTTACTGGATTTTCCTGCTTCTTCCCCCAAAGGAATCGTGTTGGTCACCACCAGCTGCTCAATGGGAGAGTTTTCGATCCTTTGTAATGCAGGTCCTGACAGAACCGGATGAGTGCAGCACGCATAAATTCTCTTGGCTCCCCTATCCAGAAGGGCACGCGCGGCTTGAGTCAGGGTCCCTGCCGTATCCACCATATCATCAAGGATCAACGCGGTTTTATCTTCAACTTCTCCAATAATATTCATGGCTTGCGCCACGTTTGGAACATCCCTCCGTTTGTCTATAATCGCCAGGGTAGCCTCAAGGCGTTTGGCAAAGGCTCTTGCTCTTTCTACCCCGCCGGCATCCGGGGAAACGACCACCAGGTTGTTCTTGTAGTTGGACCGCATATACTTGAGAAGAACAGGCGCGGCAAAAATATTGTCCACAGGAATATTGAAATAGCCCTGGATCTGCCCAGCATGAAGGTCCATGGAAACGACCCGGTCTGCCCCGGCTGTGGTGATGAGGTCAGCCACCAGTTTTGCGGTGATGGGAACCCTCGGTTTGACCTTTCGATCCTGCCTTCCGTATCCATAATAAGGGATGATCGCCGTTATTCTCTTGGCAGAAGCTCTTCTGAGCGCATCCATGATGATGAGCAACTGCATCAGATTATCATTGACGGGCGTGCAGGTGGACTGGAGGACAAAGACATCCATCCCTCTAGTATTTTCATGAATTTCAATCTGAGTCTCTCCATCACTGAAGGTTTTCGCCATCATTTTGCCCGGCGGAATCCCGAGGTACTGACACACTTCCTGTGTAAGACTCTGATTGGATGTGCCACCAAAAAGCTTCATACGCTTAGCCTCTGGCTGGGGCGGGAGGATTCGAACCTCCGAATGCGGGCTCCAAAGGCCCGTGTCTTACCGCTTGACGACGCCCCAGTAAGATAAATTGGTCATTGAGCATCTAACACTGAGCATTTTGCATTGAACAATGATCATTGGACATTGCTGCATTCAAAACAAGCCCTTTTACGTCATTCCCGCGACCGCCGGAATCCAGGCTTTGTGAACCCTTCTGGACTCCCGCCTCTGCGGGAGTGACGGCCGGCGGGTTTTTTCAGGAATTCTCCAGTGACAAATGCTCAGCGCTCAATGATAAATGCTCAGTTCTCTTTCCAGTTAGTAGCCAGGAACACTCTCCCGAGATCATGGGGAAGGATTCTTTCTAGCGCCTGCTTCGCCTGGTCTCTAGATCCAAAAACTCCGAAAACACTGGGGCCACTCCCGGTCATTAGAGCGCCCTCTGCTCCGGCATCCAGCAGAGTTCTCTTGATCCTATCTAGAATGGGGAATTTGGCCGAGGTGACAGATTCCAGGTCGTTCTCGAGGAGCTGGGAGAGGACCAGGCTCTCTTTGCGTAACTGGTCTTTTATACGGTCATATTCGTTTGATGTCAACTCCAATTTAAGGTTTCCATACACCCATGCCGTGGACACATGGAATCTTGGCGTCACGATTAAATACCAGAGCGTCGGCCATCGATCTACAGGCTCTAAGATCTCACCGATCCCTCTGGCGATGCAGGGCCTGGGCTCCAGAAAAAAGGGGACATCTGCACCGAGCTGAAGCGCCACTTCCCTCAGGGTTTCAGCAGTCAATGGTCTGGACCATAACTGATTGAGAGAGAGAAGGGTTGCGGCAGCGTCGCTGCTTCCTCCTCCCATGCCGGCTGCAACCGGAATGTTTTTGTTAACGCTGACAGAGACCCCCCCTTTGACACCGCTCCTGTGAAAAAATGCCTCAGCCGCCCTGCGCACGAGATTGTGCTCATCCAGGGGAACCGGCAGGCCCTCCCAGACAATCTCAATTTCTTCAGGGATCACTCTGAACTCCAGGAGGTCGCAGAGGTCGATGGGGACCATGAGGGACACCAGCTCATGGTATCCATCCGGTCGCCGGCCTGTCACTTTCAGCCGAAGATTCAGCTTGGCAGGAGTCTTCGTGGTGAGGATTCTTTCTTTCACTGGAAGTTAACCCTGAAAAATCAGTGATCAGTGATCAGTAACCAGTGATCAGTAAAGGCAATACAGGGAAAAAACAGTAATCAGCCATCAGTGACCAGTCATCAGCGAATGCAAGACACGAAAACAAACGGAAACGCTTACTGACAACTGGCAACTGACTACTGGTTACTGATTTTTGACTGATCACTGAGGACTGGCTTTTCACTCTGCCTTCTTGACGTATCTCCACCTCAGATCCGCCAGAATTGTGTCTACGAATCTCTGCTCCTCGGGGTTCAAGTTTCCTTTGGTCTTGTCCTTGAGCATGGCGATCGTGTCGATACTGTGCTTTGCAAGGGGAAGATCTTTTTCCGTCTGTCCGGTATGCGGATCCGCGATTTCCCCGAGATTGATCAAAGCGGAGGAACTGAGACTGAATATAAGAGAATTGAAATTCACCTCCGGAAGCGGCATCTCTTCGGTTTCCCGCCCAGGCGCTTTCTTCCCAGGTTCTTCCTTCCGGGGTTCCTCCTTTCGCTCCTGATCTTTCACCTCGCCTTTGTCGTCGAAAGCCCTTCGATCCTTGATCACAAAACCTTTTTCTTCGTCCGCCATGTTGTTCTCCTTCTAGAGATAGATCCTTCTGGCCATGTGGACATGGTCCAGGCTACGGATTTCTTCCAGGACCGCATCAGATACGGCCACATCCGTTGTCAGGAAAATTACGTTCTGCTTATGTTCCTTTTCCTGCCCCACCTGCATTCGTCCGATATTGACTTTGTGAGCTCCAAGCCTTGAAGTGATGCCCCCGATGACACCAGGCACATCCTGGTTGCGAATGAGAAGGATATGCCCCTCAGGAATGGCTTCAAGATAGAAATTGTTGATCCTCAAAATCCTGGGCATTGTTTTGCCGAAGATGGTTCCGGATACGATGTTTTCCCCTTCCATGGACTTGACCCGGCACATGATCAGGCTGGAAAAATCTTCTGACGTGCTCGTCTTGGACTCCACGATCTTGATCCCTCTGGCTGAAGCGATGTAGGGCGCGTTGACGAAATTCACGTCGTCTTTGAGAATGGGCGTGAGGAGCCCCTTGAGCAGGGC
>Ga0105107_10000970_pt1 | contig 18668 bp, 12 predicted proteins | sample PPLLaktember2015_6_FD_79335 | JGI IMG/M metagenome (GOLD analysis project Ga0105107, IMG submission 79335) | Freshwater sediment microbial communities from Prairie Pothole Lake near Jamestown, North Dakota, USA - PPLs Lake P8 Core (1) Depth... | ecosystem: Environmental > Aquatic > Freshwater >... | reverse complement strand
GTCCATGCTATTGCTATTGAAGGGAAGGTAGCATATTTGTTGTTTACAGCAAAACCCGAAAATCCATCCCTTCTTGCGGTAAGCGTAATGGCATATTTGTTATTAAAAATGTAATTCAGTCTTCCCATCATAGACACACTTTTCTGGTCCTCAAAATTTGATGCAATTTGTTGGAACTGAGCCAGAGAAAGGTTGTCATACCCGGTGACTTGTGTAAAAAAATTCTTTCCGGTCATACCAGAATATTCATAACTGGTATTTTCATAACTGTAAAGTAAAGTGAGATCGATAGAATGAACCTTATTAAAGACGTTACGGTAATTTATTATATTATCGATTGTCCAATCGAAATTTTGGGTTTTTTCTTTAGTTCCTACACCATTGTTAACTATACCATCATTAGAAGATCTGTTATCATAGAAATTATTCAAATTTGAATTTCTAAGATTGGATGATAAGTTTATAGTCCATTTCAAACCCGGAATGAAGGGTACATCAAGAATGCTGGAAAAAAGTCCCCATAATGATGTCCTTATGTCTTTATTTTGAGTCAATGTTGGACAAAAAGGATTAACACCTATTGCATCACCAATTGGTAAAAAAGCATACCCGCCCGGGCCATTTTCATCATAAACATTACCATAAGGACTTTGTTGCGAAGCACCGTTATAATTCGCTTCTCTTCCTGAAAAATCCCTTGATGAAAACATGGATTTAATTGAGATGGCATACCAATCCGTAATATTATTTGTCAGGTTTGCGTTCATGGACATCATTTCGAAGTCATCGTTTATTACGATACCTTTCTGATTGAAATATGTACCTGATACATAATAATTGGTACTATTAGTTTTACTTGAAACATCAAGATGATAATTACTGGTAGTTCCTATCCGTGTAACTAAATCCATCCAATCTGTCGTTAACCCATTTTGGTGATTTTCAGCTTCCGTGACTGTTATATAATTATCAATGTTTGCCGGATCAGCTTCAAGTCCTTTTGCCTGTCTGAAATCAAGTACTTTCCGGAGGTAGCCTTCGCCATCCAGAACATCGATCAAACGATCGGGTTTCTGGATTCCCTGATAGGTCGTGAAATTAAATTGTGGTTTCCCGGTTGTTCCGGTTTTTGTAGTAATCAGTAATACTCCATTTGCTGCTCTTGACCCATAAACCGCTGCGGCGCTTGCATCTTTTAGTATATCAACCGTTGCAATATCATTTGTGTTGAATTCAGATAGACTTCCATTATAAATTACACCGTCAACAACAATAAGTGGGCTGGAGCTTGCTGATATAGAATTAATACCCCTTATGGTCAAGGTCAGGTCTTCACCTGGCCGGTCTGAGGATGTAACATTCAAGCCGGGAACCTTGCCCTGTATTGATTGAAGTATGTTATAATTAGGCAGATCAGAGGTTTCTTCTGTTGTAACTCTCACAATTGATCCGGTTACATCACTCTTCTTTTGGGTCCCATACCCTACAACCACCACTTCTTCCAGGGCTTTGATATCAGTCGACAATTTCATATCTATAATATTCTGCCCCGTATAAGGTATTTTCCCTGGCAGATATCCAATAAATGAGAAAACAAGATTCTGTCCTTTTTCAGGTTGAGTAATAACATATTTCCCATTTACATCTGTAGTAGTACCAGTTTGAGTACCTTCAATCACCACATATACCCCTGCCAGGGCATCTCCTGTGATCGCATCACTGACCATACCGGTAACTGTTTGCTGCTGGAGCGGATTGTTGGCCAATACTATAAGATTATCTACAAAAATCTTATAGGTAGTTTCATCCTGATCAAAGATTTTTCCCAATACACTATCAATATTTTCGTCATTAAAGGCAAGGGTGATTTCCCGTGAAACATCAATAGCGTCGGAACGATAGAGGAATTTATAGTCACTGCTTGCTTCAATTTTTGATAAGACATCCTTAACTGTCTCATCTTTAACTTCAAAAGAAAACTTTTGAGAAAAAGTATTTGCAGAAGTGCTGACCAGGAAAATAGACAATAGAAATGTTGTCAGTTTCATAATTAGCAAGATTTTATTACGTTTAATCTTTTTCATAAATTTGTACGTTTTTGGTTAATGGATTTTGTGGGGTACTGCTTTTGTCAAAGTTGTCGTACCCCCAATGATTGATTAAAAACATCAGAATCGGGAAATGTTCGAGCATTTTCCGATTCGTACTTTAAGGGATATTGTTATTCATAAGCAGCGGTTTTAAGAGGTGAGATATGTGTTATATTTCTTAACTGGGTTCTGACTTCAAATTATTATTTGTAATTGGCTTATTTGAAATAGAAATATCTTTATCATTAATTGTATAGTAAAATGGAGAGGCGAACTGTAACGCAGCGAGAACTTGTTCGATGATAATATCTTTAAATTTACCAGAGAAATGTAACTGTTTGATATCTTCATCCAAAAAATGAAGGGTAACACCAAACCGTCTTTCCAGTTTCACAGCCAGATCCTGAAATCTTTCATTTTCAAAGTATAGAATATCATTCTTCCATAAAATCATAAGCTGGGCATCCACCTTCTCGCTTAACACAGTCAGCTGTAAATTTGTGTTAACAGAAGAGATGCCTCTGTTTTTATTGTCATTCCGGGTGTTATTTTGTATTGGTTCAGGACCGATTCCTTTGTAAAAAACAGCTTTTTGATTTGGATCAAGCGAAACAATTTTCGACCCGTTTCCAGGAATCTTACTTTCAATCTCCACTTTGCCCTCAATCAAAGTCGTCTCGATAATTCCTTCGCCCGGATATGATTTTATGTTAAAAGAAGTTCCCAGCGCCCTGACTATAATATCAGAAGTACTAACTATGAATGGTTTATTATGGTGATTGGTAACTTCAAAATATCCTTCACCTTCAAGATAAATTTGTCTGAGATCAGTATTGAAGTCATTCTTATAGTTGATTTTACTGTCTGAGTTTAGCCAGACTTTTGTCCCGTCTGGCAGTAACAACTGTGTTTTGGATCCCCTGGGTACAATTACTTCAGAAGATGACAGGCCTGAAACAAAGCTTTCTTTTTCGGACCTCATTAGTAAAAAATAAGATATACCTGATACAATTACTATTACTGCGGCAATTCTTAACAATCTGTCAACCGTTCGGGAAAATCTTAGTCGCCCGGATTTTATTAAACTCTTATCAATTTTCTGTTTAAAAGAGTTAAATGCCATTTCTGAATCAAATTCTTTACGGTTGTTAATTATTTCAAGGGCATTCCATATTGATTCGGATTGTTTAAAGATGTCCATATTATGCTGATCCTGGCCAAGCCATTTGATTAGCTTTTGCTTTTCCTCAGGGATGGCTTCACCCTTCAGAACTTTAACGATAATTTCTAGCATTTCTGTTTCCATAACTACCTTATAATTTAAAGACAACAAAGAGACACTTTATAACTAAAGCTTTTTGATATTTCTATGAATTTTGATGAATTGACGTTCAATGTCTCAGTAAATGTAAAACCTTATGAGTAGTAGTAATATTATCAGATTAGCTTTACAGGCCGCCCTTAACTTTTCAAGAGCGATTGAAATCTGACTATGTACTGTGCTAATGGCAATACCAAGGTTACTCGCAATTTCAGAGTGTTTTAATCCCTCGAATCGACTCATTTTAAGTATCTTCCTGCATTGTTCGGGTAATGATTCTATTTCTTTGAGTACTTTTTCTTCTAACTCATTTGCTATCAGGAGTGATTCTCCCGATTCCTGAGTAATAAAATAATAATCCTGAGCATCTTTAAGTTTTTGAGAATAATACTCATTAAATTTATTTACAACCTGAAGATGCTTTAAGTGATTTAAACAATGATTTCTGACTGAAAAGTAGAGGTAGGATTTAATAGAAATAATTTCTTTTAGATGGCCTTGCTGTTCCCATAATCTGATAAAAACATCCTGGACAACTTCCTGAGCAATTTCTTTATCTCTGGTAATGCTTTTCGCATATATGCATAGTGAGGGATAAAATTCTTTATACAGGTATTGAAATACATCAAGATCCCCTCTATTTAATTTTTCACTAATCTGGTCCTCAGTCATAGACATCCATTTTGGACAATCGTTATTTTATAACTTTTATTCCCCGGGTATTAACCTCAACCAGCTCAAAAACTGATTTATCAAATGTATTTAAAATGTTTAATTATGATACTTTTTGTATAGACGCAGATTTGAGTAATAAGTTCATTAGTGTACACTTAAATATAATTGATTTTCAACTGTATACAATTTAAATCCATGACACCCTGGCAATCCTGGTTTGTAATTAGCTCTTTTATAGGTGCTTTATCAAAAAGTGACTGTTACATCAAGATAATCAATCTGTTAGTTGCATTATGAGTTTGCGGATTGATGAAAGCCGGAGGCTTTGAAGTCCATCCCTATAGCTATCGGGATAGACTTGGATGCCTCCGGCATTGTGCATGAGAAATGCCATAAAACATTTTTGCAGCACCCAAATTAGAAAATTGATATTTGAATATCAAATCATTATATTGATTTAAGCGATATGTCCGGAAAACAGGAAAAAATTGGTGAGAGAGTTAGTAATAGAATCATATACTCAACACATTAGGAGGGGAGACTAAAATATTAGTCATTTTTTAATAAAAAAATTTGCATGACTAATAAAATAGTCATAATTTTACGTTTAAGATAATATTTTATAAGAAAACCTGACATTTATCCTAAAAAACAGACATATGAAACCTCCATGTTTTAAAAACACAAATAAGCATGAATATACTTTACAAACATGGAGGTTCTCCCGCCTTGCGGGACAAGCTATACGACCTTTAAAAACAAAATTATATACGTATGAAAAAAGTAGTTTTATTAATTGTATTAGTGGCGGTAACATTAATCACTTTACTGAACACTGGAGCCACCAGTAATAAAAAGGCAGGCGCTTCCAAAAAACCCAATCAAATCATGGGAACCTGGCAGCTTTCGCTGTATAAATATGGTTCGGGTACAACAGACTTTACAGAAGCATCACCAAATACGGGTCGTATAAAACTAATTACAGATACCCACTTCACCTGGGTGCATTTTGATAAAAGCACCAATATAATTCACAGCTCAGCCGGTGGTACTTATTCATTAGAAGGGAACACTTACACCGAATCAATCGATTATGGTCTTGCAATGGACTCTTACCTCGGTAATAAACCTGTTTATAATATTAAGATAGAAGGAGATAATCTCTTTCTCACCGGGGATTTAGTTGGCGGTTATAAAATTGAAGAAGTCTGGCAACGTATTAAGCCTTCAGACGAAAATAGAAACACTAAAAAGTAAAAATATGCGACTTACAAAAGCAGAAGAGCAGGTTATGCAAATACTGTGGGACCTGGGAGAAGGGTTGGTCAAGGATATACGTGATCGTTTTGATGATCCCAAACCGGTAAGAAATACAGTCTCCACAGTAGTCAGGATTCTGGAGAAGAAAGGATTTGTGGACCACAGGGCATATGGTAATGTCTATGTTTACTTCCCGCTTATATCAAAAAGCGAGTATTCCAGGGGTCAGCTATTCGGACTTCTGGAGGGCTACTTTAATAATTCCTTCCCTGCAATGGCATCATTTTTTGCAAGGGAGAAGGATCTCTCTATCAAGGAGCTTGATGAACTTCTTGAGGATGCAAAACGTGAATTAAGAATGAGTAAAAATATAAAGTAGTGGAAGCATTTGGAAGTTACCTGTTAAAGTCAATTTTATGGCTCACAGGTTTTACGGTGGTATATTTTCTTTTTTTAAGAAACGATCGGTTCTTCACAATAAAACGATATTTCCTTTTAGCGGGGATAGTAATTTCATTTGTCTTTCCACTTATCACTTTTCATTACCAGGTCGAGGTGTCTGCTCCTGTTATCAGCCAGGCTGATATTACACAGGCAGGCATACCGGTTAACACCGGAATCAAGCAGGATACTCCATATAAAATTTTTGATTACCGGATTATCCTGCTTTCCCTTTACCTGGCAGGAGCTCTCATTCTCCTCTTCCGGATTATCCTTCATATGCGGACAATATGTAAAACAATCATCAAAATGCCGGTCTCTGACCAGAGTGGAGTAAAGGTGATCAGAGCTCCCCGATTTTCCACCCCATTCTCATTTTTTAATTATGTGTTCATCAATCCTTCTGTGAGTGAGACTGAAACCGGAGAAATTATGAACCACGAGCTTGTGCACGTCAGGCAGAAACACTGGTTAGATCTTCTTCTGGTTGAAATTGTTCGGATCTTTCAGTGGATAAATCCTTTTGCCTGGCTCCTTGCAAGGTTCATCAGACTCAATCATGAATATCTTGCTGATGAGCTGGCGCTGCTTGGTACTGCAAACCCGGCAATTTACCGGGCAACCCTTGTTAATCAAGTCTTCAGTTCACCGGTTATCAGCCTTTCGAATTCATTTAATTATTCAAACAGCAAAAAACGATTTGAAATGATGAAAACAATAATTTCGTCCCCTTACAGAAAATTGAAGGTACTTGCCATACTGCCTGTTTTTGCAATTATTTTTTATGCCTTCGCAACACCCGAATACAATTATATAGCTCAAATCAGTAAAATACAACCTGATAGTACGACTTCAAAAATCAATATAAAGGAAGTAAAGGGTATTATTTTAGATGAAAACAATAAGCCTGTAGAAGGAGTTAAGATAGTAGTCACAGGGACAAATACAAGAGCAACAACAGATGATACGGGTAATTTCACAATCAGTGATGCATCGAAAGAAGCATCCCTGGTAATTTCCCTGGCCGGATACAAAACCCAGTTCATTAAGGCAGAACTTTCCAGGAAGATGGAGATTATACTGGTTAAGGATCCGGACTACAATAAGCAGGTGGAGATAAGGACGGTCGGGGCTGGAGGAACTTTCTTTACGCCTGTATTTGTAATTGATGGTGTAATAACCGATAAAAGACCAAATGATATTCCGCCATCGGATATAGCTATAGTTAATGTCCTGAAGGATAGAAGTGCTACTGATAAATATGGAGATAAAGGGAAAAACGGAGTGATAGAGATCACCACAAAAAATAAAGCTGCTGAATCAGGTATAAAAGTTCCGTTTAGAAGACGGGCTCAGGAAGATTTTCCGACCTTCCAGGGAGAAAGATATTTTACCTTCAGGAATTGGGTATACAAAAGGGTACAATATCCTTCTGAAGCTCAGACAAATAGAATTGAAGGAAATGTTCAGGTAACTTTTACAGTTGAAGCTGATGGAACAGTAAGTAATGTAAAAGCCACAGGATATGAAGATCTGTTGCTTGCAGATGCAGTGGTACAAGTAGTTAAATCCTCACCAAAATGGGAACCTGCAAAGAATACTGAGGCACAAATCCCATTTGAATCTTCAGTCGATATCAGATTCAGGCTCCCGGATCAGGTAATAATAAATGAAGCTCCTTTTGTCGTTGTGGAGGAGATGCCTATGTACCCTGGTGGTGACGGTGCTCTACTGGATTTTATTAAAGCCAGCATCCAATATCCCGATTCAGCCAAAGCTAAAAAAATAGAAGGAAGAGTAATTGTTAGATTTTGTGTTAATACGGAAGGCAAAGCAGAAAGGATAAGCATATTGAAAGGAGTTCATTCGCTTCTCGATGCTGAAGCTGTGAGGATTGTTAGCCTGGTAGCAGGATTCAAACCAGGAATGCAGGGAGGGCAAGCCGTTAATGTATGGTACATGGTCCCGGTAACCTTTTCCTTGCGGCCGGAAACTACCCAGGCAGCAAGGTCTCAGGAAAATGCCGAAGAGCTATCTGCAGAAACAGAAGTTGACAAAATGCCTGAGTATCCGGGTGGTGTTTCTGCACTTTTAAAATTTATTGCAGAAAACACGCTGTATCCGGAAGAAGCAAAAATTGCGAAGATCCAGGGTAAGGTTATTGTAAGATATGTAATCACAAAAGACGGTTATGTAACTAACATATCTGTTTTAAAAGGTGTTCATCCATTATTGGATGCGGAAGCTGTACGTGTAGTTAGTTTATTTCCAAAATGGGAACCAGGTTTTAAAGGAGGGAAGCCAGTTGATGTATGGTATACAGTCCCTTTAACTTTTACAGTGAAATAGACAATTAATATAAAGAAAAGAAATGCTCTGGCTGTCTTATCTCAGCAAGGCTAAATTTTAGGGGCGGTACATAACAATCATCCCGACTGAACCCATTCCGATAAAAGCCCCATGATGAATGTGTGTATATTGCCGGACTCCATACTATGTTAATCTTGCACCTTATTAAAGGAAGCCGGCAGAGTGATTTTAGAAAGTTCAGCATTGAGGAAGTCACAGGTGAGTATAAGGACTAATGTCAGGCAAACCCATCCAATCCTTCTCATATAGTCGCTTCTCTTTCTCTATTAAACACATGTTTATATTAAAGTTTTGTAAATATTTCAAAATAAATGAATTATGTTAGGATTATCAATATATTATTCGTATATTACAGAATAGGTAGTTTGAAGTTTGTAATTAATAGACTAAATATTTTATTATGGGATACACAATTAAGAAAACAAAAAATTACATAGTTGCCCTGATATCAACAACTAAAGAAACGAAAAAGATAATTTCCGAGGAAGATATCCGGACGCGGGCATTTGAGATCTTTCAGGAGAATGACGTTCCTTCTTCCAGTGAACTGGATAACTGGTACTATGCCGAAAGAGAGTTGAGTGGATATTACAAATAGGTTCACTTCAGATGCTCTTATGATTCATTTTAAGGATCATAATAAAACATATTGCTTTGGAAAGGGAAATTCTAAAAATATCTCGAAGAATACAGGCTATAGCGCAGACTGGGTTGCATTATTCTGAAAACGGATTTGACCAGCAGCGGTATGAAGAGCTGCGTGAACTGAGTGTGCAACTGGCAGCACAAATTACTGATGCTGAACCTGATAAGATACGGAACCTCTTCATCGGAGAGACTGGCTTCCAGACCCCTAAAGTAGATATTAGGGTTGTAGTGCTTAATGATGATAAAATACTTCTTGTCAGGGAACGATCAGACGGCAGATGGTCGATGCCGGGTGGATTTGCAGATGTCAACTCTTCTCCCTCTGAGGTTGCTGTAAAAGAGGTACTTGAAGAGACAGGACTGTCAGTGAAAGTCAAACGTCTTTTAGCCGTTGTTGACACTAACAGACACAGCTTTCCTCCATTGGAGTTTCATTTTTACAAGATAATCATTTTATGCAAGCTTATCAGTGGTGAGTTGCATGGTAGCCATGAGACTATAGAGGCAGAATTCTTTGATTTAAATAATCTTCCTGAGCTGTCTGTAAAACGTAATACCCCGGAACTCTTTACGCTCATCAGGGAGCAGCTCTCAAAGACTGACTCATATATCGATTGAGAAAAGTAGGCATTTCAAAAAGTCTTTCATTATCGATCACTGCTGACCCAAAAAACTCTAATTTAGGATTGTAACGATTTTTGGGGGCAGGTCATACTACTTTAACAGGGTGCTTACAAATCACATTCATCTACAACTCTGCCTTATTGTAAATAGAATCACCTATCAAAACAAAGCTTCGAGAATAAAAGAACCATCTTATATAGAGAAAATCTTTGAAAATATTCTCGTGTGAGAAGTATACTTTTATGTATATTTAATATTGAGTAAAATGATTAGCTTAGTCCTTTGGAATAGCTAATATTTTTGACACAGGAAGATAAAACCTAAAGTAAGAATTTGAAAAATTGAATAATTGAATGATAAAATTTATGCCTATGAAGAAATTCTGATAAATCCTAAATTGGAACGTCGTCTGAATATATGCTTAATTCCTTGTGATGTCAATAATTGCCTTAACAAAATCTACCAAATTTATGAAAAGAAATCATGCTTTATGGGTACAAATACACCCTTTTCTGAAAAAACTAATCATGGAGATTAAAGTATCAATCCTGATTGTTTTGATCAGTGTGTTAAATGTCTATGGGACTTATACAGATTCCCGGACAAAAAATATATCATTTTTTGATCTGCAACAAATCAGGTTAGCGGGTACAATATCTGATGCTGCAACCGGTGATGGGATGGCTGGAGTTAACATCCAGGTCAAGGGCACAACTTTTGGCGCTATTTCCAATGAGGAGGGAAAGTACTCATTGGTTGTGCCGGACAGGGATGCAACCCTGGTATTTTCATTTATCGGTTATGTTACCCAGGAAATCTCTTTAAACGGCAGAACGACTTTGGAGGTTGCCCTGGTAGCTGAAGTGACAGGCCTTGAAGAGGTTATTGTTATTGGATATGGTACAATGAGGAAAAGTGATTTAACAGGTTCTGTAGTATCAGCTAACATTGAAGCTTTTAGTGAAATTCCAAACGTAAACATTTTGCAGTCGCTGCAGGGTGTTGCCCCGGGTGTTCAGATCGGACAGGTTAACCAGGCTGGTCAAGAACCTTCCATTCAAATCAGGGGGGTAAATACTCTAAGCGGGAATGATGATCCTTTAATAATTGTTGACGAAATCATTTACAGTGGAAGGATGGGCGATCTGAACCCTGCTGATATTAAATCGATTGAAATACTTAAGGATGCCAGTAGTAAGGCTATTTACGGCTCACAGGCAGCCAATGGGGTCATACTGATTACTACAAAAAGTGGCAAGAAATCTGAGAACCCAGTATTCAGCTATTCAGGTTCAGCATCTTTTCAAAGCCCGACTGTAAATGCAGGTTTGCTTGACGCAGAACAGACCTTGGAAAAAGTAAAAGGTATATATTACACGAATGCTTATCTGCCCCCAAATTATACTCAACCAAATCCGGCATGGACCTGGGGCCAGACCGAACTTGTACCAAATCTGTTGACAGGTATTAACAATGGAACTGACTTCGATTGGTGGGATGAGTTAACCTCTCCAGGATTTATTCAAGATCACATGCTGAGCTTAAGCGGAGGAATGGGAAAAACAACGTATTATATATCTGGAGGATATACGGAAGAGAATGGATTTGTAATAAATGATAATTATAAAAGATATACAACAAGGATCAATATTAAAAACGACATTAAAGATTGGCTGACCATTGGAATGAATACTTTTGGTTCATTCACAGATTTCTCCGGGAAGAGTCCCACCTACACCAACATTATTATTTCATCTCCTTTTGTAACTCCATATGATGAAAATGGTAATCTCGTTGTTTATCCAAAGGGTGAAAGTACTACACATCTTAATCCATTATTAGATGTTCAGTCAGACGACAAGGATATGAGAAACAGGATATCAGGTATTTTTTATGGGATAGTAAAGATTCCAAAAATAGAAGGTTTAAACTATAGGATCAATTACAACCATTCTTTAAATTGGTCCAACTATGCAAACGGGAACGAATATGGTGCCAGCCTTACTGGATATGCCATTAAGACACATTCAGCACAGCACGAAGTAACCCTCGACAACATTCTGAATTACGAGAGACAGTTTGGTTCTCATGGAATAAGAGCCACTCTGGTTTACGGTTACAGAAAGGCTGCTTATAATTATACCAATGCGGAGGGTGAAAATATACCAAATATGAGTCTCGGGTACAACAGTCTGCAACAAGCTATTATACAGAGAATTTCTTCCAGTGCATGGGATGAGTCTTCACTATATCAGATGGCCAGAGTGAATTACAATTACAGGGACAGATACCTGGTTACAGGAACCTGGAGACGTGACGGATATAGCGGATTTGCCAAAAACAATAAGTTTGCTATGTTTCCTTCAATTGCAGTGGGTTGGACCTTATCTAACGAACCTTTCTTCAAGGTTCCGATAATCGATTTGCTGAAAATCCGGGCAAGTTACGGGCAGAACGGGAACCAGACCTCCCGATATAGTTCAATAGCTCAGGTTTCTGCAATAGATGACAACAAATATATATTTGGTGATGGAGCTTCTACCTCAATGGGACAGGCTATCACATCACTTGCCAATAATGATCTTACTTGGGAAAAAACAGCAGGGCTTAATCTTGGTATCGATTTCGGAATATTGAAAAGCAGGATTAAAGGTAATGTAGAGTATTATAAAACCACAACCACGGATCTTTTATGGAATATGGTGATCCCGCAGGTTACAGGTTTTTCAACAATTAAGACCAACATCGGTGAAGTTGCAAATTCAGGATTTGAATTCTCTATTCAGGCCATCCCTGTCCAGACAAATGATTTCAGCTGGGATTTCAATATGAATTTTTCTACTAACAAAAATAAAATTGTTCATTTGTTCGGAGACGATGTTAACAATGACGGCAAAGAGGATGACCTTGTTTCAAGTAATTTGTTCATAGGCAAGTCAATAGGCACCATTTATTCTTATGAAATCGACGGCATCTACCAGATAGCTGATACCAGACCTACAGGGTATAATCCGGGGAATTACAGGATTATCGACCAGAATGATGATAGTAAAATATCCGCAGATTTTGACAGGGTCTTCCTGGGAAGAAGCGAACCGGAATTCATGGCAAGTTTCCAGAATAATCTTAAATATAAGAACTTTACACTGCGTTTTTTCATTAATTCCATACAGGGGGGAAAGGATGGTTACCTCGGCAGTCAGGCAACCAACAGTCTTTCTTTAAACTCTACAGGCAACTTTGCAAATGCAAATACGTGGACCTTCTATGATTTCTGGTCGGTAACCAATCCCGACGCCAGGTATTCAGTTACATATCAGGCTCCGCAGATACTTGCTGAAAGATATGAGTCCAGAAGCTTTATCAGACTACAGGATATCTCTTTAGCTTACCAGTTCAATCCTTCATTAATACAAAAAGCAGGAGTTGAAGGAGCCAAGATATATATCAGCGGAAAGAACCTGTTAACTATTACAAAATGGGACGGTTGGGATCCTGAAACCAATCAGGGCATCAGCAGCACCAGTCCCTATCCGGTAATGAAATCTTTCACCCTGGGAATTGATCTGTCATTCTAATAAATAAATTCGCAAAAATGGAAAATATTATAAAAACAATAAAATATGGATTGCTGGTTCTTCTCTTCACATTCAGCATTTCCTGCAATGAAGAAGAATTCCTGAATGAAGTTCCTCTGGATTTTTTCAGTCCGGAAAATTCATATGTGACTAAAAAAGACTTTGAGAGTGCAATAACTGAATTATACAGCAGAGTCAGGTATTGTGCTTATCAGACACAAGGGACCTCCGGTTCTTATGCCTATCTGACAAGTACAGATATTGCTCATGATGGTAGATATCAGCTAACTTCCTCAGCCCGGTTTGGCGGCCATTCAGTTTACCTTGTACCAACAAACAGCACTGTTGCAGCTCACTGGAATTCATGGTATAAATTAATAGCAAATGCGAATACAATTATTTCCCGGGCAGATGCCTCGGAGATGACAGATGAGGAGAGGGTATCAGTGGTTGCTGAAGCTAAATTCATGAGAGCTTTCGCATACCGGTATCTGGTTTATCTCTATGGCGGGGTTCCCCTGAATCTGGAAGAAGTGACCAGCCCAAAAACTGACTACACGAGAGCATCAAAGACAGAAGTACTTAACCAGATAATCCTGGATGCCACCGAAGCAGCAAATGTTCTTCCGACTATCGATAAAGTAGCAGATGGAAGAATATCCAACCTTGTAGCTAAGCACCTTTTAGCCGAGACCTATATCGCTTTACAGAAATACGATGAGGCGATCACAGCAGCTTCGGCAGTAATAGATGATCCCAATACTGATTTGATGACTGATCGTTTCGGAAGCATGGCTACTCAGAATCCTCAGGATAAACATCTGAAATTTACTCAACCGGGAGATGTCTATTGGGATCTGTTCCGCGTTGGCAATCAAAACCGTAGTAGCGGAAACAAAGAAGCTTTATGGGTAATACAATATGATGTGGACGTGACAGGTGGCAATCTTCTCTCAATTGGCAGCTGGGCTGTAACAAATACTACCAGAGGGGAGGGCGCAAATGTACTGGAACGTATCGCAGGTCCGGTTGCATGGATGACTTTCAAAGACCCTGACGGAGTTGAAGGAGCTATAGGTAAACCGCAGTCAAATTATAACTCGGGAGGCCAGGGTGTTTCACTTATGATGAATACAGAATGGTTTTTAAATGACCTTTGGGTAAGCGACTGGGATAACGATATCCGGAATGCACCTCACAATATTGTCCGCGATTTTATATATGACAATCCGAATTCTGCATATTACGATTCGAGTTCGGTAAAATATCCAAGCCCCACCAGGATAGCTCAGCTATGGAGATGGTATCCTTACCCAAGCAAAATCACTACCCCGGGTCAACATCCTGCTGAACTTTATACAGACACCGATTTAGAAACTCTTAGAGCTACAGCGGGTTCAACCTATCGTGATAATTATATGTTACGTCTGGCTGAAACCTACTTATTAAGAGCCGAAGCATATTTGGGTAAAAGCGATCTCATTAATGCGGCAAATGATATTAATGCAGTAAGATTGAGATCTCAGGCCAATCCTGTTGCTCCGGGCGATGTAACACTTGATTATATCCTGGATGAACGTGCAAGGGAACTGGTTTATGAGGAACCACGCAGGATAACCCTTCACCGCACCGGCAAGTTGGTAGAAAGGGTACGTAAATACAACACACTTAATAAAGATGAGATTCAGGATTACCATGGCCTATGGCCTATACCCTACTCATTTATTGAAGCCAATAAAGATGCTGTAATTGAGCAAAATCCAAATTATTAATTGTAGCTATTGAATCAGGATAATAATAAAGGTTCAATTTAAACGAACTTAAATTTTAAGGGTTTTGTAATTCGCTTTTACAAAGCATTGGATTCATATATAGAAGCATATCAATCTGGTTAAAACACTAACTATAGATATGCTTCTAACATAAATTGAGAGCCTGCATTAATTACTTAATAAGTTATTTTAAAGGAATGAATAAAACATTTGTAACTTCTTTGTTTTCAGTTTTAGTATTCATCATTCTTCTACTTCCTCAGTGTAAAAGCAGTAAGGAATCAGGAGAGATTATTGAAATTGGAAATGGGAAGATAAGTCTGGCTTTTGAAAAAGCTACAGGCAAATTTATTGCCTTCAATGATATTGCTAACTCCCATGAGTTCATCAATCAAGAAGTTGTCAAAGGATTACCATGGGAGGTGAGATTTGATTCGCCCTCAAATAACCAGTCTCAGGCAAATGAGACTATTCCTTCGAAATTCAGATATTCAAAACCAGACTCTTTAACCATTATATTGGAATGGGAAGGTTTTAAAGAAATGAAAGGCTTTAAAGTGAAAGCCAAAATCAATCTTGACGAAGAAAAGGCTTTGTCATACTGGAAAATATTCGTGGATGGAATAAAAGGGAATCCAATCAGGGGTGTGGTTTTCCCTAAAATTGAAGGGATAACAGAATCAGGTGAAGAAAAATTAGTCATACCGGGATGGATGGGCGAACTGATGCATAATCCCAGGGTTGTGCTGTCAGCGGGACAGATAAAAAGAATGGAATGGGTCTATCCGGGAGCCCTCTCAAGCCAGATTTTTGCATTATATGATTCCAATTTATGCGGCTTCTATGCCTCCTGTAATGATTCATTATCTTATACAAAGAACTTTGCCTTTACACTAGATACTATGAATACTCTGGAATATGAAATGATCAATTATCCATCCTTTGATCCAGCTTTAGATTCTTACACTCCATCATATGAAGCGGTGATTGGATCTTTCAAAGGTGACTGGATAACAGCGGCGGAGATGTACAGGGAATGGGCCGTAAAGCAAAGATGGGCAACAGAAAGCCGGTTCAGGAACGGAATAATTCCATCGTGGCTGGAAAATACGGCTTTATGGGTGTGGAACAGGGGAAAATCCGGCAATGTTCTTAAGCCGGCAGTAGAATTGAAAAACAAGCTGGGTTTGCCGATAAGTGTTTTCTGGCATTGGTGGCATAATAATTCCTATGATGAATTTTTGCCTGAGTATATTCCACCCAGGGAAGGAAAGAAATCTTTTACGAATGCTGTTTTATCGGCACAGAGGGAAGGGGTAAGATCTATCGTTTACATGAATGCTATCCAATGGGGCGAATCGACCGAAAGCTGGAAAGCCGAAAATGCCATACCTTTTTCATTAAAGGACATAAACGGTAATATGAATTCTCATATATATAATATTTTTACCGGGAATTCATTAACAGTCATGTGTATGGGAACGCAATTCTGGAGAGATAAGTATTCTTCATTATGCGATAGTGTTGTAAATGTTTATAAAACTAATGGGGTTTACATGGATCAGGCCTGTTTGAGTTATAAATGTTTCGACAGAAGCCATGGTCATTCAGCAGGTGGAGGAAATTACTGGGTTGAAGGTTTTGGCAAGCTTACAGATCAGATCAGGTCAAAAGTATCTAAAGAAACAGAGCCGATCTTCCCGGGCGAAGGATCCGGAGAAAGCTGGATCCCTTATCTCGATGCATTCTTAACACTTCAGCCAAGCAGAGAAAGATACGCAGGAGTGGGTAACAGTGAAACAATCCCTTTATTCCAGGCAATCTACCATCAGTATGGGATTACTTATGGAAGTTATTCCTCTTTAGTCACTCCTCCCTATGATGAAAAATGGCCAAAAGAGTATGCCCCCACAAAAACAGAACAGCTTCTGGATAAGGAATTTAATAAACAATTTCTGATGGAACAGGCAAGGTCTTTTGTATGGGGTTGTCAGCCTACAATAGCAAATTATCACAGCTTTCTGAATTACGAGAGAAAAGTTGAAATAGATTATCTGTTGAATATTGCAAGATTAAGATACAAAGCTCTAAAATATTTATTGAAGGGTGAATTTTGCAGGAATCCTGGAATTGAACCTCCTGTTGAAAATATCAAAATTTCAAGACTGTCAATATATGCAGGCAGAACTCCGGGTGAAAATGTTAAAACTTTTAATAAAGACGTACCGGTATTATATGCAGGAACGTGGAAGGCTGATGACAACAATATCGGGATAGCTCTGGCAAGCATAAGTGATAATTATATTTCTGTCGATTTTAATTTTAATTCAGCAGAATATAATCTTCCATCAGAAGGGGAAGTATATATAATAACCAATGAAGGTAAAGAGCTATTAAATTCATATACAGGTGGTTCAATAAGTGTAAAGTATTCAATGCAGCCCAGGGGATTGTGTATTCTTGAGATAGTTCCTTCTGTTTAAGGATTATTTTAAATTCTTCAAAATGAACATATTATATAAATTATGCGGAATACTGGGTATTTTAATGATGAATTCTGACCTGCTGATCGGACAACCTGAAGCAGAAATAAAATCATCTGCAGGTGTCCCTTCATTATTTATTGATGATAAACTTTATCCTCCGTTTGCGTACATGTCTTATCTGGGCGAAAAGGAGTACTATGAGGAGATAGCAGCAACCGGAATTCATCTGTATTGCTTCCCCGCTTACCTCGGAGACAGGGGGATAAATGCCGGATCGGGAATCGGACCTTTCAGAAAACCCGCATGGACGGGTAAAAATCAGTATGATTTCTCAAGTATGACTGAAGATTTTGAAAAGATCATTAAATCGGACAACCAGGCTAAAATAATAATCAGACTCCATCTCGATCCTCCTCTCTGGTGGGAAAAACTTAATCCTGATGCATCTAGTCAGTTGCCTGATGGCAGCACTTTCCGGCAATGCTTTGCATCAGAAAAATGGAGAAATGAAACTGGTAAGGTCGTTGAGGATTGTTTAATATGGCTTCTTAATTCCTCTTACTCAAAGTACCTAATCGGAATACATATTGCAGCAGGGGGAACTGAAGAATGGTTTTATCATGCGCAGCAGCGCGATGACAGAAATCCGGTTCGTACCGATGCATTCCGCAAATGGCTGAGGAACAAATATAAAGATGATACTATAGCCCTTCATAGAGCCTGGAAAGATAGTCTTGTATCCTTTAATACAGCCATGCCGGGGAACATTAATGAGGAAAGAGCTGGCAGATGGAGAGACCCTGAACAGGAGCAAAAAATGATCGATACATATCAGTTTCATTCTGAGATCCTGAGAGAAAACATTGAGTATTTCTGCAAAATTGTAAAAGAAACGAGTAACAGGTCTTTACTGACAGGAGCCTTTTATGGCTATCATTACTATGTAACTGATCCCAGGATGGGACATGGTGCATTGGCTAAGTTGCTCAAATGCAATGATCTGGATTTCCTCTCCAGTCCGAATACATATAACCGAGTTATCGGGGAAGACTGGCCACCTTTTACCCCGATTAAATCAGTTCAGATGCATGGCAAATTATGGCTTGCGGAAAATGATACGCGAACATCCATTACAACATTGTTAAAAGACAGATCGAAAGGCATAGCTCCTCCCGGGCAATATGAAAGCGGGGTCTGGCTTGGACCTGAAGATATGAGAACTTCAGTTTCTTTTTTGTGGAAGAATGCAGGACGCATGCTTACAAATGGATACGGAGGATGGTGGTTCGATATGTGGGGGGGATGGTACAGTGATCCAGAATTATTATACGTTATTGAGAAAACAAAAGACCTGTATACATCATATCCTCACGACACAGGAGATAAAATGCGATCACAGATAT
>Ga0105107_10000969_pt1 | contig 18671 bp, 14 predicted proteins | sample PPLLaktember2015_6_FD_79335 | JGI IMG/M metagenome (GOLD analysis project Ga0105107, IMG submission 79335) | Freshwater sediment microbial communities from Prairie Pothole Lake near Jamestown, North Dakota, USA - PPLs Lake P8 Core (1) Depth... | ecosystem: Environmental > Aquatic > Freshwater >... | reverse complement strand
ATTCTAACTGTCATCCGCGAGTCGCGACTCGGTTTGCCCGCCGCCCCTGACCCGCGCAGAGTAGCGCCGTCAAAGAGGCAAACGGCCGCTTGCAGTCAATGAAAGTCATGAGTTTTCGCGCGCCCGGTGAGGCGCTTCAGCCGCATGAGGCGCCTCTGCCGGTCATCGCGACTGGACAGGTCCTGCTGGAGGTGCAGGCCTGCGGGGTCTGCCGCACCGACCTGCATCTGCAGGACGGAGAATTGCCGAACATCCCGTACCCGGTCACGCCTGGCCACGAGATCGTCGGCCGCGTGGTGAGTCGCGGGCGCGAGGTCACGCGCTTTGCCGAGGGCGATCGGGTCGGCGTGCCGTGGCTGGGCTGGACCTGCGGCCGCTGTCGTCATTGCATTGCGGGGCAGGAGAATCTCTGCGACGCGGCACGCTTCACCGGCTATACGCTGCCGGGCGGCTACGCGGAGTACGTCGCGGCGGATGCGCGGTTCTGCTTTCCGATCCCGGACCGGTACGCGGATGCCGAAGCGGCGCCTCTGCTCTGCGCGGGCCTGATTGGCTACCGCGCCTACCGCTTCGCCGGCGACGCGCGGAACCTCGGCCTGTACGGATTCGGAGCGGCCGCGCACCTGCTCGCGCAACTTGCGCTGGCTCAGGGCCGCCAGATCTTCGCGTTCACGAAGCCGGGCGACACCGCTGGCCAGGAATTCGCCCGGCAACGGGGCGCCGCCTGGGCCGGGGGCTCGGACGAGACGCCGCCCGAGCCGCTGGACGCCGCGATCCTGTTCGCGCCGGTCGGCGCACTGGTGCCGATTGCGCTGCGCGCCACGCGCAAGGGCGGCCGCGTCGTCTGCGCCGGGATCCACATGAGCGACATCCCGTCCTTCCCCTATCGCCTCTTGTGGGAAGAGCGCTCGATCTTCTCGGTCGCAAACCTGACGCGCCAGGATGGCGAGGAATTCATGTCCCTGGCCGCGCAGATCGAACTGAAGCCCGAGGTCGAGACGATGCCGCTTGCACGCGCCAACGACGCGCTCGACCGGCTGCGCCGCGGCGAAGTCCGGGGCGCCGCTGTCCTCGTCACGAAGCCGCAGCGGCGACCGTGAACGGGAAAACCCGGAGGAAGCCCTGCGGCACCAGGCAGGTCGCGAGCATCACCTCGTTGATGTCAGCGTGCTCGGTCCAGGTCCTGTTCGCGCGGTTCGCGGGATCGAGCCAGAATTCGCGGATGCCATCGCCCACTGCGGCATACCGCGTGTCGGTCAGCCCGATGGCCAGGCCAAGCTCGCGAAAAGCGAGCCGATGCGTGGCCGGCGCGTGGAGCTCCCGTCTCGAGAGATAGCGGGCGAGGCCGATGCGCGCGGCCTCCTGGATCGCAGCCAGAAGCCCGGGAAGTTGCGTCAGCGTGCCGCGGGCCGAGAGCCGTGCGGCGCGCGCCGCGTCGACGAACAGGCCGCCGATCCCGAGCGGATCGTCGGTCGCGAGCGCCGAGAGATCGAGCATCTTCGCGTAGTCGGCGATCGCGGCGGAGAGGTCGGGGCCGTGGGTTCCGGCGTCGATCGCGGTCGTCTCGAGCTCGAGGGCGGTGAGAAACCCGTCGAGCGGATCATGCTGCCCCATCGAGAAAACCAGCGGGCGCGTCAGATCGATGCTCATCTTCCAGTACATGCGACGGCCGCCATCGCTGGCATGGACGAACGCTCGCCACGCCGCCTCGGCGAGCTCGCGCGCCCAGAGGTTGTACCGCGCCTCGCCAGTCACCCGTGAGACCTGGTCGAGCGCGTGCATCCACTTGGTCAGGTAGTGGAAGTACTGGCCGTCGCGCTCCCATTCGAGCCGCTCGTCGATGGGCTCGGCCGGGCTGCGCTCCTGGCGCGGCTTGCCGATCCTGAGGCCTCCGCTCGTCGGATGCGCTTCGCCGTTCGCATCGGCGAGGCCGCTGATCCAGCCGCGGCGGCGATCGTCGGCGCGGTGCTTGCCGAGCGTGTGGTGGACCTGGTCGACGAGCCGCAGCGCCAGGTCCAGCTTCGCCCGGTCTCCGGTTTCATGGAACAAACCGAGGCAATTGCACACGGCGAACGCGTCGGTCCACAGATATCGGCGTGGCGGCTGCGCGGACGACAGGCCGGTGCGCGCGGCGAAGGCAGTCATGAACTGGTCGGCGCGGACCAGCGGCATCAGGGCGCCAGCGGGTGGCGCGCTTCGAGCTCGGCGGTATGGGCCTCGAGCGGCTCGACGGCCTGGGTCTCGTCGAACCACACGTACTCGTCGAACTGGGCGGGGAGCACGGCCTGGAAGTAGTGGCTCTGCAGCTCCGTGTCCGGCCGGTACACGACGCCGATCGCGCGTTCGAGGCGCGGCTCGATCAACTCCTCGCGGAGCACGTCGCGGACCGGGTCGCGCAGGTGAAGCAGGAAGGCCGGCACACCGCTGTCGTGGCACAGCCGCTCGTAGCTGTCTGCGCGCGCGGGGCGCACGCGCATCCGCTGCATCGGCTCGTCCCAGTCGCTTGCGGCGGCGACCGTGCCGTGGTCGGTGCCGAATCCGATGATGAAGACGTTGTCGCCGAACGCCCTGCGGCACAGGTTTCCCACGTTGTGCTCGCCGCGCGCGCCCATTTCCGTCGCTGCCGCGTCACCCACGTGGGAGTTGTGCTCCCACACCACGATCCGGGCGCCTTCTCCCTGCTGCTTTCCGATGGCTCGCAGCGTGTCGAACATGTGCTGGTCGCGCAGGTTCCACGACTCGACCGAGCCGTAGTACATCACACGGTAGTATTGCTCGGCTCCAAGCACGACGCGCGCGTTCATGGCGGCGTCGAAGAACGCGTCGCCGTCCCTGGCCGAGTACTCGAGGCGCCGCGCAAGGAGCTCCCTAAGCATCGCAACGATGTCGTGCTCGTACGGCTTGATGCGGCCGACGAGGGCGGCCTTGCCATACGCGGCCGGGTCGTCCTGCCAGGGCGTCAGCCGTCCATAGCGCTGGCGCGCCATGGCGGCGGCCGCGGGATCCACGCGATCGAGGTAGCGCACGACTTCGTACGCGGAGGTGAACAGGCTGTACAGGTCGAGGCCGCAGAACCCGACCGGCGGCTTGCCTTTCTGGTTGTATGCGCGCAGCCACTCGACGAGCTCGTGAACCTCGCGATTGCGCCACATCCAGGTCGGGAACCGCGAGAACGGGATCCAGGCTTGCTGCCGCGGCGGCGCGCCGCGCACGTAGCGATCGACCACGGCGGCGTCCGGCCAGTCGGCTTCGACCGCGACGGTGGTGAAGCCGCGTCGCAGGATGAGCTCCTGAGTGATCCGGGTGCGCATCCGGTAGAACTCCGAGGTGCCATGCGTGGCCTCGCCGAGCAGGACGATCTGCGCATCGCCGATCCGCTCGATCAGGCCGTCGAGCACCGCGTCTTCGATGCGGGCGATCGGTTCGGCGCACTCCGCGATGAGCCGGGCGATCAGGCCAGGACGCGTCGCGGGTTGCCGCACGCGCAGCGGTCCTCCCAGGCGCGGCGGCCACACGCCCCGGCTGGCGGTCGCATCGGCGTCGGCCCAGCCCTGCTCGCCGATCAGCGGCACGAACTGGACCGCGCCGAGTTCCTCGCGCTCGAAGCCTTCCGCGGTCCGCGTCATGCGGACCAGCTCCTGCGCGCGGCTGGTACCGACGGGAATCACCAGCCGCCCGCCGATCGCGAGCTGCTCGAGCAGCGCCTGCGGCAGTTCCGGGCCACCGGCGGCGACGACGATCGCGTCGAAGGGCGCATGCTCCGGCCAGCCCAGCGTGCCGTCGTCGCAGCGGACATCCACGTTCGCGAAGCCGAGTGCCGCGAGGCGCTCGCGCGCGAGGTCCGCAAGTTCGGCATGGCGCTCGATCGTGTAGACGTGACTCGCAACGCGTGCGAGCACGGCCGCCGCGTACCCGGAGCCCGTGCCGATCTCGAGTACGGTCTCGCCGCCGGTGAGGCGAAGCGCCTCGGTCATCACCGCAACGATGTAGGGCTGCGAGATCGTCTGGCCGGCCTCGATCGGCAGCGGGCGATCGTCGTACGCCAGGTCGGCCAGCTCGGGTGGCAGGAACGCCTCGCGGGGAACGTCGCGCATCGCCTGCAGCACACGTGCGTCGCTCACGCCGCGGGCGCGAATCTGACGCTCGACCATCCGATGGCGTTCGCGTGCGTGTTCCATCAGTCCACTTACCGGCACCTGAGCTGCAAAGGGTCTTCAGGCCCACTATAGCGCGCGATGCCCACGTGCAGCTCAGATGGCTCTCCGCCGGGGCAGCGTCTGGAAGGCCGCCAGGATCCGGCGTCGTTCACGCGCGGCCATGGAAGCCTCAGGACCCTGCGTCAGGCCCTGCGCGGTCGCCCGCAAGCTACCGCGGCGGCGCGGCGATGCGGCTCACCATCGCCAACGGCTGACCTTCGACCGCGGGCGGTGTGCCGATGACATAGTTGACGATGCCCGCGAACGGCGCGCGCACCTCGCCGATCCTGGCGCCGAAGGCATCGTAGAGCTCGCCGAGCAGGCCGCCCTCGGCGACCGCGTAGCCGTCGCGCACCGTTGCGCGGAACACGCCGGTCACCGGGCTGTTCACCACCTGGTAGTCCTCCAGCCACACCACGCCGGGGTTCGGCTCCGCCGTTCCTTCCAGCATGCCGAGGTGACGCATCAGGTTCAGGATGCCGTGCTCCGCGAGCGCGATCGAGTGCTCATCGTTCAGGCCGAGCTGGCCGGTCTCGGTCGTGATCGCCGGAATGCCGCGCGACAGCGCGGTCATATCGACGAACTGAGTGGCGTCGGGCGGCGCGATACGAGTCGCGTCGATCACGATGTGGTCGAGCCCGAAGGCCAGCGCCATGCCGCGGGTGGCGGCGTCGAGGCGCGCGTCGCCGGTGACGGGCATATAGATGTAGGGCCGCAACGCCTCGTTGCCATCGCCCGCGTGCAGGTCGACCAGGAAATCGGCCTTCGCGATGACCTCGGTCGTGATCGCATGCGCAATGCGTTCGCTCAGCGTGCCGTCCAGCCGCCCGGGGAAGACACGATTGAGGTTCTTGCCGTCGGCAGGGCTCTTATAGATGGTGCGCCCGTAGAACGACGGCGGGTTGGCGATATGCACCAGGAGGAGCGTGCCGCGCAGCGCCTGCGGATCGATCGACTGGCGCAATCGCTGCAGCGCGGTGATGCCTGGGTATTCATAGCCGTGCGTTCCGGCGATCAGCGCCAGGACCGGGCCATCGCCAGCGCCGCGCACCAGCGACACCGGAATGCGCGCGCCAGCATCGTTCAGCGCGGGGACTTCGAGGTACCCGGAAACCGCCTGGCCGGCACTCGCGTGCAGCGGCCCGAGCTGAGAGCCCTCACCGGCATGTGCAGCGCCCGCAATCGCGAGGAACGCGAGCAGGATCCGAGGAAAGGGACTCATGGACGCCCTCCGACAGCGACGAGGTGGCTGCGGCATCATAAGGTCGATTCTGGTGCAGCGCAGAAAACGTTCCGGGCGGAACGTCTTTACGCGTAACGCGTAACGCGTAACGCGTTACGCCGAAACGATGTTCACAGGTTAACCCCGGCCCCAGCGCTGGGTTTCTCATGCCCGCAACTCAGCGAACCAGCACACCGCACCCGTAGACGCCAGTGCCGTCGTTGAGTTTGCCGATCACGCAGGCCGTCGCGTCGCCCTGATCGATGCCGGTCGCGGCCATCTCGAAATGCAGCAGCATGTCGACATCCCGGTCTCGATCGACGTCTTCGAGATGCGCCTTGCCGTGGGCCTCGGTGCAGTCCCGCTGAGCCGGTGTTCCTGAATCGCCGAAGCAGATTGTGCTCACAGCGATCTGGGTCGCGTTGAAGCCCGGGACAGAAAGGATGGCCACCGGAAGGACGCCCGAGGATTTCACTTTCTTGACGCTTCCTTCCATGGGCCGGATCACGACCGTGACAGGCCGGTATGCCTCGGTCGTGTAATCCGCCGAGTTGTTGGCACCGTTGCCGTCGGTCGACGTCGTGCTGATCGTCGCCTGCGTAACCAGCGTGCCCGCGACGGTCGGCACGATTGCCGCCGGCACGGTCGCCGTGCCGCCCGCGGGCACGGTGCCGACGGGGCAGGACAGCGAGCCGGCCGTCGGCGCGTCGCAATCGCCTGTCTCCGAGTTGTTGTTCACGCCGACGTTGTTGGGAACCGTCAGGGTGAAATCAGCAGGGTTGATCTGCGCGTTGCCGGGATCAGCAGTGATCGCGAGGACAGTGCCGCGCGGCAGGCCAGGCCCCAGGTCATTCGCTCCGCGAACATTGCAGGTCAGGGTGCCGCCGATCAGCAGCACTTCACCGCTGAAGCTGCATGGCATGGTGACGCTGACGTCTGCCGAGTCTTCGTTCGTCAGATCGAGCTCGGCGATGTCAACCCGCAGTTCGTAATCGCCGTTGTCAGCCGGCAGCTCCAGCGCCACGCTGCCGATGCCGTAGGACGGCACATCGCCGGGGCCAAATGGGGCGAGCACGCGACCGAGCCCGTCGTTCGTGCCGCGTTCTGTCAGGTTGATGGGATTGTAATTACAGCTCACGGCAGCCTGGACGAAATTGTCGTGTTCGCCAAAGAAGTCGTCGTAGCAGTCCTGGTCAAATCCGAGGCTGCGCACGGTGTACATCTCGCCGTTGCCGATATAGAAATCGTAGAGCGGCCCGCTGAAGCGCAGCTCGCCGTTGCCGCAACTCTGGTCGTCGTCATAGTCATGCATGACGTTGGTGTGATCCGTGCCGCAGAGGATGCTGGCGTCATCCGACGTCGGTATGTCGTAGTCCGACAGTCTGCGCCATGGATCGGGATCAGCGTCCAGGTTGAGCCACGAGAAGCTCAATTCACCGGCGAATCCCGGGGGATCGTGATCCTGGTGCAGATTCATGCTCTTGAGCCTGACCTGCATGTGCTGCAGCGGCGGGTCGGGCGGGAACACCCAGCCGGCGATGAGACGTCGCGAATAAACGTCCTCCGGCTGGGCACCGGTATTGGCAAGCGGCGCCGTGACGCGCAGCATCGTGTGCGTGTCGAGCGGCCTCTCACCGGAATTGGTGCAGATATCGGTGGCCGTCACCTCTTCGACTTCCAGCACCGGGTTCAGGTTGTTCCCGGTGCCCGGCAGCACCAGCCAGGTGAGCACCGCCTGGTCGGCGGGCCTGGGAGGCAGGCACACGTCGAAGGTGAAATCCTCGTCGATCGGCGTCGTGTTGGTCGAACAGGAGTTGCCGCCGCCGACGGTATCCAGCATCCCGCAGTTGAGAACATCCACAACGAAACCGGCCCGGCCGTGAATATAGAGATCGGTCATGGTCACGGGCACCGGCGTGGCGCCGGTGGCATAGAGCGGGTACGACGTCTGGCGCATCGTTGCCGTGGCCCGGGGCGGGTGAATCTCGGTGGGGTATTTGCCGTCCGTGGAATGTCCGCAGTCGAAGATCCAGTGGCCTTCGGCCCAGAAACGATCGCCGATGCTGGCCCACGTTTCCCTGGGGTAGAACGGATCGGCGCCGTCGCCGGATTTTTCGCCGGGATGTATGCCCGTCTCCCACTCGATCTCGAACGTCGCCACGCCAAAGTCGGGATTGACTTCATTGCCGTTGCTGAGGATGTCCTCCTGGCCCGGATCGACGATGAGCACCGTGTTCTGATCGTGGGTGTCGTGGGTCGTCGGGTAGTCCACCGTTGCGACCCGGCTGAGGACGACCAGTCCGCTGACCTCGCGGAACTTGGGTTTGGCTGGCATGTTGGCCTGCACCCACACCCATCCTTCGTTGGATGCGTCGCCGAAGAACGGGACTTGAGGCTCGCCGAGCCACAAATTGACGTTGATGCGCAGGTCATCGCAAGCCGGGTTGCCGCCGTCGATGGGCTGAGCCGCATACGACACCTTGCTGGCGAAAAGTGCACTGATCGCAATCGCTGCACAGGCGAACAGAATGCCGCCAAGCCGGGATGCGATACCGGGAATGTCGCTCAGGTTCATCTTGCGTCTCCTGCCACCGTAGGGCTCACGCGGCAATGGAATATTTGAATGCAGGTAGGCGCGCGCACCGCAATCGCGCGCGTGTGCGGCATGGCATGGAAGGCATCGAGTGCTTCCCCCCTGTGTGACCCGTTCTTCTGTCGTCAGACGGAGTTCACTTGGCGGCCACCTTAGTCCTCATTTGCCGCGGATGTCCAGCCGGGTTCGCAGCGTTATGTGCAATGCATTGATGCCGGCTGAGGCGCATGCTGGAATTGATCGAGGGGGACGGACTGACATGTCGAGAGTACTGGCTGGCGTTGTTGCGGTGTTCAGCCTGCAAGCGGCGCCCCACGTCGCGCTTGCGCAGACGGAGATCGAGGAAGTAACGGTCATCGAGAAGCGGCGACCCCGGCATGCCGCCCAGCCCGCCGTCGTGATCGACAGCGAAACCATACGGGAAATTACGCCGACCGCACTCACGGACATCTTTCGGCGCGTGCAATCCGTCGGCATACGCACCAACTCGAGAGGCGAGGCCGTGCTTCGGCTGCGAGGCTCCGAGGAGCGCCAGACCGGCCTCTTCCTGGACGGCGCGCCGCTCAGCGTGCCCTGGGACGGACGCGTGGACCTCAGCGCGCTGCCGGCCGGCATCGTCGAACGCGTGCGGGTGACGGCAAGCGCAGCGCCCATCGAATTCGGAACGAACACGGCGCTCGGGGCGGTCGAGATCCACACGCCATTCACCGTCGAACCCGGGTTGGCGAGTTTCCAGGCCGAAGCCGGCAGCGACGAGTCGGGCGCCGTCAGCGCAGTCGGCGGAGTCGACACGGAGCGCGTGAACTGGCTGCTCGCCGGGAGCTATCGGACACTGGCCGGCGAGGATGTCGCGAGCCGTTCCGTGATTCCATACGGCCCGGTGGTGAATGGCTACCGGGCGAACACGGACATCGGAACGGGCAGCGTATTTGCCGCGGCTTCCACCCAGCCGGAGTGGGGAGCGCTGCGAGTCTCGTTGCTGTCGGTCGATGCCAGGCGAGGCATCGCCAGCCAGGGAAATTTCAGCCCGGAGAGCGGTGAAGCCAGGTACTGGCGCTATCCGGATTGGCGCTTCAACCAGTTGATGCTGAACAGCCGATCCGAGTTCTCACCATCGTTCACGTTGATGACGACGGCATGGCTCCAGCATTTCGAGCAGACCATCGAGCAGTACGTCGACGACAGCTACGAGACGATCGAGAGCACCGAAGAGGACGAAGATCGCACGCTTGGCGCTCGAATCATCGGCGAGCGGTCACTCGACGACCTGGACATCCGGCTGTTCGGGAACGCGCAGGTCACGGAGCATCGCCAGGTGGATTCACACCTGCTCGCCGGTACACGTGGCCCGTTGCAGGAGTTTCAGCAGAACATCTACAGCCTCGGTGTCGAGGTCGACACGATGCCCCGCAGCGCTCTGCAATTGTCGGGCGCCATCGCCTACGACCTTGCGTCCACACCCAAGACCGGCGGGCGCCCGGCACAGGAAGATCTCGACGCCTGGGCAGGAAATCTCGCGGTGAGATGGTACTCCGGCGAGTACTGGCAAATCGCGGCTACGGTCGGCCGGCGTACGCGATTTCCGGCTCTCCGCGAGCTGTACGGCGAAGCCCTGGGTGCCTTTCTCCTGAATCCCGACCTGGAACCCGAAACCGCGACCCTGACCGACCTGACGTTCGAGCGAAACTGGCGCGACGGCGATGCGCGGTTCCGCGTGACCCCGTGGTTGCTGCAGATCGACGATACGCTGTCGCGCCGGACCGTCACGATCGACGGCGTCCGCTATCGTCAACGCTACAACCTGGAGGGATCGGACGGGCACGGACTGGAGGTTTCGCTCGATTGGCAGCTCAACGATCGCCTTGAAGTGCGCCTGAGCAGTACCTGGCAGGAACTCACGGCGCGCAAGGAAGAGGACGGCACTCGGCCGGTGCTGTACCAGCGCCCCGAACTCCAGGGTGCGCTGTCCCTGGACTATTTCTTCGGCCGCGATTGGGATTTCTATTTCGAGGCGCAGTACATGGGTGTCGCCAAGGACGAGGACGAAAACGGCAATGTCATCGACCTTCCGACCTCATGGCATATCGACGTGCGTCTCTTCAAGACGCTGGACGTGCGGGCAAACGGGAGATGGCGCGCGTACGCGGGTGTCGATAACGCTACGAATGAAGTCGTCTTGCCCCAGCTTGGACTTCCCCAGCCGGGACGGACATATGCGGCGGGTGTCGTTTTCGAGCGGCTGTGAGAGCTTGCGCCACGGGGTTCAGACCGCGCAGAGTAGCGCCGTCGGAGGACGGCCCATGAAAAGACGAGCCTTCTGTGCATCCGCCGCGGCTGCGATCGGCGCCGCGGCGTTCCCGTTCGGGCGGGCGTTCGCAGCCGTCTCGGCGGTCACCGCCGACGTCACGGCGGTTACCGGCGCCGGCAAGAAGATCCTGCTGCGCGCTGCAGACGTGGAGGATTTCCGCGCGGGGCTGCGCGGCCAGCTGCTGCTGCCGGACGCCGCCGGGTACGACGACGCACGCAAGATCTTCAACGGCATGTTCGATCGCCGTCCCGCGATGATCGCCCGCTGCCTGGGCGCCGCGGACGTCGTGCGCGCGGTTCGCTTCGCGGGCACGCACGAGCTGCTCGTGGCCGTGCGCGGCGGCGGCCACAGCCTCTCCGGCCAATCCGTGTGCGACGACGGGCTCATGATCGACCTGTCCTTGATGCGCGGCGTGCGCGTCGAGCCGGGCGAGCGGCTCGCGCGCGCCGGGGGCGGAGCGCTGCTCGGCGATCTCGATCGCGAGACGCTGCCATTCGGCCTCGTTACCACCACCGGCACGGTCTCGCATACGGGCGCCGGCGGCCTGACGCTGGGCGGCGGATTCGGGCGCCTGGCGCGCCGCTACGGACTGACGTGCGACCAGCTGACTTCAGTGGACATCGTCACCGCTGACGGACAGCTGCGACAAGCCAGCCTGACGGAGAATCCCGACCTGTTCTGGGCACTGCGCGGCGGGGGCGGCAACTTCGGCATCGCGACCTCGTTCGAGTACCGGCTGCATCCCTTCGACGGGCGGGCCGTCGGAGGTCACCTGGTCTATCCGTTCGAGCAGGCAGGACCGGCACTGCGCGGTTACGCCGAGCTGTTCGATCGTGCCCCGGACGGCCTGTGGATCGAGCCGATACTGGCGACGATGCCGGGCGGGGCGCGCGCCCTGATCCTTGATGTCTGCATGTCGGACGGCCTCGAATCTGCGGACGCCGTCCTGGCCCCGTATCGGCGGCTCGGAAAGCCGCTCAAGGACTCCGTCGGGCCGGTGCACTACGTGCAGTTGCAGACGCAGGACGACGAGCGCGCGCGCATCGGCGGGCGCTACTACACGAAGTCGGGATTCGTGGGACAGATCGGTGGCGACCTGGTCGACACGATGCTGGAAATCATCGGCAGCGCCCCGGTTCCGCGGGCGCGCATTGCCGTGCCGCCGAAAGGCGCCGCCGTCAACCGCGTCGCGCCCGACGCCACGGCGTTCTGGCATCGCGGCCCCCTCTGCAGCGTGATACTCCAGGCGAGCGGCGACGCGGCCGCCGAAGATGCCGGAAACGTGGGATGGGCCCGGTCGCAATGGCCGAAGCTGGAAAAGTTCACCAGCGGCTTCTATGCAAATACCAACCTGTCGGAGATTCCAACGGCTCGCATCGGCGAGGCCTACGGCGGGAATTACGAACGCCTGCTGGCGCTCAAGCGCAAGTACGACCCGACCAATCTCTTCCGGCTGAACGCGAACATCGACCCCAAGGGTGCGACTACTGCCTGACTCGCCCCGGGATGAACTCGATGAGATCCCCGGGCTGGCATTTCAGCTCCCGGCACAGCGCGTCCAGCGTCGTGAAGCGGATCGCGCGAGCCTTGTTGGTCTTGAGGATGGAAAGGTTTGCCAGCGTGATGCCAACCCGCTCGGCCAGCTCGGTCAGGCTGACTTCGCGTTCCGCCATGATGCGGTCGAGATTGAGCTTGATGGGCATGGCTGCGCTCAGATCGTCAGTTCGTTGTCGCGCTGCAATGCGAGTCCCTGGCGGAACACCTCCGCCAGCGCCAGCACCAGGAGCCCCGCCAGGAACCTGGAGCTGCCGAATGGTGATTCGTACCCGAGCCAGGGCGGCCTGTCCGCTGGCGGCAGCTGCACGGGCGTACCCGAGATCGCGATCTGTGTGTATTGCTCGAGGTAGTCGTACATCGCATAGGTGAACCAGCTCTCGGCGATGGCGGCCACGAATGCAAAGGCGATGAGTGAGCCGCCGACGATCTGCACCAGCCGCACGCTCTGCGGGCTGAAGCTCTCGCCTCGCCCGACGTTGCGGAACAGCCGGCGCAGGAGCTCGAACAATGCCGCGAAGAAGATCGCGTAGACCAGCAGGACCGGCAAGCCGTAGGCATTGAAGAGCCGGACTGCGCCTGCCGCGCGATTCACGGTCACGGCGACGTTGCCGCCGAATGCGCGCAGGTCGAGCACGGGTCCGGCGTGGCCCTCGCTTCCCGGGTGCACCACCAGGCTGGCGGGCTGCCCGAGAAACTTCCCGTTTACGGGTCCGAAACGCGCGTCGGGCGGCAACTGAAGGTCTATCAGCATGGCCGCAATGAGGCAGACGGCGCAGAGTGCCGCCAGAATGGCGAGCGCGGCGAAGGCGACGCGGAAGAGCTTGGGTAACAGGCTGTTCATCGGGCAACCCCCGGATCTTATCGATAAACAATATATATTGTTTTTCAATAAATCACAAGGAAGATTCGGGCGTAGCGCAACGTCCTGCGAGTTCGTCTGCTTATTGCAGCTTTAACCCGCCTTGCTCCCGATGCAGCCGCCGCAGCTGCTCGCCCAGCGTATCGACATTGGCTTCGGTCGTCTCGAGCGCGACCTGTCGTTCTGGCGGTAGCCATCGGCGAGCCTCACTGCGCAGCAGGCCACTCTGCTGCCGCCACTCAGCCGCATGCCGGTTGCTTTCTTCAGTAAGCACCTCGCGCTCCTCTGACTGCGGCAGTCCGTAGCCGGTGTCCGGCAGCAGCGCCGCCGGGCGGCTGAGGAAACCTTCCAGGCGCAGGACCTCCTGCACGGCGGCAAGCGCATCCGCGTCATCAGCGCTTCGGTCCGCATCGCGGCCGAGGAAGCGCCGCTTGAGTTCATCGCGCGCCAGCAGTTCCTGGCGGCGCAGCGCAGCCTGTTCGAGCAGCAGTAGCGCGGCACTCGCGCGCAGGTCCGCACGTTTCAGCCAGGGCGCACGTTCGCCCGCAGGCAGGTCCAGCCAGTCCTGCACCTCCTCCTGCGGCAGCCGCAACGCCACCCGCGCCACCTCGAACATCGCCTCGTAGCGCGCGCTCAACGCATCGAAGTAGTAGCCGAGACGCAGTGCCTCTTCGCGATCTTCCAGCACAGTGCTGTCCGCGATCCCGGCGCGCTTCAACTTACGCAGCAGGCTGGTGGGCGTGATGCTGGCCAGACGCTCGTCGGCCAACCGCGGCACGCCGTCGTGCAGCAGCTTGAAGGTTTCCACGGCGCAGTTGTTGCTGAGGAAGTAGTAGCGCCCGTCGTAGCTCCAGTGCAGCCGCGCGGTGCGTTCGAGCAGGGCGGCGATCTCGGCCCGCTCCAACTGCAACGGGATCGACTGCAGGCCGCGCAGCTCGACCTTCGTGTACTCCTCGATCACTTGCTCGAGCGGCAGCAGGAACAGGCGCGAGGGGTAGGAGCCCGTCAGGCCGCGCCAGCTGGAGATCTGCACGTCGTCCACGAATGCGCGGAACGACAGCACCTGGTGATGCTGCAGGTCAAACCGGCAGTCGGGTCCGCGCTCGCGCCCCGGCGCGCAGATCACCAGCCGCAGCATGCTGTGGCCCCAGCGGCTCATCGGCCGCTCGTTGCCTTCGGCCAACAGGTATTCGACCGCGTAGACGCGTTCGGGGTCCAGCTCGAGCAGCGGCGAGGCGCCTGCATCGGCGCGGGTCTGCAGATAGACGAGATCGGGCGCACAGTCGGCCCGCGTCGGCACGCTGCCGAAATGCGCGGCGAAATACTCGTGGAGTGCCGGCCGGCGGCAGGCGTACGCCGGATCCAGCAGGAAGTACTCGAGATTCACGGCGATGAACTCGACCGGGCTCTCCAGTTCGTAGCGGTCCGGGCTGCGATCGCTGAGGGCGTTGTGCGAGCCGCGCATGCCGAGGCGCATCGGGCTGACCTGCCAGCCGGCGAGGTCGAGCAGGCGCGGATCGCGCGAGAGCCGGCCTTGCGGCGTGCGGTCGTAGAAGTGCGCGAGCTCGTGGATGACGGCCGCAAGCGCCGCGCGCGTCGCAGGATCTTCGATGCCGGCATCGCCCGGCCGTGCCATCCAGCCGTCGAGCAGCGCGCGATCCAGCAGCATCCGCCGAACCTGTGCACGGCCATGGACCTGCGCCGGCAGGTCATCGCGCCATTCCATTTCAATGCGTTGCTGCAGCGCCTCCACCCAGGAGGCAGGCAGGCGCTGAACGGCGTCAGCCAGGAGTTGCTGCGTGGCCGCCGCCTGGTCCGGCGTCAGCGGACGGTCGGCCGGCTCCATCTGCAATGCCTGCGCGGGTCCCGCGCAGAGCAGCAGGCACAGCGCCGGCCACGGGCTCACAACGCCAGGATTGCCTGCGCCAGCTCCATGTCACTCGCGCGCTGGGCGCCGGCATTGTGTGCGCGCAGGTGCTTGAGCGCCGCTTCCAGCTGGGCGCCGCGAATGCGTCCGCTACTTGCGACAAAACTGGCGGCATCATCGCGGGCCTGCAGCACCACCTTGTCGTCGCCGGACGTGCTGCCGGATGAGGCGGACGTGCCGCCGGCGGACGTACCCGCCGAAGTGCCGGCGAAGCTGCCCGCGAGGGCCGGGGTGATGGAACACGCCACGAGGGCGCAAATCAGGGTCTTTCGAATCATTGGGGGAAAATCTCGCGAAAGGTTGAAAGTGGTTCTCGGAGGCTATCCTAGCCCAGCAGTTGCAACCCGGGTGAAACCGTCCGCCGACCAGGCTTCGCTGCCCACCCCGTGGTGCACGAAGAAAAGCCCGTCGGGATCGTAGCGGCGCTTGGTGTGCAGCAGGCGTTCGTAGTTCCCGCCCCAGAAGGCGCGCTGCCAGTCCTGCTCGAAAAAATTGCTCTCTGAGACATATGAACCCGCGTGCGGCGAGACCGCGAGCAGAGCGCCCATCGCGCGGTCTACGGCCTGCGCCTCGTCGTGCGCATTGCCGAAATCCGGCTCGCGACCCGGAATGCCGGGCAATGCCGCGTCGCTGTTCGCCGCGACGATGGCAAGCGCGAAAGCATCGACCACGGCTGGATTCATCGCCGTGTCCAGCGCGCGCGCGACATCCTCGGGCGGCGCGCCCGCCAGTCCCTTGTTGAAGTGCAGAGCGATTCCCCAGTGACGGCTCGCCGCGACGAGCGCGTCGACGAGGGCTTCACGCGAGTCGTCCGCGAGAAGCCGGGCGGGTAGCCAGGCGGAGCGGTAGGCGTGCAGGAACTGGCCCGCTTCTTCACCGTCGCCGGCCCAGAAGAAGTTCTTCAGCGGTGCGCCAGGACGACTGTCGAATGCAATCGCCTCCGGTACCTGCTGCTTCAGGAATTCGAAGTCCCAGAGCCGTCGCGCCGGGAGGTCGAGAATCGAGAAAGGCTGCAGCCATTCATAGGCGTCGCCCTGGTCGGCGACCCATGCCAGGAACGGCCGCCAATCTACCTCGGCGCCGGTGCGATCGAGACCCTGGAACAGCATATTGATGCGGACGACGGACCCCCTGAGCAGCCGGATCTGTTCGCCCCAATGGCGGTTGAAAAGGCGCTCGCGGTAATGACCCATGAACCTTGCGACAAGCGCGCGATAGGCCGTGTCGTTGTGCGCCTTGAGGGTACCGCTCGCCACGCCAAACATCGCCGGCAACTCGCGCGTGCGCAACATGAGGCGGGTGACGACGCCGAAGCTTCCGCCGCCTCCACCCTTGAGCGCCCAGAAGAGATCCGGATCCCGATGTGCGTTGACGATGCGGATCCGTCCGTCGGCGGTCACGACCTCCGCCTCGAGGAGGCCGGCGGCGGCCGTCCCGAAGCCTTTCGAAAAGCTCCCGAAGCCGCCGCTCTGCACGAGTCCCGCGACGCCGACGGTGGCGCAACCGCCGCCCTGCACATACCGGCCGCCCTCCAGCGTCACGGTCCGGTACACGTGCCCCCAGACGGCGCCGGCCCCGACGGAAACGGCCGTTTCTGGCTCGGCTGAAGGCGGCGCGGCCTCCGGCCGAAACGAGGGAAGCAACTCGATCGCGTTCATGCGCCGGGTCCAGATCAGCAGGGAATCCGCGGCACAGGACGTGCCCTGGTAGCTGTGTCCACCGCCCTTGACGACCAGGCGCAGGCGATTGGTTCGGGCGAAGTCGATCGCTGCCGCTACGTCCATGGGTGTTTGTGCGGCTACCGCCCAGGTGCTCGGCGCTGTGGTCCAGGCCTGCGCCCAGCCGCTGGTCTGCGTCAGCGCGGGGTCGTCGCCGATGTCATAGGGATTGGCGAGCCGCGCGAAAACAGCCTCGCAGTCCAATGGGCTCGCGCGACAGGCTTCGAAGGGCGATTGGAGGCGGAGCAGCCGGCCGTGCACACGCTCGCCGAGGCGTCGCCACTCGTCCTCGGACGGCCAGCCCGGTTCACCAGGTCGCGTGCGGCGAAAAGTACCTGCTGTTGCGGCAAACACTTTGCGGGTTTGCGCGGCCAGTGCGATGGCCGCGGCACTGCCGAGGAACTCCCGACGCTTCATGACTGCCTGGCCGTCATGGGTCGTTCGGAACTTCGCGCGACGAAACGTGGTTCAGCGCGATGACCCATCGGCCGTCGCGCTTGCGCATCAGCCGCGTATTGATACCGTCCTGTGGATTCTGCGGCCGGTCGAGCTGGTAGCGGCTGATCAGTTGCGCGGCGTCCGGCGCCAGCATCTCGATGCGGATGTCGAAGAAGCGCAGCCGCCCGCGCGTCGCTTCGGAGGCGCCGTAGTTGCGGATGTAGTGATCGAGCGTGCCCTGCCAGTCTTTCTGGAACTCGCCGCGCGAGACGAAAATCACGTCGGGATTCGCGAATCCCTCCATGTAACCGCGGAAGTCGCCGCGGTTCCAGGCCGCTTCCATGCGGGCGATGAGTGCCAGGATCGCTTCCTTCTCGGCTTCCTCGCTCGCGGCGAAGGCGCCCGGGGAGTTCCAGGCCAGGAGGGCGGATGCCAATGGGATGAGGAGGAATCGCAGAGGGGAGTTCATGCGGGCATTCTGACGCCGAACTCGTGGAAAAGCGTTTCCGCGGAAACGTTTCCTCGTGCGTCGCAAAAAAACGTTCCGGCCGGAACGCTTTTCTGGCGCGGCGCTGGCAGAATCCCGTGATGCCGCAGGAACCCCACGTCAGCGAATACCATGACTCGATGGTCGCGTTCCTGGAGTGGATCTGGGGCCGCGACTTCATGGCGCCCGGGGGTGAGGGCAACGTCGACAAGCTGGTCGGTGGCCTCGACCTCGCCGGCAAGCGGGTGCTGGACATCGGCTGCGGCATCGGCGGCCCGGCGTTCGTGCTGGCGCGCAAGTACGGCGCGCACGTCACCGGCATCGATCTCGAGCCGCAGTTGATCGCGCGCGCAACACGCCGGGCAGAAGAGCTGGGCCTGTCGCAGCAGACCGATTTCCGGACAGTCTCCCTCGGCGCGTTCCCCTTCCCGGATCGCCATTTCGACGTCGTGTTCACCTCGGGCGCCCTGACGCAGATGGAGGACAAGGCCGGCATCGTCGCCGAGTGCTTCCGGGTGCTGGAACCGGGCGGCGTGCTGACCTGTTATGACTGGCTGAAGGGGGACGCTCCGATCAGCGACGACATGCGCTATTTCTTCAAGATGGAAGGACTGACTTACAACCTGATCACGCTGGCGGAACTCGCGGGGCATCTCGCCGCGGGCGGCTTCGAGGACGTGACTTCCGAGGATGCTTCCGACTGGTACCGGCGCGAGTCGCGGCGCGAGTACGAGCACATGCGGGGCGAGGGCCGGCCGCGCGCCGTCGAACTGATCGGCGAGGCGCAGGCCGAGCACATGATCGAGGACTGGCGGTCGCTGGTCGTCGTCTGCGAGAAGGGCGAGCTGCGCCAGGGGTATACCAGAGGGCGAAGGGGTACTCGCACGTAGACGATGGGTGGGAAACTTCCTACACGCACTGCAGGACATCGTGGCCTGCGCTGCTGACGTGCGTGCCCCACCATGGGCCATGAGACGCAATGCGACGTGGATCGCGACGGCGCTTTTGCTGGTCGCCTGCGCGACGACTACCGGGCCCGATATCAGGGTCGACTTCGACCGGTCCGCGGACCTGGGTTCTTTCAGCACTTATGGATTTCCCGAGGAAGTCGGCACGGACCGTGCAGGCTATTCCACCCTCGTGACCCGGTACTTCAAGGACGCGGTTGACCGCGAGATGCAGCGCCGTGGCTTCGTGTATGACGCAGAGGACCCAGATCTGCTCGTGAATTTCTTCTCCAACGTACGCGAAGTGACCGACGTGCGGAGGTCGCCGAGCGCTTCCTTTGGCTATGGATACTACGGCTACCGCTACGGACTGTACGGCGCCTGGCCGTACTACGACGATAGTGTCGACGTGGTCCGAT
>Ga0105107_10000968_pt1 | contig 18700 bp, 17 predicted proteins | sample PPLLaktember2015_6_FD_79335 | JGI IMG/M metagenome (GOLD analysis project Ga0105107, IMG submission 79335) | Freshwater sediment microbial communities from Prairie Pothole Lake near Jamestown, North Dakota, USA - PPLs Lake P8 Core (1) Depth... | ecosystem: Environmental > Aquatic > Freshwater >... | reverse complement strand
GCGCTGGCGCTCGTTGCCGGCGCCGCCGGGCAGGTGCTCGCGCGCCACGTCGGGCTGCCGGCGATCGTTCCGCTGCTCGCGCTCGGCGTGGCGCTGGGTCCCGACGCCGCCGGCTGGGTGGAGCCGCGCGCGCTCGGCGCGGGGCTGTTCGCGCTCGTCGAGCTCGGGGTCGGCGTCGTGCTCTTCGAGGGCGGCCTCGGGCTCCAGCTGCGGCGCCTGCGCCGCGAGGGCCGCGCGATCCGCCGGCTCGTCACGCTCGGCGCCGCGATCACCGCCATCGGCGGCGCCCTCGCCGCGCGCGCCTTCCTCGATTGGAGCTGGTCGCTGGCGGCGCTGTTCGGGACGCTCGTGATCGTCACCGGGCCCACCGTGATCGGGCCGCTGCTGCGCAACGTGGCGGTGCGCCCGCGGCTCGCCACCGTGCTCGAGGCGGAGGGCGTGCTGATCGACCCGATCGGCGCGATCGTGGCCTCCGTCGCCCTGCAGGTGATGCTCGGCGCGCACGACGACCCCACCGGCGGGCTCGGCGCGCTGGCGGCGCGGCTCGGCTTCGGGGCGCTGGCGGGGCTGGCCGGCGGCGCCGCGATCGCCGGCCTGCTGCGCAGCCCCGGCCTCGTGCCGGAGGGGCTCGAGAACCTGGTGGCGCTGGGCGGCGCGCTCGCGCTGATGGCCGGCTGCGACGCGCTGCTCTCGCAGTCGGGCGTGATGGCGGTCACGGTGGCCGGCGTCGTGGTGGGCAACCTCGGCAGCCGCGTCGGCGCCGAGCTGCGCGAGTTCCAGGGCGTGCTCACGCTCGGGCTGATCGGGCTCCTGTTCGTGCTGCTGGCCGCCGACGTGCGGCTCGCCGACGTGGCGGCGCTCGGCGTGCCGGGGCTGCTGGTGGTCGCGACCCTCGCCTTCGTCGTGCGGCCGCTCGGGATCGCCGTGTGCACGCGCGGCACCGAGCTCGACGCGCGCGAGCGCGCGTTCCTGGCCTGGATCGCGCCGCGCGGCATCGTCGCCGCGGGCGTCGCCTCGCTGTTCGCGGCCGCGCTGGAGCAGGCCGGCATCGCGGGCGGGCGCGAGCTGCGCGCGCTGGTGTTCCTGGTCGTCGCCTCGACGGTGCTGGTGCAGGGCGCCAGCGCGTGGCTGGTGGCCGGCGCGCTCGGCGTGCGGCTGCCGGGGCGCTCCGCGATCGCCGTGCTCGGCGCCAACGAGCTCGCGCTGGCCCTGTGCGAGGCGCTGCGCGACGGCGGCCGGCGCCTGGTGGTGCTGGACGCCAACCCCCAGCACTGCCGCGCCGCCGAGGCGCTGGGCTTCACGGTGGTGTTCGGCAACGCCCTGGAGCCGCGCACCCTCGCTCGCGCGCGCCTCGAGCAGGCGTCGCTGGCGCTCGGCGTCACGCCCAACGACGAGGCCAACAGCCTGTTCGCGCGCGAGGCGCGCGAGGAGTTCGGCGTGCCTTCCACCGGCGTCGCGGTGGGGCCTACCACGTCCGTCAGCGCCGCGATGCTGGAGCGGCAGGGCAGCGGGATCCTCTTCGACCGCGCGAAGGACGTCGAGCGCTGGTCGGTGCGGCTGCGCCACGGCGCGGCGCGCCGCGAGCGCCGGCGCTTCGCGCGCGCGCCGCAGGCGCCGCCCCCCGAGGCCGGCTCGAGCGACGACGCCTGGCTGGTGCTGGCCGTGAGCCGCGGCGGCTCGACCGAGCCGATGCGCGCCGACCTGGCCCCGCGCGAGGGCGACCTGGCGCAGGTGCTGGTGCACGCGCCCGAGGCCGCGCAGGCCGAGGCGGCGCTGCGCGCCCGTGGCTGGCAGCCGGCGCCGACCGCGGCCGACACCGAAGGGTGACTTCTCCGGCTATTCCGGGACGCGCATCCCGCGCTGCACCGCCGGCCGCTCGCCGATCCGCTCGACCCATGCCACCACCCGCGGAACCTCGAGCAGGGGCGGCGCCTTCAGCCACAGCAGCGGCTGCAGCCAGGGGTAGTGCATGATGTCCCCGATCGAGTACTCGCCGGCGAGGTAGGGGCGGCCGTCGGACAGGATCTGGTCGATCACGGCCAGCAGCCGCGACACCTCGTCGCCGAACAGCTGCACGATCTCGGCGTTGCGCTCCGCCTGCGGCTTGCGGAGCTGGGCGCCGAGCCGCCCCAGGTTCGGGCCGATGCCGCCGGTCTGGAAGAACGCGTACTGGATGGCGTGGATGCGCCCGGCCGGGTCCGCCGGCAGCAGCTTCCCGTGCTTCTCGGCCAGGTGCAGCAGGATCGCGCCGGACTCCCAGATCACGAGCCCGTCGTCCTCGAGCACGGGGATCTTGTGGTTCGGGTTCAGCGCCAGGAACGCGGGCGCCATCTGCTCGTTGCTCTCGAGGTGTACGTGGCGCACCTCGTAGGGCAGACCGATCTCCTCGAGGGCGATCGAGACCTTGCGGCCGTTCGGGGTGGGGGCGGTGTGCAGGCGGATCACGGCGGTCTCCGGTGGGCGCGGGACGAGGCGACGCTACCACAGGCGATTTTTGCTTCGCGACCGACGCGGTCTTGCGTAGGATGGCCCCATGCTCGCCGTCCTCGCGCTCCTCCTGGCCGCCGGCGCCGCCGGGCCGGCCTTCGCCGGCGACGTGCCGCCCGAGGCGGTGGTCGCCGCGATTCCGTTCGGCAGCGCGCAGCAACCGAACCGCATCCTCGTCGACCTGGCCCCGGAGGGCGGCCGGCCGTTCCCCTTGATGCTCGACACCGGGGCGAGCATGTCGGTCCTCACGCCCCTCGCGGCTCGTGAGCTCGGCGTCTCGGTCCGGCGCCACAAGCGGGACCCGTACCGTCGCGCCACGCGGCTGGGCCGGGACCTGCTGTTCGTCGTGGACACGCGCTCGAGCGACACCGGGTCGAAGACGGGCTGGGAGTACGGCCTGCTCGGCGCCGACTTCCTGAAGGACTACGTGGTCGAGATCGACTTCACGATGCGCATCGTGCGCTTCCTGGATCCCGAGCGCTTCGCGGTGCCCGAGGCCGCCGCGGATCCCGAGGAGGCCGTGGTGCCGATCGTGCTGACGAGCAACCGGCCGATCGTCGAGGTCGAGGTCGACGGGCGCCCGCTGCGGCTGCTCGTCGACACCGGCGCGCAGCCCGGCCTGATCCTCTCCGGCGCGGCGGCGCGCTCGATCGGCGTCGACCCGGATGCGCTGCCCGATGCGGGCAGCGCCGGCACCGCGCTGGGCCCGATGCAGCTCCGCTTCCACGAGGTCCGATCGCTCGCGATCGGCGGGCTCGCGGTCGGGCCCGTTCCCACCTTCGTCGCGCCGAAGGGCTGGTACAACCAGGGCGGCGGCAACGACTCGGTGGTCGCCTACGACGTGCTGTCGCGCTTCCTGCTGCGGATCGACCATCCGCGCCGGCGCCTGTGGCTGCGCCGCGAGTCGTCCGAGGTCCCGTTCTTCGGCGCCGACTACGGCGCGATGAGCGCGAGCGGCGCCGTCGTGTACGAGGATCCGCTCGGCGAGATCCGCGTGCGCCTGGTGCGCCCCGGTAGCATCGCCGAGCGCCGCGGCCTGCGTCGCGGCGACCAGCTCCTGCGCGACGGCGCCGGCGGCCGCCGCCTGTCGGTGTCGGAGGTGCTCGAGGCGCTGCGCGAAGACGGGCCCGTGCGGGTGGTCCGCGACGAGGGCGGTGTGCCCGCCGAGACGCTGCTGGCGCCCGCCGGCGCGGCGGACCGGAGCGACGCCCCGGCCGGCTGAGGCGCCCGCGAGCCGGGGCGGTCCGCTATCCGTCCCGTCATGGCGACCGACGACCCGCTGGCCCGCATGCTCGCGCGCCTGGCGCTCGAGCCCGAGGCGCTCGACGTGTTCGCCGCGGCGCCGGTGCAGGCCGGGCGGCGGCTGTTCGGGGGCCTGCTGGCGGCGCAGTCGGCGCTGGCCGCCATGCGTACGGTGGCGAACGCGCGCCTGCACTCCCTGCACGGCTACTTCCTGCGGCCCGGCCGGCCCGGCGCCGCGCTGCGCTTCGAGGTGACGCGCGTGCGCGACGGGCGGCGCTTCGCCACCCGCCGCGTGCTCGTGCGCCAGCTCGGCGAGCCGGTCTTCGAGGGGGCGTGCGGCTTCACCGGCGACGAGCAGGGCGTCGCCCACACGCACGAGCCGCCGCTCGGCCCGGTGCCGCCGCCCGAGGGCCTGCCCGACTGGGAGTCGCTACGCGCCGCCGAGACCGGCGAGCCGGCGCGGCCGCCCGACGCGATCGAGGTGCGCGTGTGCCGGCCCGCGGACGACCGCCCGGGCGCCCCGGCACCCCCACACCGGATGGTGTGGATGCGCCCGCGCGGACGGCTGCCCGAGGACCCCGCGCTGCACGCCGCCGCGCTGGTCTACGCGAGCGACCGCACCCTGCTGCGCACGGCCGTGCGCCTGCACGGGGGCATGCGCGAGCGGCTGCCCGCGAGCCTCGACCACGCCGTCTGGCTGCACCGGCCGCCGCGCTGGGACGACTGGATCCTCTACGCCAGCGAGGCGCCCGTCGCCCACGGCGGCCGCGCCTGGGTGTCGGGCCGCATGCTCGACCGCGGCGGCGCGCGCCTCGCCAGCGTCGCCCAGGAGGGCCTGCTGCGCCGGCCGCGCGGCTGAGCGCACGTCAGCGCGCGCGCCGCGCCCAGCGCTTCGCCCAGGCGTCGAGCCCGAGCAGCAGGCGCGCCAGCTCGGCGCCGTCGGCGCCGGGTGCGTAGCGGCCGTCCTCGCCGGCGGCGACCAGCCCCGCCGCGCCCAGCTCCTTCAGGCGCTGCGAGAGCACGCTCGGCGAGATCTCCTCGCAGCGCGCCTGCAGCTCCGAGAAGCCGAGCGGGCCGTCGCCGTGCAGCTCCCACAGGATGCGCAGCGCCCAGCGCCGCCCGAGCAGGTCCAGCAGCGCCATCACTGGCCGCCCGCTCCGCGATCCCCGCACCGCCCGGCGCCCCGCCATCGGCTCTCCCTTGACTACGATTTTCGTAGTGGACTAGGCTGTCGCTACGAAAAACGTAGCGCCCGGAGGAGCTCCCGTGCAGACCCCCGCCGAACGCCTCGCCCCGCTCGATCCGCCCCACCCGCCGGAGACCGCCGCCCACCTGGCCGCGCTCATGCCGAAGGGCTGGAGCGGGCCGGCCCTCGCGCTGTTCCGGCTGTGGGCGCGCCACCTGCCGATGGCCGAGGCCCTGCGCGGCGTCGGCCGCTACGTGCTGGCCGGCGGCGCCCTCGCGCCCCGCGACCGCGAGCTGCTGATCTTCCGCACCTGCGCCCGCTGCGGCTGCGAGTACGAGTGGGGCGTGCACGCGGCCTTCTTCCCGGCGCGGGTCGGCCTGACGCCGGAGCTGGTGGCCGCCAGCCGCAGCGCCGCGTCCGACGACCCGATCTGGTCCGCGCGCGACGCGCTGCTGGTGCGCGCCGCCGACGAGCTGCACGACAGCGCCACGCTCTCGGACGCGCTGTGGCGCGAGCTCGCCGCGCACTGGGACGAGGTGCAGCTGCTCGAGCTGCTGCTGGTGGCGGGCTTCTACCACCTGGTCTCGTACACGGCGAATGCGGCGCGGCTGGCCCCGGAGCCGTTCGCGGCGCGCTTCCCCGCCTAGTCGGCCGAGCTGCCGCGCAAGGTCGCCTGCTCGATCCCGCGCAGCCGCTCCACCACCTCGGCGGCAGAGGCCGGCCGCTCGTCGGGCTTCTTGGCGAGCAGCTGGAGCACGAGGCCTGCGAGCGCGTCGGGCAGCTCGTGGGCGCGCTCGCGCGGGTCGGGCGGCCGCGTCTCGCGATGGTGTCGCTCGGCGTCGCCTTCCTCGAAGGGCACCGTGCCGGTGAGCAGCTCGTAGAGCGTGACGCCCAGCGAGTACAGGTCGGCGCGATCGTCGACGCCGACGCCCAGGGTCTGCTCGGGCGCCATGTAGTCGGGCGTGCCGCCGATCCTCGTGGAGCGCCGGCGCACCGCCTCCATCATCTTGGCGAGCCCGAAGTCCATGATCTTCACGACGCGGTCGCGGGTCAGGAACAGGTTCGCGGTCTTGACGTCGCGGTGGACGATGCGGCGCTCGTGGGCGTAGGCGAGGCCGGCGGCGGCCTGGCGGCCGAGCCACGCCACCTCGGACGCCGCCATGCGCCCGCGCCGGTGCAGCAGGCTCGACAGCGGCTGGCCCTCGAGGAACTCCATGGTCAGGAAGTACGCGCCGTCCTCGTGGTCCACGTCGTAGACCGTCACGATGTTGGGATGGTTGAGCTGCGCGGCGCTGCGCGCCTCGCGCAGCAGCAGCTGCACCGCGCGCGGGTGGGCCTGGAGGTTCTCGGGCAGGCGCTTGAGCGCGACGATCCGGTCGAGGCGCTTGTCGCGCGCCCGGTACACGACGCCCATCCCGCCGCGGCCGATCTCGGCGAGCAGCTCGTAGCGCCCGCCGCCCGGGAACGGCGTCGCGCGCTGGCCGGCTAGCGCTTCGGCGACGGCGGACTCGGTGCGGGCGTCGAGGGCGGCGGCGTCGAAGCCGCCGGGCGCCGTGTCCTGGCCCCGGGTGCGCTGGCCGCTCGTCGGCGGGACGCGCACGGTCGTGCGCTCGAAGGCGCGGGTGGGGGGCGGGGTCGGCACCGTCGGGAGGTGCAGCGGCATCGTGGGCGCGAACGAGGGCGACGGATCGGGGTCCGCGAAGAGCGCGGGCGGCGGGGCGGGAGGCTCCGCCACTGGCAGCGGCTGGCGCCGGCGCGCCAGCGCCAGGCCCACCCCCGCCAGCGCCACCGCGAAGACCCCGAGCAGCGCCCCGCGGCGCAGGTCCGAGCGGGCCGCGACCCGTTCGTGCGGCGCGACGGGCGAGGGAAGCGGCTCGGCTGTGGGCGGCGCGACCGGCGGCTCCGGCTCCGCGGGCGCAGCCCCCGCGATCGGCGCCGGTGTCTCCTCGACGATCTGCTCCGGCTCGGGTCGCGCCGCGCGCTTGCCGGCCGGCCGGGGCGGCGGCTTGTCGGCGGGCTCCCGGGCCGCCGGCGGCGGGTCGTCGCGCCGGTCGAGGCCGTCCCCGATCCCGCGAGCCGCCTTCTTGGTAGCGGATCCGATCTGGCTCGGGACGCGCTTGATCGCGCGCCAGACCCGGTTCGGGCCACCCGGCTCCTCGGCGCCGGCGGGCGCTCCCGCGAGCAGCCCGAACGCGAGGACGGCCGTCGCGAGGACGAGCGCGGCCCGCCGCCGGGCGCGGGTCCGGCGCCGGCTCCGGCGGAGAGGGCTCGTGGAGGCTCCAAACACCCGTCCCGGATCGGGTTTCCCGGGCCCGGGCTGAAGCCCTCCCTAGCCGGGCTCGCGTGCGGCCGCCCGCTCGATCGCGCGCAGCCGCTCGACCACCTCGGCGGCGGACGCGGGCCGCTCGCCGGGCTTCTTGGCGAGGAGCTGGAGCACCAGCTCGGCCAGCGCGGCGGGCACGTCGGGAACCCGCTCGCGCGGGTCGGGCGGCGGCGTCTCGCGGTGGTGTCGCATGGCGTCGCCTTCCTCGAAGGGCACCCCGCCCGTGAGCAGCTCGAACAAGGTGGCGCCGAGCGAGTACAGGTCGGCGCGCCCGTCCACCTCGAAGCCGAGGGTCTGCTCGGGCGCCATGTAGTCGGGCGTGCCGCCGATCCGGGTGGCGCGCCGGCGCACGGCCTCGATCACCTTGGCGAGCCCGAAGTCCATGATCTTCACGACGCGCTCGCGGGTCAGGAACAGGTTCGCAGTCTTGACGTCGCGGTGGACGATGCGGCGCTCGTGGGCGTAGGCGAGGCCGGCGGCGGCCTGCCGGCCCAGCCACGCCACCTCGCCCGCGGAGAAGCGGCCGCGCCGGTGCAGCAGGGTCGAGAGCGGGTGCCCGGCGAGGAACTCCATGGTCAGGAAGTAGGCGCCGTCCTCGTGATCCACATCGTAGACCGTGACGATGTGGGGATGGTTGAGCTGCGCGGCGCTGCGCGCCTCGCGCAACAGCAGCTTCACCGCGCGCGGGTGGGCCTGGAGGTTCTCGGGCAGCCGCTTGAGCGCGACGATCCGGTCGAGGCGCTTGTCGCGCGCCCGGTAGACGACGCCCATCCCCCCGCGGCCGATCTCGGCGAGCAGCTCGTAGCGGCCGGCGCCCGGGAAGGGCGTCGGCCGTTCGGCGTCGCGGGCCAGCGCCTCGGCGAGCGCGGCCTCGCTGCGCGCGGCGAGCGACGGCGGATCGATGCGACGCCGGGTGGTGCGCTCGCCGCTCGGGGGCAGGATCACCGTGGTCTTCGGCGGCGGCGGCTCCTTCGCGGGCGCCGCCGGAGCCAGGCTCGGCGCGGCAGCGAGTCCGGTCGGGCGGCGGCGACGCAGCGCCAGCGCGGCAACACCGGCGAACGCCGCCGAGAGCACTCCGAGCGCGGCCCAGCGCCGATGCATTCCGCCGGCGGGGCCTGCCGGCGCGGGCACCGGTTCGACGACCGCTGCGGGCTCCGGCAGCTCGGGCGCGAGCGACAGCTCGCTCGGGCCCGGCCCCGGATCCGCATCGAAGAGCGGGTCGCGGGAGGGATCCCAGCCTTCCGGCTCGGGCTCCTCGACCTCGGGGGCGGGCGGTAGCTCGGGAGGCGAAGGCCCCAGGCCTTCCCGCCGGCCCCACTCCACTCCCGCCTCGAACTCCCGGAGCGCTCGGCCCGTGGCCGCCCCGAGCTGGCCGGGGACCCGCTTGATCGTCCGCCAGGCGCGACCGGGGGCGTCGTCGCGGCGCTGCGCTTGGACGGCCGCCGGCAGCGCGCCGAGCAGCAGCGCCAGCGCGAGCGTGGCGGCGCGCCTGTGGGTGGCTCCAAGCACCCGTTCCAGATCGGGTTTCCCGCCCCCGGGCTGAAGCCCTCCCGGCGGCGGTAGAGTGCCGCCGATGCGCGTCGGCCTGTTCGTGCCCTGCTACGTCGACCAGCTCGCGCCGCGGGTGGCCGAGGCCACCGTCGCCGTGCTCGAGCGGGTCGGCTGCGAGGTCGACTACGACCCCGACCAGACCTGCTGCGGCCAGCCCTTCCTGAACCTGGGCCTCGCGCCCGAGGCCGCCCGACTGGCCCGCGCCCAGCTCGAGCGCTTCGCCGGATACGACACCATCGTGTGTCCGTCGGCGAGCTGCGTCGCCACGGTCCGGCGGCACTACGCGGGGCTCGGCGTCGGCCTCGACCCGGCCGGGCGGCGCGTCGTCGAGCGCACCTTCGAGCTCGGCGAGTACCTGGTGCGTGAGAGGGCCCTCGCCGACGTGGGCGCGCGCTTCCCGCACCGGGTGGCGCTGCTGGCGAGCTGCCACGGCCTGCGCGAGCTGGGGCTCGGCCGGCCGAGCGAGGCGGTGGGGCCGGCCGGCGGCGAGCCCGGCGTCACCGAGTGCCTGCTGCGCGCCGTCGCCGGGCTCGAGCTCGTGCTGCCCGCGCGCGACGAGTGCTGCGGCTTCGGCGGCGCCTTCTCGGTGGAGGCGCCGGAGGTGTCGGGCCGGATGGGCCGGGCGCGAGTCGCCGACCTCGCCGCCACCGGCGCCGAGTGGATCGTCGGCACCGACGTGAGCTGCCTCCTCCATCTCGACGGCATCCGGAGGGCTGCGCCGGGCGAGCGCGGGCCGAAGGGGATCCATCTGGCGGAGGTGTTGGCGGCCAGGTGATCGGCGCGTCCGCCCAGGCCGATCCCGATCGCTACCAGAGCGAGTGCACGTGCGGGTACTCGCGGATGCGCTGGTCCGGCGTGACGATCGGCGCCGAGTACTCCAGTGCGGTGGCCAGGATGATCCGATCGGCGGGGTCGGGATGGAGCGGGCCGGGCAGGCGGGTGCTTCGGATCGCGATCCCCGGCTCGAGCGCGGCGAGCTGGATCTGCGGCAGCGAAAGCGCGATGTCGATCCACTGCTCGACGGGCCGGTCCAGCTGGATGCGGCGCTTTGCCACCAGCATCGCGACCTCCCACACGCTGATCGCGCTGACCAGCGCAGTCTCGCTCTCGTCGAGCGCCCGGCGCGCGCCCGGCGAGAGCCGGGCCGGGTCGCTCGCGCACCAGATCCAGGCTGCGGTGTCGAGCACGATCACCGCGCCGCTTCCCAGTCGCTCGGGTCGATCACGGGACGGGTGATGTCGGGATCCAGGATCGTGACGGAGCCCCGCAGCGCCTGCGGGTCGGCGGTGATGGCGCGCAGCTCGGCCACGGGAACCCCGTGGCGGGTGATGATGATCGGCTCCTTGGTCTCTTCGACCCGCCGGACCAGCTCGGTCGCCCGCTGCCGGAAGTCGCCGATCGCGATCTCCCGTTTTTCCTGTTTGGGCATCGTCCCACCCTCATGGCCGTAAAGGATGGCATGATAGCCATCGAACCGGCCATATCGGCGATGACTGGTCTCTGCGACTAGAACACGTTTCATTTTCGGGATACCCTGCCGGCGCTTTCGACCTCTCCGACCCTTCCAGGAGGTTCCCGCCATGCGCACCCCCATCTGCGAACGCCTCGGCATCGAGTTCCCGATCTTCGCCTTCACGCACTGCCGCGACGTCGTGGTGGCGGTCTCGAAGGCCGGCGGGCTGGGCGTGCTGGGCGCGGTCGGCTTCAGCGCCGAGCAGCTCGAGATCGAGATGAAGTGGATCGACGACCACATCGGGGACAAGCCCTACGGCGTGGACGTGGTGATCCCCCAGAAGTACGCGGGCAAGGGCGAGGAGCTCGACGCCGCGGCGCTCGAGCAGAAGCTGGCCGAGATGATTCCCGGTGAGCACCGCGCGTTCGCGAAGCGCCTGCTCAGCGAGCACGGCGTGCCCGAGCTGCCCGAGGGCGAGAAGGCGCGCGAGCTGCTCGGCTGGACGGCGACCACCGCCGGCCCGCAGGTCGAGGCGATCCTGAAGCACCCGAAGGTGAAGCTCGTCGCCAATGCGCTCGGCACGCCGCCGACCGACGTCATCAAGGACATCCAGGCCAGCGGACGGCTGGTCGGCGCGCTGTGCGGGAGCGTGAAGCACGCGATCCAGCACAAGGAGGCCGGCGTCGACTTCGTGATCGCGCAGGGCACCGAGGGCGGAGGCCACACCGGCGAGATCGGCAGCCTCGTGCTGTGGCCGCAGGTGATCGACGCGGTGGCGCCGATCCCGGTGCTCGCGGCCGGTGGCATCGGCGACGGCCGGCAGATGGCGGCCGCGCTGATGCTGGGCGCCGAAGGGGTCTGGACCGGGTCGCTGTGGCTCACGGTCGAGGAGGCGGAGGTGCCGATCCCGCAGCAGGAGTCGCTGCTGCGCGCGACGAGCCACGACACCGTGCGCTCGCGCTCGTGGACCGGCAAGCCCTGCCGCATGCTGCGCAACGACTGGACCGAGGCGTGGGAGAAGCCCGAGAACCCGAAGCCGCTCGGCATGCCGCTCCAGTTCATGGTCACGGCGGAGGCGGTGTCGCGCACCACGCGCTACTCGGGCAAGGCGCAGCCGGTGGCGTTCAATCCCGTCGGGCAGGTGGTCGGAATGATGAACGAGCGCCGCTCGTCGCGGGACGTGATCGTGGGGATGGTCGAGGAGTACCTCGACGCGGTCGAGCGCTTCCAGGCGATCCAGCCGAAGGAGTGAGCGGCGCCCGCCGGCGGAGCGCGAGGCCGTGCAGGGCCAGCAGCGCGGCGGCGCCCGCGGCGCCGGCGCCCGGCTCCGGGATCTGGACCGCGTCGATCCGGCTCGTGCTCGGGGCGCCGCTGTTGGCGTCGCGCTCGGCCGAGACCAGCAGTCGGACCGATTGCGCGGCGCCGGGCGCCTTGCGCAGGGACGCCAGCCGTCGCCAGGTCCCGTCGGGCGGCGAGACGCCGAGCTCGTCGCGCCGGGCGAGTGCGCCGTCGCAGTCGAGCCCGGTGTTCCAGGAGGCGCTCAGCGTGCCTGGCCGCGCGCCGAGCGTCTTCACCCGCGCCGAGATCTGGTACTCCTGGCCCGGCAGCACGGCCGTGCAGCCCGACGCGAGGTAGGCGATCCCCGGGTCGACCCCTGGCGGCGGGCTCGCGACCTCGCCCGAGCCGGCGCCTTCCTTGCCGGCCGCGTCGTCGTCCGAGCGCGCGCAGGCTCCCTCGCCGACGCAGCTCCAGCCGCCGAGGTCGAAGGCGAAGCCGGGATTGCGCAGCACCGAGGGGGCCACGGCGAGCGTCGCGAGCGGGACCGGTGCGCCCGGCGTCGTCACCGGATCGAGCAGGGTCTCGCACAGCACCGAGCCCGCCGAGAACGGCAGCACGCCCGCGCCGACCCCGACCGAGAGCGCGTCCTCGGTCCCGATCAGCTCGACCGGGAAGCTCGGCGCGATCTCGCCCGGGTTGCGGGCGAAGACCTGCGAGGTGGAGAAGTTCAGCAGGTCGACCGGGATCTGGACCTCCTGGAAGTTCGCGAACGAGGACCCGCCCACGGCGTCGAAGCCGAGGTAGAAGCCGACCGAGAGGAAGGCCTCGACCGAGATGTCGGAGTTGATGCCGCCGCACACGGTGCTGTAGCAGCCGAAGCTTCCGTCCTGCCCGTAGACGACGCCGGCGGCCACCGACGCGCCGGCGATCGCGGCGCCCTGGCCGCCGACGCCGTAGGTCATCGCGAGGCCGATGTCGGAGGACGCCTTCGCGAGGCCCGGGCTGCGCAGGGTACGGCAGGTCTGCTCGGTGATGAGCCCGTCGTTCGCGTTCGGGAAGCACTGGAGCGGCGCGTTGCAGCCGTCGACGAAGCACGGCTGGCAGGACGCCTCTCTCACGCAGGGGAAGAGCGGCGAGCAGCCTTCGCCGGGCGCCTTGCGCGGCGCGCAGCGCCCCGGCGCGAGGTCGAGGTCGATGACCGCGAGCGCGGGCACGACGAAGTCGGCCGGGCTCTGGCAGAAGAGACCCTCGCCGCAGGGGGTCCCCGCGTCGCAGCTCTCGCCGGCCCGGGCCGGTGCGTGCGAGCAGCGGAACGAGGCGGTGCACTGGAGCCCCGCCTGGCAGCCGACGCCGGGCCCGCAGGGCTCGTCCACGCCGGCCGCCGGGATGCAGCGGAAGCCGGACAGCGGGTCGCAGAAGAGGCCCGGGTCGCATTGCACCAGCGGGCCGCACGCGTTGCCCTGGCCGACGCTCTGGTCCACGCAGCGGAAGCCGGCGAGCGGATCGCAGACGAGGCCGCCTTCGCAGGGGAAGAGCGGGCCGCAGGCCTCGCCGATGCCGGGCGTGGTCGCCGCGACGCAGCGGAAGCCGGCGAGCGGGTCGCACACGAGGCCGGCGTTGCACTGCACGAGCGGCCCGCAGGCCTGCCCGAGGCCCACGCTCTGGTCGACGCAAACGAAGCCCGCGAGCGGGTCGCAGACCAGGCCGCTCTCGCACTGCACGAGCGGCCCGCACGCCTGCCCGAGCTCCGCCGTCTGGTCCACGCAGCGGAAGCCCGCCAGCGGATCGCACACGAGCCCGCCGGCGCAGTGCACGAGCGGCCCGCACGCCTCGCCGAGCCGGGCGGTCTGGTCGACGCAGCGGAAGCCCGCGAGCGGATCGCAGACCAGGCCGGGGTTGCAGTGCACGGCCGGCCCGCAGGCCTCGCCGAGGTCCGCGTTGTCGATGCAGATGAAGCCCGAGAGCGGGTCACAGGACAGGCCCGACGCGCAGGGGAAGCCCGGGCCGCAGGCCTGGCCCAGGGTGCGGGGCGTCTGGCAGAAGCCGAGCGCGCAGACCCGGTTGCCGCAGCAGCCGCCGCTCGAGAGGCACAGGCCGCCGTCGCCGGCGCAGTTCGCGACGCAGACGCCGATCACGCAGCTCGAGCCCGAGCAGCAGCTCCCGCCGAAGATCCCGCAGGTCTGGCCGGGCGACCGGCACTGGGCCTGCGCGCCGGGCGGAAGCACCAGGGCGCCCGCCAGGAGCAGCGCGAGGGAGAGCAGCACCCTGGGGATGGACGGGACGGACGGGGGCATCGGCGCTCCACGTGGGAGCCCGCCACCCTACACACGACGACCGCCCGCAGCGTCCTCCGAACGGACTACCCCGTTCGGAGGAGTCGCCTGCTCAGGGGGAGCGGCTCAGCGGCTCGCGCGCAGCTTCCGTCGCCCGGACCCGCGCCTGCTGCCCTTCAGCACGGCCAGCGTGCCCGCCGCCGCGAGCGCGGCAGCGCCCGGAGCGGGCTCGGGCGCCGGACACGTCACCGGAGCGGTTTGCCCTAGTTCGAGCGGGCTCGGGTCGCCGCTGTCGCGGCCCACCAGCTTCACGACGTAGGTCTGCTCGCAGCGCGCAGCGAAGCCGGGCTTCGGCAGCGTGGGCGCGTACGGCCCGGCCGGCGGATTGCTCGCGTCCGTCCGGTAGTCGTACACGGGAAGGCCGCCCACCTGGAGCTGGAAGCTCTGCAGGCGTTGGCCCGGCGCCACCGCGATCGTGAAGGGATCGACGTGGATGCGGCAATCCCGGGAAGCGGCGAAGCAGCTCGCCTGGATCGGGCTCGCGGAGGCGGCGCCGGCCTGCGCCGGGGCGAGCAGCGCGGCCGCGAGCAGCGCCGCTGCCGCCGTGGGAGCCCTCACGGCACGGTGCTCGGGCAGGTGATGTCCTGGAACTGGCCGTAGTTGAGGCGGTCGGCGTCGCTGCTGTCCTTGGCGAGCAGGTTGACGGTGTAGGTCTGCCCGCAGCGCGCCCGGAAGTCCTGGGCCGGGATCGAGGGCATGTAGTCGATGCGGGGCGGGTTGGCAGCGTCGGGGCGCCAGTGATAGATGAGCACCCCGTCGGCGTAGAGCTCCACCACCTCGAGGGCCGCACCCGCTCCTTCGTTGATGTTGACGACGAACGGGTCGAGATGGATCCGACAGTCGTTGGCGGCCACGAGGTAGCAGCCGCCGTTGATCGGCGACGCGAAGCCGGCTGCGGCCGGTCGGGGAGCTGCGACGGCGACGATCGCGAGAGCCAGGATCGAGTGCAGAGACTGGCGCACGGGGGACCCTCCTCGGTGACGGCCGAGTCTATCACGCGGGCTCACCCGATGGCTCAGCGCCTCTCGCGCAGCTTCTCCAGCGACTCGCGGTACTCGTCGCACGGGTCGGCGAGGTCCACGCGCGGCGTGAGCCACACGTAGTCGAAGGGCGTGGCCTCGTCGGGCGCCGCCTCCGGATCGTCGGGGTCCACTTCGATCAGGCCCACGCTCGCCACCCGCGCGCCCGGCGCGAAGCGCGCCAGCCAGCGCGGCGCGCCGCGATCCCGGCGCACGTGCTCGTTGCCGGCGATCAACACCGCCGCCCCGGCGCCTTCGGGCGCCGCCCGTGCCGGGTCGGCGAGCGCGCGCGCGAGCTGCGCGTTCCAGGCGCGCTGCACGTCCACCATGCGGTCGAGCATCGCCTCGGGCGCGTGGCCGCAGTGGGCCTCGCGGATCTGCTCGGCGAGCGCGTGGCGCTCCTCGGGATCGGCGGGCGCGTCGAGGCCGAGCGCGCCGCGGCGTCCGGCCGGGAGCGCGGCGGCGCCGCCGTGGCCGAGCGCGTGCAGCTCCGCGCGCGTGAGGTTGGCCGCGACGATCGGGAGGCCGGCGGCGAGCGCGGCCTCGAAGACCGGCGCGTAGAGCGCCCAGTCGGGCCAGCCGCTCTCGTCCCACGCGACGCCGACGCGCAGCGCCGCAGCGCGCGTGGGGACGTCGCCGCCGCCCTGTGTGGCGGCCGCCACGGCCTGCGCGTCGTCGCCGTCGAGCATCTCGAACGCCACCGCCGGCCTCCGCCCGCGCGCGACGAGCGCCTCGAGGATGCGCGCCTGGAGCGCATGGTGGTCGGGATGGTCGTGGCGCTCGCCGATCAGGACCAGGTCCGCGCGCGCGAGCGCGTCGAAGAGCGACGTCTCGTCGATCCAGGCGTTCGCTGCGACGTCGCGGATACGGCCCGCGAGCGGGTGGTCGCGGCCGTGGGCGGCCTGCCAGGCGAGCGGCTCCGGCGCGGGGCCGCCCGGCCCGGACGCGCAGCCGATCAGCAGCACCGCGAGCACGACGCGGGCGCGGGTCATCGCGCACAGGTAGCAGGCCGCGCCGGGGGATGCGCTCTACCATCGCCCCGTTCTCGGGGAGATCCGATGAGGCGTTTCGTGCTGGCGGTCGCCGTCCTGCTCCTGGTCGCGGCGGGGGCGCTGTTCTGGTTCCTGCGCTTCTCGCTCGACGGCCGCGTGAAGCGAGCGATCGAGGAGCGCGGCTCGGCGATGACGCTCTCGCCGGTGCGCGTCGAGGGCGTGCACATCGATCTGCGCGGCGGGCGCGGCACGATCCGCGGCATCACCGTCGCCAACCCCGACGGCTTCCCGCCCGGCACCGCCGTCTCGCTCGGCGAGATCGAGATCGCGATCGAGCCGACCTCGCTGCGCACGAGCCCGCTGGTGGTGCACGAGATCCGGGTCGGCGAGCCGCGCGTCACGGTGGTGCTGACGCCCGACGGGAAGATGAACGTGGACGCGCTGCGGCGGAACGTCGGCGACTACCCGGACCGAGCCGAGGCAGCCGAGCGGGCCGCGGCGCCGGAGCCGGAGCCGCGCGAGGCGCCCGCCGCCGGCGCGGTGCCCGCGGAGCCCGAGGCCGAGCGCCGCGTGCGCGTGGGCGAGCTCACGATCGCCGAGGGCGTGATCGTGGTCGACGCGTCCGCCCTCGGCCGCGATCCCGAGGAGCTGAAGCTCGGCACGGTCGAGCTGCGCGACCTCGGCGGCGAGCGCGGCGCCACGCCCGAGCAGCTGGGGCGCCGGGTCGCCGACGCGCTGATCGGGCGCACCGCGCGGGCGGTGGCGGGCGCCGAGCTCAAGCGCGCGCTGCGCGACAAGGGCGGCGAGATCGGCGAGAAGCTGGGCGAGCTGCTCCAGAAGGGGATCGACCGGTGACGCCCGCGTGAGGCTGGCGATCGATGCGCGCGCGGCGGAGGGCCTGCCGGACCCGGCGGCGCTGGCCCGCCACGACACGGCCGTTTGGCAGCTGCGCGCGAAGCGCGACGCCGCCGCGGCGGCGGTGCCGGACTTCGAGGCGCTGCGCGCCCGCGCCGCCGCGCTCAAGGACCACGTCCTCGACCATCTCGACGTGCTGCTCGAGCGCTTCGAGGCGAACGCGCGCGCCGCGGGCGCCGTCGTGCACTGGGCGGCCGACGCCCGCGGCCTGTGCGAGACGGTCGAGGGCCTGCTGCGCGAGCGCGGCGCCACGCGCGTCGTGAAGAGCAAGTCGATGCTCACCGAGGAGTGCGGGCTCAACCCGTGGCTCGAGGCGCGCGGCTTCGAGGTGGTGGACACGGACCTCGGCGAGCGCATCGTGCAGCTCGGCCACGAGCCGCCCTCGCACCTGATCATCCCGGCGATCCATCGCACCCGCGGCGAGATCGGGGCGCTCTTCCACCGCACGATGGGGAGCCCCGAAGGCGAGACCGAGCCGGCGCGGCTGATGGCCTTCGCGCGCGGCGACCTGCGCGCGCGCTTCCTGGCGGCGCAGGCGGGGATCAGCGGCGCCAACTTCGCGGTCGCCGAGACCGGCTCGCTCGTGATCGTCACCAACGAGGGCAACGCGGACCTCGGCACCGCGCTGCCGCCGCTGCACGTGGCCTGCGTCGGCATCGAGAAGCTGGTGCCGGCGCTCGACGACGCGGCGGTGTTCCTGCGCCTGCTCGCGCGCAGCGCCACCGGCCAGCCGATCAGCGCCTACACCACCGTGTTGACCGGCCCGCGCCCGGGCGGCGAGCTGCACGTGGTGCTGGTGGACAACGGGCGCAGCCGGCTGCTCGCGCACCCGGAGCGGCGCCGCCTGCTGCGCTGCATCCGCTGCGGCGCGTGCCTCAACACCTGCCCGGTGTATCGGCGCGCGGGCGGGCACGCCTACGGCACGGCGGTCGGGGGGCCGATCGGGGCCGCGCTCGCGCCCGAGCTGGCGCCCGCCGCGGGCGCGGCCTTGCCGTGGGCTTCGTCGCTGTGCGGGAGCTGCACGGCGGTCTGCCCGGTGCGCATCGATCTGCACGAGCAGCTGCTCGCCTGGCGGCGCGACGCGCCCCAGCCGTCGCCGGCGCTGGCGCGCAGCGCGCGGATCGCGGCAGCGGCGCTGGCGCGGCCGCGCGTGTGGCGGGCACTGACCCGCGCAGCGCGCCTCGGCTGGCCGCTGCTGCCGCTGCTGGCCAGGACGGGAGGGCCCGCCGCGGCGTGGGCGCAGGCGCGCGCGCTGCCCGAGCACCCCGGTCCGAGCTTCCGCGAGCGCTGGCGGCGGCGCGCGCCCGGCGCGGGGCGCGCGTCGTGAGCGAGCCCGTCCCCCGCGCGCGTGCCCGCGTGCTCGGCGCCGTACGCGCCGCGGTGTCACACGCGGCCGCGCACCCGGGCCCGCATCCCGCGCCGCCGCTCGACGGCCGCTGGGCGGCCTTCGCGCACGTGCTCGCCGGCGTGGGCGGCGCGGCCTACGGCCCCATGCCTCGCGCCGCGCTGGCCGGCGAGGCGCTCGGGCTGGCGCGCGAGTGGGCGGCCGGTGGCCGGGTCGTGGCCGAGCCCTCGGCCGCCGCGCTGCTCGACGGCGCCGCCCCGGGCCTCGAGCTCGCGCGCCCCCAGGCTCCGCCGCACGCGTTCGCCGACGTCGCCGTCGCGATCGTGCGCGGCGAGCTGGCCGCCGCGGAGTGCGGCGCGGTGGCCGTGCTCGGCCGCGACGCGCCGCAGCGCGGCCTGCTCTTCCTGGCCGAGCGCGTGCTGATCCTGCTCGACGCCACGCGCGTCGTCCCCGACCTCCACGGCGCGTTCCGCGCGCTGCCGGCGGATGCGCTCGCCGCCCACCACCTCACCTGGATCAGCGGCCCGTCGAAGACCGCCGACATCGAGCAGACGCTGGTGTTCGGCGCGCACGGGC
>Ga0105107_10000967_pt1 | contig 18702 bp, 18 predicted proteins | sample PPLLaktember2015_6_FD_79335 | JGI IMG/M metagenome (GOLD analysis project Ga0105107, IMG submission 79335) | Freshwater sediment microbial communities from Prairie Pothole Lake near Jamestown, North Dakota, USA - PPLs Lake P8 Core (1) Depth... | ecosystem: Environmental > Aquatic > Freshwater >... | reverse complement strand
TGAACGCCGCGATCTTCTCGGCCGCCGTACCCGTGCCCCCCGAGACGATGGCGCCCGCGTGCCCCATGCGCTTGCCCGGCGGCGCCGCCTGCCCCGCGATAAACGCGGCCACCTTCTTGGGGTAGCCGCGGGCGATGACCGCGGCGGCTTCCTCCTCGTCGCTCCCGCCGATCTCGCCGATGAGAACGACGCAGTCCGTTTCGTCGTCCTCGGCGAAGAGATCGAGCGCATCGAGGAGATTCGTTCCGACGATCGGATCGCCGCCGATGCCGAGGCACGATGATTGTCCGAAGCCGCTCTTCGTCAGATGGTCCACGATCTCGTAGGTGAGCGTGCCGCTCCGCGAGACGACGCCGATGTTCCCGCGCGTATGGATCCCCCCGGGCATGATGCCGACCTTGCACTTGCCCGGCGAGATGATGCCGGGGCAGTTCGGCCCGATGAGGCGGGCGCCGCGCTCGCGTAAGTACGGGAGCACGCGGACCATGTCGAGCACCGGAACTCCCTCCGTGATGCAGACGACGAGCTTCACGCCGGCGTCCCCCGCCTCGCAGATCGCATCGGTCGCGAATGCGGCCGGCACGTAGACGACGCTCGTGTCGCCGCCGGTTGCCGCAACCGCATCAACCATCGTATCGAAGATGGGAACGCCTCCCTCGGTCTTCTGTCCGCCCTTCCCCGGCGTAACTCCCCCGACGACCTTCGTCCCGTACGCGATCATCTGGCTCGTGTGAAATGCCCCGTCCCGTCCCGTGATCCCCTGGACGATGACGCGGGTCTTTTCATCGATGAGAATGCTCAAAACTTCCTCCTTCTTGGGGGGTGCAGTTTTCGATCCGTTCAGCTCCGGGCCGCTTCGATCGCCCGTTTGACCCCTTCTTCCATCGTCGCCGCGGGGATGAGCGCGGTGCCTTTGAGAATCTCCCGCGCCCGTTCTTCGTTCGTCCCCGTGAGCCTCACGACGAGGGGTATATCGAGACCGAGCTGCTTTTTTGCCTCGATGAGCCCGAGGGCGACGTCGTCGCACCTCGTGATGCCGCCGAAAATATTGATGAGTATCGTTTTCACGTGCCGGTCGCGCAGGATGATCTTCATCGCGGCGAGCACCTTGTCGGGGCTCGAAGAGCCGCCGATGTCGAGGAAGTTGGCGGGCTCGCCGCCGAAGTGCTTGATCATGTCCATCGTGGCCATCGCGAGGCCGGCGCCGTTGACGATGCAGCCGATGCTTCCGTCGAGCTTCACGAACGAAAGCCCCGCTTCCCGCGCCTCGACCTCTCCCCGCTCCTCGGCCGACTCGTCGCGGAGAGACGACGCGTCCTTCTGGCGGTAGAGCGAGCTGTCGTCAATATTGATCTTCGCGTCGATCGCCCAGACCTCCCGCGCGGGGGTCACGACGAGGGGATTGATCTCGGCGAGCGATGAGTCGACCCCCATGAAGACGCGATAGAGGGAGGCGAGAATGCCGCCGAGCTTCTTTGCAATCTCCCTGTCGCCGCTCAGGAACGCAGTCATCTGCCGCAGCTGAAACGGCATGATGCCGAAGGCCGTATCGATCACGACCTTGAGAATCTTCTCGGGGCTCGTTCGGGCGACCTCCTCGATGTCGATGCCGCCGGCGGGGGAAACCATCATGAGAGGTTTCCGGCTCCTGCGATCGACCACCATACCCACGTAATATTCGTTCGCGATATCGACGGCGCGCGCGACGAGCACCTTTCCAACGGTGATCCCCTTGATATTCATTCCGAGAATCGCCTTCGCCTTCTCTGCTGCCTCGTCGGGGGTCGATGCCAGCTTAACGCCCCCCGCCTTTCCCCTGCCGCCCACGAGCACCTGGGCCTTCACAACGACGGGGCAGCCGATCTCCTCGGCCGCCTTCCGCGCATCCGCGGCATTCATGACAAGACGGCTCGGAGGAACGGGGAGGCCGTACTTCGCAAAAATCGCGCGAGCATCCGCCTCATGGATTTTCAATTAACACCTCCATTAAATCATTATTTAACAGTATAATATCGCAATTATCTAATGTATTACATTAGAGCTTTATGTACCTTCCGATCACATCTCTCAGATTGGGGCGGCCTATTTCTTGAAGGTCATAGGTGACCCTGAGGGATGGCCGCGAGATCTTCACATAGCGCTCGAGATTGATGGGCGTGCCGATGATGACGAGGTCGCACCGCACCTTCGCTATCGTCTTCTGGAGATCCATCACTTGCTCCGGCCCGTATCCCATCGCCGGCAGAAGCGGCCCGATATCGGGATATTTCTCGAAGGTCTCGACGAGCTTTCCCGCGAGGTAGGGCCGGGGATCGACGATCTCCCCCGCGTGATACTTGCGGGCAGCCATGACCGCGGCGCCGTACTTCATACCTCCATGCGTGAGCGTGGGGCCATCCTCGACGCAGAGGACCCTCTTCCCCTTTATCCGCTCGGGATTCTCGACGCGTATCGGAGAGGCTGCGTCGATTACGGTTGCGCGGGGATTGAGATGGGCGATATTCGCGCGCACCTCTTCGATCGAACGGAGATCGGCCGTGTCTATCTTATTGATGACGATCGCGTCGGCCAGCAGCACGTTTGCCCTGCCGGGATAGTAGGTGCATTCGTGCCCCGGCCGGTGAGGATCGACGACGACGATGTGCAGATCGGGCTTGTAGAAGGGCAGGTCGTTGTTCCCGCCGTCCCAGAGCACCACGTCCGCTTCCTTCTCGGCCTGCCGCAGGATCGCCTCGTAGTCGACGCCCGCGTAGACGATGACCCCCTTCACGATGTGCGGCTCGTACTCCTCGATCTCCTCGATCGTGCACTCGTGCTTGGCGAGATCGTCGAATGTCGCGAAGCGCTGAACCTTCTGCTTGGCGAGGTTGCCGTACGGCATCGGGTGCCTGATCGCGATCACCGATTTCCCCGCCTCGATGAGAATATCCGCGACGGCGCGGGTCGTCTGGCTCTTGCCGCTTCCCGTACGGACGGCGCAGATGGAGATGACGGGCTTCGAACTTCCCACCATGGTCGGCGCCGCGCCCGCGACCGTGAAGTGGGCGCCGAGAGCGTTCACGAGCGCCGCCTTCTCCATGACGTACTGGTTTGAAACGTCGCTGTAGGAAAAAAGGACCTCTTCGACTGCGCGCTTGGCGATAATCTCGGGAAGCTCGGCTTCGGCGAGGATGGGAATGCCCTTGGGATAGAGCGCGCCCGCGAGAGAGGCCGGATACTTCCTCCCCTCGATGTCGGGAATCTGGGTAGCCGTGAAGGCGATGACCTCCACGTCCTTTCGTCCCCGGTAGAGCATATTGAAATTATGAAAATCTCTTCCCGCCGCGCCCATGATGACGATTCTTTTCCGCTTCATACAGGAAACGCTCACCTCCGTATCTTCTCTATCAACGACGACGTTGAGAAACCCTTTAGCATCGGCACCCGCTCGACCCGCCCCCCGTGCTGCTCCACGAAATCGGCCCCCACAATGTTCTCCCGATCATACTCGGCGCCCTTGACGAGCACATCCGGCTCGAGCGCGCGAATCGTCTCGAGCGGCGTATCCTCGTCGAAAATGACGATGAAATCGACGGCCTCGAGGGCGGCGAGCACATACGCCCTGTCCTCCTCGCGAACGAAGGGGCGCGCGGATCCCTTGAGCCTCGCGACGGAAGAGTCGCTGTTCATGCCGACGACGAGGATATCCCCGAAGCTCTTCGCCTTCGCGAGAATCTCGATGTGGCCCCGGTGCAGCAGGTCGAAGCACCCGTTCGTGAAAACGATTCTCCGGCCTCTGTTTCTCTCGCGGAAACGCCCGAGCTCGCCGCAAGAAAGCTCTTTCCCGTTCGACCCATTCTTGCGATGCATCATGAGAACGCAGCCTCGAGCTCCTCGGGGCGCACGGAGGCCGTTCCGAGCTCCCGCACGACGATCCCCGCGGCGGCATTCGCGAGCGCAATGCCCTCGTGGAGCGATGCGCCGGCGGCGAGAGCGGCCGCGAGAACGCTGATGACCGTATCCCCGGCGCCCGTCACGTCGTAGACCTCGCTCGCGCGCGTGGGAAAATGCTTCGGCCGCGCGCGATTCTGAAAGAGCGTCATCCCCTCCTCGCCCCTCGTGATGAGAACCGCCTGCGCCTCGAGATCGCGAAGGAGAGAGGTTCCGACCGTTTCGAGATCCGCCTCATTCCTGATCCTCCTATTATAGAAGCCGCCCGCCTCCTTCTTGTTCGGGGTAACGGCGAAAGCGCCGCGGTAGAGGGAGAAATGTCCCTCCTTGGGATCAATGAGGAAAGGCACCCCCTTCGGGGCGCAAACCGCGCGTATGAGATCCATCACCTCAGACGAGACGACACCCTTCCCGTAGTCCGAGACAATGACCGCGCGCGCGCCGCCTGCCGCGCGCTTCACGGCGGCGAGCAGCCGCCGGAGGAGCCCGCCCCGTATCGGCTCGCCCGATTCGAAATCGGCCCGCACGACCTGCTGGTTGTGCGCGATGATGCGGATCTTCTCCGTGGTGGGGCGGCTCTCATCGGCGATCACCGCGACCGGAGAGAGCCCTTTGCCCTTCATGAGCCGTTTGAGTTCGCCGCCGGAGGCGTCCTTGCCGATGACACCCGCGAGCGTTGTCTCGACGCCGAGGGATACGAGATTCCAAGCGACATTCGCCGCGCCGCCGGGCCGCACGCTCGTATCGGACACGGCGACCACGGGAACGGGCGCCTCGGGGCTGATGCGGTCGACGGCTCCCCATATATAGCGGTCGAGCATGATGTCCCCGACAACGGCGACCGGGGACCGGCGCATCGCGCGACAAATCTCCCGCACCCTGCCTTTTCGCATAGAGACCTGCACCTGCTGAGCCCGGGATCACACGAAACGCTCGATACCGTCCGGTGGCCTTTTCGATATAGTTAATACTTTCGGGAATATACCTCGGCTCGCAAACCTCAATCAAGGAGATTCGTCGCCCGCAACCTAAGCGGGAATTGACCGGCGAATGGCCCTCTATATCCCGGCGCAGGCTGCCCGAAACCTCCGCACTCGATGCGGCGTCCCTCTCCCGATCATCGGGGCCGGGAACCGGGCCCGAAGAGCGGCCCCTGCCCTTTTCGGTGCTCATCCCATAAGCGGCGAAATCGGTTGATATATATGGCCTTAAAGAGCCCTTCCTTCTCGGGAAAGTGCTCGAGAACGTACTCCCGGAAGTTCCTGATTTCTATCTCGATGTCGACGCGCGGAAGATCGCTCTGTCTGATGAGCTCGACTATCCTGTCCGCCATGCCCCTGATCTCATCCGCCCGCATCCGGTCAAGAAGCCGCGCCCTTGCATCCACCGCCCCGAAGATCTCCTTCTCGAACGAATCCCAATCGATATCGCTGATCGGCCGGCGCTCTCCCCCGCCTTCCCGCGATTCGCCCTCCGCCGATTTCCCCCCGCGAGCCGGGCGCGAAGGCTTCTCACCTTTCCGTTTCGCGGGGCCGCGCCGGATCTCATGTCCCTTCTTCATGGAAAGACGCTCCCCGCAGGGGCAGACGACCTCCCGGTTGAACTCGAAGAGGGTGACATCGAATTCCTTCCCGCACCGCGGACACCTGAGCGCCATCGAATCCCTTTCCTCGCCCCGCGGCGGGCGTCCACCGGGGCCCGCTGAACGGATATGACCCTCCGCGAACGCCCTTGACTCGCCTCCGCAAAGCTGATACATCAATATCATAGCAGAATGGCGCGTTCAAGAAAAGGAGCATGCATGGAAAAGCAGCAGCAACAGCCTATTCCAATCGAGCTCGATGAAAAGGCGGCCGAGGGAATTTACTCCAATTTCGTCCTCACCGCACACACCGCATCGGAATTCGTGCTCGATTTCGCGAGAATGGTTCCCGGGGTCAACAAGGCGAAGGTGTTCGCGCGAATCATCATGACGCCGCAATCGGCGAAGTCCTTGAGCATCGTTCTCTCGAACGCGATCGAGAAATTCGAGGAGTCGTTCGGGACGATTCAGGCGACGCCTTCGAAGGGGGACAAGCAAGGATCCGCGATCGGTTTCCAGCACCTCCCGCCGGGCAATCCCGATCGGAAATAGCGCACGGCCGCCTCGTTTCCCGCCGGCGATGGCGCCGCCTTTGTCACGTACCGGCTACGATGTTGCCGGCTTTGTTTTCCAGCGCCGGTGCGCCCAAAAGTAATGGTCGGGATACTCCCTCACGTAACCTTCGAGTATCTTCGTATGCGCCTCGGTGAGGCGAAACACCTCCGCGTCCCGCGCCGCGCCTCCCCGCGGATAGAGGGGCGGAAAGAAGGTCACGTCGTGAGTCTCGTCCCCGCGACGCACGATGCAGCAGCAGACGATCGGACAGCCCGTGCGGAAGGCGAACTGCGCGGGGCCCTGGAATGTCGAGGCGGGCGTGCCGAAGAAGTCGACGAAGACGCCCGCGCGCCGCGCGTCCTGATCAGCGAGCAGAGCGACGATGCGCCCTCTCCTCAGCGAGTCGAACACCCCGCGGGCGGCTACGCCGCGCTCGATGATCCCGATGCCGGCCGCTCTCCGGAGACCGTTCATCGTATCGTTCACGAGGGAGTTCGACTGCTCACCCACGAGAAAATCGACGGGGAGATCGCGCGCGGCGATTCCCGCGCCGAGGAGCTCCCAGCTCCCGAAATGGCCCGTCACTGCGACCACGCCATGCCCCGACTCGAGCGGGCCGGCGAGGTGCTCGAATCCCGAGACGCGCACGATTCTCCCGTACTCCCCCTTCTTGATGCGTCCGAGAGAGGCGAACTCGACGATCGATTTCGCGAAGTTCACGTAGGAGCGGCGGGCGATCGCAGTTCTCTCTCTCGCCGTGAAGCGGCCGCTGAAGGCGCGATCGAGATTCTCGAGCGACACGCGCCGCCGTATCCGGAAGACATCGAATCCCGCGAGCCCGAGGAGCCCGCCCAGCTTCACCGAGGTCCTGAGGGGAAACACCCGCGGGAGAGCGATGAGAAACCGCACGCCCGCGAGCTCGAGGCGGTGCCGAAACGCGATCCGGAGATTCTTCACGGCCACTGCGGCGACCTTTCCCCGCCCGGTACCCCGGGCGCATGAGACGCGGCGCGGCGATTCTACGCGAAGAACCGGGCGAGCCAGCTGAGCTTGATCTCGATGCTCGACTCGGGACAGAGCTCGTGGCAGCAGAGACATTTGATGCAGCGCTTGTCCTCTATCCGGTAGACGCTGCCGTCCTTGTGTATCGTCTTGACGGGACAGCTTTCGGCGCAGAATCCGCAGCCGGTGCACTTTTTCGGCATGATCACCGGCTTGACCCAGACGAGGGGCGCGATGAGCTTCATGAGGGGACGCGGGGCCGAGCGCTGCAGCCTGTTCTTGGGAAGGAGAAAACCCGCCACCGTATCCCGCGGGGCGTCCCCCGCGAGGGTAAGAAGATCCCGCCTCCCCTCCCCGAGCCCCATTTCCGCCGCGATGCGGGTCGTATCGATCGCTCCCTCCGGATAGCCGATGAGGTGCGCGGCCACGGCATCGATCGCGACGGCATCCTCTCCCGCCATGATGAGCCCGAGTTTCCGCGGCTGCCCCGAGCTCGGACCGTTGCCCTCCATCGCAACGACCGCATCGACGATATTGAGAGACGGGGTCACGAGCTTGTAGAGATGGACGAGCATCTTCGCGAACTCCGCCGCCTTCGGGTAGCGTTTGTGCTGCTCTCCCTTGCGGAATCCGGGCATCACCCCGAACATGTTCTTCACCGCGCAGGTCATGAGGGTGAGCGAATGCGTCTTGAGCTTCGGAAGATTGATGATGACGTCCGCCTCGAGCACGGGCTTCGATATATAGAATATATAGGCGCCAAACTCGATCCCCTTGGAGCCCGACGCTTCGAAATTCACGAGCTCGACTTCCGCGCGGCGCGCCATCTCCTCCATGCCCGTATTCGCCCAGACCCGTTTGATCCCCCGTAGCGCGCCGCCCGGGCTGTCGCCGACGAAGGGCACGGCGCCCGCGCGGCGAACCTCCTCGGCGACCGCTTCGACAAGGTGCGGGTGCGTCGTGACGGCCCGGCCGGGATCCTTCGCCGAGAGGAGATTAGGCTTGAGGAGCACGCGCTGCCCGGGTTTCACGAAGGCTTCGATGCCGCCGAGCGGTTCGAGGACGAGCCTCAGGGCGGCGCGGATTTCCCCCGGCTCGTACCCCGGACATTTCACGAGGGAGACCGTCTTTCGCGTCGCCGTTCGCGCCCCGTGTCCCGTCGCCTGCTCCATCGGTGCACCAGACATCACATGGTCCTGCGTGAAGCGGCCAGCGCGTACGCGCCGCCCCCGCACGAAACAACCGCCCCCCGCATCTCGAGATCGAGGAGCATGGGAAGCATTACTGCGGGGGAAATATGACAGAATCGAACAAGCTCATCAATATGTTTCGGGTTGAGATCGAGCGCCGCGAGGAGGGCTCGCTCATCCGCGGTACCCGAGTTCGCTCCGCCGCAATGCCGGCGCGCGGGCGGGACTTCAGCTCTCTTCGCGGCGAGAGACGGCAGTTCGGCAAGGATATCGTCAATCCCCTCGACGAGACGCGCGCCCTCGCGGATGAGCCGGTGCGGCCCGGCGCTTCCCGGGTGATCGATCGGCCCGGGCACCGCGAACACCTCCCGGTTCTGCTCGACCGCCCACGCGACGGTCCCCATCGCGCCGCTCTCGAGACCGGCTTCAACGACGACGACGCCGAGGGCGAGACCGCTCAGGATGCGATTCCTCTGGGGAAAATGATGCTTCAGGGGAGGCGTTCCGAGGGGGAATTCGGAAACGATGCATCCTTCCTTCACTATCGCTCCGGCAAGACTCGCGTGCTCGGGGGGATAGATCACATCGACGCCGCATCCGAGCACCGCCGATGTGCTCCCCGCCGCACCGAGCGCTCCCTCATGCGCCGCGCTGTCAATGCCGCGCGCGAGCCCGCTCACCACATGGACGCCGGTCTCAGAAAGCTCCCGGGCGAGGGCGCGCGCATTGATGAGCCCCCGCCTGCTCGCGCGCCGGGAACCGACGACGCAGATCGAGGGCCTCGCGAGAACCGAGAGAGTCCCTGCGAAATAGAGGAGCGCCGGCGGCACCGAAATCTCGCGGAGCAGTCCCGGATAGGCATCATCGGAGATCGAAACGAGCCCGAGATTCGCTTTCCGCAGCAGCGCGAGCTGTCTGTCGACAAATCCCCGATCGGGCGCCTCCACGACGCGCCCCAGTCTCTGTGTGAGACGCTCCCGTTCCCGGGGGTCTTCAAGCGTGTCGAGTATCGCCGCGGGGGGCGCGGCGCCGTAGAGACGGCGCACGGTCGCCATGGATATGCCTTTTACGGAAACGATCGAGAGCCATCGGAGAGCATCATCGGAGCATACCATCATCCACCTCCCGGATCACCACCCACTCCGATTCCCGGCGGGAACATCATGCGAAAGCTCTGGGCGCGCGCCGTCCCCACCGCCCATTCCGCTCGGGGAGGAAAAGCCCGTGCTGAACGGGGCATCTTCCCCACCCGCCGCAATACTATCACGCTCGCGCGTCGGCATCAATCGCGAAACAGCCGCGCGAGAACGACCTCATGCGCGAATCATCGTGAGGAGCATCTTGAACCGTTTCACTGCCCGGAGCGAATGCGGCTCCCCCGCGGGCATGACGACAATCTCCCCACTCTTCGCCCGAAGCGGCTTTCCCGAGATCGTTATCTCCGCTTCGCCGTCGACGATCTGTACGAACGCATCGTAGGGCGCCGTGTGTTCGCTCAGGCCCTGCCCTTCGTCGAACGCGAAGATCGTCACCGTGCCCACCTTCTTGTCGATGAGCGTTCGGCTCACGACCGCCGACTCCTGGTAGAGCGCGAGGCTCTCCAGATCGAGCGCCTTCCCCTTGATATCCTGCGCTTCTCCGCCATGCGTGCTGCTCATGAACAGATCACCTCCCGCGGCGCATCCCCGCGCGCGCCCATCCAGTATGCACGAATCCATCGAGATTTTTCTATTCCTTTCGCTGCTCGAAGCATCTATTCTCGGGGCATTCGCGCGATCCCGCTGCACGTTCCCATTGAGGAGGAGGTCCCTTTCATGGCGAGCACAAGAAAAAGCGCACCGCAAACCGTTCCGCAATTCTCATTGAGCCCGGAGGGCGAGAGGTTCCCGCTCCCCCGCCCGGATGAATACTCCTCAGAATACAAGCGGATCGAAGCGCTCGCGCGGCGCGCCCGCAAGGAAGGCAAGGAAATCGTCGTCGTTATGGGCGTCGGATTCGTCGGGGTTGTGATGGCGGCGATCGTCGCGGACACCGTCGGCCGGAAAGGGAGAGCGAGCAAGTTCGTCATCGGCTGCCAGCGTCCGAGCACGCGGAGCTACTGGAAGATCCCCATCCTCAACCGCGGCGTCGCGCCGGTCAAGGCCGAGGATCCCGAGGTCGACGAGATCATCGCGCGCACGGTGAAAGAGAAGAAGACCTTCACCGCCACCTTCAACAGCGACTGCCTGAGGCTCGCGGATTGCGTCGTCATCGACGTCCAGTGCGATTACCTCAAGAACGATCTCGGCAACATGCGCACCGGCGAGGCCGATATGGCGGCGCTCGAGGCGACGATGCGCACCGTCGGCGAGAAGATCGGCCCACGCTGTCTCGTTCTCATCGAGACGACGGTGGCGCCGGGCACGACCGAATTCATCGTGTGGCCCATTCTCAAGCGGGCCTTCGCCGAGCGCGGGCTCAGGTCGGCACCGCTCTTGGCCCATAGCTTCGAACGCGTGATGCCCGGGAAAGAATACGTTTCGAGCATCCGGGATTTCTGGCGCGTATGCGCGGGATGCAACGCCGAGGCGGCGCGTAGAGTGGAGAAATTCCTCCGCGAGGTTCTCAATACGAAGGAATACCCCCTCACCGTCATGGACCGCCCCATCGAATCCGAGACGACGAAGATCGTCGAGAACTCGTACCGCGCCACGATTCTCGCCTTTCTGAATGAATGGAGTCTCTTCTCCGAGCGAAACGGCGTCGACCTCACCAAGGTGATCAAGGCGATCCGGATGCGGCCGACCCACAGCAATATGATTTTTCCCGGGCCGGGGATCGGCGGCTACTGCCTCCCGAAAGACGGCGGTCTCGGCTACTGGGCGTACAAGCACATCCTCGGCTTCGAGGACGGCGCGAGCATCTTCAAGATCACGCCGACCGCGATCGACATCAATGACACCCGCGCTCTCCACGTCGCCGAGCTCACGCGGGATGCGCTGCGCAACATGGCCCGCTATATCGCGGGCGCCGAAGTGCTCGTCTGCGGCGCGAGCTACCGGCAGGATGTCGGCGACACGCGCTACAGCGGCTCCGAGATCATTGTGCGCAAGCTCACCGAGATGGGCGCCTTCATGCGGGTGCACGATCCCTTCGTCGAGCACTGGTACGAGCTCCAGAACCAGGACGTCTACCCCTCCCCCGGCCACTCCTGGAGCCGCTTCTTCCGCAATCAGGAAGGCTTGAGGAGCATCGAAGTGCAGAAGGACCTCGCACCTGCGCTCAAGGGGGTCGAAGCGGTCATCTTCGCGGTGCCCCATCAGCCGTACCTGGGGCTCGAGCCCGATTGGGTGGTCAAGAAAGCGGGCCGTCCGATCGCCATCATCGACTGCTTCGGAATGCTCCCCGATGCCGCCATCAGGCGCTATTTCGAGCTCGGCTGCGAGGTCAAGGCGCTCGGGCGAGGGCACGTGCAGCGTATCAAGGAAGCGGTGCGGAGAACGCGGAAGCGCTGAGCGTCATTCGAAGGGATGCGGCTTGGAAAAATCGGGCCGGTAGCTCGCCTCGCTCTCGAGCTCTTGCACCCAGCCTTGGTGAAAACCGAGTCTCTCGAGCTCATCGAGAACCTCCTCGTACTCTCCCCGCGTGATCGTTCGGCCGAGGTACGGATGGGAAGCGACCGGCGGCGGCGGATAGTATTGCGACATGAGGGACAGGTGCACGGAGGGGGAAAGCTCTCCGGCGAGCGCCCGCAGAACGGCCTTGCTGTTTTCCACGTGCCCCGGGAGAATGAGGTGCCGGACAATGAGCCCCGACGCCGCGCTTCCCTTCTCCCGAAGCTCGAGCTTCGATCCCTTCTGCCGGTGCATCTCCCGGAGCGCCGCGAGCGCGACATCGGGATAGTCCCATGCCCCCGAGAGCTCGAGAGCGAGCGAACGATCCATATACTTGAAATCGGGAAGATAGACGTCGACGATATCGGCGAGCGATGCGATCACCTCGGAGCGGTCGTACGCGTTCGTGTTCATCACGATGGTGGGCCGTCGTCCCGCCGCGCGGAGAGAGTCGACGATCGCACGCATCTGCGCGATCATATGAGAGGGAGAGACAAAACCGACGGAGGAGGCGCCTTCATCGAGGAGCCTCGAAACCGCTGAAACGATCGTGTCGAGATCCATGCTCCGGGCCGGGGTGTCATTCCGCGAGATCTGATAGTTCTGACAGTAGACGCACTGGAGATTGCAGTGCGAGAAGAAGATGTTGCATATCCCCTTCTCGCCGGAAAGAGGAGGCTCCTCCCCCCGGTGAAGGCAGATCGAGGCAACCTCGAGACCCTCGCCCGAACGGCAGAATCCGGAGCGGCCGCTCGAGCGGTCCGCGCGGCATCCGCGCGGACAGAGGTCGCATCCCGCCTCGCCGCCTGGCGGCCGATTCTTGCGCGGCATCACCGGCACCGGCTACTTCTTCGGATAGCCCACCGTCTGCGCGAGCACGATCTTCTGGTCGGGCCGGAGGTTCATCCCCTTGGCGAGAGCGTCCTTGTCGACCCAGCCGCGCGCCACCGTCGCGAGCCCGGCCGAGGCGCAGTAAAGATACACGTTCTGGCTGATGTAGCCCGTGTCCATAGCGGAATAGAGATCCTTCATCTCCGCCGGCCCCTCTCCCATCTTCGCGTAGTCTGCGACGAAGACGAGATTCACCGGAGCTTCCTTGACGAACGGCTGTTTCCCGGTCGCCTCGCGGAGATCCTGCGCGGCGACGAGAGTGAGCGCGTGAGCCTTGACGTCGTAGAGATAGAGTCCGCCGGCCAGAGCGACGTAGACATCGATCTCCTGCTTGTTCATCGCCGTCGGCGCCGTGCGGAGACCCTTTTCGGGACGGTTGATGCCGCACGCGGCCCAGAGCAGATTCGAGAGCTCCTGCGGAGGAAGCGCCTCGCTCGAATATTCCCTCGTCGTGCACCGCGCCTTGAGCGCCTGCATGAGGGGCTTTCCGCCTTCCATCTGCGGGGCGGGAAGCTGAATCGATCGTGCCTCCTCGGCACAGACGGAAGCGGCGAAACAGAACAGGAAAGCGAAGGCTGCGAAGGTGATTGTCGCGCGTTTCATCTCATTCCTCCTCGGTCGGCGGCGCGCGCCGGCGGCAGGTCCGCCGGCATCGTGAAGTAAGCATGCACGATTCGGCCGCGCTATTCAATATCGATTGTTCGCGGCGCGCCGTTTAGTAGTAGTACTTGAAACGCGGATTGACGATATTGGAAAACTGCGAGCCGAAACTGTAGGAGAATCCGACCGAGAAATTGTAGCCATACGTGCTCGCGAGCTGCCGCAGGCTGAGAAGTACCTCGTCGTCGGTGAGATCGCGCTTCGGTTGATCGATCTCATCGTGGATCCGCGAGTATCCGCCGTAGAAGTCGAGCGAGAATCCCTCGAAGAGGCGCACGCCCACGCTGGCCATGATGCCCAGCCGATAGATGCTCGGGTCGTGAAAGTACTGGGACCCATCGGCGCTCCCGCCGATCGAACCCCAGCGCTCGCGGATCGCGATGTCCACGGCAAGCGCATGGTGCAGGAGCGTCTCTTCGGTCTTGTTATAGATCGTCTTCTCATGGTAGAGGACGTCGGTGAGCTTGATGCAGTACGAAAGCGTGAACATCCGGCGCGTCGATTCCGAGTAGGGAAAGACGTCGAACTCAATCGCGGGCGCAACGGTGTAGTAGGATCTTTTCGTCGTGTATGAAGAAGTGAATATCTCCCCGAACAGTCCCGCCGACCACCGGGTGCTCAGACTCTTCACGGCCTTGGCATCGAATGTGTTCGTCCGGCGTATCACGCGGAGTGTGCGCGTGACCAGCTCCGTTTTGCTCTCGCTGTAGCTCGTGGAGAGATGGAAATACAGCTTGAGGGCCGATTTGTCTCGCTGCGCGGTAGCTCCCCCCGAGAGGTTCCCCGCGCCTTGCTTTTCAGTGCCGCTCATGTACATATCGCCGAAGAGGGAACAATACCAGTAGTCCCACGGGTCCGTCACGGCGGTCGGTTTCGCCGCGCCCGCGTACGAAATGGAAATCCCCGGCGCGAGGGGGCTGCGGGCAACGTATCGCATGAGTCCCATCTTGAGTGTACGCACGACTCCATCCCTCATCATCTCTTCGGTATCCGTACGCCGGGAAACGTAGGTGAGGGTATCGTTCATGCCCTGAAAGATCTCCCGTCCGACGAAGGCGAAGGTGTAACAATAACCTCCCTGCGCCGTCGACTGCGCTGTGCCGAGCACATGAACCTCGGCCTGCATCGGATCGCGGACGTAATTGACAAAGGCGACGTTCGTCTTGATGTAATCGTTCGACGCGCTCAAGCCATCGAGAAACACCCGTACAGCCGAGTCCTGGAGAAGGGAATCGGCGATAGGCGTTTTCCGCTGAAAGGAATCGATGGCCTGATCCTGCGACGGCCGAGCGGGACCGGGCGCGGCAGCAAGCGGGAAGGCCGTGATCAGGAAGGCTCCAGCCGCAAGGCGCAGGTTCAGGCGCATCCGATGAAAGAGCGAAAAGTGAAGATTCGAATGGATCATCGCGAGACTTCCGCGGGAACGCCTTCGGTTCACATCAGAGATCCTTCATCTCCCCGGGCTGCGGTTATCACGTCGGATACATATACGATGCTGAAACGCGGCCCGAAATGCAACTTCATTGAATACGGCGAGTTAAAAAACCCGCCCCTGTGCGACTCAATTCCATTTATATATCTTCATTCCCACGTAAAAGAAGACCATCCCCATCGCGGCAAGGATCAGGGCGGGAAGTCCGACCTGCGCGAAACCGGCCCCTTCGTTGAAAATGCTCCGCATCGAGTCGGCGAGCATCGTGAGCGGCAGCTTCCGGACGAGCGGGATCGCCCACCCCGGAAAATGGTGGTAGCTGAAAAAGATGCCGGAGAGAAGCATCATGGGAAAGGTGATCGCGTTGATGAGACCGTTCCCGACGCGGGGATTCGCCGTGCGCGACGACATCAGGACCGAAAGACCCGCGAATGCCATGTTGCCCGCAATGAATATCGCGATGAGCGCCGGCACGCTTCCCTGTATCTTCACGCCGAAATAGAAATACACGAAGAGATAGAGCGCGAGGAACTCGAGCGCGTTCACGATGAGCCTCGTGACGAAATGCGAGCACAGGTACATCGACTTGTGCATCGGCGTCGCCGCCATGCGCCGCAGGAGCTTCTTGATGCGGATCTCGATGAGCGCCCAGCCGATCCCCCAGAGGGCGGAGCTCATGATATCCATCGCCAGCAGCCCGGGCACGAGAAAGTCGATATACCGGGTTCCCTGAATCTCGAGGGAGGCAACCTCGTTTCCTTCCCCATGCGCACGCGCTCCCGCGTCGAGCGCCCGGTCGATCACGAGGTGGCCCATCCGCGCCTCGCCGTTCCTCGGGTCGAAAGAATAGCGCAGCGCATCACCGCCGGGAATCTTCTCGATGAAGAGCGCGATCCTCCCCTTCTTGAGCGCGAGGAGCGCCTCGTCCCGCGAAAGGACGAGGAACTCGACGCCGGACGCCTCCCGCGAGGCGCTCTTCGAGGAAGAAGCTCCCCGAATGCCGGTTTCCTCGATCCCGATCTTCACCCGTTCCATCCAGGACAGCCAATACTCCCGCGGCGCCTCGGCGCTCTCGATGACCGCGGCCGTCGCGGTCGTCCCTCCTCCCGTTCCGATCGCGATGCCGAGGAGCCAGGAGAGAACGATCGGCAGTACGAACGCCCAGAAGATGATCTCCGGCTCCCTGAAAAACTCCTTGAACTGGAGCGCCACGAGATTGGCGAAGGGCCTATTCATTGAGGTGCCTGCCCGTGAGTGATATGAACAACTCGTCGAGACTCTGTGCCCCGCGCGCGCCGTTTCGCTCGCCGTCCGCTTTGAGCAGTTCGTCGAGGGTCCCCCGGACGAGCACGCGTCCCTTGTCCATGATGACGATGTCGTCGCAGAGGTACTCGGCCTCCTCCATGTAGTGCGTCGTGAGGATCAGGGAGGCGCCCCGCTTCTTGAGGTTCATGAGGATATCCCATATCTCCCGGCGGGCGACCGGATCGAGACCGGTCGTCGGCTCATCGAGGATGAGGATTTCGGGATCGTTGATGAGCGCGATTCCGATCGAGAGCCGCTGCCGCATCCCGTGCGAGAGATTCATGACGTAGCTCCTGCGCTTCTCGCCGAGATTGATGAGATCGAGAATCTCCCGCGCGCGCTCCCGCCCAAGCCCGAAAAAGCTCGCGAAGAGCCGGAGCGTTTCCTCGACCGTGAGCTTGTCGATGAAGTTCGTTTCCTGGAGCGCGAGACCTATGATCCGGCGGAGATGCCGCTCATCGTGCCGCCAACTCTTGCCGAGAATCGTGATCGTCCCCGCGTCCGGCTTCTGGATGCCCTCGATCATCTCGACGAGGGTCGTCTTCCCTGCCCCGTTCGGTCCGAGGAGGGCGACGAACCTCCCCTTCTCGAACTCGAGGCTGACGACGCGGACCGCCTGAACATCCTTGAACGACTTCGAAATATTTCTAACGCTGATCATCTGACCGCCCGGTGTATCGCAACGACGCCGAAGGTCATTCGATGGTACTCGACCCGCGAAAAGCCCGCTTCGCGGATGATCCCGGCGAGCTCGTCCGCCCCGTAAAAACGCGGGAGCGTATGGGAAAGATACGCATATCCCGTCCGCGAGCCAGAGATAATTCTCCCCAGGCGCCGCACGATATGGCGCGCATGGCCGTGAAAGACCCCCATCACAATGCGCGACGGCGGCTGGCTCGTCTCCAGATTCACGAAGACACCCTCCCACCGCAACACCCGCCTGAATTCGCGGAGGCTCGCCAGCAGCGCCTCGCGGCTCGTATTGAGATTCCGGGTGGCGAACGAAATCGTGACGAGATCGAATGACCCGTCCGCGAAGGGGAGCGCCGTCGATGCGGCCGCGAGGAATGTCGCTCGTCCTCCGCCCGGCCGCGCGAGCGCCCTTTTCATCATCGGAAGCGAGAAATCGGCGGCGAAGACGGCCGTCTTCCCTCGGGCCCGGCGGCTCAGAGCGAGCGCCATCTCCCCCGTCCCCGTGCAGACATCGAGCCACCTCGCGCCCCCGGCGGCGCTCGCAACCTTCGCCGCGCGGGATCGCCAGAGGATGTCGAACCCGCCGGTGAGGATGTGATTGGCGAGCTCGTAGGTTCTCGGGACCTCGGCGAATATCGCGCGAACCGCCTCCGGGCCCGGCGCGCTCACGGCGCCGCCTTGAAGAGGCGTATATCGTCGATCCAGACGGTGCCCGTTCCCTCGATCGCGATGTTGAGCCTGATCAGATCGGGTATCTCCCCCTTCTTCAGGAAGAATGGGATCTCCTCGGTCGTCCAGGCTGTCGTTCCCGTGAGCGGCCGGTCGAGGCCGCGCGAGAAATACTCCCCCTTCCCCGGGAAACGGAGCCACATTTCGAGATACGCCTTCCCCGCGATATCCTCGGACCGAATCCGCGCCCGATAGATGAGCTTCGCGTTCTCGATATCGATCCCGCCGATCTCGAAAAGGCGCGCAACGGTCGGCTCGGATGCGGTGATCTTGAGCGATCCGTTTCCGTCGGACGAATTCAGCGTATCGATCGCAACGCCGGATTGGGTTACGAGACCCGCCATGGTATCGAGGGGAAAATGGTGGATCTCGACGGGAGCGCTCTCTTCATGACGCGCGCAGCCGGCGGCCAGAAGAAAGACAATGACGGCGACGATGGGAAAAAGTTCTCTTCTCAAATTTCCGTTCCACCTCCCGGCGCCCGCCGCTCCGCGGAGGCCGCGGGCGCGCCGATACGGGTACTCTGCCGCAATCCCAGTGAATACAATAGGCCGCGGGGCGCTGTCCACTCAAAAGCTCGCCCCGCTCCCCCGCGGCGGCTCGAAATGCATTGCCTTGGCCTGCCGTGCGGATTATCATTTCCCCGGAAACCGACTATCCATTCGTTTGTATAATCGATTGTCCAGGCAGGCGCTCGCGTGGCGGCTCATGGGCTGCCGCCCGCACGGCGCCGGAGGAGGTCTGAAATGCGTTTCCCTCTTGAGAATCTCTCCATCGGATTCATCGTCTTCGCCGTCGCCTGTTCCTCGGCATCCTGCAAAGCGACGGGCGGATCGAAGGGTGCGCCCGCGGTCGAGGTAAAGAGCGGATACTCTTCTTTCGGCATCGATCTCTACCGCGAGATGCTCGCGGAGAGACCGGGCGAGAACGTCTTCATATCCCCGGCGAGCATCGGGTTCGCGCTCGCGATGACCTGGAATGGAGCGGAAGGCCCTACGCGGGAGAGCATGGCGGGCGTCCTCCACCTCCCGGCCGCGGCTCTCGACGCCGTCAACCGGGCGGACTCCAACCTCATCGCACGAATGAACGCCCCGATCAAGGACGTGGAGCTTTCGGCCGCAAACTCCCTCTGGGCGCGCC
>Ga0105107_10000964_pt1 | contig 18721 bp, 13 predicted proteins | sample PPLLaktember2015_6_FD_79335 | JGI IMG/M metagenome (GOLD analysis project Ga0105107, IMG submission 79335) | Freshwater sediment microbial communities from Prairie Pothole Lake near Jamestown, North Dakota, USA - PPLs Lake P8 Core (1) Depth... | ecosystem: Environmental > Aquatic > Freshwater >... | reverse complement strand
AGGAGAGTGACGTCGTCCTCCTGCGCCCATCCGGGGCCGGTGAACTCGGCCAGCGCCGCCAGCAACTCGCGCACCAGCTCACCGCTCCCGCCTTGATGCTGCTCCACCAGCGCCTTCAGGCGCGGTACGCCGAACATCTCGCCGCGCGGGCTGTGCGCCTCGGTCAGCCCGTCGCTGTACAGCAGCAGCAGGTCGTTCGGTCCAATGGCGATCTGACGCTGCTCGTAGACCGAATCGGGCATCAGGCCCAGGGGCATGCCGCGGCACAGGATCTCGCTCGTCCCGCTCTCCCGGGCCCATTGAGGCAGATTGTGACCGGCGTTGGCGAACTCCAGGATCCCGCTCTGCGGGTCCAGCACCGCGTACAGGCAGGTCACGAACATGCTCGACGGCATCTCAGGGTGCAGCAGCGAATTCGACCGGCTGAGGGCCTGACCGGGGCTGAGCATTCGTCGCGCCGTCCCCCGCAAAGTGGCGCGGGTGGTCGCCATGATCAGCGCCGCCGGGACTCCCTTATCAGTCACGTCGCCCACGCACAGCATCAGGCGCCCATCGGGAAGCGGAACGAAGTCGTAGAAGTCGCCGCCCACGGCACGCGCCGGCTGGTAGTGGACGGCGACTTCCCATCCGGGCAGATCCGGCAGGTTTTTGGGAAGCAGCGTCTGCTGGATAACACGCGCCACCGACAACTCGTGCTCGATCTGCTGTCGTTCCAGAGCCTCGACGTTCTGCTGTCGGACAAGCAGCGCCACGCCGACTGCCGGGAAGACGATCGCGATCGCCAACACGATGACCAGACGCTGGCCGTAGCGGCGCGTGTCGCGGTTCAGGATGGTCCAGTCGTCCTCACTGACCAGGCGCCAGGAAGTCCCCGGGACCGGGGCCGAGGCGGCCACAATGGCGTGGCCCTGTGCATCGCGGGTGCGCCGCGCCTGCGCACCGGCCTGAGCCTCAAGCAGGTAGGGCACCAGGCTGTCGAGTGTCTTACCGATGCCTTCGGCATCCGAGTCGTAGATGACCCGGCCCTGCCCGTCGACCAGGCGTGTATGCCCGCCCTGCAGCAGACGCAGCCGCAAGATGCTGGCGTAGAGCGAGCTGACAGTCGGTTCACCGATACGGAACATGCCCGCCAATGCCCCGATGAATTCGCCGCGCGCACCCGTGATCGGAACACTCAGAACCACGACCTCGGCCCCCTGCTCGCCGTCGGCAACGATGTCGGAGTAGGCTGTGCGCGCCTCCTCCCCCAGCAGGTCACGGAAGTAGGCCCGGTCTGACCAGTCCTGTCCGATGACCTCGGGCCTCTCCGGTTGCGCGGCCTGCACCACACCGAAGTTGTCCAGCAGGACCACACCGGCGTCGAAGACGGCCAGCCTCAGCCGCCCGTCTTGCAGGCCCTGGCGCTGCAGCTCGGCCCGCCCGGAGTAGATCTCCGGGGTGCGCGCCAACGAGGTCAGGATGTCGGCGAAGTTGGTCATTTCATCTTTCAGCCGCGAGGCGGACAGGTAGTTCAGCTCTCGGTCGCGTTCGACCAGCAGCGCCGCGGCCGCCTCCTGGTAGGCCAGGTACGTGTACACCAACGTGCCGGCCAGCAGGATGAGCGTGCCGACGATCACCCAGGTCAGAAGGCGGGTCCTGCTCTTCGGCCAGCGCCGGGTCTTGGCCACTTTGACGGCTATCCGACGGCTGCCTGGGCCGCCTCGATCTGACCTGAGATCTGAGTCATCAGGCTGACCGGGGACTGGCCAAGGGTGAAGATCTGCTCCCAGGCTGCCAGGGCCAGGCGGCGTGCGTCGGCCATGTTGGCGAAGACCTCGGCCGTGACCGAGTAGCCTTCCAGGTGCCCCTCGGCGAAGGCGGCCAGGTCCACCCCGGCGGTCTGGGCCGGATACTCCTCCCGAACCAGGCCGACCCACTCGTCGACCAGCGAGGCTCGGGCCGGCTGAAGGAGATGCGTGCGCGCCATGGCGCGCCCGTACTCACGCCCGGTCAGGAACTTGACCAGCTCCCAGGCCGCCTCGGGGTAGCGGGTGCCGGCGAAGATGGCGAAGCCGTCCTTGGTCGCCAGGGTCGCCCGACGGGCGGGCCCGGCCGGGAAGGGCGCCACACCGATGCGGAACTCGGCCCGTTCCAGGATGTCCTTGAGCGCCCACGAGCCGTCCTCGACCATGGCCAGCTTCTGACCGATGAAGGCCTGGCGCGTCTCCATGTTCTGAACGTCCAGGAAGGAGGCCATGGCGTGGTCGTCGCGCATGCGGGCGCGCACCCACTCGAAGGCCGCCAACGCCTCGGGTCGCGCCATCCAGCTGCGCCGGTCGTCCTGAGGATCGACGAAGTGCCCGCCCCAGCTGTTGACATGCACCTGCAGGCGCTCCCAGCCGATATCGATCATGCTGCCCCACAGATCGATCCGGCCATCCCGGTCGCGGTCGTGAGTCAGGCGCTGCATGGCGTCGCGGTAGTCGTCATACGTCCACGCGCCGGTCGGGTAGTCGACCCGGAACTCGTCGAACAGATCCCTGTTGTAGTAAAGCGCCAGGGCCCCGTGATACTTGGGCAGCGCGAACTGCAGGCCGTCGCGCGTGAAGAAGGATTGGTACTGCGCCTGATCCCAGTCTTCGAGGCTGTCGGCATCCAGGTCGGCCTGGACGAACGGCCGCAGATCCATCAGATAGCCCTTCTGCGCCCAGATGGGGAAGAAGTCGCAGCAACCGGCCAGGACATCCGGCGCGATGCCGGCCTGCATGTCGGCCTCCATGCGATCCTCGATGTTCTCGGGGTCGGGCGTGTAGAAGACGCGAATGTTGGGGTGCTGGCTGTGGAACTCCTCCAGCATCTCCTGCGCCATGGCCGGGAACCAGTCGGTACGCCAATCCTGGTAGACCAGCTGGACCGCGTCGCTGCCGTGCGGCCCGGGGCCGGTGGACGCCGCCGGCGAACAGGCCGCCAGAGCGGCCGCGGCGCTGGCCAGGCCCGTCAGGCGCAGGAAATCGCGCCGCGTCAGCCGCCCCGGTCCGGCTGGGAGGATGGATCGCGGCCCGGCGCCGACCGCCTGTATCCGGCCTCCTGGAATCGGACGTGCTTGCCTGGATGATCTCATCGCTTCTCCTTGCCTCTACGCCTGGTAGGGATCTCGGCGTTCCCACTCGGTCAGATGCAGGCCGCTCAGGGCGGACCATTGCGGGGCGAGGGGCATCACGCCGAGTGCGTGCACCGCCCGGCGGGCCGCCAGGCCGATGATGGCGGTGTAGGTCGGGTAGGCCAGCTCGAGCTCGGCCAGTTGCTCGACCCACATATCGGCGGCCATGCCGGCCGCCACCAGCTGCACGATCTCGAGCGCCTGCTCGCCGACGACGTGTGCGCCCAGAATGCGGTGGTTCTCGGCGGAGACCACCAGCTTGCAGGCCCCCTCGCGCAGATCATCGATCACGGCCCGGTCGATGTCGGCGTAAGGGACCACGGCCGTGATACAGCCCGGCTCGGCGGCGCGCGCCTGGGCCTCTGTCAATCCGACGCTGGCGTACTCCGGATCGGTGAAGCCCCCATGCGGGACGATCTGATGCCGGTATGGCTGCCCGACTCCCAGGACCGCGTTCTCGGCCGCGATCTTGCCCTCATGACCCCCGCTCTGCACCAACATCATCCGCCCGGTGACGTCGCCGGCGGCGAAGATGTGCTCGACGGAAGTCTGGAAGTAGTCATTCACCGCAACGTAGCCCCGTTCGACCTGGACGCCGACGGCCTGCAGCCCCAGGCCATCGATCGCGCCGGCCCAGCCGACGGCCAGGAGGACCGCCTCGGCCTGCACCTCGTCGGGCGCCTGCGGCGGGCCAAAGCGCAGTCTCAAGCCGGCCGGGGCCTCTTCGATGGCGCTCAGTTCGGCGATCCCGGTCAGCACGCGAATTCCCCGCTGGCGCATGGAGTCCGTCAGCGCCTCAGACACCAGGTCGTCCTCTCGCCCCAGAATGCGCGGCCCGATCTCCAGGAGGCTGACGGTCGAGCCGAAGGAGGCGAAGATCGACGCCAGCTGGCAGCCGGTGTGCGCCGCCCCAACAATGGCGATCGAGCCCGGCAGGCGCGCCATGGTCCACACGTCTCGATAGGTCAGCGCGCGCTCGCTGCCCGGGAACGACACCTGGCGGCCATGCCCTCCGGTGCACAGGATGAAGGCGTCTCCGACAAGCCGCCGGCCGTCGCCCAGCGCCAGCGTGTGTGCATCGACGAAAGCCGCTCGCCCGACCTCGGTGTGCACCTCCACACCGGCGCGCTCCAGGTGACCGCGCAGCTGCTTCTTCTCATGCAGTCCGTAGACCACTTGCTGGGCGCGGGCCAGCAGGCGCTGCAGATTGACTTGCGGCGGCTCAGTCTCGAGCCCGTAGGTCCCAAACGACTCCGAGTCGCGCATCAGGCGGGCCGCCTTGGCCAGCACGCGCGTCGGGACGCAGCCGTCGTTGGTGCAGGTCCCTCCCAGACGCCCTTGTTCCACCAGGGCGACCTGGGCGCCCAGCTCGCGCGCCCTGAGCGCGGCGGTCACCCCGGCCGGGCCTCCACCGATCACCACCACACGACTCATCTGCCACCTCTGGCTGCCCGCCTGTCTGAACTCGCCATCTACCGTGACCAAAGCGGGGCGTGGGGCCCGGCCGGGGCTCCCCTCACCCACTTCATTTCTAGCCCGAAGACGGCCCCCAGCCATCCGCAACGACATGAACTGGGACTCAAACAAATCGCCGGACTGTCGGACGGCGTCTACGTAGAAGTACGGGGGTGGAAATCTGGGTGGAGGCGCTTGCCGCGAGCGTCTCCAGGCCGTCGTCCGGCGCGCGCCGGGCGACGGCTGGAGAGACTAGGTACCGTTCAGGCTGGCCAGGCCCTCGCGCAGCGCGTACAGGGCCGCCTGGGTGCGGTTGGCCAGCTGCAGCTTGCCGAGGATGTTGCTGACATGCGTCCCGACTGTCCGCTCGCTGATGACCAGACGTGCCGCGATCTCATCGTTGGACAGCCCCTTGGCCAGGAAGGTCAGCACCTCCAGCTCGCGCGCCGTCAGCGGATCCTCTGTCGGCGGCAGCTGCGTCTCCTGGTTGAGCTCCCGGACCACCTTGAGGGCAATGGTCGGGTGCAGCGATACCTGCCCTTGATGGACATCCCGGATGGCTTTCAGAAGTTCCTGCGGGGAGGAATCCTTGAGCAAGTAGCCGCTGGCGCCGGACTTGATCGCGGGAAAGACGCGCTCGTCCTCGTAGAACGAGGTCAGGACGAGGATGCGCGCCTGCGGATTGCGGCGGACGATCTCCTGGATGGCCTGGATGCCGTCCATATTCGGCATGACCAGATCGAGCAGGATGACATCCGGACGCAAGGCCAGGGCCTTTTCTACGGCTTCGGCCCCGTCGACCGCCTCGGCCGCCAGTTCGAGGTCGGGCTGTGTCTCGAGCAGCGCGGCCAGTCCTTGACGGACGATGGGGTGGTCATCGGCTACGAGAACTCGAATCCGGTCACTCATGCTGACTTCACCTCCGCCCCGCATTGCCCTGGGTAGGCACCCGGGCCACGATGCTGGTGCCCATGCCTGCATTGGAGACCACGGTCAAGGTTCCGCCCAGCCGCTCGGCCCGCTCGCGCATCCCGGTCAGCCCCCAGCCGCCTGCCCGGCGGTCCTGTGTCTCGCTCATCCCGCGCCCGTTGTCGCGGACTTCCAGCTCGATCCCGTCGGATACTTCGCGCAGCGCCACGGCGACCTTGGTACAGGCGGCATGCTTGAGGACATTGTTCAACGCTTCAATCGCGATACGAAACAGGTCTTCTTCGACCGGCCATGGCAGCCGCGCCGGCGAGTCGAAATACAGGCTGGCATCCACACCCGCCCGCCTTTCGACAGCCTCCAGCCGCTGCCCAAGTGCCTCCAGCAGTCCGACCTGCTCCAGAACGGGTGGCCGCAGTTCATACACCATCAGCCGCATTTCACGCAATGCCTGTTGGGCCGTCTCCCCAATCTGTGCCAGATGCTGGCCGACGCGGACCGGGTCGCCTTGATCGGTTTGCTGCTTGGCCGCCTCCGCGAAGAGCGTCAGGCTGTAGAGCATCTGCGTGACCGAATCGTGCAGGTCGCGCGCCAATCGACTTCGCTCGGCCTGTGTGGCGGCATGCCCGATCTCGGCCACCAGCCGCGAGTTCTCGATCGCCACGGCGGCCTGGTGGCCGATGGCCTGCAACAGGTCGGTCTGCGAAGTCTTATATGCCTCCGCCTGGTGATGCAGGAGCGTCAGGCAGCCGACGAGCTTGTCCTTGACGGTCAGAGGGATGGCCACGCCGGAGGCAGTCCGCCGCACGGCCTCGGCCTCTGCCTCTCCGGCCCCGCTCACCAGCGCGCGAACCAACGGCGCGCGCTGGTCCGGGCTCTCCAGGACCACCACCTCTTCAAATGGAGGCTCGCCGATCAGGTCGGCCGACGGCAAGCGGACGCTGGCCCCGGACAGCCGCGCCGCGGACGGCTGCTCGCCCTCCAGGATCAGGTCGCCGCCCAACAGCAACCAGACGGCGGCGTGGTCGAAGGTTACGAAGCGCCCCAGGTGATCGAGGATCAGCGCCATCAGGGACGGCAGGTTCAGGGTCGAAGCCAGGTCGTGCGAAAGCTGCAGCAGCGCCGCCAGCTCACGCGTGCGCTCCGCCACCCGCCCTTCAAGAATCTCCTCCCGCTCGCGCAGCGCCTCCTGGGAGCGCACCCGGGCGGTGATGTCGCGGATGATCATGCTGGTACGTTCCCGGCCGTCCTGGTCACGAAACACGGTCGAGGTGACCTCGCCGGGGAATCGCGTTCCATCACCGCGAATGAAGGTCAGCTCAGTGCGGAAGCGGCCCGACCTGCGCCTCTCCTCAAGCGCCTGCTTCAGACGCGGGTCGGCCACATCGACCACGCCCTCGCGTCCGAGGCGGCAGATCTCCTCCTCCGTTCGCCCGAAGATAAGGCAGGCGGCTGGATTGGCGGCCAGTATCTCACCGCTTGGGGCAGTGAGCAGGATGGCGTCCATGCTGTTGTCGTAGATGGAACGGTAGCGCGCTTCACTCTCATGAAGCTCGCGCAGCATGCGGCGGTTCTCAGTGATGTCGGTGAAGGAGGTCACCACGGCGTAGGGGAGCGGTTCGTCCGGCCGGACCAGGGGTTGCGAGTTGATGGAGATCCAGGCCAGCTTGCCGTCCGGGTGGTGCACCCCCATGATCACGCCCCGCTGCGGCTCTCCGGTGCGCAGTGTGACCATGGCCGGGTGGTCCTCCCCCAGGAAGGGCGAACCGTCCTCGTGCACCGCCCGCCAGCGCGGGTCGTAGGAGGTCCGGCCGGCCATCTGATCGGCCGTCAGGCCCAGGATCTTCTCAGCGCTGAGGTTGCTGGTCAGGATCTTGCCGTCCGCTCCCTGCAGGACGATCCCCTCGGACATCGCCCGGATGACCGACTGGTGGACCGTTTCCGTCGTCCGAACGGTGTCCTCCATCGCCTCCTGGGTGCTGCGGTCGCGCACGACCGCCGTCAGGTAGACCGTCCCATCGGCGACGTGCTTGGCGATGGTCACGTCGGCAGCGAACTCGCTGCCGTCCTTCCTGCAGCCTTGCACCGGCATGCGCTCGCCCATGCGGCGCTCGGACGTCCGACCATCCACAAAAGCCTGCACATGCTTCCGGTGCGGCTCGTGGAAGCGGCCCGGGATGAGCAGTTCCAGCGGCCGTCCGGCAGCCTGCTGCGGGTCATACCCGAACAGCTGCACGGCTGCCGAGTTCATGAAGAGAATCCGCTGATCCCGGTCAAGGATCAGCATTGCATCTTCGGCCAGATCGACTAACCGGAGCAGGACGGAGGCGGAGATCACATCCGACGGCGAGGACATGCGCGTGTCCGAATGCTGAAATCGGCGAAACGCGCCTCCGGCCCCAGGCCACCAGGGCGGGCGATACGCTCAACGCCGCGGCACGCTCCGACGAAGGTCGGGAATCGACCGGATTATAGCGCCAAGTTGGGATGCCGGCCCCCGCTGCGGGGGAGGCCGGCGGCCAGGGTTCGTTCCGGCCGGCCGCGTCGAGCGGCCGCGTGTGGAGCCGGCGCGCTCAGCCAGATCCGAAGAAAAGCCCGCGCCCGCGAGACACGGCTCTTGACCGTGCCGACCGGGACCCCCAGCGCGCGCGCCGCTTCGCGGTAGTCGAGTTCATAGATGTCGATCAGCGCAATGGCCGCCCGTTGATCCGCCGGCAGGCGCCGCAGACCGCCGCGCAGGTGTTCGCTTAGCTCCGATCGCTCGATCGCCTCCTCCACGGAGGCGGTTGTGTCGGCAAGCCGTTCCTGCAGCTCCGGTCCGTCTGCGTCGGCATCCGCCGCATCCAGAGACACCGCCGCCTGCCGCCCGGTACGCCTGATCTCGTCGATGCACGCGTTGCGCAGGATGCGCTCGAGCCAGGCCAGGAACGAACCGCCCCGGTATCCGGAAAGCCCCAGATGAGCCCGGACCCACGTCTCCTGTGCCAAGTCCTCTGCCGACTGGCGATCCCCCAACATCTGGTAGGCCCGGCGGAAGAGCCGCGGCTGGTGTTCGACCATCAACCGCTTGAGGTCGTGCGTGGCCATCTGGGGGGTGTGCGAGGAAACCGCGCCAGCCTGCATTCTGTCACCTCATCGCCGGAGTTCATGCGGCCAGGAGTCCGGCCGGCCCGCGGGCCGCTGCAATGGAGCGGCACACGCTCCACAGATCGATCCGCCTCTCGGCGGGAGGGACGTCGATCCGAGGGCCCGATGTCATGCCGCGGCCGCGGTCGCCGCCGAGACCCGGCAGACGATTCAGAGGCTTCTCGGCGACTTGCACATCCGTCCCCCCGCCTGTACACGGATTATGGCGGCCGGGCAGGTCGATGTCATCGGCCGCTCCTTGAGACTCGCATGAAACAATCACCGGTCTTGTGCGCCGCGCCCTGATGAGAAGCATCGATGTTGGACGGGGAACCTTGCGTGGAAATACGCAATCAACGACCAAGCGCCCGCCGCTTGGCAGCGCTTGCATCGCATTCGGCCGGATGCACGTCCGGCGGTGATCCGGCCGAAGGGCCTTTCGGCCCGGATTGCGGAGTCGGGCGTGCCGGCCGGCGCCGACCGGCCGACCGGCACGCGAGCGCCGCCTTACGGCGCGGGGTCGAAGGCGAACGACTCAGTCACCCGGTCGTAGAGATCCTCCATCATGGCGAAGGCCTCTTCCTGATCGGGGTCCGCCGGGATGAAGCGCAGCGTGAAAAGCTGATCAGCGTGGACAGCCAGCACGACTCGCGTCAACTCCTGGCCAGGAACGGATTCGAGAACCACCGCCGGCTCTCCGCCGAGACGGATCGTCGATTGGGCCAACTCAAAGCCTGGATACTCCGCGGCGAAGTCCGCCGCCGATTGCTCAGCCGATCGGCCCTGCGCCGGCTCAACGGTGATGTCCAGGCGCGCATCCTCGACATTCAGCAGCGAGTCCACGACCAGGGCCACACCGTTCTCCTGGTACAGGACCACGTCATACCCGGCCGGATACGCCAGGCTGTAGCCTTGAAACAGGTTGTTGAGCGTAAGCGCCTCTTCCGGCTGAGAGACGGCCGAGCCGCAAGCCGCCAGCAACAGCGTGCTGAGAAGTGCTGCCCCAACGAGCACCCGACTGACCCGAACCCATGTCATGCCAACTCCTTTCGATATCGGTGGCACACCCACCTGACGTCCTTCCTGCGACGCGGTCTATTGACGCTGGTCGACCGCCTTCGGTTCCATTGGACGGGTCCCTCCGGGCAGCCAACGGCCTCGCGTGCTATCCTGCTCGCCGTTGTTCCCGGACCGGGGCGCTACCATCTGGTCGCGTACGCCAGAGGCGTGGGCGGGGAGGCGTATGTGACCGCCGGATACACCGGCCAATCTCCGTCGTGCGGCCTGCCGCTGGCCGAGTTGAGCCTCGACGCCAACGCGCACCTGAGCGGCATTGTGATCGCGGACTGGAACTGGGCCTGCGCGGGCGACGCCTACCGACCGGAGAAGCCGGCGGAGGTCCCGCTGCCCTGAACGATCCCGGCGGGATCGGCGAGACACAACTCGCGCGCGGGCCGCAGGCAGCGGGGCGCGCGCCGATGGCATCGGCTAGAACAACCTGAGCTGGCCAACCTTCTGTCCGGCGCGCCAGCGCTCGAGCAGCTCGTTGCCGAACGCATCCGCCTGCCATTCGACGTTGCGCCCGCGGATCTGGCGCGTCTTGCGCAAGAAGTGGAAGGCTTCGTGGCCGATGATCCAGACGATGCCCTCGTCCTGATCCTGGAGCGGCACGTTGCGGTAGATGGTCAGCCACTCACGTCCCCCTTCGGCCTCCCAGTGCTGCATCACGCGCGCGCCCTTGGGCTTCGGTTCCCAGGATCCATCGGCCAGCCGATAGACCGGCTTGAGGTATGTACGCTGCTTCATCGGGTACGGCCCCGGCACCTGGCAGCTGATGCGGAAGACCTTGCCCTCATCCGGGAACCAGCAGCGCCCGTAGACGCCCTCATAGCGGCCGCGCCCGATGTCCACGCGCACCCAATCCAGCTGGCTGAGATCGAAGGCTTCCAGCCAGGCTTTGCACCACGGAATAGACGCTCGCTGCCGCAGCTCGCGTTCCACCATCCAACGCATTCCACCCTCATCGTCCCATTGACCTGCGTACGCACCCGCGCCGTCGCCCTACAGCCCGGCTACCCTGGCGCAGCCGCGCCCTCTTGCGGACCCGTCGGGCGGGCCTCCACGCCGACCTCAATCCCCATACGCTGCAGGTCGGTCAGCAGCCGCTCCGCGTCGACCAGGAGCGCCTGCAAGTGCAAGCCGGGGCGGCGCATCGAACCATCCAGGATCTGAAGTAGGCAGGCGACCATGGGTGCCGCGGTGAGCACGTACCCATCGGAGTGGTAGACAGACACCCTCAGGCGACGGCGTTCACCCGCCTTCACGCCCTCCGCCTCCAGCTGCAGCAGCGTGCCGTACGGCGGCCGCGTGAAGCGCCGCAATCCCCAGAGCATCATGCGCGCCACCGGCTGCAGGCCACGCCGCGGCGATATCTTGAGCCAGGCCAGTGCCACCGGCATGATCAACCAGTCGACCACCCAATTGAACCCACCCACAAAGAAGCCGGCTTCCTGCAATCCGGGGACCATCTCCGGCAAGGGTCGCATCTCCTCCAGAAACATCGGCACCGTGTAGCGTCGCCCGAATCCGCGGCCGAAGGTCATGAACACCGGCATGAAACTCTCCAGCCACCCCATCCTCACCCATCGGCCGCCTTTGAAGTGCAGCGTCTGGAAGTCCAGGAATTCCTCGACCAGCTCTACCAGCGTGTCGGGCGAGAACTCGAGGACGGACCAGTCGATCTGGATGACACTCCCGACCCGGGCGGACTGCAACCGATCGAACTTCAGCGCGCCATAGCGAATCAGTGCTGCCGGGAGGCCCGGATGGAAGCCGGCATCGGTGGTGAAGCAGAGTCCGGCTGCTTCGATTTGGGGGCGCATCCGCTCGAGCACGGCCAGCTTACGGCGCGAGAACTGCGGATCCATATAGTCGATGCGCGCATCCAGCGCCGCCTGGGCAACGGTCCTGACGTGAGGAGAACTGCTCGAGGCCACCACGACCAGATCCGCTCCAGCGAAGAGCGTTGCCAGGCTGCGAGGGTCGGCCGCATCCGCCCGCTGCCCGCGCACGCGCTCCCCCGCGAAGCGCTGATTCCAGGCTGCCGCCGCCCGAGCGGCCTTGTCCGCGTCGCGCCCAGCCAAGACCAGGCGGGACGAGGTGTGTTCGAGCAGCAGCCGGGCCACCTCCCGGCCCGTATTGCCGTAGCCCCCCAGGAGTACGATCGTCTCCATCGCCTATCTCCCCGCCACGGTCGGCGGCGTGAATCCTAATGCATTCCGCCTTCTGGACCACAGGCCGCCGCGCCGGTTGTCGCTGCGTAACTGCACAGCCGCAGGAAGAAGCCCATCGGGCTGCCGTCGCCTGGTAACCGGCGGCCCGGCATGGGAAGGCAGCCACGACTGCCTCGGCCGCAGTAAATCCGACTGAATTGGTGTGATATACTCCATCGCCGCATCCGACCGGGCGGCCCTGTTACGGAAGGCACGGCCTCCCCCATGACCCAGCGCTCGCCGGCCCCGCCGCGACTCGTCGTCAAGTTGGGTACCTCCACCCTGACGGCGGGTACGAACCGCCTGTCCCCTTCCCACATGGTCGAACTGGTCCGGCAGATGGCCGCGCTGCGCGCGGCCGGACACGAGGTCATCCTGGTCTCGTCGGGGGCCATGGCCTCCGGGCGCGAAGCGCTCGGGTCTCCGCGACTGCCCAAAGACATCCCCGCCAAGCAGATGCTGGCTGCCGTCGGACAGCCGCGCCTGATGGCGCTGTACGAGAAGCTCTTCGGCCTGTACGCGGTCACCGTCGCGCAGGTCCTGCTCACCCGCACGGATCTGGCCAATCGCCGGAGCTACCTGAATGCGCGCAACACGCTCTCGGCATTGCTCGCCCAGCGGATTCTGCCCATCGTGAACGAGAACGACACGGTGGCAACGGAGGAGATCCGCGTCGGCGACAACGACAACCTCTCCGCCCTGGTCGCCAATCTGGTCGACGCCGACATGCTTATTCTGCTCACCGACCAGCCCGGCCTGTTCACCGCCGACCCCCGCCACGACCCGGCCGCGCGCCTGATCACCGACGTCACCCAGGCTGAAATCCCCGCCGACTTGTGGGAAGCCGCCGGCGGCTCAGCCTCCGGCCTGGGCACCGGCGGCATGGTCACCAAACTCCAGGCGGCCGACCTGGCCCGGCGCTCGGGCACAGCGGTGGTCGTGGCGCGCGGCAGCGATCCCGAGGTCCTCACCCGCATCGCCGCCGGCGAGCACGTCGGCACGCACATTCGCGCCCTCGACTCGTCGGTCGACAGCCGCCGGCGGTATATCCTGGCCGGCGGCGCCTCGGGCAGCTTGTTCGTCGACCAGGGCGCCGCCCGAGCCCTGGCACGCGGCGGCAGCCTGCTGCCCGTGGGCGTCTCGGCCCTGGAGGGCGAATTCGAAAGGGGCGACACGGTCCATGTCGCTGTGGCCGGGGGCGGTCAGATCGCCCGCGGGATCGTGAACTACCGCGCCGCCGATCTGGGCCGCATCCTCCGCCGTCACTCGGAGGAAATCGAAGGGCTTCTCGGTTACCACTACGGCGACGAGGTCATCCATCACAACGATCTGGTGCTTCTATGAATACCCGGCTGCCGGCTGGAGACCGCCGCTCGATGGTTGAGATCGGACGCCGCGCCCGCGCCGCCGCCGGCCGCCTGGCCAAAGCAGACGGCGACACCAAGAATCAGGGGCTGCACGGCATCGCCGACTCGCTCGTCGAGGCCCGGCCGCGTATCCTCGAGGCCAACGCGCAAGATCTCGAACGCGCCGAGCAGGCCGGCCTGAGCGCGGCCCTCGTCGATCGCCTGACCCTCAACCGGGCCAGGCTGGAAGCCATCGCCTCGGATGTGCGCGGCCTGAGCGAACTGACCGATCCCGTGGGCGAGACCTACGAGGCCGCGACGCTCCCCAACGGTCTGCAGCTCCACAAGCAGCGCGTGCCGCTGGGCGTCCTGGCCGTCATCTACGAGTCGCGGCCCAACGTCACCGTCGATGTGGCCGGGCTGGCGATCAAGACCGGCAACGCCGCCATCCTGCGCGGCGGCAGCGAGGCCGTTCACTCAAATGGCGCGCTGGTCGAAGCGGTCCACGCCGGACTGGCTCAAGTCGGCCTCCCGTTCGATGCGCTGCAGTTCATCGACGATCCCGACCGGGCACGCCTCACCGAACTGCTGCACCTGCACGAGTACGTCGACCTGGTCATCCCACGCGGCCGCAATGCCCTGCACGAGTTCTGTCGGCAACACAGCACGATCCCCGTCGTGACCGGCGGAATCGGCATCTGTCACCTGTTCGTCGACGAGTCGGCCGACCTGCAGGCGGCGCTGCGGGTGATATGCAACGCCAAGACCCAGCGGCCGACGGTGTGCAACGCGCTCGACACCGTCCTGGTCCATCGGGCGGTCGCCGGCAGCCTCCTTCCGGCGCTGGTGGACCAATTGGCCCCGGAGGGGGTCACCTTTCGCGCCGACCCCACGGCCGTCTCCTTCCTCGAGCAGACCGCGGCGGGCGGCGGCGCGCTGCCCCAGGCGGTCCGTGCGGCCGGGCCCGAGGATTTCGATACGGAATGGCTTTCGCTCGTCCTCGGGCTGAAGGTGGTCGAGTCGCTGGAAGAGGCCATGGCCCACATTGCCGAGCACGGCACACACCACTCGGACGGGATCCTGACCGGCGAGGCGGCCCACGCCCGGCAGTTCGTGGCCGAGGTCGACTCGGCCGTTGTGTATGTCAACGCCAGCACGCGCTTCACCGACGGCGGGCAATTCGGCCTGGGGGCCGAGGTAGCCGTCTCCACGCAGAGGCTGCACGCTCGCGGTCCCATGGGGCTGCGCGAGCTGACCACTTACAAGTGGGTCGTCACGGGCAGCTACCACACGCGCGAGTGAATCGCGTCGGCAGGCCGGTGTCGATCAGCCGGTTGTTGCGCGTTTGTGTCGAGATCCCACTCGCATTCATATCCACGCTCCCGCACTCGCGAAATCCCTTACGACCTTACCGGCCGGGTGTGATGAACGCGTGCATCCGGCGTGCGGAAGCCGCGCACAGAATTCAGGGGGACGAGATGCTTGAGGTTGTCAGGCGCCCGTGGCACCGTCTAGGGCCAGGGGATCGGGACGAAGGCGGTGTAGCCGTGCTTCTCGACGGTGTACAGACGTCCGCTCGATGCCTGGGAGCAGCCGGGCTGGTCGGTGATGGTGGCTGAAGTGCCGTCGATGGCCAGCGCCATCATGAAGTACGCTCCGTCCTGGCAGACGTAGGCCTCGATCATGTAGCCGCGGTAGTCGTCCTCGGTCATCCACACCGGCTCCCAGGAGACGAGCACCTGGTCGCCTTGCCGGGCGGCGCGCACTCCCGTCGGCGGCCCGTAGAGCGTCGACTGCGGCAGGCGCGTCTGTGCCACGGCGATGGTGCGGATGTCGCCGTCGATCTGCGTGACCGAGGCGGCCACCCAGCAATGACGCGGTTCTCCGTCGAACAGCACCCACAGCCAGGTGCTCCAATCATTGCGGCCGTGCACTTCGGCGTGCTGGCCCTGGTAGACCGTGAAGGCGTGCAGATATGCCGTCCCCGGTCCGAAGCGGCAGTGCGCCTGTTCGACCGACACCGTGATATCCGGGAAGTCGAAAGTCGGGGTCGGGGTAAACGTCGGCGTCGGCGTGATGGTCGGCGTCTCGGTCGGTGTCGGCGTGAGGGTGGCCGTGGGGGTGCTCGTCGGCGTCGGCGTTTCGGTCGGCGTGGAGGTCACCGTCGGGGTCGAGGTCGGTGTGGGTGTCGGCGTGGCGAACAGAGCCGCCACGCCGGCGCAGCCGCTTGCCAGCGCGGTCAGCCCCGCCACCAGGACGATCTGTGCGATCAGGACCCATCGCCTGCCAGTCTGCATGAGCGCATCCTGCCGGGGCACTTCCCCAGGCCCGGAGATTTCCCCGCATTCTAGCCCGGCGCGCGCCCATCCGGCAATGAGCCATTGGGACTGCCCGACCCTGCCTGCACGGGCGTGCGCGGCTGTGAATCCGGTTCGGCGCAGCCCGCCAAGCCAACCGCCTTGCGCCGCTTGAACTGCCTCGCCGAACCGATGGTAGTCCCTCCGGAAAATGTAGCCGTCTCCATTGGGGGGGACGCGCAGCCCTTCATCGGTGAATGCATTCGAATCGGCAGGCCCATCCTGCGCCGGGCTCCTCTTCGGCGCGCCTGAACACTGTCGGACGGTCCCGCGCCGTGAGCCGGGAGAAGGCTGCGATCTCCACGCGAACGGCTCGGGCTTGAACAGGAGACGCGAAGGCATCCTCTCCTCCTTACTCCGTTGCTGGTCCCAGCGGAGCCGGGTTCTGTCTGCGAACCTCTGGATTCCTTCGTTCACCCCTCCCCGCGTGCTGGTGCGAGCAGCCCGGCCGCGGGGAGGAGGTCTCCTCGGTCGATGACCATGCTGGCAGGGAGACCGTCTCCCGGCCATGTTGGCAGTCCCGATCGATGAGAGGAGGTCAGCGCCCAGCCGAGAACACGTTTGGCACGACGGATCAGGCAAGGCAAGAAACTCAAGGAGGAAAGGAATGAAGGCCCACATAGCGCACCGGCTCACGGGGGTCGCCGCGGTCCTGATCGCCAGCCTGCTGCTGGCGGCCTGCGGCGGCGGAGGCGCCGTTCAGACCATCATCGTTGAAGGCACCCCGATCGTCGTCACCCCGACGCCCGCGCCGCTGATCTTCAACTCTGCCGACCCGACGACATTCACCCTGGTCACGATCGGCGAGCCGGACACCTTCGATCCGGCCTGGAACTACGAGACCGCCGGCGGCGAGATCCTGCAGAACACCTACGAGACCCTGGTGTTCTTCGAGCGCGAGAAGCCGAACGTGTTCATCCCGCAGCTGGCCAGCGAGTGGACGCTCTCCGATGACGGCCTGACTTACACCTTCACCATCCGCGAGGGCGTGACCTTCCACAGCGGCAGCGCGCTGACGCCGGAGGACGTCGTCTACACCTTCCAGCGCGGCCTGCTGCAGGGCGGCACCTGGTCGCCGCAGTTCCTGCTCACCGAGCCGCTCTTCGGCGTCGGCATCTCCGACATCGCCGAACTAGTCGATCCAACCGGCACGCTGGATGACGATGTCGCCGGGCTGGCCGCCGCCGATCCGGCGGCGCTGCTGGCCGCCTGCGAACGCGTTCAGCAGGTGATCGTCGACAACGGCGACGGCACCGTCAGCTTCCACCTGGCCCAGCCCTGGGGCCCGTTCCTGGACACCATCGCCCAGACCTGGGGATCCATCACCGAGAAGGCCTGGGCGATCGAGAACGGAACCTGGGACGGCGACTGCGCCACCTGGCAGAACTTCTACGGGGTGGATTCGAGCAACACCCCGCTGCGCGAGATCGAGAACGGCACCGGTCCCTACGTCCTCGACCACTGGACGCACGGCGAGGAAATCGTGCTTACCCGCTACGACAACTACTGGCGCACCGAGCCGATGTGGGAGGGCGGTCCGTCCGGCCCGGCGGCGCTGGAGCGGATTTTGATCCGCTCGGTGGACGAGTGGGGCACGCGCTTCGCCATGATCCAGGCCGGCGATGCCGATTTCGGCTACGTGCCGCGCGCCAATGTGGCCCAGATCGACCCGATGGTCGGCGAGCGCTGCGCCTACAACGCCGAGACCGCCGGCTTCGACTGCGCCCCGACCGAGAATCCGAACGGCCCGCTGCGCTTGTTCATCGGCTACCCGGGCGTGTTCCGCGAGGACGTCTACTTCGTTTTCGACATCGAGACCGAGGGTGGCAATCCCTACCTGGGCAGCGGCCAGCTGGACGGCAACGGCATCCCGGCAGACTTCTTCTCGGATGAGCACGTCCGCCGCGCCTTCGAGTACTGCTTCGACTACGACGCCTTCATCGACGAGGCGCTCGTGGGCGAGGGTGTCCCGGCCGTCGGCTACCTGGTCCCCGGCACGATCGGCTGGGACCCGGAAGGGCCGCACTTCACCTTCGACCAGGATCAATGCCAGGCGGAGATCGAGCTGGCCTGGGACGGCGCGGTGGCGGAGAACGGCTTCCGCCTGCAGATCGGCTACAACACCGGCAACGTGACCCGCCGGACGGTGGCCGAGATCCTGCAGACGACTTTCGCCGAGATCGATGAGCGCTATCAGATCGAGATCATCGGCTTGCCCTGGCCGACCTTGCTGGGCAGCATCCGCGCCAGCCGCGTTCCGGTCTTCGTCAGCGGATGGCAGGAGGACTTCCACGATCCGCACAGCTGGGCCAGGCCGATCCTGGTGGGCACCTACGCCATCCGCCAGCGCCTGCCCGAGGAAATGATGACCGAGATGACCGCGCTGGTCAATCAAGGCGTCGCCGAGGTCGATCGCGAGGTACGCGCGGACATCTATCAGCAGCTGACCCAGATGGACTACGACAACATGGTCGCCATCCGGCTGCCGATCGCCACCGGCCGGCACTACGAGCAGCGTTGGGTCCAGGGGTACTACTACAACCCCGTCTACTCCGGCTTCTACTACTACGCCTACACCAAGCAGTAGAGCTGCTCAAACAGAACAGGGGTGCAGGGCGGAGCGCCCTGCACCCCTGTTCCCCGACCGGGGGCCGGTATGCTCAACTACATCATCCGCCGTCTCGCACTCGTCCCGTTCCTGCTCCTCGGCACGACCATCCTGGTCTTTCTGATGATCCAGTTCCTCAGCCCGGCCGAGCGCTCGGCGCTCTGGCTGCGCGACGTCCCGCGCAACGAAGCCGCCTGGGACGCCGCCATCCGTCGCTACTGCCTGGACTGCCCGATCTATCAGCAGTACTGGATGTGGATGGCCGGGACGATAGATCCGGTGACCGGCGAGCGCGAGGGCGGCATCCTGCGCCTCGATCTGGGCTACTCGCGCACCGCGCATCAGCCGGTCGTCGAGATGCTGCGACAGCGCTTCCCGGCCACGCTCGAACTGGCGCTGTACGCGGTCATCCCTATCGTCGGCGGCGGGGTGTGGCTGGGTGTGCTCTCGGCCGTCAATCACAACAAACCCATCGACCAGGTCGCCCGCGT
>Ga0105107_10000963_pt1 | contig 18725 bp, 12 predicted proteins | sample PPLLaktember2015_6_FD_79335 | JGI IMG/M metagenome (GOLD analysis project Ga0105107, IMG submission 79335) | Freshwater sediment microbial communities from Prairie Pothole Lake near Jamestown, North Dakota, USA - PPLs Lake P8 Core (1) Depth... | ecosystem: Environmental > Aquatic > Freshwater >... | reverse complement strand
CATTGAAAACTTTGCTCAGTTCAGCCTCGACCTCTTCTGGGAGATCGACCTCTTCGGGCGCCTGTCGAATCTCACCAAGGCCTCCCAGGAGCTTTTCTTCGCCTCCGAATGGGGCCAACGGGCGGTGTGGGCCACCGTGGTGGCCGACGTGGCCCAGGCCTACTTCGAGCTGCGCGCCCTGGACCGCCAGCTGGAGATCTCGCGCGCCACCCTGGCGTCCTTCGATAATTCCCGCCGCCTGGTGACCCTGCGCAACGAACGCGGGGTGGTCTCCGGGGAGGACGTGGCCCAGGCCAACGCCCTGGTGCACATCGCCGGCGCCAGGATCCCGGACCTGGAGCGCCAGATCGCCCAGAAGGAAAACCAGATCAGCATCCTGCTGGGGATCACCCCCCAGGCCATCCAGCGCGGCAGGTCCCTGACGGAGTTGATGGCGCGCCCCGCGGTCCCGGCCGGCCTGCCCTCCGACCTGCTGGAGCGGCGGCCGGACATCCGCCAGTCCGAAGCGGTCCTGAAGGCCGCCAATTACCGCATCGGCGCGGCGCGGGCCAATTTTTTCCCCCGGATTTCGCTCACCGGTCTGGGGGGGACCCAGAGTGTGGACCTGTCGCGCCTCTTCACCGAAGCCTCCAGCACCTGGAATATCGGATCGAACCTGACGCTGCCGATCTTCACCGGCGGCTTCAACACCTATACCCTGCGGGCCACCGAGGCCCAGCAGGAACAGGCCCTGATTCTTTACCAGTTCACCGTGCGCCAGGCCTTCCGCGAGGTGTCGGACGGGCTGGTGGCCCACACCCGGCTGGCGGAATTCCGCAGGGAGCAGGAGGCCCTGGTGGAAAGCTTCCGGCGCTACTCCGAGCTGGCCGGCAAGCGCTTTAGAGGCGGGTTGGAGTCCTTCCTGACGGTGCTGGATTCCGAGCGCGAGCTCTTCGCCGCCAAACTGGACCTGGCAACGGTGCAGCGCGACCAGCTGCTGACCCTCGTGCAACTCTACAAAGCCCTGGGGGGCGGTATCGAGCCCTTCCGAGAGCCCCCCGAACTGAACGCCGCCGCCGCGAATCCCTGACGGGCGCTGCCGCGGGGGCGAGCCGGGACGAACGATCCCGGCGCAACGCGCGCGCCCGCAGCTTCTTCGACGGGTGGCACCCCTGATTTGAAACAGGGGTGCCGCTTTCTTCACCACGGCCCGCTTACGTCGAAATCACCTGCGCTGCGACGCTGCCTAATCGTCGTATTTCTTCATCAGATTTTTCCGGGATTCTTTATACTCCTCTTCGCTCAGCAGGCCCTTCTTGTAGGCATCGTCCAAATCCTGCAACTCCTGGCCCAGGGTCGTGGTGGTCGTCATTTGTTTCACATCGGCGCCGCCGCCGCCGCATCCAAGCATGGCACCCCAGGAGATCAGCACCAAGACAACAGCCAACACTCTGATCAGTTTCATTTTCGTCGATCCTTTTTTAGGTTTGGGTTGATGACGCAGCGGCACCGCCTTTCGCAGCCCGCTGCCGGTACCACCCGCCGCGGCTAGACCCAACGGGGGTCCTCGGTCAGGCAGATGGACAGCCAGGCGTCCTCCAGCGGCAGCTCGAGGGCGCGCCAGATCCGCTCCCGCAGGCGGTCCTGCTGGGCGACGGTCTGCAGGCTGAAATTCGGCCCGACCACGATGTCCACCTCGATGAAGCGCGTGCGCCCGGTCTTCACCACGTGGTGGACGCAGCGCACGATGTCGTGCTCGGCCCGAACCGCTTCCAGCACGGCCTCCAGCCGCCGGGTGACCGCGTCGTCGGCTACGGCCATCAGCAGGACCTCCCGCAGACTGCGCCGCAGCACGCGCACAGGGGTGGGAATCGCCAGGAGGGCCATCACCGAGACCATCACCGGGTCGGCGTAGCGCGCCCACACACCGCGGTGGGGCTCCTCCAGGAAGGCCAGCACCGCAAAGCCCAGCAGCGTCACCAGGCTGAAGCCGAAGTCGATCAGCCATTCGCGGGCGTCGACCGCGACCAGCAGCGAGTCGATGCGGCGCGCCACCCGCCGCTCATAGACCCACACCGCCAGGCAAACCGCGCCGCTGACGAGGCTGAACCAGATCACGCCCTCGGTGTCCACCGGGTTGCCGCCGGCGCGGATGCCCTCCAGCCCGTTGATCAGGGCGTAGACGCAGATCACCAGCACCATTAAGCCGTTGACGCTCAGCACCAGCGGCTCCACGTGGGAATAGCCGAACGGGAAGCGCCGGTCCTCGGGCTTGACCACCAGCTTGGCCGCCAGCAGGCTAAGCCCCGCGCCGATCAGGCTGAAAAGGGAAAAGATCCCGTTCAGGATGACGACGTCTGATTTCAGATAGAGGCCGTAGGCGATGCTGCCGACGGCCACCGTCAGGACCCCGCCGATGGACAAGGCCAGGGTGCGCTGCTCGAGACGGCTGGCGTGCTCCTTGGCTGACATAATGGAATGCCCCCTGCACGCTGGGCGTTTGGGTGACGCCGCTAGGGAGTTTCGATCCGGATCATGCGGCAGCGGTCGGACAGGAATTCATTTTGGTCGAAAGCGGTGTTGCCATGGGAAACGAGTTCGATCACTCTTTCATCCGAATCATAATTGCCGTGCGCAGAAATCGGATTGACGACATCGATTCCAAAAGCGGAGAGTCTTTCGGCAACGTTGATGTGGATGTTGGTGACCACGGGGCACATTCGGGAATCCAGGTAATGATCGACAAAATCCTGGGTGATGGAATAGCTCAGGAGATCGTTGGGGTCGGTGAAGGCCACGATATCCAATTTTTTGAAGGCCCGCCTGGCAAAATTCTGGCCGCCTTCCTGGCAATAGCTGTCGATCTGTCCCACAACCTTGGGCGCCGGCAGCCCGATCTGCAAGAGCGGCATCTGGTTGGAAAGCATGAAGACCGTCATCTCTTTGGCTTGCATTTTTGAGATCAAGGCGGGGTGGCTGGCCACAATTTGCTCGTCATTCAGCGTTTCAACGATCTCCCCCAAAGCGTCCATGATGATGCGACTGCCCAGACTGTGGGTGATAAAGACGATATTGTACTTTTCCAGACTGCTCAATCGCGCCAGCGAAGAAACACTGCAGACACGGCGCTGGTTGTCTTCTATCTCCTCCCCTTCGCCGCTTGCCAGCATCCAGCAGATGGCTTGCTGGGTGGCCCTCAGGATCAGGTTCTCCCGGTCGGTGACGTAAATCATGGGGTCCGGACCGACATCGTTCAAAAAGGCTTTCATGGCATTGTTGAAGGACGCCCGGCGGTGGGCGAACTCTCCCGACGTGTCGAAATCCAGGACCCGCTTGCGATCGGCGGTGATGTCGGACCAGGTCAGTTCGTAGAAAACGAGCTTCCGGGATCCGTCGGGGTTGCGCATGGTGATGATGCGCAGATTCGCCAATCTTTGCGCCGGATTCCCGGGGTTCATGATATCGACGTCTTTGGGCTTTGAAAAATTATACAGCCCCAGGGAGCGCGCGATATTCTCGCTGATGATGGCGGAGTGTCCGGGACGGTGGGTCCCGATGCCGTGCACGATCAAGACCTTGACGACTTCGCCCTTGTCCAGATAGGAGGCGATGCCGTTGAACTGGCTGCCGCGGATTTCACACTGCCGGGTGTCTTCCCTTTCCAGGTTTTCGATCACCCTGGAGGCGACCCCTCTGCCGAAGGAATAACAGCCTGTCAGGGAGAACATTAGCGCGATCAGCAGCAGTTTTTTCATGTGGTAAAATCCATAAAAAATTGTGTCTGTTCAGCACCGGCCGCGCTCGCGAAAGCCGGGAGAACGGGGGTGTTTTGCCAAGTTGGCGCCCAAAGCCAGCGTCCTTTGCGTCATCAGTAGGGTGTGCAGGTGCCGAACCCGGCCACGGCCGCCAGGTCCCCGGAGGCGCTCAGCGCCATCTGGCCCGAGTCCTCCATGCTGGCGATGGTCCAGCCGAAACCGTCCCGGGCGTCCTCCCGTCCCTCTTCCGCACCCTGAATGATCAGCTTGCCGTCAACCCGCTTGACGCTTTCGATCCGACTCTTGCGGACGTCATCGCCGGTTTTTTTCTTACGGAAATGCTCAACAGCGATCGCATCATGACCTCCTTTGCTGACGGAAAACCGGTGGACAATTCGGGCCGCCATTCCACTTTGCGCTGCAAATCACTCGGTGCAGTGCGTGTTTGACCGCCCCGGAGATGAACACCGGAGATTTCAGGCTCTCCGTACAGTCGCGCGTGGAAAATGTCAATAAGATTGAAACCCCGGTTGGTGCCCCCTTAGAGCGTGTCCAAAAAAGTCATTTGATCGCAAGCCGGCGGGCCATTAATTTGATCGTGGCAATGTGTATCATGCTCTTGCTGGCTTCAGGCAAGTACACGTTATCTTTGGATAGCCTTCGGTGACGACCCGTCCAGCCGAAGGTTCGCTCCACAACCCACCGGCGTGGAAGCAATAGAAGCCTTTAACCTTGTCGGATCGGCTTACAATCTCCAATGTGGGCGGGCTGCCTTCCCGGTTTTTGCGGACTGCATCAAATCCTATTTCCAAAGCAGTAGATACCCTGTGAATGGTTGCCTTGACAAAATGTTGTAAGGCCTTATGGTAATTTTTGTGAGACCATAAATTCAAACCGTAATTATTGACGGTAAAATGGATTTATGAATGTCACCAGCAGGTTTTCTGCGGATACAGGCAGTGGATTTTCTTAGTGGTGCATCGGTTCTTTGAACCATGAACCATTAAGAAAAAGGAGAGATAGATATGAATACACCATTTAATGAATCCAAGTCGGACCTCCGATGTGAAGTTTGTGTGTTGGAATGGGTTGAATGTTCCGAGCAGGAAGATGGTGCTTCCATATGCAAGACGCGGGAGCGAAATTGCTTCAACGATTGCAAATGGTAGCCAATAAATGGACATGGTGGGTGAGTGCAGGTATGTATTAAGATTGAACACCCCACATGTTCATGATAAACAAAGCCCCTATGAATCGAAATGAGAGGGGACGAAAGACGAATGCAAGCTAAATAAGGAGAAAGGAATCATGAAAAAAATGCCCTTAAGAGATATAACAGGTAAGTGTAATGAAGGTGAATGTCGTAACCGGGTTCACGAAGGCGACGAAGAACGTCAACATGAAATCAGCACGATGGATATGGAGTACAGCACTCCCGCTGAAAATAGTCCTTCCTGGACCTTCAAACGCAATGATCCTCCGGGATGGTTGGGAGGTCGGGTCTAATTCCAAAAATTCATCGGACTACACCCATAATTAGCTGCTAAAATGGAGAGGAGGGCACATAGCCCTCCTCAAAACTTTACCTCGCCTAATATGTAACTTCCCAAAGAGTTTGGATTGTTGGATAACAAGTGGTTGAATCCAATAATACTTGCACGGATATTTTGAGAAGTTTACGCCCATACGACTCAGTAAATAACAAAGCAGAGCGCTTTAAGGTCTATATCCGCGAACTACCGGATTTGATCGTAAATGCGCAGATTCGCTTACGGAAACATCCCAGCGTCATAGATTCTAAAATAATCCCGCTCAACGAAAATATAATCAATACGCGCGGTATTTCCCATGATATACTTTTAACGGTCATTAACCGCAAACCCTAATACTTCAGTATATCCATTCCAACCCTTGCCGACGCCTTTCAGGAAGCGGCCATGGCCGCCCAAAAATGCTCCGTCGATCATCGTTGTTTTCTCAATAACCCAAGTTCAGCCGGCCCGAAAAAAACCGCCCGTAAAATCGGGCGGTTGAACGCAATTAACATTTGATTTTAAATCAGGCGAAAAGGCATTCTTTGGCTTTAAGGCCGCTTTCCTTGGCTGCGTGTCGATAACAGCCTTGGCGTTGGGGAGATCCGGCCGGTGAGAGCCGGCAGAAGCGCAACGCCTCCACCAACCCAATTTTTCCCACAGAGCAACACTTGCGTGCTTCCAATCGTTTCGATTTCGTCATGCAACTCACCCCCTCTCGCGGGGTTCATGATTTCGGTTTTTCCCCGCTTATTTATTTTAACATGCGAACCGATGGGCTCTTCGTCAACAGCAGCAATCCTACCACTTGAAAAATGTCACTTGAGCTTTAAGGATAACCAGGTTATTTTTTAATGGGGCCGTTAATGGCATTGCCTTTTTATCATTTTCACCGGAACTGAATCCAACTGAACAAGTTTGGAACAACGTCAAAAATCATGGGCTTAGCAAAGATAAAATCTTCGGTCCGGATCAGATGAAGGCTATCGTCCTCGGACATCTTCGCAGGCTATAGAAGCTACTTTCTTTGGTTTCGGCCTTTTTTAGACATCCTGACTGCTTCCATACCCTTGCTGATGTCTATTGGTTAATGATCGGATCGGTAATTTATCAAGAGCCGTGGAACAAAGGAAAAAGGGGCAAAATGAACAGCGCAGACCGCCCGTCATGGGAAAAGCTTTTTGTGACACCCGAGAAGGTTCTGGAAAGAATCGAGCCGGGTATGAGCATTTTTCTGGGAACCGGACTATCGGAGCCTCGAACCCTGCTAAAACACTTAATGGCCTCTGACGCGAATAACTTGCAGGACCTGACGCTAATCCAACTGGTTAGTTTCGGTGATGCGATCTCCCCGAAGAAGCTCAGTTCCCATAAATTCCGCCTCAAGACGTTTTTCTCTGGATGGGTGACCAGGGAAGCCATCACCAAGGGTCACGTGGATTTGATTCCATCTCGTTTTGCCCGCATTCCCCCGTTGATCGAATCAGGACAGATTCCCGTTGATGTGGCCTTTATTCAGATTACGCCACCCAACGAAGCCGGATACTGCAGCCTTGGGGTGGCAGTGGACGTGGCACGCCAGGCCATGGACCAGGCCAAGGTGGTGGTAGGTGAGATTAACCCACGGATACCCCGCACTTTCGGCGACACCTTTGTGCCAATTGCCGAATTTGATCTTCTGGTGCCCGCAACGGAACCCCCCATGTATTTCGATCGCTTCCCCGTAGACCCGATCATCGATCGCGTCGCGAGGAACGTCGCTTCGATCATTGAAGACCGAAGCTGCCTGGCCTTTTCGATTGGTCCCCTTTTCGAAGCCCTGGGATCCCATCTGGTCCACAAACGCCATCTGGGAATTCATTCGCCCCTTTTAACCGATGCCCTGATGGATTTAATCAAAAGCGGCGCTGTCACCAACCGTTTCAAGGAGGTTAGCCGTGGCAAGTCATTGGCTTCATATGCCTTCGGAACAGCTCAACTGATGGCCTGGTTGAATCGTAATCCGCTGGTCGAATTCCAGGGAATTGACAGGGTTTTCAACCCGGTTGCAATTGGCCGCAACCCTGGTTTTATCTCCGTCTTCACGGCGCGCAAGGTGGATTTGACGGGGCAAATCGCCCTGCATGCCGGCAAAGGGAACCTCCCGGCCGCACCCGGTGAAATGATGGACTTTTTCAGCGGCGCCAATATTTCCCCGGGAGGACGCACGATATTTGCCCTCACCAGCCGCAACCGCAAAGGCAAGCCCAACATCGTGCTATCGGCGGGGAGGGTTCCCAACCTGTTCAGCCTGCGAGAGTCCGTGGAAACCGTGGTTACCGAATACGGGGTCGCCAACCTGGCCGGCCGTAGCGTGCGCGAGCGGGCCCAGACGCTAATTGAAATCGCCCATCCGGATGACCGGTCGGCACTGGTTAAACAGGCCAAGGCGCAAAAGATCCTCTACCCCGACCAGATTTTCCTGGCGGAGTGCGCCCATCTCTACCCGGCGGATATTGCTACCCGGCACACCTTCAAAGGCGGGGTACAGGTTCTGATCCGATGCATCAAACCTTCCGATGAAGAAGAAATGCGGCGCCTTTTCTACCGCTTTTCGGACGAGGCGGTCTACTACCGCTATTTCACCGCGGTCAAGACCATGCCTCACGCGAAGATGCAGGAATACGTCAATGTGGACTGTAACCAGGTGATGTCCATCGTTGGACTGGTTGGCGAGCCCGGTTGGGAAAATCACATTATTGCGGAAGCGAGATATATACGAGAGACCCATCGCGCCTGGGCCGAAGTCGCTTTTGTCGTGGATGAAGGTTACCAGGGGCTGGGCCTTGGTACGTTCCTATACAAAATGCTGGTGCGCTTGGCCAAAGAACGCGGGTTGCGGGGATTTACGGCCGATGTCCTCTCCTCAAACATCGCGATGATGAAAGTCTTTGAAAAGGGAGGGCTGATGAAAGCCAAACTGGAATACGGCGTATACCATCTAGAGATGCCCTTTGAGGGGGAAGGATCCACCTGAGCCGACAGATCCCTCACTCCGGGGGCTCGTGGTGGAAATCGAGCACTTCTAGAGCGCCAACGACAGCCAGATCGACCTTCGCAACCTGGTGAGAAACGCCATCCTCGTCACCTTTTCCGCATGGGAAAACAAGCGAAAGACAGGATGCCATTTCAGGGGGATGATACTCTCGGCGGGGTAAGGGCGCCGGGGATAGCGGGAAGGCTGCCGCTGCCTGTTCCTGCATGCCTGTAAGGCGCAATATTCAGTTAATGAACTTCAGCGCTTGACATGAAATTCCATCAATGTTATTTTGTCTTCATATATTTTTAAATTCTCACTATTCGCTAAATTTCATTCAGGCCTGTTTTGAATCCACCCTCTGTCGCGGCGACCTCCGCATCCCGACGCCGTCACCAGGCCTCTTGGTTGTCGCGATTGCGTAACCGCACGATACCGGCATTTCAAAAATTGTTCGCCCACCGAATAGAAAGGAGGTGAGTTCTGACGTCAGGGTGGGAAGATCCGCGATGAATCGGCAATTGAAGTCATCCAGTCACCAACCAAACAAGGAGCAAGAAATGAAGAAAATTACAATTTTGGCTGTGGCGGTCATGTTCGGCGTATGCCTGTCTTTCAATGTTTTCGCCGCGGACAAGGCCATGATTCAAAAGAACGTAGACGTCATCGCGGCCTCCATCGACGGCGGAAAAGCGGCCGCGGAGTTCAAGGCAAATGACTACGACCCCTATGCATTCATCATGGAAGCCAGCGGAAACATGATCGTCCATCCGACCCTGGTCGGCCAAAACCTGAAGGAAAAGGCCGGCCCGGTGTATGATGCCGTCATCAAATCGACCCCGGCGGGGACCTGGGTCGACTATGAATGGCAGGGCAAGATGAAGCATTCCTACGTCAAGACGACCAAAAGCGGCCTGATCGTGGGCAGCGGGTACTCCGACTAACCCCTAAACTGCGCATCCCCTGAAATAAACCCCATGACATACCTGCCCTCTCACCGGACGCCTCGACATTTCGACCCGGCGGCATCGCCAAAAAGGGATGACCGGCTCGAAAAACGACGCGACCGGTGAGAGTTTTGCCGCGACGCCTGCGGCGCCGGAAAACCCCGACCCCCCGCCCCATGACGCCGCCGCCCGTGACCCCGCCTTCGCTCACCTCCGGAAAAATATCTTGAAAATTCGACATGTATCGGAAAAAATTTCGCCCGATATATCATTCGGGTGGGTTTCTCTCAGCAACGCATGGTCTACATCCTCAAAGAAAAGGCGGCCACCCTCGAAGTGCCCACTTCAATCACCGCACTCAACGCGCATCGACCCCGGCTGCCCTGCCCGGGTGACCCGCGCGATCGACGCCGCACAGGAATTGGCCCCTCCGGTGCCCAAGTCGCTGAAGGTGGTCAGCAGGAAGAGCGGATTGACCAGGCCGGCCAGCAGCCCCGTGCGCAGGAGCCGACGTCGGCTGGGAAGGCGCGCAACCGATACCCGGGGCGTGGTCAGAGTGCCCGTGATCGCCACCGGATTGGCCAGGCTGACCAGACTCGACCGCTTGGGCCGCGGGGCGAGCACCAGGTCCAGCGCCTCGGTTTTCAGATTCAGCTTTCCACTGCCTGCAACCGTGATGCGCCGGGTATCGAGAATGAAATCCGCCAACTCGGCCAGCCCCTGCTTCAATTCGATGTGCGCAACGGCGCAATTCATTTCGGTCACGTTTTCCCGCTGCCAACGGGGCGAGAGCATCGTCGGGATGAGGTCCGCCGCCCAAAGGTCCAGCCCCCGTCCTGAAATCCGGCCTTCTCCAGCGATCAGGGTGACGCTCCCGACCGCATTGCCCAGCAGGCTGCGCAGCGTGGCGCCGGCGCCGGCGAGCTCGGCATGCAGATCGATCCGCCCCGCGACCCGATCCGCATCCTGCGCTGTGGGCTGAAACAACCTTAAGTCCAGCCCCTGGGCGTCAAGCCGCAGCGTGACCACCGGCGGCGTGGCCGCGGCGTCGATCTCGAGTTGGCCCTCGGCCCGGTCGCCCGCCGCCCCCGTGAGAACGGGCGAGAAGTGCAATCGGCCGTTTTGAAGTCGCAGGGTGGAGGCCAGACCAGCCTGCACCCCGGTTTCGGTGATGATGCGCCCGGCCCCGAGGGCAAGGTCCAGGTCCACCGTCCCAATAAGGTCGGTGGGAAGGGGGGTGTCCGGGATGACCCGGGAGGGGTCCGCCGCCGGCCCCTTGCCCGCGCCCCCGTATAGAAACGCCAGGTCGCTTAGATGAAGCGTCCCGGCCTGGATGCGACCCGCGATTTTGGGGCGCGCGGGCGCCTCCAACACGGTCACGTCCGCCTGGAGGTCGGTCTTCCCCACCCGCAGCTGGCCTTCATGGGTGTACCGGCTGCCGCGACCGGAAATCCTGCCCGTGGCCTGGAACGCGCCCCGCAGCGGCAGCTCAGCGCCCAGCAGCGCATCAAGGGTCTGGATTTCCTTGCCCGCCAGATCGTGGGTGAGGTCAAACGCCCGCCGCCGGAAGGGTCGCGTGACGACACCTTCGGCGTGCAGGCGCATATCGGCGACCTGAAGCGTGGCCCGCACGGGCAGCGGCCCGTCCTTTCGGAAAAGATCGGCGAGGGTTCCGACGCCGAGGGTCGCGTCGAAGGGCGCCTGGTTCAATGTCCCGGCCAAGGTGGCCGAAACCGGGCGCCCCTTGCGCACGGCCACCTCGGCCTTCGATACGGTCACATCCAGCGGTCTGGACATCATCTGGCCGGAGTAGCTCACGTTCGCCGGTGTGATGTGCACGCTGACGGCCGCCGCTTCGAGCAGCGCGGAGAGCGTCCGCCCCGTACTGCGGCCATCGAAATGGACGGCGTCCACGCTGCCGGCGATGATCTCGGGCAGTTTCAGCTGCCGAAACGTCTGCCCGACATCGACGCGTCCCATGGCCGCCCTGAGCCAAACGCTGGGCATGTTGCTGCGCCGGGTCACCTCCAGTTGCCCCTTTGTGTCTGCCCCGGCCACCCTGGCGCGAAACGACGCGTTGAGGCTGCCGTTGGCCACGGCCAGCGTGGCCCCAGCCGCTTCGATGGGCACCGGGCTGTCCGCCACGCCCTCCACGGCCAAGGTCAGATCGGCGTCAACGGCCTCGAGCCAGTCGAGCCTGATGGGGCGATCCGGCCGGCCGGCCGGCCTCGCCTGGGCCGAGGGCATCGCGGCCGCATCCAAAAGCGCCCCCAGCATCAGGCGGTTCGCAGAGAGCTTGCCCGTCAGCAGAGGACGGGATGAGGTGCCATCCCAGCGCAGCGCGCCTGTCAGGCGATTGGCCCCCACCCGGGCCGCAAGATCCCCGAGTGCGTGGACCCCGCCGCCGCTGGTGAGCTGCGCGCTCAGATCAAACGGCGCAAGACGCGGCAGCGGTGCGCCCAGCAGTGCGCCCAGCCGATCGAGGCGGTCGCCTGTGAGCCTGGCCGCGAGCTGCAGTCTGCTGCCATCCGGGGTGGTGACGACCGACCCGTCTCCGCTCAGCACGGCCCCGGCAGCCGATACCGTCAGTTTTAACGGCCAGTCCGTGGTGTCGCCATCACCGACCTTTTTGGGGCCGCCCTGAAAGGACAAAGAGAGAGGCACCCGATTGCGCTCAGCCTCGATTGATCCAGTGACCCGACCCCCTTTGCGGGCCGAAGCGCTGCCACGCACAATCTGAATCGTCTGCCAGGGTGCGCTGCCCTGAATCTGCCCCTGGAGATCGGTCAGGCTCACGCCGTCTTCCACGAGCAGCGCGTGAAAGGCGAGCCGGTAGGGCCCGGCCTTGGGTGGCGCCCCGCCGAAATAACGGGTCAGGGTGTCCAGGTGTTCCCCCTGGAGGAGAGCCTCCAGCGCAACTTCAGGGCCGGCGGGCGCCGGCGTCAGCGTACCGCGAAAGTCAAGTTCGGCGTCCGCCAGCTGGAAGCGGCCCGCCATGGGCCAGGGGGTCGTCTGGGAGATAAGGTCAGGGAAGCGCTCCGAGGAAAACGTCATCGCCAGCGGCGCATCGCCGAAGGTTCCCTGCAGCGCGATATCCAGGGGGGTCTCTCGTCCGCCTGAGGCCACGCCATCGGCAATCGTGATCTCGGGGACGCCTGAAAGCCCTTGCACATGGGCGACGAAATCCGTCATCCGGTAGCGCCCCTCGGCCCCAGCCACCGCCGCCGATATCTCAAAGGCGCCAATCGGAGGAAATTGCACCTCGAAGAGTTTCGCGAGGGAATCCGTGTGATTCCCGCTGAGAGCGATCTGAAATGCGAAATCGTTCCAGGCGAAGGCTTGCGCCACGCGCCCGGCGGCTGTCAGCGACAGGTCGGGCGCCTGCATGTCGAGTTTCACGGACCACGGGTTTTGAGAGTCGGACGCTTCAGCGGGCGTATCGGCGGCCAGGGTGATCCGAAAGGGAACACCTTTGACGCGGCCTTCGGCCTCGATCCGCTCGGGCTGACCGGGCATGTTCCAGAGCCGCGCGGTGTCGATCTCGTAGCGGTTGAGGCGGGCGCTGGCCGACCGGTGGGTGATGACGGCATCCTGGACCAGCAGCCGCTCGACGGCGGGCAGCGGTCCGGGTTGCTGGCCGGCGCCGGGGGCGCCGAAGGTGAAGTTGTCGGCGCCGTCGGGGCCTTCTTCCAGAAAAACCTGCACCCCCGTCAAGCCGACATCCAGAACCCGCAACTCGCCGAAGAGCAGCGGTAGAAGAGCCACCTGAACCGCAACCTCGTCGGCCGCGGCCAGATGGTCTGCCGAGGCCCAGGGCGGGTTGTCGATGGTCATCTGGTTGACGACGATCCGCGGCGTGAGCGAGCGCTCCAGCCGGATCGGCCCGCCGAAGTGGACCCCCCGGCCGAAGGCCGCGCTGGCGCCGGCTTCCAAATGGCCGCGAAACAGCGCCGGGTCCACGAAAAGCAGCGCCGCAAAGGCCGCCACGAAAAGGAGCAGCAGGCCCAACAGAAACACTGAGATGAGTTTGGCTGGACGCATGGTTTTTTGGCATCCTCACCGGGCTGCAAAGGTGCATCAAGGCCTCCGATCAGGGGCGAGGCCATCGATTTTGAACCGTCCTCGGGCCGGGCCGCTGCCGGTCATTCCGGTGGTATGGGATTTGTGTTTGCCAGGATGCCCACCGCGCGCGTGAAAACGGCCTCGGGCACCCCGAAGGCCTGCTTGAGGGCCACATCCCGGTCCCATTCGTTGTCGATCCGCGACACCCGCCAGGCATTGCGAATCCCGATATGATTGACGTGAAACCAGGGGGAGACCATCGGGAAGTACTGCAGCGGCCAGTCGGTGCCGTAGAGCATGCGCGCCGTCAGTCCCGGCACTTTCAAGGCCCTGGCCAGAAACCCCAGCTTGTTGATCTGGGTGAGGCTGGAGATGTCCGTGTACAGGTTCGGATAGACCGCAAACATCGGCAGGATGCGTTCGAAATTATCCTGCCCCTCCGATTCCCCGGTGGTGGCGATGTGCGCCGCGATCACGGTCACCCCGTGCCGCAGGGGCAGGGTGAGCCTCAGTGGATCCGAATATTCGTCGTGGGCGTGGGCGAAGGACCGTTCCTGTCCGGCGTGGCTGAGCAGAGGGAGGCCGAGGGCCGCCATTTTCTGATAGAAGGGAACGATGGCCTCGTCGGCGGGATCGATGTGCATGATCGACGGGATCCACTTCACCAGGACGGCCCCCTGGGCGGCCACTTCCTCCAGCAACTGGAGGCTGTCCCGCCGGTAGGGGTTGATGCTGGCCCCGAAGAGCAGGTTGGGGTATTTGGCCGTTTCGCGCCGGACAAAGTCATTGGGCACGTAAAACTGGGTGTTTTCCTTGTCCAGCACGCCGCTGGTTTTGTCGACGATGCCGTCAAAGGCCAGCACCACCGCCTGGTCGACGTAGCGGGAGCGCGCGATATTCTCGCTGAGCCTGCGGACCACGAGCCCATCGCCCTCGGCCTCGAGCTCCTGCTCGGTGACCCCCAACCAGCGCATGAAAAACCGGAACCGAAAATTGCGGCGCATCCCGTCGTTGATGAAGGCGCCCGAGTCCCCGTAGCCGAGGCCGGCCACATGGGCGTGCCAGTCGATAACGTGAAGATCTTCGAGCCGGTCAGCAGCAGCAACCGGACCATCGCGTAATCCACCCAAAAGAATGAGCAGTAAAGAAAGAATTTTTACGGATTTCATTTAGTGGCACCTTTCCCAAGGAAACTGAACTTGCTTTTTTGCGGCGCGATCAGTGCACCGGCATTTGTGCGTCAATACCCTTGCAGCGACGGCATGCGCGGCAACCCCATGATCAGCCCAGGGCCTCATCCGCCGTTTTTTCAGGCGGCAGGGCGGTCTTTTCCTCTTCTTCCATGCGCCGCATGGCTGCCGCTCCCGCCGATTGCGCCAGCTGCTTGAGGCTTTCGGGGTCTTGGCCCGCCTTGTCGGAAAGGGGCTCCGGCAGATCGACGATGACCTTGCGGTGCGCGTAATGGATCCCCTTGGCATTCAAGGCCGCGGTGATCAGGCGATAGGCCTCGCGACGGATGAGAAAATGACTGCCGGGCTTGGCGGTGAACTTCACCCGGATGGTCATGACCGAGTTGGCGATCTCGCGCACCCCCTGGGATTTCAGCGGACGGATGAAATCCCGGCCGAATTCCTCGTTTTCCAGCATCTTTTGACCGACTTTCTTGATGATCTTGCGGATCTGATCGATATCGGCGTCGTAGGGAAAGTCCAGGTTGAACTTGACGATGATCCCGCCGCGCATGAAGTTGGTGATCGCCCCGAGCTCGCTGTGGGGCACGATCATCAGCATCCCGCGGTGATGCCGCAGCATGACGTTGCGCAGGGTGATGGTCTCCACCGTGCCGGAGACCGCGCCGGCGGTGATGTATTCGCCCACCCGGAAGGCATCGTCCATGAGGTAGAAAAAACCGGAAAAGACATCCGCCACCAGTTTCTGGGCCCCGAAACCGATGGCCAGGCCGATGACGCCGGCGCCGGCCAGCAGGGGCCCGATGTTGACGCCCATGGAGGAGAGAATGGTCATGGTCACCATGACCACCAGGACCGTACCGATAAATTTGCGGATCATCGGCAACAGGGTGAAGGCGCGGCTGCGGGAAGCCGCCCCGCCCCACTCGTCATCCTCCTTGGCCGCCTGCTGGTCCTCGGGGGTGGATTCCCGGATTTTGCGCTCGATCCAGGAGTTGATGAACTGCCAGGAGAACAGGGCCAGGGTCAGGATGATCAGGGCGTCCAGCAGCACGCCGGCGAGACCGGAGACCAGCGGGATGGTGATATGCCAGAGGTGGGCCAGCCAGACCGCCAGGGCGGCGACCACGGCGACGCGTGCCAGGCGGCTGATCTTGTGATACAGCTCCCGGCCTTTGCGGCGCTGGTCGCGCACCTCGGGGGCGGGCTCGGCCTTGTCGAGATAGGTCTCCTGGTGGATTTTGAGGGTGCTCAGGGCGTTTTTGACCACCCACTGGGCCAAACGGTCCGCCACCATCCAGATGGGGACCACGAAGAAGCTCAGGATGAAGGCCCCGCTTCTTTTGACGTCCGGATCGGCCAGGTCTTTGATCAACAGGAACCAGAGCCCAAAGAGGTAGGCCAGGGCCAGGATGTGCCAGACGGCGGCGAATTGCTCGCGCACCCAGGAGGTGTTCCGATCGTCGCCGGCGGCCGGCGCGGCGAGATGCTGCCGCACCCTGCGCCGAAAGACCACCACGGCGACCGCGCTGGCGGCCAGCAGCAGCGTCGCGCAAAACGCCTGCAGCAAGAGCACCGCGTCGCGCTCGGTCCCGAGCCGCTGAAACAACACGGCCGCCATCAGAACGGCCACGATGTAGCCGCCGGTGCCCACCAGCAGGCGATGGGCGGCCAGGGCGACGCGGCCCTCCATGTGAATGATCCGAAAGGCCGGCACAGCCGGCGAACACAGGATGCGCGAGAGGACCGCGAGCAGCCTGATGACCGCAACGGTCACCAGAACCGCCAGAAAAAACAGCCGGGTATTGGGCGCATCGTTCCAAATGAACACCATCGCCAGGAAATAGGCGATGGCAAAAAAGAAAACCAGCCCCAGGAGGTCCGGAAGGCACCGGACCAGACCTGCCAGCAGCTTGTCCGCGTTGCCCAGCTGCGGCGGGCTCTGCTCCTGAAACGGCGTGAGGTAGGTGCGGATGAAAAACGACCTGAAAAAGGTTTCGGCCGTCAGCGCGATGCCGATGAAAAGAAGCGCCCAGAGAAGGTTGCGCAGGGAGCAGTAAGTGGTTCCCTCCGGGCAGAGGGAGACCAGGGCGCGGTGCAAAGCGAGCGGCACCTGGGAAATCTTCGACCATAGGTAGGCGAACTGACTTTTGCTGGCCTCATGCTCGCTGTGGAGCGCCCGCAGAAGGAAGGACAGAAAGGCGCCCGGGCCCGTCACCGCTTCCGGCCCGGGTGCCGGCGCCGCCGCCGCGTCCTTTTGCAGCTCGGCGATCAGCATCCGCCGGACCTGCGCGTCGGTGAGGCCGGCCAGGATTTTTTCGACCGCAGCCGTAGTTTCCCCGGCGGCAGGGCCGGATGTGTCAACACCGTCGATGCCCTGCCCGGCGGCTTGCGGGCTGCCGGCGAAAAGGGTCCCGCCGGCCAAGGCCAGCACCCACCAGCAAACCGGGATCGCCGCCATCTTCACGATCAGCCGCATGTATCCTCCACAGCCTTAAAAAAACCACGGCCTCCACTCATAACCTGATAGCATCCAGGGCCGAAGGCTATAGTAATTATGTCAGACTGCAAAGGCAACTTCAATTCCCCTGGGCACCCGGTTTTGCAGCCCGCCGACAGGTTCGGGCCGCCGATGGATTGACACCTCGTCCCCGTCCTGGCATATTCGGTGCCGGTAAAAATCACGCTTCCGCCTTCGGGGCGACGCCGGGCGTTTCGCCGCGTCCCCACCGCGCGGCGGCTGAATCCTATCTTGAACTTCACGGATCAGACCTGGGCATGCGGCCGCCATGCAACCGCAACAGCCAGCAGGGAGGTGCTTGACTCATGGGACTGGGACTGTTTGGCATTCTGCTCGGGTTGGGGGCTCTGGTCTGGCTCTCGTTCCGGGGCTGGAGCATTCTGGTGCTGGCGCCAGCGGCGGCCCTGATCGCCGCGCTGGCCGCCGGGGAGCCGCTGCTGGCGCACTGGACCCAAACCTTCATGGGCTCGGCGAGCGGGTTTCTGGCCCAGTTCTTTCCGCTGTTTCTGCTGGGCGCCGTGTTCGGCAAGCTCATGGACGACAGCGGCTCGGTTGCGACCATCGCCCGCTTCATGACCGAGCGCCTCGGTGCGCGCCGCGCCATGCTGGCGGTGGTGCTCGCCGGCGCCCTGGTGACCTACGGCGGTGTGAGCCTGTTCGTGGCCTTCTTCGTGATCGGGCCGATGGCCCAGGCCCTCTTTCGCGCCGCCGATATCCCCAGCCGCCTGATGCCGGCCGCCATCGCGCTGGGCACCTCGACCTTCACCATGTCGGCCTTGCCGGGCACGCCCGCGATCCAGAACGCGATCCCCATGCCGTTCTTCGGCACCACCCCCTTCGCCGCGCCCGGATTGGGCGTCATCGCGGCCCTCATCATGCTGGGCTTCGGCTTGTGGTGGCTGGCGCGCGCCGAGGCCGCCGCCCGCCGCGCCGGCGAGGGTTTCGGCGAGACCGCCGTCGACCCCGATGCCGCCGCCGAGGACCCGCTGGTGCGCGAACGGGCGACCACCGCGGCCGCCTTCGACCCGGTGGAGGTCCATCGCGGCCAGCACAGCGTGCAAAACCCCACGGTCCTGGTGGCCGTCCTGCCCCTGATGGTGGTGATCCTCGTCAACCTCGCCATGTCCATGCTGGTGCTGCCGGCCATCGACACGGGCTTCCTGGCCGAGGCGCGCTGGGGCGAGATCCCGCTTTCGGCGGTGAGCGGCGTCTGGTCGGTGATCGTGGCGCTGGTCTCGGCCATCCTCGTCCTGGTGGCCTTAAACTACCGGCGCCTGCCGGCGCTGCGCGACACGGTCGACGCCGGGGCGAGCGCCTCGGCCCTGCCGGTTTTGAGCGTGGCCAGCCTGGTGGGCTTCGGGGCGGTGGTGGCCGCGATGCCGGCATTTGAAGTGGTGCGCGACTGGGTGTTGGGGATCGAGGGCGGTCCGCTGGTGTCGCTGGCCGTATCCACCAACCTGCTGGCCGCGTTGACCGGCTCGGCATCGGGCGGGATGACCATCGCGCTTGAGGCGCTCGGCGCAACCTTCATGCAAATCGCCGCCGAGACGGGCCTGGATCCCGCCCTGATGCACCGGGTGGCGGTGATCGGCTCCGGCACTCTCGACAGCCTGCCGCACAACGGCGCCGTCGTCACGCTGCTGGCCGTCTGCGGCTCCACGCACCGCAAGAGCTATTTCGACATCGTGATGGTCGGGATCGTCGGCGCCCTGCTCGCCCTGGT
>Ga0105107_10000962_pt1 | contig 18735 bp, 18 predicted proteins | sample PPLLaktember2015_6_FD_79335 | JGI IMG/M metagenome (GOLD analysis project Ga0105107, IMG submission 79335) | Freshwater sediment microbial communities from Prairie Pothole Lake near Jamestown, North Dakota, USA - PPLs Lake P8 Core (1) Depth... | ecosystem: Environmental > Aquatic > Freshwater >... | reverse complement strand
CGCGCCCGAGGGCCTCGAGCACCCGGGCGTTCAGCGGCGCCGCCCCGCCGTGGCGCGCGGCCAGCTCGAGGATGCGCCGGTGGTAGGCCTCCGCCTCGAGAGCGCGGCCCTCGCGGAGCCCGGTCCAGACGTGGTTGTAGAGCGGCGCCCGCCGCGCGCTCCGGCCGCCCGCCAGCGACGCGCGTTGGAAGCGGATCTCGTCGTCGAGGCTGCGGTCGCGCCCGTCGCAGGAGGCGGCCCGGATGCCGGCGGCCGCGAGGGCGTCGCGCGCCTCCTCGAGCAGCCGCGCCTTCAGCTCGACGAAGGCCGCGGAGGTGTGGTCCCCGGGCCTCACCAGGGCGTTCGGGGCGCTCATCAGGTTGACGCAGAGCTTCAGCCACTGGTCCTCGCGGATGCGGGGCGAGCAGGCGGCGTCGAGCCCGGCGGCGGACAGCTCGCGCGCGAGGGCGGCGGCCTCCCGGGCGGTGTCGCAGCCGGGCTCGGCCCCGAGGATCACCCGGGCCGGGCCGTGGAAGCGCACGCGATCGTCGGCGACGCGGGTCGACGTCTGCCGCCAGACCGCCGCGACCACCCGGGGCAGCGAGCGGGCCAGCAGCGCGCCCCCGCTGAGCTCGTTCTGGACCGACACCGCCAGCGCGCCCGGCGCGTGCCGGGCGAGCGCGCGGCCGGCGGCCTCGGTGTCGGGCTCGCGGGTGCAGACGAACACCGCTCCGTCGCCGAGCTGTGTCAGCGCGAGCGCGAGATCGTCGGTCGCCTCCACCGGCAGGCGGCGCTCGCCGCCGGCGATCGGATCCTCCGCGACGAGGCCCGCACGCAGCGCCGCCGCCGCGGCGGGACGCCGCACCGCGAGCGTCACCCGGCGCCCGGCCGCGGCGAGCTGCGCCGCGAGGGCGAGCCCGACCGAGCCCGCTCCGAGCACCAGGAACATCAATGCGCGGCGGCGACCTGGAGGGCGGCCGGAGCGTCCCGCCGCTCGGGCCGCGCGGCCTCGCACCAGTCGCGCAGCGCCATCAGCTCCGTCGCGGCGAGCTCCGTCGCCAGCCGCCGCACGGCGAAGCGGTCGAGGGTGCCGCCCACCAGCGGCAGCTCGTTCTCCACCTGGATCTGCAGGCTCACGCGGGTGCGCGGCGGCTCGCCGCCGAGCGGCGCCAGCGTGAACGCGGCCTCGTAATGGAAGAGTCCGAGGCGGATGCGCGCGTGCAGCCGCTCGCCGGCCACGACCTCGAGCGGCGTCTCGTGGAGCAGCAGCGGCAGCTCGCGCACGCGGCAGCGCCAGCGCACGGCCTGACCCGCGTGGGGGTAGCGCTCGCAGCCCTCCAGCGGAGCGACGAGTCCGGGGCGCCAGCGCACGGCCTCGGCCGGCTCGGCGAGCGCGCTCCACACGCGCGCCCGGGAGGCGGCCACCGCCGCGGACATCCCGACCGTGATCAAGGGAGTCCCACCACCCGCGGCCATCTTGGCGCGACACCGCGCCGGATCGCAATAGGGAATTCGCCTAGTTCCCGCACCGGGAGAGGCGCGCGAGGGCTTCCTCCACGTCTCCGGCCGCGACGTCGAGGTGTGTCACCGCCCGCAGGCGCGTCCCGCTCGGCGGGTTGAAGCGCACCTCCCGCTCCCAGGCCGCCCGCCAGAATGCGAGCGCCTGCTCGGCGTGGAACATCACGATGTTGGTCTGCGGGACGCCCTCCACCCGCAGGCCGAGCGCCGCCAGGCCCTCCGCCAGGCGCCGGGCGTTCGCGTGGTCCTCGCGCAGCCGCGTGCGCTGGTGCTCGAGGGCGTGGAGGCCGGCCGCCGCCAGCATGCCCGCCTGGCGCATGCCGCCCCCCAGCATCTTGCGCACGCGCCGCAGCGGCTCGCGCACGGCCGCGGCGCAGGCCACCAACGAGCCGACCGGCGCGCCGAGGCCCTTGGAGAGGCAGACCGACACGGTGTCGAAGGGCGCGGCCCAGGCGGCCGCCGGCACCCCGCTGGCCTCGACGGCGTTCCAGAGCCGCGCGCCGTCCAGGTGGAGCTGGAGCCCGCGCTCGCGCGCGAGGGCCGCTAGGGCCTGGATGTCGTCCATCGGGAACACGGTTCCGCCGGCATCGTTGTGGGTGTTCTCGACGGCGACGACGCGCACGGGGGCGAAGTGTTGGTCCGGAGGCGGGAGCACGGCGCTCACGTCGTCCGCACCGAAGCGCCCGCCGCCCCCGAGCACCTGGATCTGGAGGCCGGCGAGGGCTGCGGCGGCGCCGGCCTCGTAGCGGAGGATGTGGCAGTCCTTGGCGGCGAGCACGACGTCGCCGGGGCGCGTCAGCACGTGGAGCGCGGCCTGATTCGCCATCGTGCCCGAGGGAAAGAACAGCGCGGCCGGCTTGCCGAGGATCTCCGCCACGCGCGCCTCGAGGCGCGCGACGCTCGGGTCCTCGCCGTAGACGTCGTCGCCGAGCTCGGCGCCCGCCATCGCCTCGCGCATGGCCGGCGTCGGCAACGTGACCGTGTCGCTGCGCAGGTCGATCCGCTTCACGGGGCGGAGCGTAGCGGGCGGGCGACCCGGATCAGACGGGCAGGGCCTTCTTGCCCGTGTACTCGCAGAAGGCGCCGGGCACCACCACCTGGAAGCGGGGGTTCTGGAAGCCCGCCTCCTTCATCGCCGCCAGGATCGTCTCGGGCGGCACGCACTGCTCGACGGTGTCCCAGTAGTAGTCCATCAGCTCCTTGGCCCTGCGGTCGCGGGTGGAGACGAGGGTCATCCCGGGGATCACCTTCTGCCACACGAAGCGCGTGAGCTTGTGGCCGAGCTCGGACTTCGGCAGGTGCCCCTCCAGGATCCAGACCGTTCCGCCCGGCTTCAGGACGCGCAGGTACTCGCGGAAGGTCGCCACCAGGTCCGAGACGTGGCGCAGCGCGATGCCCATCGTCACGAAGTCGAACTTGTCGTCGGCGAAGGGCAGCCGCTCCGCGACGCCCTGCGTCAGCGGCCCCGAGAAGTTGAGCCGCGCCTGTCCCATCATGCCCCGGCTCGGGTCGACTCCGAACACCTTCCCGGTCGGCCCGACCAGCTTCGTCGCGCCGCGCGCGACCGCCGCGGTGCCGATCGCGACGTCCAGCACCCGCATGCCCGGCTTCAGGCCCGCGCGCTTCAGCGAGAAGCGCCGGTACCAGAGGCCGCCGTTCAGGAACAGGCCCTCGATGGTGTTGTAGTACTTGGCGGTCTCGTTGAAGAGCTCGTTGACGTAGGGGACGCGCTGCTCGTCCTTCTCGTAGTAGCCGCGCAGGTGGCCGTGGGGGGGGACGGGCTCGCCGCGCTGGGGGTCGGGCTGGGTGTTCACGGGGCTCCTTTCCTGGACCGAGGAGGGTGACGGTCGGCGGCCCGTAGATCAAGTCGGCCCGCGGCTGAGGCGGTGGGCGGCCTCCCAGTCGCGCCCGTCGAAGCGCCGGACCTCGACGGAGTCCAGCGGGGCGCCCTCCACGCAGCGCAGGTTCACGTCGATCTTGTCCGGATCGGAGCGGGGCTCGTAGAAGGAGGCGACGCCGCAGCGGCGGCAGAAGTGGTGGGCCGCGGCGCCGGTGCCGAACCGGTAGGTCGCCAGCCGATCGGCGGGCGTCAGCAGCCGAAAGCGCTCGCGCGGCACGTACCAGTGCAGGTAGGCCTTCATCGTGCAGATCGAGCAGTTGCAGAGCTCGGCCCACTCGATGGCGCCGTCCGCCTCGAAGCGCACGTCGCCGCAGTGGCAGCCGCCGCGCCAGGTCGTCACGCCGGACAGTGTCGCTCCAGGAAGGCGCCGATCTCGGCCAGGCACTCCCCGGGGCGCTCCATCTGCACGTGGTGGCCGGCGCCCGGCACCTCCACCAGCCGCGCGCCGGCGATCGCGCGCTGCAGCTCGCGCGCGCCCGCGTGGGTCAGCAGCGGGCTCTTCTCGCCGCGCAGGATCAAGGTCGGCGCGCGCACGGCGCCGAGGGCGGGGCGGTCGCGGTCCGGCACCGAGAACCAGCGCGCGTCGAACTTGAAGCTGAAGCGCCCGTCGGGCTCCGCGCGCACCGATTGCTCGGCGATCGCGGCGCGCAAGGGCTCGTCGACGTCGGCGGGCCCCGGCAGGAACTGGAAGCGGCGCAGCGCCTCCTCGCGGCTCGCGTAGGTGGGGCGCAGCGAGAGCGCCAGGCGCGTGGCGCGCCGGCGCGTCGCGGAGACGCCGCGCGCCGGGTCGATCAACACGAGGGCGCAGGGCGCGCCCCCGGACGCCGCGTGCCCGAGCGCCACGTGCGCGCCGAGCGAGTGGCCGACCAGCGCCGCGCAGGGCGCCGCGAGGCGCTCGAGCAGCGCCTCGAGATCGTCGCGGAAGGCGCCGGGCACCAGCTCCTCGGGGAAGTCCGAGTCGCCGTGGCCGCGGAAGTCGAGGGCCGCCACGTGGAAGCGCTCGGCCAGCGCCGGCGCCAGGTGGTCCCACCAATGGGCGTTGGCGCCGGCCCCGTGCAGCAACACCACCGCGGGGCGGGACGGCTCGCCGCGCAGCACGACGGAGAGGTACACGCCGCGCAGGCGCGGCAGCGTGAAGCGTTCGGTGCGAGCCTCCAAGCGAAGCGATCCTACGGGAGCCGGGGGGCCGCGCAAGGCGAGCCCTGCGATCGGGGTCTGGCCGACATGGCCCAGACACCCGAGCTCCCTTTTCATCATTACGACGCGTCGACCTTCTCCGAGAAGATCCGCCTGACCTTCGGTCGCAAGCGGCTTCGCTGGCGCTCGGTGATCCAGCCGAACATGACGCCGAAGCCGCAGCTGGTGCGCCGCTCTTCGCGTCCCAGCTCCGCTCCCACGCCGCGCTGCTCGAGGCGCAGCTCGCCGACGGGCGGACCTTCCTCCTGGGCGGCGAGCCCTCCCTGGCCGACTGCGCGAGCGACCATCCCGTCTGGTTCCTGCGCTCGGTGCCGCCCGCGCTGGTCGGCTCGGGCGTCCAGGAGGTGGCGGTGCGCCGCTCCGCGCCCGAGGTCGGCGACGTGGTGGTGCACTTCCCGCGCGCCGGATTTGGCGTCCAAACCGCTTGGAAACCCAAAATAAGCGGCTTTTTCCTTTGACTCCTCGGATCCGTGCCCTAAATTCGGCCTCGTTCGCTTCGAACTCGCTCCTCGTTTTTTGAGGAGGAAAGGAAATCCATGGCAGCTCGCAAGAAAAAGGCGGCCGGCGGCAAGGGCGCCGAGCTCATCATCTCCAAGTCGCGCACCAAGGCGGCGACGAAGCGCTGCAACGTGAGCGGTGACTTCTACGGCGCGTTCGACAAGGCCGCACGCGAACTCCTCAAGGGAGCCGAGGAGCGCGCTCTCGCCAACAAGCGGAAGACGCTGCGACCGCAGGACCTCTAGTCCCGCGGCTCCAGGAGATCGGGCCCGCGAGGCTTCTCGCCTCGCGGGCCCTCTCTATTCGGGCTCCGCGTCCGCTGCGTCGCCCGGCGCGGGCTCCGGCCGCACGGCTCCCGGATCGAGGGTGAAGCCGACGCGGAACAGGCGCTCGAGCGACGTCCGCCGCAGCACGTCGGTCGCCGCCGCGCCGTGCACCGCGACCAGGTGGTCGAGGCCGCGGCTCACCGTCGCCGCCGCCTTCTCGAGGGCGATCGGGATGGAGTCGGCGTCGCCGAGCGGCAGCTTGTCGGCCACGGCGATCCGGTTGGCGAGGCTGAGCAGCGCGACCAGGAACGGCCTGCGCTCGTCCTCGCCGAGCGCCGCCAGCGCGCGCAGCAGCGAGTGGCTCGACGCCGACGAGACCGGCAGGCGCGGCATCCAGACCGGCAGCCGCCATTCGGCGCCCTCGCTCTCCACCGGCCGCTCGGGAAGCTCGTCGAGGGAGCGGGCGGGCAGGATCGCGTAGAGCGCCTGCGCCTCGTCCAGCTCCGGGAAGCCGAGGTCGAGCAGCCGGCCCGTGCGCCAGCGCAGCGCCCACTCCTCCGTCTCGGCGTCGAGCTCCCAGGTGACGCCCTGCAGCATCCGGAAGTAAGTCCAGTACTCCTCGCGGAACAGCACGTCGAGCAGCGCGCGCACCTCGGCCAGGTCGTCGCCCTCGCGCCGCGCGCGGAAGTAGAACTGGCCGTCGAGACTCTGGGCGCCCGCCGGCGGCTCGAAGTCGCCCTCGGAGTCGCTCGGCTTGAGCCACACCTCGAGGCGCTCCTTCAGCCACAGCACGATCAGCTCCGGGTCGAGGGCGCGGGCGCCGCGCAGCAGCGCGGCCTCGCCGGCGTCGGCCAGCACCGCGAGCCAGGTGCCGAGGCGGGCGCGGTCCGGCACCAGCTCCGAAGCGGACCAGGCGTCGAGGTCGACGCACGCCACGAGCTGCTCCGGCGTGGCGTGGGCGAGCAGCCAGCCCGCGTCCGCCAGGCCGATCGCCTTGGCGGTGAAGCAGAGCTCGGCCTCGGGCAGCGCGGGCACCACGGCCTCGGGGACGGGCAGCAGCGCCAGCAGCTCGCCGCGGGCGGGGAGGGGCGTTTCGCAGACGAGCGCCACCTGCTCGTCGACGGAGAGGCCGGCGAGCTCCCGGCGCGCGGCGTTGCGGTCCTGCCGGGCGAGCGCGAGGATCCGGCGCGGCGGTGACGCCGGAACCGGCGAATCGGACATCGCGCGGAGCGTAGCGCGCGCAGCGCGACCGGAGAGCACCTTGCATCGCATCTGGGCCTTCGTGGCGGGTCTCCCCGTCGGTGTCCTCGGCGCGCTCGCGGCCGCCGGTGGCTCCTGGGTGCCGCTCGAGATCGGCGCCGCAGCGGGCGGCCTGCTGCTGCTCCTCGCCGTCACCCTCGCCGGCCGCTTCGCCGGCCCGGAGACGGAGCGCGCCCACTTCGCGCGCGCGGCGAGCGTCGGCCTCGCGGCGCTGCCGGCGGCGGCCGCGTCCTGGCTCGGGCTGCTGCCTGGCGCGGTGTGGTCCTTCGGCGCCGTGGTGGTCGCGCTCGGACTCGCCTTCGCCTGGTCTCTGCGCGCCAGCGGCCCGGGGGGCGGCGTGCTCCGCCAGCTCGCGACCGCCGGCGCGGTGCTGCTGCTCGGCAGCGCGGCGTCGCTCGCCGCGGCCGGCCTGCTCGCGGCCTTCACCACCTCCCCGCTCCACGTGCCGACCCAGGAGCAGCGGGCGCAGTACGTCTACGAGGTCGACGCGAGCGTCGCCCTCGGGCCCGAGCCCGGCTGCGCGCTCGCCGTGGCGTCGAGCCAGGAGCTCGCGGCGGGCGCCGCTCCGTCGCTGGCACAGGGCGGCGCCGTCGTCTGGTTCGACGCGCCCGGCCCCGACGGGCGGCGCCAGGTCCACCGCCTCGAGCGCGCGAGCGGCGCGCTGCGCTGCTGGACCTGCGGCGAGCCGGGCAACAACCGACGGCCGCGCCTCACCCCGAACGGCGCGTCGCTGGTCTTCGAGACGGATCGCTACGCCACGCCCTTCGAGCCCACGAACTGGGAGCTCCAGCTGGTCGGGACGCAGGGCGCGGAGCCGAAGGGCTCGCGGCGGCTCACCTATGACCCCGGGCCCGACGCCTTCGGCTCCCTCGATCCCGGCAGCCGGCTGCTGGTGTGGTCGTCGGGCAGCGGCGGCCGCTTTGCGATCGCCACCGCCTCGCTGCGCTCGGGCCACGGCGGCCTGGTGCTCGGCTCGCCGAGCCGACTCGTGGGCGGCGGCGCCGCGTGGGTCGCGCCGCTCGCGTGGTCGCCCGACGCGCGCACGCTGGTGGTGCTGCGCGGCGATCCGCTCGGCCTCCAGCAGGCCTTCGCCGTCGATCCCGCCACCGGCCGCGAGGTCGCGCTCGCGCCCCCCGGCGCCGCGGTCGCCGCGGCGTCGTTCTCGGCGGACGCAACGCGGCTCGCCGTCGCCACCACGCGGCCGGCCGCCGCTTCGGCCGCGGTGCCGGCGTCGCTCGGGTTCGTGGTGGCGCGCCTCGCCGCGCTCGGGGAAGGCGACGGCACGCGCCTGCGCGGCACCGGCGTGCGCATCGGCTCGCCCTGGGAGGGCGAGCTGGCGGAGCTGCCGCTCGGCGACGTCGCGGCCTGGGGCCATCCGACGGGCATCGCCCTCGAGCCGGACGGGCGCGCCCTCGTGCTCGGCCAACGCCGCGCGACGGAGGAGGGCGCCGTGGATCGCCTGCTGCGCGTCGAGCTCGAGTGCCCTCCGCTACCCTGAGGCGCCATGCCGACGATCGAGGGGGTCCGCCAGGCGCTCGCGGCCCACACGCCCGAGGAGCGCGAGGCCGCGATGCGCGCCGCCGTGGCGGTGATCCTGCGCCCCAGCGCCGCGGGCGAGAGCGAGGTGCTGCTGATCGAGCGCGCCCTGAAGGAAGGCGACCCGTGGTCGGGGCACATGGCGTTCCCGGGCGGCCGGCAGGACCCGACGGACCCGACGCCGCGCTACACCGCCGAGCGCGAGACCTTCGAGGAGGTCGGCCTCGATCTGAGCCCGGCGGAGCTGCTCGGTCGCCTCGACGACCTCGAGGGGCGCCAGGGGGGACGCCGGGTCGGGCTCGTGATCTCGGCCTTCGTCTACCACCTGCCGGAGCCGTCGCCGCTCGTCGTGTGCAGCGAGGAGGTGCAGAGCGCCTTCTGGGTGCCGCTGCACCAGCTCGCCGATCCTTCGCGTCACGTGGACTACCGCTTCGCCCACGAGCTCGGCGAGCTCTCGATGCCGGGCATTCGCGTCGGCGAGGCGGATCCGCACGTCGTCTGGGGGCTCACGTACCGCTTCGTGGAGATGTTCCTGTCGCTGCTCGGGCGGCCGCTGCCGATGCGCTGGGATCCGCGGACGGCGATCGGGGACGAGGGGCGGTAGGGGCCGAGGTATCGCCCTTTGGGCGGGGGCTTTACGGAGCGGCGGGCGCTGGGCCCGCGCCCTCATGGCTCGCCGGCGCGCGCGTCTTGCTCCGCGCGCGCATCGTGCGCCGGCTCCGCTTTACTTCGGTCGCGGGCCCAGCGCCCGCCGCTCCAAGGTTCTGCGTGGCGGCGCGCGGAAGCCGATCCCCGGAAGGAAAAGAAGAATCGGTCGAGGGAGGTTCGGTCCTCTTCCAGCACCAAGAGCCCCGGTGCATCGGGACTTTGGCTCCGCCGCAACCATGCGGGACCGCCAGGAGGAATAGGTCCCGCGAGCCGTCGGCGACTGGCCGGGCGGCGCGGGACTTCTGCAATGCGTGCTCGCCCTCGGCGCCTATTCCCGAGCCGTATCGAGGGAGAGCGTGCCGGGTAACCCTGCATCGCGAGACGGCGGACAGAAGTACGGTGGGTGTGCCGCCGAGCCCGGCAGTCGCGAACTTCGCTCACATCGCGCGCAGTCCCTGGTGTAGACTGCGGGTTCGGGGTGGGGCTGGTGCGAACATGCGCGTACTGCGAGCTGCGTGCGGAGCCCTCGTCGTCGGTCTAGGCGCGGTGGCGCTGGCGACGCCGGCGACGGCGAGCGTGATCTACAGCTACGTCGGCAATCCGTACTTTTCGATCACCGATTCGGAGGTCCCGGCCGGGGCCTACACGACCTCGATGTTCATCACCGCGCGGATCGAGCTGGCCGGCGTCGTAGAGGACGTCACCTGGGAGGACCTGTCGGACTCCGTCCTGAGCTACGAGGTGAGCGACGGCCGGGTCTCGCTGACCGAGTCGAACTCCACGATCCTGTTTCGCGAGCTGTACATCCGAGACGGCAACATCATCCATTGGGACCTCTGGGTCCAAAGCCAGTCCGACCAGATTGGCACGGGCACCCAGCTCTCCATCATCATCTCGGTACGAACCGCCGGAAATCTCGAGGTCGTCGGCCTCGCTGAGTGCCTCACCGACGTGTGCGCACCCGAAGAGACCTCAGGGGACACCGCGCAGACGTTCTCTCGGGGGGGAGGCTGGACATTGGTCCCCGAGCCTGGCGCGCATGCCCTGCTCGCCGTGGGCCTCGCGGGGATGGCGGCGACGCGCGCCCGCGCGAGACGCCGGCGGCACGGGGTCGCGGAGGGGAACGCGCTCCGCTTGATTCGCGGTCGCTCGTCCCGTGGCTAGGCCGGCATCAGTGCGACGTCGATCACCAGGCGGTCGGCTTCGGCTTCGAGGGCTTCGCGCAGGGCGCGGGCGTCCATCGAGTCGGGGAGCTCGACGCGCAGGCTCATCTCGTAGTGGGGCGAGCCGCCCGGGCCGGGGCGGCTGCTGCGCGAGTTGAGCTCGACGATGTTGACGCCGCGCTCGGCGAGCACGCGGCAGATGCCGGCGACGATGCCGGCGCGGTCTTCGCCGGCGGCCTCGACGCGATAGAGGCGCGTGCCGGGTGCGGGCACCGCGCTGCGCGGGCCCTCTTCCATGTGGCGCAGCAGGATGGTGAGGCCGTGGTCGCGCTCGAGGCGCTTCGCGCCGACGGCGAGGGCGTCGCCGGCTGCGGCGTCGCTGGCGCTGCAGAGCAGGATCACCGCGAAGTCGCTGCCGAGGATCGTCATGCGCGAGTCCTCGAGGTTGGCGTTGCTCTCGAGGACCAGGGTCGCGAGCTCGGCGACCAGGCCGGGCCGGTCGCGGCCGATGGCGGAGAGGATGAACCAGCGACGCATGGCCGGAGAGTAGCCGGCGCAGGCGCGCACCGGGAGCGGCGGGTAGCGGCGGAACCCGGGGTCCACGTCGGCGAGCCCGCAGCGCCAGAAGCTGCTGCCGCGGGCGCTCTGCTGGACGTGCGCGTGGCGGCAGCTGCCGCAGAGCCCCGGATCGAGCGGCGCGTTCACCTCGGCAGTCTACAATCGGGGCATGTCGCTGCGCGATCATCTCCGCCGCCTGGGCCGCCTGCTCACCCTCGCCGAGCGCGCCCTCGAGGACCTCGCGGGCGAGCCGGTCGACCCGCGCGCCTTCGAGCGCCAGCGCGCCTTCCGCTTCGTGGTGCGCAGCGGCCGCGGCCGGCTCGAGCCGATCGCGGAGCCGCTCGCTTTCGAGCTCGACGACCTGATCGGCGTCCATCGCCCCGTCGAGCGCCTGGTGCGCAATACCGAGCAGTTCGTGGCGGGCCTGCCGTCGCAGCACGTGCTGCTCTACGGCGAGCGCGGCACGGGTAAGTCTTCCGCGGTACGCGGGCTGCTGACGCGCTTCGGCGATCGGGGCCTGCGGCTGGTGGAGGTGCACCGCGACGACCTGCTGCGCCTGCCCGAGATCCTCGGCGCGCTGCGCGGCCTGCCCTGGCGCTTCCTGCTCTTCGCCGACGACCTCTCCTTCGCCGAAGGCGAGAGCGGCTACCGCGAGCTGAAGGCCGCGCTCGAGGGGAGCCTCGCCGCGCCGCCGGCCAACGTGCGCATCATCGCCACCAGCAACCGGCGCCACCTGCTTCCCGAACGCCGTTCGGACAACCGCGCCGCGCGGCTCGACGAGGACGGCGAGCTCCACCTGGGCGAGGCTCTCGACGAGAAGCTCGCGCTCTCGGACCGCTTCGGCCTGATGCTCGGCTTCTACGGCTTCGACCAGGCGACCTACCTCGAGATCGTGGAGCACTGGGCCAAGCAGGCGGGCCTGACGCTGCCCCCGGCGGAGCTGCGCGCGGAGGCGCTGCGCTTCGCGTTGGAGCGTTCGTCGCGGTCCGGGCGGACGGCTCGGCAGTTCGTCGACGACCTGGCGGGGCGCCAGGGCCTCGAGGCGCGGAAGGCCGGGGGGTGAACCCCCTACGGACGCCGCTCGCCGCCGCGGACGGCGACCCCTACACTCCGGCCCGGCCTGCCCCCCCGGGAGGCCCGTCTTGGGAGTCCCCCGGAAGATGAGGAGCAGCGCCCCGCTCAGGGCCGCGGCCTTCGGGCTCGCCGCCTGCTTCGGCCTCGCCCTCGCTGCGCCCCTGGGCGCGGCGGCGGAGGACGTCGTCGAGCAGCCGGCCGCCGCGGCGGAGCAAGCCGCCGAGGACCCCGCCCCCGCCGAAGCGCCCGCGCCGCAGGACTCCGGCGTCGCGGACAGCGCCGCCGACGACTTCCTCGCCGAGTACGAGGACCTCGGGGCGGGCGACCCCTTCGAACCCACGAACCGGCTGGTGTTCGGCACGAACGAGGCGATCTATCAGCACGTCTTCGATCCCCTGGCCTCGGTCTACGCCTTCGTCGTCCCGAAGCCGGTGCGGCGCTCGGTGCTGCGCTTCTTCGAGAATCTCGGAGAGCCGGCGAACTGTCTGAACGAGCTGCTCCAGCTGAACCCCGTGCGCGCGGGCAAGACCGGCGCGCGCTTCGTGATCAACACGACGGTCGGCGTGGTGGGGCTCTTCGATCCGGCGAAGCGGGTCGGCATCGTGCGGAACAGCACGGACTTCGGCGAGACGCTCGGCGTCTACGGCATCGGCGAGGGCTGGTACCTGGTGATCCCGGTGCTCGGGCCCTCGAACGTGCGCGACCTGGTGGGCGACGTCGTGAACGGCTTCTTCCATCCCCAGACCTACTTCCTGGCCTACGTACCCCAGGCCATCCTCGCGACGAGCAGCGGCTTCTCGCGCTACGAGGCCGCGCGCCTCGAGCTCGACGCCCTGCGCGACAGCTCCGTCGACTTCTACGCCGCGATGCGCAGCGCCTACCTCATGCAGCGCGAAGCCGACGTGCGCGAGGCGCGCGCGTCCTCGCCGGTGCTCGGGCGCGGCGAAGAGGACGTCGCGGCGGCGCCGGCGGAGCGCTAGGGCGCGCCCGCTTCCTCGCTGGTGCCGGCTTCCGCGGCGGCGATCTTCTTGCCCACCGCCGCCAGCAGCGCGTCGAAGCCTTCCTTCCGCATCAGCGCGGAGTACTCGGAGCGGCGCAGGGCGAGCTCGCTCACGGTGCCGCTCAGGTAGACGTCGATGATGCGCCAGTGGCCGGCGTTCTGGCGCATGCGGTAGTCGAGCTTCACCGGCTCGTCGTCGGTGCGGACCAGCTGGGTGCGGACCATCGTGGTGCCCTGGGTCGCGGGCTCGACGGCGCCGACCTCGAAGCGCTCGCCGGTGTAGGCGTCGAAGCGGTCGGCGTAGGTGGAGACGGTGAGCTTGGTGAACGTCTCCACCCAGCGCTTCTGCTGCTCGGGCGAGAGGCTCTTCCATTGGCGGCCGAGGATCAGCTCGGCCATGAAGGGAACGTCGTAGCTCGCGTTGATCACCGGATCGAGGGCGCCGTAGCGGCCCTCGAAGCCGAGCGCCTCCGCGCGCTTCATCACGTCGAGGAGCGCGGCGTAGAGACGCTCGACCGGAGCGCGCACGGAGGCGGCGTCCGGAGCGGCCGCCGCAGCGTCCTCCGCGAAGGCCGGCGGCGATGCGCTCAGCCAGACGAGCAGGCAGACGAGCGGGGCGAACATCAACCTGTGGAGCGGGAGCATGCGCATCTCGCCAGTGTAGCGGCACCCGGCCGCGCTACTCGCCCAGAACGAAGCTGCAGACGGCCTCGGCGAAGCCTTCGGGGTTGTCGGTCATCACCGAGTGGCTGGCGCGCGCCACCACCGCGAGCCGGCCCTGGGGGAGCACGTCCTCCACCATGCGGTCGGCGACGTCGGGCGAGAGGATGTCGGAGGCCGCGCCGCGCACGACGAGCGTGGGGCAGGGCACCCGGCCGAGGGCCTCCCACAGCTCCTTCGTCATGCGCTTCTCGCGCTCGGCGGCCTCCTCGGGGCTCATGCGGCGGGCGCCCTCGTGGAAGGCCGGGTCGGTCTTGCGCTCGAAGCTCCCGTCGGGCCGCTGGCGCAGGCCGTGGCGCGCCATGCGGGCCAGGGCCTCGGGGCGGGCCGCGGGATAGGCGATGGAGAGCATGCGCTCGTACTCCGCCACGGAGCCGATGCCCGCGGCGCCGCCGCCGGGGGCCACGGCCTTCTCGGTGTCGAGGCGGATCCGCATCACGCCGCGCGCGTCGAGCTCCGGCGCCGAGTCGACCAGCACCAGCCCCGCCATGCGCTCCGGGTGCTTGCCGGCGAAGAGCGTCGCGATGCGCCCGCCGAGCGAGTGGCCGATCAGCACGAAGCGGCCGATGCCGAGCGCCTCGGTCACGCACTCGAGGTCGCGCACGTGGAACTCGTAGTCGTAGCGGCGCTCGGGGTCGCGCCCCGAGTCCCCGTGCCCGCGCAGGTCGAGGGCCAGGGTGCGGTAGTAGGGCGCCACCTGGGGCGCGAAGTCGTCGTAGATGTGCGCCTCGTTGCCGAAGCCGTGCAGCAGCACGAGGGGCACGCCCTCGTCGCTCCACTCGAGCACGTGGATCGGCAGGCCGTCGGCGCCGGGAACCTGTCGCGAGCGGGGCTGCATGCGCCCGCCAGCCTAGCGCGCCGGAACGGGGACGGTCTTAAGAAATTAAGTAACTCGTCCTGCGGGGAGGTGGGCCGACACCCTGGGGTGGAGTTACTTAATTTCTTAAGACCGTCCCCGCGTTGCTAGGATCCTGTGCGATGGGAGTGGATGCCGCGCTGCGCGCACTGGAGGGCGGCTTCGAGCGGACGCTGGCCGATCTCTGCGAGCTGGCGCGGATCCCGAGCGTGTCGGCGCCGGGCTTCGATCCGCGCGCGGTCGAGCGCAGCGCGCAGCGGGTCGGCGCGCTGCTCGAGGCCGCGGGCCTGCGCGGCGTCGAGCTGCTGCGGGTCGCGGGCGCGCATCCGGCGGTCTACGGCGAGCGCCTCGAGGCCGGACCGCGAGCGCCCACGGTGCTGATCTACGCCCACCACGACGTGCAGCCGCCCGGGCGGATCGAGCACTGGAAGACGCCGCCCTTCGAGCCGACCCTGCGCGAGGACGGCCGCCTCTACGGGCGCGGCGTGGTCGACGACAAGGCCGGCCTGCTGCTCCACCTGGCCGCGCTGCGCGCGTACCACGAGACGGCCGGAGCGCCGCCCGTCAACGTGAAGGTGCTGGTCGAGGGCGAGGAGGAGATCGGCTCGCTGCACCTCGCCGAGCTGCTGCACGCCGAGCGCGAGCGCCTGCGCGCCGACGTGCTCGTGCTCTCCGATACCGCGAACCTCGCGACGGGGCTGCCTTCGTACACCGTGAGCCTGCGCGGGCTGGTCGTCGTCGAGGTCGAGGTGCGCGCCCTCGACCATCCGCTGCACAGCGGCATGTGGGGCGGGCCGCTGCCCGACGCCGCGACGGCGATCTGCACGCTGCTCGGTCGCCTCACCGACGCGCGCGGTGCGATCGCGGTGCCGGGCCTCGCCGACGACGCGCCGGAGCTCACGCCGGCGGAGCGCGCCGCCCTTGCGGCGCTGCCCTTCGACGAGGCGGAGTTCCGCGCCGACGCCGGCCTGCCGGGCGGCGTGCCGCTCTCGGGCGAGCCGGGGCGCGGCGTCTACGAGCAGCTCTGGGCGCGGCCGGCGCTGGCGGTGACGGCCCTCGAGGCGATGCCCCTCGCGCAGGCGGCGAACCAGCTCGTCGCCGAGGCGCGCGCCAAGGTCGGCCTGCGCCTCGCCCCCGGCCAGGACGCGGAGCGCGCGGTGCGCCTCTTGCGCGCGTTCCTCGAGGCCGACCCGCCGCGCGGCGTGCGCGTCGAGACGCGGCTCGAGAGCGCCGCCCCCGGCTGGCGCACCGAGCCGGTCGGCCCCGCCTTCGACGCCGCGCGCCGCGCGCTGCGCGCCGGCTTCGGCCGCGAGCCGGTGGCGATCGGCTGCGGCGGCTCGATCCCCTTCGTCGGCCCTTTCGTCGCCGAGCTCGGCGGCGCGCCCGCGCTGCTGCTCGGCCTCGAGGACCCGCCCTGCAACGCCCACGGCGAGAACGAGAGCCTCCACGTCGGGGACTTCCGCAAGGCCGCGCGGGCGTCGCTGCATCTGCTGGCGGAGCTCGCGGGGCTGCCGCCCCGATCCTGATGCGCCGCTCGGTCCGCGGGCGATCGGTCAGGGGAGGATCACCGTCTTGCAGTCGATCGGCGTCCATCCGTCGGAGTAGTCCTCCGAACCGTCTCCATCGTCATCGACATGGGTGCCGGCGGCGAAGTCCGCGCTGCCGGAGCCGCCGAAGTAGACATTGCTCGTGATTCCGGGAGCGAGGAGGCAGTGCGCCGTTGCGCCGAACCGCACCGAGCCGTCCGAGACGACCGTGGCTGCCCCCGACAGGGCGCAGGCCTCGCCCCCTCTTACGTAGAAGCCCTGGAGCGGGATCGCCGTGCCCGGCTTCTTGAGCTTCTTCACGTTCTTGAACACCAGCAGGTTCGGGAACGAGGTCTCCGTCACGCAGACGTCCTTGGCGACGGCGGGTGCGGCGTGGAGGAACAGCAGCGCGAGGGCGGAGGCCAGGGCGAGAGCGCGGGTGCGGGGCATGGGGTGACTCCTTCGCGGCCAGTCTGACACAGACGCCCGTCCGCGGATGGATGAATCAAGATTCGATCCGGGCGCAGGGTGAGTCGCTATCTTCGAGACATGCCCGCAACGAACGACCCCTTCGGCGCCCGCACCCGCATCGACACCCCCCTCGGCCCGCGCGTCGTCTACCGCCTCGACGCCGTGCTCGGCGCGGCCCAGGCGGCCGCGCTACCCTACTCCATCAAGGTGCTGCTCGAGGCCTGCCTGCGGCACCTCGACGGCTTCGTCGTCGAAGAGGGCCACGTGAAGGCGCTGGCCGGCTACGACGCGCGCCGGGTCGGCGAGACCGAGATCCCGTTCATGCCCGGCCGCGTGGTGCTGCAGGACTTCACGGGCGTCCCCGCGGTGGTCGACCTCGCCGCGATGCGCTCCGGCATGGTGCGGCTCGGCGGCGACGAGTCGGCGGCCAAGCGCGTCAATCCGACGGTGCCCTGCGACCTCGTCATCGACCACTCGGTGCAGGTCGACGCCTTCGGCTCGGCGAACGCGCTGCGCATCAACAGCGAGCTCGAGTTCGAGCGCAACCGCGAGCGCTACGAGCTGCTGAAGTGGGCGCAGCACGCCTTCGACAACTTCCGCGTGGTGCCGCCCGCGACCGGCATCGTCCACCAGGTGAACCTCGAGTACCTGGCGAAGGTCGTGTGGGACGGCGCCGACGTCGCCGGCCAGGAGCGTGCGCTGTACCCGGACTCGGTGGTCGGCACGGACAGCCACACCACCATGATCAACGGCCTCGGCGTGGTCGGCTGGGGCGTCGGCGGCATCGAGGCCGAGGCCGTGATGCTCTCCCAGCCGATCTACATGCTGATCCCGGAGGTGGTGGGCGTCGAGCTGGTGGGCCGCCTGCCGGAAGGCGCCACCGCCACCGACCTGGTGCTGCGCGTGACGGAGATGCTGCGCCGGCACGGCGTGGTGGGCAAGTTCGTCGAGTTCCACGGCGCGGGCCTGGCCGACATGCCCGTCGCGAACCGCGCCACCATCGCCAACATGGCGCCCGAGTACGGCGCCACCATCGGCTTCTTCCCGGTCGACGAGCAGACGCTGCGCTACCTCGAGCTCTCGGGGCGCGACCGGAACCTCATCGCGACCGTGGAGCAGTACTCGAGGCTCCAGGGCTTGTGGCGCGAGCCGGGCCGCAAGGCCGTCTACAGCGAGGACCTCCAGCTCGATCTCTCCACCGTCGAGCCGTCCCTGGCCGGGCCGCGGCGGCCCCAGGACCGCGTCGCCCTGAAGGCGATGAAGCAGCACTGGCGGCAGGACCTCTCCGCCGTGTTCGGGAAGTCCGCGCCCACCCGCGTCTCGACCCCCGACTCCGCGACCAACGAGGGCATGCCGCCGACCGGGGCCGAGGGGTCGAACGACGGCGGCGCGAAGGTCGAGCTCCAGGGCGAGCGCTTCGAGCTGCGCCACGGCAGCGTGGTGATCGCGGCGATCACCTCCTGCACCAACACCTCGAACCCCGAGGTCATGATCGCGGCCGGGCTGCTGGCGCGGAAGGCGCGCGCGCGCGGGCTGCGCCGCAAGCCGTGGGTGAAGACGTCGCTCGCGCCGGGCTCGAAGGTGGTGACCGAGTACTTCCGCCGCGCCGGCCTCACCGAGGACCTCGACGCCCTCGGCTTCCAGACCGTCGGCTACGGCTGCACGACCTGCATCGGGAACTCGGGGCCGCTGCCCGATCCGATCGCGCGCGCCGTCGAGGAGCACGATCTCGTGGTCGCCGCCGTGCTCTCGGGCAACCGCAACTTCGAGGGTCGCGTGAACGCCCACGTGCGCGCCAACTACCTGGCGTCGCCGCCGCTGGTGGTCGCCTACGCCCTCACCGGCACGGTGGACGTCGACCTCGCCACGGAGCCGCTCGGCACGGGGTCGGACGGAAAGCCGGTCTACCTGCGCGAGGTCTGGCCGAGCCCCGCCGAGGTGCAGGAGCTGATCCAGTCGAGCGTGCGCCGCGAGGAGTTCCTGAGCCAGTACGCCGACGTCTTCCAGGGCTCCGAGGAGTGGCGGCGCATCCAGGCGCCGAGCGGCGCGCTCTACCGCTGGGACGAGCGCTCCACCTACGTGCAGGAGCCGCCGTTCTTCGTGGGGCTGCGGCCCGAGACGACGCCGATCGCCGCGATCCGCGGCGCGCGCTGCCTGGCGAAGCTCGGCGACTCGGTGACGACGGACCACATCAGCCCGGCGGGCTCGATCAAGCGCGGCACGCCCGCGGCGCGCTACCTGGAGGAGCACGGCGTCGAGCCGAAGGACTTCAACTCCTTCGGCTCGCGGCGCGGCAACGATCGCGTGATGACCCGCGGCACCTTCGCCAACATCCGCGTGCGCAACCAGCTCGCCCCCGGCACCGAGGGCGGCTACACCACCGACTTCACGAAGCTCGGCGACCGGCTGGCGAAGCCCGAGGAGGCGTCGTTCATCTACGACGCCGCGGTCCGCTACCAGGAGGCCGGCATCCCGCTGGTGGTGCTGGCGGGCAAGGACTACGGCATGGGCTCGTCGCGCGACTGGGCGGCCAAGGGCGCCTACCTGCTCGGCGTGCGCGCGGTG
>Ga0105107_10000961_pt1 | contig 18748 bp, 16 predicted proteins | sample PPLLaktember2015_6_FD_79335 | JGI IMG/M metagenome (GOLD analysis project Ga0105107, IMG submission 79335) | Freshwater sediment microbial communities from Prairie Pothole Lake near Jamestown, North Dakota, USA - PPLs Lake P8 Core (1) Depth... | ecosystem: Environmental > Aquatic > Freshwater >... | reverse complement strand
GGGCGGCCGCCTCGGGGGCGTCGCCGTGGTCGCGCAGCGCGTCGGCGAGGAGGGCGGCGTAGAGCACGGCGAAGCTGCAGCCCCGCCCGTAGAGCGGGTTCGTGTGGATGGCGGCGTCGCCGACGGCGAGGACGCCGAGAGCGAGGGACCGCCCGTCCTTCACGTAGTGGCGCCGCACGTTGCGCAGACCCGCCATGGCGTGCACGCCGGTGATCGCCTCCGAGGCCTCCACCCAGGCGCGCGGCGCGGGCAGCGCGGCGCAGGCGGCCTCGAAGGGACCCTCGCGCAGGATCGCGCGCAGGGGCGCGTCCTCGGGCGACGCGGCGAAGGTGATCGAGAAGATCCCCGAGTCGCAGTGGAAGACGGCGTACTTGAGGTAGCCGAGGTCGGCGCCGATCGTGGTCTCCCGCTGGGGCCGCGAGCTGCCGCGCAGGCGGTAGAAGCGCGAGCAGTAGTAGATGCCGCAGTCCTCGGCGTCCTCCCGGGGCGGCTCGGCGCCCGCCGCCGCGAGCCAGGCGGGCAGCCGCGAGCGCCGTCCCGAGGCGTCGACCACCCAGTCGGCCGGAAGCGCCTCCGGCGCCCCCTCGGCGCCCCGGACGACGACTCCGTCCACCCGCGGCACGCCGCCGGCGCCGCTCGCGGTGCGCAGGCCCACGACCTCGGCGCCGTCGCGAAAGCGGATGCGCGGCTCGCCGAGCGCGACCTTGCGCAGCACCCACTCGAAGGTGACCCGGCGGCAGGCGAGCATCACGAGGGCCTCGTCGCCCGGGCGCGGGTTGCGGTCGGTCATCGTCGGCGGCAGCAGGTCGGCGAAGCGAAGCTCCTCGGCCCCCGCCGCGAGGAGCGCGGCCAACAGGTCCGGAGCGCGCTCCTGCAGCAGATTCCGGAGCCGGGCGAGGAACGCGTGAGAGTGGCGCACCTGGGGCGCCCCCCGCCGGTCCCAGCGCTCGAAGGCCTCGAGGGGGGTCGCGGGCAAGGGCATGGCGTCGCGCTCGAGGACGACGACCTCGTGCCCCTGGCGGGCGAGGAAGAGGGCGCTCGAGAGACCCGCCACGCTGCCGCCGACGATCGCGATCCGCACCTTCCGCTCCTGCCGGACTGGCAGCTTCCGCTCGTGCCGGACCGGCAGCGTCCGCTCGTGCCGGAAGGTCCGGTTTAGCAGATCTCCTCGGGCTCCTCGAAGTCCCGCGGCTCGACCTGGACCGTGCTGTGGGAGATGCCGAAGCCTTCGCGCAGGCGCCCCTGCACGGCGCGCAGCAGGCGCGCGGGCGGCTCGCTGTCGTCGGAGCAGACGTGGCACGAGAGCGCGACCATGCCGCTCGTGATCGTCCAGACGTGGAGGTCGTGGACCGACGCCACGCCGGGCACCGCGCGGATCGCCTCGCGCACCCGGTCGACGTCGATGTGACCCGGCGCGCCCTCCATCAGCACCGCGACGGTCTCGCGCAGCAGCGTCCACGCGGAGCGGACCACGAGGGCCGCGATCGCGAGGGACGCGATCGGGTCGGCGAGCAGCCAGCCGAAGGCGAGGATCGCGAGGCCCGCGGCGATGGCGGCGGCGCTGCCGAGGGCGTCGCTCAGGAGATGCAGCCACGCGCCGCGCAGGTTGAGGCTGCTCTCGCGGCCGTCGTGGAGCAGCCAGAGGCCGACGCCGTTCACCGCGAGCCCGCCGGCGGCGATGGCGAGCATCGGCGCGGCGTCGACCGGGGAGGGCGCGCGCAGCCGGGCGACGGCCTCGAGGGCGATGCCGAGGGAGACCGCCACCAGGGCCGAGCCGTTGGCGAGGGCGGCGAGGATCTCGGCGCGGTGATGCCCGTAGGTGCGCCCGGGATGGGCCGGGCGGCGCGCCAGCCAGAAGGCGAAGAGGGCGAGCCCGAGGGCCGCGACGTCGGCTCCCATGTGGCCGGCGTCGGCGAGGAGCGCCAGGGAGCCGGTCCAGAGCCCACCGGCGACCTCCGCCACCAGGTAGCCGGCGGCCAGGACCAGGACCAGGGCGAGGCGCCGCTCGCGGCCCGGCGCGCGGGCGGGCGGCGCGTGGGAGAGCTCGGCGTGGTGGGCGTGGGATCCCATGGCGGGAGGCTAGCTAGGCCTCCTCGAGCACGCCGAGGAGGTCCTCGCGGGTCAGCGCGGCGGCGAGGCTGCCCTCGTCGAGGGCCGCGTCGGCGAGAGCGCGCTTGCGCGCCTGGAGCGCGAGCATGCCTTCCTCCACGGTGCCCCGGGCGAGCAGGCGATGGACCAGCACCGGGCGGGTCTGGCCGATCCGGTGGGCGCGGTCCGCCGCCTGGTCCTCGACGGCGGGGTTCCACCAGGGGTCGAGCAGGAACACGTGGTCGGCCTGGGTGAGGTTCAGCCCCGTGCCGCCGGCGCGGAGCGAGACGAGGAGCACCGGCGGGCCCTCGGGCGCGGAGAAGCGCGCGATCACCGCGGGACGGTCGCGGGTGCTCCCGTCGAGGCGCGCGAAGCCGATGCCCGCCGCCGCGAGCGCCGGCTCGACGAGGTCGAGGAGCGAGGTCCACTGGGAGAACACCAGCGCCTTGTGTCCGTCGGCGACGGCGGTGTCGAGGCGCTCGAGCAGCGCCTCGAGCTTGGCGGAGCTCTCGGCGCGGCGGCCCGGCAGGAGCCCCGGATGACAGCAGGCCTGGCGGAGCCGCAGCAGCGCCTCGAGGGCGGCGAGGATGCTGCCGCCCTCGCGGAGCCGCGCCACCACCTCGGGGAGCGTCGCCGCACGGATCGCGTCGTAGAGGGCGCGCTCCTCCTCGCCGAGGTCGACGCGCACGAGGACCTCCTGCTTCGGCGGCAGCTCCCGGGCCACCTCCGACTTCCGGCGGCGCAGCACGAAGGGACGGATGCGCCGGCGCAGGCGCTCCACGGCCTCGGGATCGCCGGCGGCGACGGGGCGTGCGACGCGCGTCTCGAAGTCGCGCCGGCTGCCGAGCAGCCCCGGGTTCAGGAACGCGAAGAGGCTCCAGAGCTCCTCCAGGCGGTTCTCCACCGGCGTCCCGCTCAGCGCGATGCGGACCCTCGCGGGCAGCGCCCGCGCCGCCTGGGCGGCCTGGCTGTCCGGGTTCTTGATCGACTGGGCCTCGTCGAGGATCACGCAGTCCCAGGCCACCGCGGCGAGCCGCTCGCGCTCGAGGCGCAGCAGCGCGTAGCTCGTGAAGGTGACGTCGGCCTCGGGATCGAGGCTGCGGCCCGCCCCGTGGAAGACGCAGCGCCGGAGCGCCGGGCGGAAGCGCGCGGCTTCCTCCGCCCAGCCGAAGAGCACGCTGGTCGGCGCGACGACGAGGGTGCGCCCGCGCACCGCGCAGAGCGCCTCGAGCGTCTTGCCGAGCCCCATGTCGTCGGCGAGGAGCGCGCCGAGGCCGGCGTCGCCGAGAAAGCGCAGCCAGGAGACGCCCCGGCGCTGGTAGTCGCGCAGGGAGGCGCGCAGGTCCTCGGGCAGCGGTGCCTCGGGAACCCCCTCGAAGCCCGCGAGGACAGGGCGCAGGGAGGCGAGGCCCGGCGGCGCCGCCGCGCCCAGCTCGTCGCAGAGGCGCGCGAGGTCCGGCAGGGAGGCGGCGGGCAGGCGTCCGCCCGCCGCCTCGCGGGCGGCGAGGAGGTCGGCGACGAGGGCGCCGTGGCGGGCGAGCCAGTCGGCGGGGAGCGGCGCGAAGCCGCCGTCCGGCAGCGCGAGGAGGGACTCGCCCCGGGCCCAGGCCTCCACGACCCGCGCCGCCTCCACCCGCGGCCCCGCGTCGCCGCCGGCGCGGAACTCGAGGGCGAGGTCGTCGCTCCCTCCCGCGAAGCGAGGCGCGAGGGGCGGCGCCAGGAAGAAGCCCTGCTGCGCGTTTCCCAGCACGCTGCCGCGAAAGCCCTCGAGGCGGGCGACGAAGGCGAGGGCCTCGGCGGGCCCGAGCGCCACCCGCACGCCGGGGTCGAGACGGAGGCTGGTGCGCAGGTGCGCGGTGAGGCGCTGCTCGGCGTCGGCGTCGCGCACCGGCAGCGCGCCGCGGAGGGGCACGAGGCGCCCCGCGTCGACCCGCGCCCGGGGCGGATCTCCGTAGACGAGAGTCGCCAGCACCGAGAGCGCTTCGCCCTCGCGGCTCGTGTCGAGCACGAGGCGCGGCGGCTCCGAGCGCGCCTCGGGCAGGCGCGCGGTCTCGACCTCGACGGCGACGCGCTTGCGGAGCGCCGGGAGCACCTCGCTGGCGAGCTCGCCCGCCTGGTCGGGCGTGAAGCGGCGCCCGCGGGAGAGGGCCTCGAGGTCGCGCCCTTCGAGGCCGCTCGCCGAGAGCACGCGCAGGGTGTCGCCGCACAGGACGACGCCCTCGCCGAGCTCCTGCGTCACCGCCGGGTGTCGCTCGAGGAAGAGCCGGAAGCCCGGCCCGTCGTCGACGAGGCGCGCGCGCCACTCGCAGGGCGCGGCGCTCGCGCGCACGGGCTCGGAGTCGAGGCGGAGCTCGGTGCGGCTCTCGAGGGCCGGGATCAGCTTGTGGAGGATGCCCCGCGGCAGCCGCCCGGCGCGCTGGGCGCCGAGGATCAGCTCGATCTCCTGGTCCCCGTCGTCGGCGACCACCCGCGGCCCTTCGCCCGCGCCTCGCGCCTCGCCGGCGAGGGTCCCGCGAAAGGTCTCCTCGCCGTCGGCCCCGACCGAGACGCGCTCGAAGTGGAGTCCCTCGGGCTCGCTCCGGAAGCGGTAGCCGAGCCTCCGCTCGACCTCGAGGACGAATCCGTGGTGGAGCGCGATCGCCGCCGCGGCGACGTGCACGCAGGGGTCGTCGCGGGAGGAGCAGCTGCACTCCCAGGCCTCCTCCTCGGGAAGCAGGAGCACGCGGGTGGCGGTCGCCCGGCCCGGCTCGAGCACGCACAGGGCCACCTCACCGGGCGCGGCCCGGGCGGGGTCGCGCCGCACTTCGCGACGGCGGGCGATCTCGCCGCCCCGCGACCACACCGGGCGCGCGCAGGCCTCGCGGACCGCCTCGAAGAGTGCTGCCAACGGCTGCCTCGAGGGGGGAGGGGTCAAGCTACGCATTCCCCGCGGGCGCTGCCACGTTGACCCTCCCGGCCGGGCTCGCGACCCTTCGGCCGTGGCCGAGGACGACGACGAGGACGCCCGGGAAGGCGAGGGCGCCGGGCGTCCGGCGAAGCGGTACGTCACCCGGGAGGGCTACCAGCGCCTCGCGGCGGAGCTCGAGCAGCTCTGGAAGTCGGAACGGCCGAGGGTGACGCGGGAGGTCTCCGAGGCCGCCGCCCTCGGCGATCGCTCGGAGAACGCCGAGTACATCTTCGGCAAGAAGAAGCTGCGCGAGATCGACCGGCGCATCCGCTTCCTCTCGAAGCGCCTCGACGAGCTGGTCGTCGTCGAGGCGCCGCCGGAGGAGCGGGGGCGCGTCTACTTCGGCGCCTTCGTCGAGCTCGAGGACGAGGCCGGCGAGCGGCTCGAGGTGCGCGTCGTCGGGCCCGACGAGTTCGACGTCGCCGCCGGCCGCATCAGCCTCGCCTCGCCCCTCGGCCGCGCGCTGATCGGCAAGCAGGAGGGCGACGAGTTCTCCTTCCAGCGGCCGAAGGGCGCGCTCCGCTACACGGTGCTCCGCATCCGCTACGAGGCCTGATTCCCCGGGGGACCCGCAGCGGGTCAAGTTCCCGCCCGGTCGGAGCGAAAAGCTCGTGGAAGCGCAGGCTTCGGGCCGCGCGGGGAGGCGACGGGTCGGCATGGGTTCGGCCAGGGTTCGGCTGCTCCTGCACGGGGAGCTGATTCGCGAGGTGCCGCTCCAGGGCGCGCCGCTTCGCATCGGGCGCATGAAGGAGAACGATCTCGTCGTCAACAACCTCTCCGTCAGCCGCTTCCACGCCACCCTCGCCCGGGACGGGGAGGGCTTCCGGCTGACGGACCTCGGCAGCGAGAACGGCTGCTGGGTGAACGGCCTGCGGGTGAACGACGGCCGCGTCGGGCCCGGCGACCGCATCCTCGTCGGCAAGCACCAGATCGAGATCGTCGTGGAGGAGGCGGAGGCCCCGGGCGCGCCGGCGCCCCGCGAGCGCAGCGACGCGTGGGACGCGGCGGCGACCTACCTGGTCGGCGCCGAGACCCACGCGAAGCAGCTCGCGGCCGAGCCGGAGGCGGGCGCCGCGACCTCCGGCGCGGAGGTCCCGCTCGAGGCCGCGGCGGCCGCCGCGCCCCAGGCCGAGCCCGCTCCGCCTTTCGGCGAAGAGAGCGGCGGCCTCTTCGACGACGCTCCGCTCGCGAGCCAGGGCGCCGCTCCCGACCTCGCGGAGTTCGACGTGAGCGAGCTCGATCTGCAGGGCCCCGAGCAGCCGACGGCGGTTCGCGAAGCGCCCCTCGGCGGAGCCGCCCTGGAAGCGCCCGAGGAGGAGGACGGCACCGAGATCGTCGACCTCGGCGCCCCGGAAGCGCCCGTCGAAGAGCACGCCCAGCCGGTCCCCGGATCCGCTCACGTGCACGCCGGGCTGATCGTGCAGCGCGGCGGGCGCCTCGAGCGAGCCGTGCCCTGGGAGGCGGACCGCCTCACGATGGGCCGCGCCACCGAGTGCGAGGTGCTCCTCGCGACGCCCGAGGTCTCGCGGCGCCACGCCATGCTCGTGCGCGACGGCGAGCGCTTCGAGGTGCGCGACCTCGAGTCGATCAACGGCACCTTCGTGAACGGCGAGAAGGTCACGCGGCGCACGCTCGAGGTCGGCGACGTGATCCGCATCGAGGACTTCGAGATCACCTTCGTGCTCGACAGCGCGCCCGTCGACGAGGCCCTGAAGTCCGAGCCGAGGGTCGCGGCGCCGGCGGGGACGCGCGACCCCGGGCTGACGCAGATCGGCGACATGATGGACCTCGCGCCCTTCGTGGCCGAGGGCGAGGCGGAGCCGGCGGAGGCGATGTCCTTCGACTCGCTGCCGCCCATCGAGGCGCTCTCGGAGATCGAAGCCCCCGGGTCGGCCGAGCTCGGCCTGCCCGTCGAGGCGGACACGGTGCTGCTCGGCGACGAGGAGCCCGACGAGGAGAAGGATCTGGTGGAAGCACCCCGCGAAGCGCGCGTCCTGCGTCTCGAGCTGCGAGTGCGCGTCGAAGAGCTGCCGCCGGCCCTGCGCGAGGCGCTCCTGAGCCTCGACCCCGCGGACCTCCGGCTCCCCGTCGAGCTGCGCCTCGCCACCGAGGAGGGCTCGGGCTAGGAGCCCGACCCGGGAGCAGCCGCAGCGAGGGGAAGATTGGTGCCCGCCGCCCGGGGCTAGCCCCGGGCGCCGAACGCTCACCGCAGCCGCGCGTCGTAGGCGAAGGGCGCGGGCGGCCCGATGCGGATCTTCCGGAAGTCGGGGTGGGCCGGGTTGAGCAGGAAGTTGCGCTCGTCCGGCACGATCGCGCTCGGGACCTGGAGCACCGCCGAGCGGAGCTCGGCGGCCCAGTGGTCGCCGATCTGCTGGAGCGCGGGGGAGGCCGGATAGCGGCGCCAGCCCCGCGGCAGCCGGCCGGGATCGACGGCCTCGACGCTCTTCGCGTCGAAGCTCGCCGGCACCGCCGAGTAGGACAGCAGGAGCTGGCTCGACTGGAGGTGCACGAGGAGCTCGAGGGCGGCGAGGGCCTGGCTCTCCGCCGTGTAGACGAGGGCGGTCCCCGGGCTGTTCCAGCGCCCGCCGTGGAGCCTCGCGCCTTCGCCGTCGAAGGCCGTCGCGAGGCGCGCGGTCTTCACGATGCGCCATCCCGTGGGCATCAGGAGAAGACGCCGTGCTCCAGCCTGCCGATCAGGTTCTCGACCTCCCGGGCGCCGAGCTCGCTGGAGGCGACCTCCCGGGGCGTACGGCTGCCGAGGGCCGGCGCCGGCGCGGAGAACCACGCGCGCGCGCCGGCGAGATCCCCGTCGAAGAGCGCCAGGGCGGCTCCGAAGACGCGCGAGGCGCGCATCAGGCGGTCGGACTCCTCGGCGCTCAGGCGGCCTTCCTCGCGGCGGCGCGCCAGGGTGCGCCGCTTGATCTGGAGGAGCTCCGCGAGCTCGTCGAGGGAGAGCGCGAGGTTCCCCTGGAAGTGCTCGAGGGCCGCGTAGGGGAGACCCGCCTGCACCTGCTCGAGGAGCGCGAGGGCTTCGAAGGTGTCGAGGCCGAGCAGCGTGACGTAGAAGTGGGCGCCGCCCCGCTTCTCCCGGACCAGCCTGCGGAAGGCGGCGAGGTCCGAGCGCCGGCGAGCTGCGGCGGCCTTCGCCATGGCGAACCTCCTTGCCAAACGGCAAGATCATATCGGCCAATTGGCTAGTCCGCAAGCGGACCGGCCCGGGCCGCGGGCGCCGAGCCGGGGACCGGCGCCCGGCGCCCGGCAGGCCCCCTAGGCGCCCGCCAGGGCCGCCCGGGCCAGGGGGAGGTCGGTGCGGGCCGCCCCTCCCGGAAGGGTGCGCGCGGCGAGCTGGCGCTTCAGCTCCGCCAGCTCGCGCTCGGCGGCCTCGTGGCGCGACTCCTCGCGGATCCGCTGCAGGCGGGCGTCGAGGCCGCTTCCGCCGGCCAGCTCGCGGTCGAGCAGGCCCTCGCCCGCGAGGCGCGCCGCGTGCTCGCGCACCGCCTCGAGGGCGCGCATGTCGGCGTCGACCGAGAAGCCGGCGAGGGCCTCCTGGATGCGGCGCCGGGCGCGCGCGTTGGCGAGGCTCGCGAGGGTACGGCCCTTCTCGTGCTCGAGGGCGCGGATCTCGTCGCGGAAGCGCAGCAGGTTCGTCTTCGCTTCCTCCGCCTCCTGGCGCAGGCTGGCGAGCTCGCGGTCGGCGTGCTCCAGGTCCGCGAGCAGGTCCTGCTTGCGGGCGACGAGCGCGAGGGCCAGGGGGTCGTCGCCCCGGTCCACCGCACGGCGCAGGTCCTCGAGGGTGCGCGCCAGCTCGAGGCGGCGCTCGTCGAGCTCCGCCTCCAGCTTGTTGCGCATGTAGAGGATGCCGGCGACGGCGTACTTCAGCTCGCGATACTGGGCGGCGCGCTCGGCGATGGCGTTCTCGTAGACGGCGCGGGGGTTGCTCTCCTCGCGGCTGCGCAGCCAGCCGGCGAAAGTGCCTCGGATCAGGCCCGCCAGGCGGGCGACGAGGCCGGGACGTCGCGTGTGCATCGGTCCTCCTTCTCTGCGAGCTACGGGCGCCAGTCCTCGTCGCGGAGCCCGAGCTCGCGGATCTTCTGTTGCAGGCTCTGGCGCACCATGCCGATGGCCTCGGCGGTGCGCGAGATGTTGCCGCCGTTCTCGCGCAGGGCGCGCAGCAGGAAGGCGCGCTCGAACTGGACGGCGGCGCTGCGCTTGGCCTCGCCGAAGGGAAGGCCGGCGAGCTCCTCCGGCGCCGCCGCCGACGCGTCGCGCGGCGCCGGCAGCGCGAGGTCGTCGACCTCGATCTCCTCGCCCGCGGCCAGCACCGCGGCGCGCTCCACGACGTTGCGGAGCTCGCGCACGTTGCCGGGCCAGGGGTGGCGCGAGAGCGCCGCGAGGGCGCCCGCCGAGAGGCGCCGCCGCGCCCGTCCGTGGCGCTCGGCGAGCTGCTCGAGGAAGCGCGTCGCGAGGGCGGGCAGGTCCTCGCGCCGCTCGCGCAGCGGCGGCAGCTCGATCTCCACGACTTTCAGCCGGTAGTAGAGGTCCTCGCGGAAGCGCTCCTCGCGCACGTCGCGCTCGAGGTCGCGGTGGGTCGCCGCGACCACCCGCACGTCCACCGCGAGGGGCTTGCTGCCGCCCACACGCTCGAAGGAGCGCTCCTGGAGCACGCGGAGCACCTTGGCCTGGGTCTCGGGGGCCATGTCGCCGATCTCGTCGAGGAAGATCGTGCCGCCCTCCGCGGCCTCGAAGCGCCCGACCCGCCGCGCCTCGGCGCCGGTGAAGGCGCCCTTCTCGTGGCCGAACAGCTCGCTCTCCACCAGATCGCGGCTGATCGCGGCGCAGTTCACCGCCACGAAGGGAGCCTGCTTGCGGGCGCTGTGCTGGTGCAGCGCCTGGGCCACCAGCTCCTTGCCCGTGCCGCTCTCGCCCCGGATCAGCACGGTGAGGTCCGTCTCGGCGACCTTCTGGATCGTGGCGAACACGCGCCGCATCGCGGGACCCGAGCCGATCAGGTTCTCGAAGCCGAAGTCGCGCTCGAGGCGCGCGCGCAGCATGCGGTTCTCGCGGGCGAGGGCCGTGCGCTCGAGGGCCCGCTTCACGACGAGCCGGATCTCGTCGTTGTCGAAGGGCTTGGGCACGTAGTCCTCGGCGCCGAGCTTCATGGCCTCGACGGCGATCTTCTCGTTGCCGTGGGCCGTGATCATCACCACGGGAGTCTCCGGCTGCTCGGCACGCGCCGCGCGCAGCACGTCCATGCCGCTCGGGCCCTCGCCGAGGGCGAGGTCGGTGAGCACCAGGTCGAAGGGCTCGGCGGCGAGGCGCCGGACGGCCTCGGCCCCCGCCTCGGCCTGCTCCACCTCGTAGCCCTCGCGGCGCAGCAGCCCCGACAGCGCCAGGCGGATGGCGCGCTCGTCCTCGACGATCAGGAGCCGCGTCATCCGGCGGCCGCTCCCCGCGGCCCCTCGCCGCGCCGCGCCGCGCGCAGGCGCGCCTCGCGCAGCAGGTGGGCGATGCTCTGCTCTACGCGGTCGAGCTCGCCGAGGGCGAGGCGGGCGTGGTCCACGTTCGCGGGCGCCGAGGGGTCCTCGCCCATCTGGCGCACCAGGCCCTGGGCGGCGCGCAGCGGGTCGCGGATGCCCTCGGCGACGGAGCCGAACAGCGTGCCCAGCGCGCGGGCGTGGTCCTCCCGCAGGCTGCGCCGCTCCTCGGGCACGGCGCGGCGCAGGCCCCGCGCGGCCTCGCGCTCGACGAAGCGCCGCTGGAGCTCGGGCTCGACGACGCCGCGGGCGAACTCGCCGGCGAGGGCGAGGCCCCAGAGGAACGCCACCACCGCGGCCACCGGCCGCGCCACCAGCGCGAGCACCGCCACCACCAGCAGGTAGCGCAGCACGCGCCGCGCGAAGCGCCTCTCCCGGGAGGCGCCGCTGCGCCGCGCGCCGCTCACGGGCGGCTCCCGGTCTTCTCGGCGTGCTCGCGGGGCAGCGTCAGCAGGAACTCGGTGCCGGCGCCGGGCTGCGAGTGGGCCTCGATCGTCCCCCCGTGGGCGGCGACGAGCTTCTTCGAGATCGCGAGCCCGAGGCCGGTGCCGCGGCTCTTCGAGGTGTAGAAGGGGTTGAAGATCTTCCCGAGGCGCGCGTCGTCCATGCCCGGGCCGTTGTCGCGCACGCGTACCCAGATCTCGGTCCCGGCGAGGTTGTGGCCCGCCTGGATCTCGAGCTTCGGAGAGGGAGTGCCCGCCTCCTCGAAGGCGTCGAGGGCGTTGCCGAGCAGGTTGAGCAGCACGCGGCGCAGCTTCTCGGGGTCGGCGACCAGGCTGGCCGCCCCGTCGAGGTCCCGCGACACGCCGACGTGGAGGCGCGTCACCCGGTCGGCGAGGGCCTCGAGGGCGGAGTCGACGAGCTCGCCGAGGCGCACCTCGCGAAGCTGCATCTCCTCCTCGCGCGCGAAGCGGAGCAGGTGGGAGATGCTGCGCTCCACGCGGTCGAGCTCGTCGAGGGCGACCTTCGCGTACTCGACGTTGTCGTGGGAGCGGGGGTCCTCGCCCATCTGCTGCACGAGGCTCTTGGCGGCGGTGATCGGGTTGCGGATCTCGTGGGCGATCGACGCGGAGAGCTCCTCGAGTCGCTGGGCGTGCTCGTCGTTGAGCTGGCGCCGCTCCCGGGTGACGCCCCGCTGGACGCGCTGCTCGACCTCGTCGGTGATCAGCCGCTCGCGCAGGCCCGGCGCGACGATCGCAAAGAACCAGTGGCAGGCGAGGCCGATGCCCCAGGCCATCGCGACGATCATCGCCGCCCGGAAGCCGGCGACGAACAGCAGGAACGAGCAGACCGAGACGTAGGGCACGAGATGGGCGATGAAGCCCATCTTCCGCGCGGCCGCCTGGCGCGCCTCGCGGTAGGCGCGCTCCTCGGGGCTCAGCGGCTCGCCCTTGCGCGCGGCGTGCCCGCGGCGCTCGAGGCGCTGCTCGGTGGCTTCCCGGAGCTGCTCGGCGCGGGCGAGGTGCCGCTCGGCGCGCTCGCGCAGGCGCTCGGCCTGCTCGAGGCGCCGGGCCTCCTTCGCGGCGCGCCGGGCCGCCCGGGGATCCGGGAATCCCGGGGCCCGGGGGGGCTCCGGAGGCTGCCACCACTTCGACATGCAGGCGTCCTCCCGTCGAGGCCTGGGACCGAGGCCATTATGGGCGGTCCGCCCCTGGATTCGCATGGGCTCCCGCAAAGCAACCGGCGTGCCAGAGGCGCTACCCAGGGATTCCAGGAGGTTACGGGCGGGCAGGGGGCTCCCGGTGCAGCCCCCGGGTTGCAGGGTGCAGTGCGGCGACTGCACCTGGGCGGGTCAAGGGGCCCTGCCGGGGGACCGATCCTCTGGGAGCCGTGTGGCTCGACGCCATCCTCTTCGCGGTCTTCCTGGCCTTCGCGCTCCTCGGAGCGTGGCGGGGCGCTCTCGAGAGCGGCCTGCGCCTCGCCGGCTGGATCGCGGGCTACGGGGCGGCCGTCGCGGCGGCAGCCTTCCTCGGCGAGGCCCTCGCCTCGGCTCTCGGCACGCCCCTCTGGCTCGCCATGCCCCTCGCCGGCACCGGCGGATTCCTCGCCACCCAGGCCCTCTGCGCCGTGGCCATCGCCGTCGCCCGCCGGCGCCGCGACGAAGGGGGCCGCGGCCCCGGAGATCGCGTCCTCGGGGCGGCCTTCGGCGCGGCCCGCGGCGCCCTCCTCGCGCTCCTCATCGGCTGGCTGGGCCTCCTCGGCGACGCCCTGCGGAGCGAGGGCATGCTGGCCTCCCTGCCTCCCCTCGAGAGCTCCGTCGGCGCGCGCTGGAGCGGAAAGGTGGTCGAGAGCGGGGCCGCGGCGGCCCTCGGCAGCGGCGATCCCGGAGCCCGCGCCGTGGCCGCCCTTGCGGCGCGCCCGCGAGAGACCCTCGAGTCGCTGCGGGGCGTCCTCGAGCATCCGCGCGTGCTCGCGCTCCAGCGCGACGCCGACTTCTGGCGCGACGTCGAGGCCGGCGACGTGGAGGGTGCCCTCGCGCGGTCGAGCGCCCGCGTCCTCATCGGCGACGTGGGCCTGCGCCGGCAGCTCGCATCTCTCGGCCTCGTCGACCCCGCGGCCGCCGAACATCCGATCGCCTTCGAGCGCGCACTCGCGGCGACCCTCGCCGAGGTCAGCGCGCGCCTCGAGGCGATGCGCAGCGATCCCGAGGTCCGCGCCCTCTTCGAGGACCCCGAGGTGCTCGGTCTCGTGGAGCGCCGCGACGCCCTGGGTCTGCTCGGCCATCCGCGTTTCCAGAGCGCGATCCGGCGCGCGGGCGCGTCCTGAGATGCTACCGTCGGGAAGTGAGCCAGGACACGGACCCGAAGCCGCCGGGCGAAGAGGAGGAGGAGGTCGCTCCCACTCCCTTCGACAATCCGTTCTTCCTGCCGGTGATCCTGGGGGGCTTCGCCGTCTGGTTCACCTACGACGGCTGGTTCAACCCCGACATGGAGTGGATCAAGTTCAACCGCGTCGGGGCGGTGATCACGGCGATCCTCGGCGGCTACTACACCTGGCGCGCGCTCAGGGAGCGGCGGGCCGGCGCGGGCCCGGACCGGGAGCCCCAGCCGTAGCCTTCCCGGCCGCGCAGGGCTGCTCGAGCAGCCGGCGCGGCACCGCCTCGGGGGCGACGCCGGGCGGCCGCGTGCGCTCCTGCACGAAGTAGAGGGCGACGCTCTCGAGGCGCTCCTCGCCTCCGTGCGAGGCGTTCCAGCTGCGGCACTGCCAGTCGAGGTAGCTGCGCCGGAGGGGCTCGGTGCGCGGCGCGTGCAGGCGCCACAGGAAGAGCTCGAGGCGCGGCTCGTGGAGCGCGGTGAGGGAGGCGGGCTTCGCGAAGGAGATCTCTCCGCCGATCTCGCCCAGCTCCTCCCGGCGGCCGTTCGCGAGGCGCCCCTCGACGACGTACCAGCCGTCGTCGCGCGGCCCGTTCGGCGTGTACATCGACCAGCGCTGGTTCAGGTGCAGGAACGAGCCCACGCGCTCGAGGCCGCCCGGAAGGCGGGGGTTCGGGCCCGAGAGGCCGGCGGCGTTGTAGAGGAGCACGTAGGCCAGCAGCGCGCCGAGGCCGGCGCCGAGCAGCCTCGAGCCGAAGGCGCCGAGGGGCGTCGCCGCGGGGCCGGCCTCCCGAGCTGCTCCGGCGGCCGCGCCTCCCAGGCGCTCGCGGAGGGCGGGGAGGGCGGCGAGGCGCTGCCAGAACCAGGGCGGCAGCAGCGAGGTGAGCGCGACGCAGGCCAGCGCCGGAAACAGGGAGCCGACGTGCATCGCCGCGCCGAGGCCGACGTGGAAGGCGAGCAGCGAGAGCACCACCAGGGTCCGGAGGGGGCCGGTCCAGACGGGCGAGAGCAGCGCCAGGGGACCGAAGAGCTCGAGGAAGAGGGTGGCGCGCGTGAGGAGGCGGAGCAGGGCGGGGTACTGGAGCAGCAGCCCGGCGAGGGGTCGCGCCCGCCAGTCCTGGCTGAGGGCGTAGTAGAGGGCGGTCCCGTCGGCGTGCCAGTCGGCGCCGCTCTTCATCAGCGCCGAGAAGAAGTAGATCGAGCCGATCTGGAGCAGCAGCGCCGCGCTGGCGACGGAGTACACCGGCGCGAAGCGCGCGGGGTCCGGGCGCCGCCGGGCGTCGAGGGAGGCGCAGCGGCCGAGGGGCAGGAACACGGCCCAGAAGAGCACGACCCGGAAGACCTCGTCGCCGTAGTGGCCCACCACCGGGTTGCGCCCCTGGAGCGAGGCGAGCAGGAGCCACGAGGCGGCGGCCGCGAGCCGCGTGCGGTAGCCGAGGGCCAGCATCGCCGCGAAGACGGCGGCGAGGGCGAACAGGAAGGCCTGGAACGCGAAGCCGCCGCTCCACTGGTGGAAGGGCGCCACCGTCTGCCAGCCGGGCGCGCTCAGCAGCACCCGGGGCAGCACGCCGTCGTCGGTGTAGAGGGTCCGCAGGTTCCGCGCGCGCACCGCGAGGTCGCAGAGCAGCAGCGCCCCCGCGCCGGCGCGGAAGAGGGCCAGGGAGCGCGGATCGAGGGAGAACACCTCCCGCAGCGCCGCGCGAAGGCGCTCCGTCGGCGGGCTCACGGGCGCCCCGGGGCGTCCGCCGCGACGCGGCTAGAAGAGGGGTTGGTCGTCGGGCGCGTAGGACGTGATCTCGCAGTCGAGCGAGATCACCTCGAAGCGCGGCGCCTCCCAGCTCCCTGCCGCGGAGGGGGCGGGCTGGGGGGCGACCTCGAACGGTGCGCGGGCTAGGGGCTGGCGCTTCACGGCGTGTCCTCCGGCGGGAAGGGATAGCACGGGGTCCGAGCCAGCACCCCAGGGCCCTCGGGCGGCGGGCCCTCAGTCCTCCGCGTCGACGGCTCCCGCCGCGGCGACCCGCGCGTACCAGCGCGCCGACTCCTTGATGGTCCGCTCGCCGGTGTCGAAGTCGACCCAGACCAAGCCGAAGCGCTGGCTGAAGCCCTCGGCCCACTCGAAGTTGTCGAGCAGGCTCCAGGCGTGATAGCCGCGCACGTCGGCGCCGTCCCGGATCGCCCGGCCGAGGGCGCGCAGGTACCCCCGGTAGTAATCGATGCGGCGGTCGTCGCGCACGAGGCCGTCCTCGTCGGGGGCGTCTCCATAGGCGCAGCCGTTCTCCGTGATCTCGATGACCGGCCGCTCGTAGTCGCGGGTCACGCGCATCACCATGTCGTAGAGCGAATCGGGCCAGACCTCCCAGCCGAACTCGGTGCGCGGCCCTTCGTCGCCCCCGGCCCCGACCGGGGCGGCTCCGAGGCCCACCACGTCCTCGGGGGCGGCCCGCACCACGGTGCGCATGTAGAGGTTGATCCCGATGAAGTCGAGGGGCGCCCGCACCCGCTCCAGGTCCCGCGGCTCGACGCCCATCTGCGCCAGGGGCACGCCCTGGGGGAAGGCTTCCGGGTAGCGGCCGCGGAGCGCGGGCTCCAGGAACCAGGTGTTCAGAAAGGCGTGCCAGCGCTCGGCCGCCGCGCGGTCGGCGGCCGAGCCCGTCGCGGGCTCGCAGGGCGACATGTTGAAGGCGCTGCCGATGCGGAGACCCGGGCGCATGGCGCGCATCGCGCGCACCGCTTCGCCCTGGGCGAGGCTCACGGTGTGGGTGGCGCGCAGGAAGGCGGCCGGATCGCGGCGGCCCGGGGCGTGGATGCCGATCAGGTAGCCGAGGGTCGTGAAGATGTTCGGCTCGTTGAAGACGATCCAGTCGGAGACACGGTCGCCGAGGGCCTCGACCATGGTCTCGGCGTAGTCGGCGAAGCGGCTCGCCGTGTCCCGGTTGGGCCAGCCGCCGGCGTCCTCCAGGGACTGGGGCAGGTCCCAGTGGTAGAGCGTCGGGAAGGGCCGGATCCCGGCGGCGAGCAGCGCGTCCACCAGCCGCCGGTAGTAGTCGAGGCCCTTCTGGAGGGCCCGCCCGCGGCCCGTGGGCTGGATGCGAGGCCAGGCGATGGAGAAGCGGTAGCTGCCCAGGCCGAGCTCGCGGAGGATCGCCACGTCCTCGTCCGCGCGGTGGTAGGAGTCGCAGGCGAAATCCCCGGTGTCGCCGTGCTTCACCCGCCCGGGCGTGTGGGAGAAGCGGTCCCAGATGCTCTCGCCCTTGCCGTCCTCGTTCCAGGCGCCTTCGATCTGATAGGACGCCGTCGCGGCGCCCCATCGGAACCCCTCGGGAAAGGTCACTCGCTCGCCGGAGTCCATCGCGTCCGCCCCCGCCTGCTTCCGAGAGGCGGCGCATTCTATCGGGCGGCCGGGTTACGTTCAAAGCGCCCGGGTACGGTTCAAAGCGGACGGGGCAACGGCCGATGGGCCCCGGAGAGGAAGCCTGGCCCATGAACGCAGCCCCCGCAGAGCGGCTCGCACCCCGGGAGTGGGCGCTGCTCGCGCTCCTCGCCGCCTCCTTCGCGCCGGCGCTGCTCTCCCTGGCCGGCGTCTGGCGCGCCGTCGAGTACCAGTCCCACGGCTTCCTGGTGCCCCTGGTCTCCCTCTGGGTCGCGCTGCGGGAGCGCTACGCCTGGCGCCGGCTCGAGGCCCGCCCCGACGCCCGCGGCCTCGCGGTGCTCGCGGCGGCGGCCCTCGCCTACCTGGCGGGGATCGGCGTCGGCTCGGTCTCGCTCCAGGGCGTGGCCTTCGTCGCAGCGGTCGCCGGAGCGGTGCTCTACGCCCGCGGTCCCGCGTGGCTGCGCCAGCTCGCCTTCCCGATCGCCTTCCTGCTGTTCATGGTGCCGGTGCCGCCCCCCTGGATCGCTCCTTTCATCGTGCGGCTGCAGTTCTTCGTCTCCGACGCCTCGGTGCGCATCCTCGCGGCCCTCGGCGCCCCGATCACCCGGGAAGGCAACGTGCTCGTGCTCCCGGGCGGCGAGCAGCTCTTCGTGGCCGAGGCGTGCAGCGGCGTCACCTCGGTGATCACCCTCGCACCCCTCGCCGTGCTGCTCGCCTACCTGACGCTGCGCCGCCCCGCGGCCCGCGTCGCCCTCGTCGCGGGGGTGGTGCCCCTCGCGATGGCGGGCAACCTCGCGCGCGTGATCGCCACCGTCCTCGTCGCGCGGCGCTTCGGCGCCGAGGTCGCGACGGAAGGGCCGCCCCACGAGCTGCTGGGGCTGCTCACCTACGGCGTGGCGGTCGCGCTGATGCTCGGCCTCGGCGCGGCGCTGCGGCGCGGGGAGGCGCCCGCGCGCTCCGCCCCGGCGTGACGGGGCCGACCCTCGGCGAGCGGGTGAAGGGGCTGGCGCGGGCCCTCGGCTTCGATCTCGTCGGCATCGCGCCCGCCGAGCCGAGCGTCCGGACCCGCTTCCTCGCCGACTGGCTCGCGAAGGGCTACGGCGGCGAGCTCGGCTTCCTCGCGCGCCGCGCCGCGGAGCGCGAGGACCCGCGCCTCGTCCTGCCCGGAGCGCGGAGCGTGATCGTGACGGCGCTCGTGTACGAGCGCGGTCCCGCCGAGGAGCCCGCCGCGGGGGCGGGCGTCGCTCGCTACGCCCGGGGCGACGACTACCACGAGGTGCTCGGCAGCCGGCTGCGGAGCCTCGCCGACGCCCTCGCTCCTCTCGCCGGGTGCAGCGTCCGCGAGCGGGTCTTCGTCGACACGGGCCCCGTGATGGAGCGCGCCCACGCGGCGCGGGCGGGCCTCGGCTGGATCGGGAAGAACAGCTGCCTGATCCACCCGCGCCTCGGCTCCTGGCTCGCCCTCGGCGTCGTGCTCTGCGACCTCGCCCTCGACCCCGACGAGCCGGAGCCGGACCACTGCGGGAGCTGCCGGGCCTGCCTCGACGCCTGTCCGACCGGCGCCTTCCCGGAGCCCCACGTGCTCGACGCGACGCGCTGCCTCGCCTACACGACCATCGAGCTCCAGGGTCCGATCCCGCCCCCGCTGCGCGAGGCGCAGGGGACCCGCGTGTTCGGCTGCGACGTCTGCCAGGAGGTCTGCCCGTGGAACGCGCGCCCGCGGCGCGAGCTCCCGGCGGATCCCCTGGGCCTCGGCGCGCGCCTCGCGCCCCGCCCCGAGTGGCGCGCGCCGACCCTGGCCTGGCTGCTCGAGCTCGACGAGGACGCCTGGCAGCGGGCGACCCTGCGCAGCGCCCTGCGCCGCGCGCGCCATCGCATGCTGCTGCGCAACGCCCTCGTCGCCGCCGGCAACGCCGGCGACCCGTCGCTGATCGCGGCCGTCGAGCGCCACGCGGCGGGCCCCGACCCCCTCCTGGCCGAGCACGCCCGCTGGGCC
>Ga0105107_10000960_pt1 | contig 18766 bp, 18 predicted proteins | sample PPLLaktember2015_6_FD_79335 | JGI IMG/M metagenome (GOLD analysis project Ga0105107, IMG submission 79335) | Freshwater sediment microbial communities from Prairie Pothole Lake near Jamestown, North Dakota, USA - PPLs Lake P8 Core (1) Depth... | ecosystem: Environmental > Aquatic > Freshwater >... | reverse complement strand
GCGCAGCGCGGCATGGGGCTCGACTGGCCGACATCGCTCGAGCTCCTCCGGCGCTCGATCGACGCGGCGCGCGACTTCCCCGGCGCGTTCCTCGCGAGCGGCGCAGGCACGGACCATCTCGCACCGGGCCCGGCCGTCAAGGTCTCCGACGTGATCGCCGCCTACGAGCAGCAGTTCGAGGCGGTCGAGCGCGCCGGCGGGCGGATCATCATGATGGCGAGCCGCGCGCTCGCCGCGTGCACGAATTCGCCCGACGAGTACTACCACGTCTACACGAAGCTGCTGCACCAGGCGAAGGAGCCGGTCATCATCCACTGGCTGGGCGAGATGTTCGACCCGGCGCTGGCCGGCTACTGGGGCTACGCGGATCACTACAAGGCGATGGAGGTCGCGCTCATGGTGATTCAGGCGAACGCCGCCAAGATCGACGGCATCAAGGTCTCGCTGCTCGACAAGCAGAAGGAGGTCGACCTGCGCCGGCGGCTGCCGAAGAACGTGCGCATGTACACCGGCGACGACTACAACTTCGCCGAGCTGATCGAAGGCGACTCGCAGGGACACTCGGATGCGCTGCTCGGCATCTTCGACTCGATCGCGCCCGCCGCTTCGGCGGCGTTGTCGGCGCTCGCGCAGGGCGACGGGAAGTCGTTCCACGAGGTGCTCGCGCCCACGGTGCCCCTGTCGCGCCACATCTTCGGCGCGCCCACGCGCTTCTACAAGACCGGGGTGGTGTTCCTCGCGTGGCTCAACGGTCACCAGGACCACTTCGTGATGGTCGGCGGGCAGCAGAGCGCGCGGCACATCGCACACCTCGCGGAGGTGTTCCGGCTCGCCGACCGTGCCGGCCTGCTGCGTGACCCGGAACTCGCCTGCGCGCGCATGCGGCAACTGCTCGCGGTGCACGGCCTGCAGGGATGACCGGCAAGGTCGTCTCGTTCGAGGACGCCGCGCGCCTCGTTCCCGACGGCGCGGTGGTGAGCGTGAGCTCGTCGTCTGGGCTCAACACGCCCGACCGGATGCTCGCCGCGCTCGGGAACCGCTTCGAGCGCGACGGTACGCCGCGCGGCATCACGATGCTGCTGCCGATTGCGGCGGGCGATATGTGGGGCACCAAGGGCATCGACCACGTTGCGCGCAAGGGCCTGCTTGCGAAGGTGCTCGCCGGCTCGTACCCGAGCGGCCCGTCGTCCGCCGAGCCGCCGGCGATCTGGAAGATGATCGCGGCGAACGAGGTCGCGGCCTACAACGTGCCGAGCGGCATCCTGTTCGACATGCACCGCGAGTCGGCTGCGCGCCGCGCCGGCGTGATGACCCGGATCGGCGTGGACACGTTCGTCGACCCGCGCCTCGGCGGCTGCCGGATGAATGATGCCGCACGCGCGGACATCGTCGAGCTCGTCGAGTTCAAGGGCGGCGAGTGGCTGTACTTCCCGAACATCCCGCCCGACGTGGCGATCATCCGCGGCACCACCGCCGACGAGGACGGCAACCTCTCCATGGAGCACGAGGGGGCGTTCCTCGGCCCGCTCGACATCGCGCTCGCCGCGCGGAACAACGGCGGCGTGGTGATCGCCCAGGTGAAGCGCACGACTGCGCGCGGGAGCATCCCGACGCAGCGCGTGCACGTGCCGTCGACGCTGGTCGATTACATCGTCGTCGACCCGGACCAGATGCAGGCGACGCAGACCCAGTACGACCCGGCGATCAGCGGCGAGGTGCGCCGCCCGCTGTCGTCCTTTCCGCCGGTGCCGTTCGGCGCCGACAAGGTGATCGCGCGGCGCGCGGCGCTCGAGCTCGCGCAGGGCGACGCGGTCAACCTCGGCTTCGGCATCTCGCCGCTCGTGCCGCGCATCCTCATCGAGGAGGGACGGCAGGACGACGTGACGTGGGCGATCGAGCAGGGGCCGGTGGGCGGCGTGCCGCTCGACGGCTTTCCGTTCGGCTGCGCGGCGAACGCGCACGCGTTCCTGCCGTCGCCCTATCAGTTCATCTACTTCCAGGGCGCCGGCTTCGACGTCGGCATGCTCTCGTTCCTGGAGGTCGGCGCCGATGGCAGCGTGAACGTCTCGCGCCTCGCGTCGCGGCCGCACGTCACCGCGGGCTGCGGCGGGTTCGTCGACATCACCGCGCACGCGCGCAAGCTCGTGTTCTCGGGGTACTTCCGCGCGGCCGGCCTCGAGCTCGACGTGGCGCGCGGCAGGCTGAAGATCCGCAAGGACGGCAAGTTCGCGAAGTTTGTACCGCAAGTGGATCACGTGACCTTCTCCGGTCGCCGCGCGCGCGCGCAGAAGCAGGACGTCACCTACGTCACCGAGCGGTGCGTGATCCGGCTGCTCGGCGACGGGCTCACGGTCACCGAAATCGCGCCCGGCGTGGACCTCGAGCGCGAGGTGCTCGCGCAAGCGGGCTTTGCGCTCAAGGTGGCGCCCGATCTGAAAACGATGGACGAGCGCCTGTTCCGCGAGGACGCGATGGGCCTCGAACTGCAGCCGCGCCGGCGTCCGAGATGAACCCCGGCCTCAACGGGTACGAGGATTGCGCGGTCGGTGACGCGTTCACCACCGGCGGCATCGTCGTGACCGAAAGCCTGATCCAGGCGTTCGCCGGCCTATCGGGGGACTTCTTCGACCTGCACATGGACGACCGGTTCGCGCGCGATCTCGGTTTCAAGGGGCGCGTCGCGCACGGCATCCTCGGACTCGCGCTCACCGACGGGTTGAAGAACCGGGCCGAGCACCGCTTTCGCGCGATCGCATCGCTCGGCTGGAACTGGAAGTTCGCCGGGCCGATCCTCGTCGGCGATCGCATCCACGCGGAGATCGCGGTCATCGGCAGGCGCGAGACGAAGCGCCCCGACCGCGGCATCGTCACGCTTGCCTTCAAGGTGAAGAACCAGGACGGGCAGGTGGTTCAGGAAGGGACCAACGAGCTGATGATTTCGAGGAGACCCGCATGAGCGATCAGATTCTGGTCGCGGCCGACGGCCCGATCGTCACCATCACGCTGAACCGCGCGGAAAAGCTGAACGCGTTCACGATGGCGATGCTCGACGGGCTCGAGGCCGCGTGCGCGCGCATCGAGCGCGACGACACCGTGCGCGCCGTGATTGTCGCGTCCGCCTCGCCGAAAGCCTTCTGCGCCGGCGCGGACATCATCGACTGGGGTCCGCTCGGGCCGCAGGGGATGTGGGCGCACTGGATCCGCGACGGGCAGCGGGTGTTCGGCCGCCTCGCCCGCCTGCGCCAGCCGACCATCGCCGCGGTGGGCGGCATCGCATTCGGCGGCGGCCTCGAGCTTGCCCTTGCCTGCGACATCCGCATTGCCGCGGAGAGCGCCCGCTTCGGCCTGCCGGAAGTCACGATCGGCGCGGTGCCCGGCTGGGCCGGTTCGCAGCGCCTGCCGCGCCTCATCGGCGCCGGGCGCGCCAAGCACATGATGCTGACCGGGGAGCCGATCAACGCGGCGACGGCGGGCGCCTGGGGCCTGGCAAGCGAAGTCGTGCCTGAAGACCGGTTGATGCCGCGCGCGCTTGAGTTGGCGCGGCGCATCGCCCAGAATGCGCCGACCGCGGTGCAGGCGGTGAAGCAGCTCGCCGATGCCGCGGGCGGGGAGGGGCTCACGACGACCCTCGAATCGCTCGCCGCAGGGTTCGCTGCCGGCACCGACGATGCACGCGAAGGAGTTGCGGCGTTCCGCGCGAAGCGGCCGCCGAAGTTCACCGGGAAGTAAGTTCCGAACCAAAGGAGGAGACATGAAACGCAGAACGTTCCTTTCGTCGCTCGCCGCCGGCGCCGTGGCCGCCGCGCTTGCGGGTCCCGCGACCGCCCAGCAGACGATCACGCTGAACGGCGCCTCGCAGTTCAACGACGACCATGCCTTCACCAAGGCGATGGTGCGATTCGAGGAGCTGGTGAAGAAGTATTACGGCAAGCCGATCAACTTCACGCTGCACAAGAACAGCGCGCTCGGCCTGGAGAAGCAGTACTTCGAGTATATGGCGCAGGGCAAGGCGGTCGACTACGCGATCGTGTCGCCGGCCCACATGTCGACCTTCTCGAAGGCGGCGCCGTTCATCGACGCGCCGTTCATCTTCCGGGACCTCAACCACTGGAACAAGGTGCTCGACGCGGACCTCCTGAAACCGATCGCCGACGAGATCAATCAGAAGGCCGAGGTGATGCTGATCGGTTACGCCGGCGGCGGCACGCGCAACATCTTCGCCAACAAGCCGGTCAAGAACATGGCGGAGCTGAAGGGGCTGAAGGTGCGCGTCCAGGGCGCGCCGATCTGGAGCCGCACGTTCCAGGCCGCGGGCATGGCCCCGACCGTGATCGCCTACAACGAGGTCTACAACGCGATTCAGAACGGCGTCATCCAGGCGGGCGAGAACGAGGCCGCCGGCGTCGAGCAGATGAAGTTCTACGAGGTCGGCCCCAACCTCAACATGACGGAGCACGCGATCACCATCCGGCCGCTCTGTTTCTCGACGAAGACCTTCAACAAGCTGCCCAAGGATCTGCAGGCCGCGATCCTCAAGGCGGGCAAGGAGGCGGGCGCCTACGGCCGGCAGGTCGAGTCGAGCGAGGACACGTCGAAGCTCGACGCGATGGAAAAGGCCGGCAAGCTCAAGCGCATCCCGTTCGCGGACCGCGCGGCGATGAAGAAGGCGGTCGACCCGGTCATCGCGGCGTACGCGAAGGAGATCGGCGCCGACGGCATCCTGGCGAAGATCAACGCCATCAAGTAGGGGATCCGACTGCCGGGCCGGCGGGCGGGTCGCCCGTCGGCCCGGATGTTTTTCGGGGAGGAGCATGTCCGACGCAATCTCTGTCGCGCGCGGCCGCTGGCGAGCCTTCGTCGCCTGGTACGCGTGGGCGCTCTCGTGGCTCCTCGTCGTCTCGGTCGCGATCCTGATCATTCCGGTCAGCCTGCAGATCTTCTCGCGCTACACCGAGCTGATCCCGTCCTACATCTGGACCGAGGAGATGGCGCGCTTCCTCTTCATATGGATGATCATGATCGGGGCCATGGTCGGCGTGCGCGAGGGCACGCACTTCGAGGTCGACGTGTGGCCGCGGCTCGGCGAGCGTGGCGGCGCGGCGCTCAGGATCGTGAGCGGGGTCGCGATCCTCGTCCTCGCGCTCGTGTTCGTCTGGTACGGCATCGAGTTCACGCGCTTCGCGTGGAACCGGATCTCGGAGCTCGCCGAGCTCCCGCTCTGGCTGATCCACATCGCCTGGCCGCTGACCGGGGCGACCTGGCTCGTCTTTCAGGGCGAGCGGATGCGCGATGACTTCGGCGTGCTCGCCTCCGGGCAGCCTACCTGATGGGCACCGCCGCGTTCTCGGCCGGGGCGGCGAGCCTCATCCTGTTCGGGGTGTTCTTCGGACTGCTCGCGCTGCGGGTGCCCGTGGCGTTCGCGCTCGGCCTTGCCTGCCTGCCGATGCTCATCGTCGAGGAGCATCTCTCGCCGATGACGCTGGTGCAGGAGACCTTCAACGCCTACAACTCGTTCATCCTGCTCGCGGTGCCGTTCTTCCTGCTCACTGCGAACCTGATGAACGTCGGCGGCATCACCGACCGCCTGGTGCGCCTGTCGCGCGCCATGGTCGGGCACTTCCCCGGCTCGCTCGCGCAGATGAACGTGCTCCTATCGATCTTCTTTGCCGGGATCTCGGGGTCGTCGACCGCCGACGCGGCGAGCCAGGGCAAGATCTTCATCGAGGCGCAAATCAAGGAAGGCTACGACCGCAGCTTCTCGATCGCGATCACCGCGGTGTCGGCGGTACTGGCGGTGATCATCCCGCCTTCCATTCTGATGATCGTCTGGGGCGGCGTGCTCACGGTGTCGATCGGGGCGCTGTTCCTCGCGGGCGTGATCCCGGGGCTGCTGCTCGGGGTGGTGCAGATGGCGACGGTGCACGTCTACGCGAAGCTGCGCAACTACCCGACCTATCCGCGCTCGAACCTGCGCGAGTTCCTGCTGGCGGCGGCGGTCTCGGTTCCGGCGCTCATGACGCCGTTCATCATCATCGGCGGCAAGATCTTCGGCTGGTTCACCGCGACCGAGTCGGCGTGCATCGCGGTGCTCTACGCCGGCGTGCTCTCGCTATTCGTCTATCGCGAGATGAACCTGAAGGGATTGCACCAGGCGCTGGTCGAGACCGGGAAGTTCGCCGGGATCGCGCTTTTCTGCGTGGGGACCGCGTCCGCGTTCGGCTGGATGCTCGCCTACTACCAAATCCCCAAGGTACTCCTCGACGGCGTGCAGGGCTGGGGCATGGGGATCGTGGCCACCGGATTCTTCATCGCGTTTGCGTTCCTGGTGGTGGGCTGCTTCCTCGACGCGATCCCGGCGATCATCATCGTCGGCACGATCCTCGAGCCGCTAGCGAAGGCGGTGCACATGGACCCGGTCCACTTCGCGATGATCGGCATCGTCTCGCTGGCGTTCGGACTGGTGACCCCGCCTTACGGACTGTGTCTCATGATCTCCTGCGCAATCGGCAGACTGCGGATGGTCGACGTCCTCAAGGACGTGACGCTCATGCTCATCCCGATGTTCGGGGTGCTTGCGCTGATCATCATGTGGCCGGACGTCGTGCTCTGGCTGCCGCGGCAGATCTCGCCCGAGTTCCTTAAGTAGCGGGACAAGAGCCATGATCACCGGAAGCACGCACCTGCTCGCCATCGTCGGCGATCCGATCGACAAGGCCCGGTCGCCGGAGAGCTTCTGCCGCCTGTTCGAGCTGAACGGTCATGATGCGATCATGATTCCCGTTCACGTCACGAGCGCGAATCTGGCAGCCGTGATGACCGGCCTGAAGGCGATGCGCAACCTCGACGGCATCGTGGCCACCATGCCGCACAAGGTTGCGATGGCCGCGTTCGCGGACGAGGTGCTCGAGACCGGCCGTCTCGTGGGTGCGGTGAACGCGCTCCGGCGGTGTCCCGACGGCCGGTGGGAGGCCGACATGTTCGACGGCCGCGGCTTCGTCGCGGGCTTGCGCGCGCACGGCCACGACCCTGTCGACGCGCGCGTCGCACTGATCGGCGCGGGCGGCGCGGGAAGCGCGATCGCGGTCTCGCTCTGCCAGGCCGGCATTGCGGCGCTCTCGGTCCACGATCTCGACGCGGCGAAGGCGGCGCGGCTCGCGGCGACGCTGCGGACGACCTTCCCGAAAGTCGACGTGCGCGCCGGTGCGCCGGATCTCGCGACCGCGAGCATCCTAATCAATGCCACGCCGATCGGCATGCAGCCTGGCGATCCGCTGCCGTGGGACCTCGCGGCGCTACGTCCCGGCACCATCGTCGGCGACGTGACGACGAAGCCCGAAGTCACGCCGTTCGTCGCGGCGGCGCGCGCCAAGGGGGCGGCCACCGTCACCGGTCGCGACATGTACGAGGGCCAGGTACGCGAGCTCGGCGCCTTCTTCGGCTATCCGTTAGAGAAGGCTGCATGAGCCCCCCCGAACCGAATCTGCTCTCACTCAACACCGCGACGGTGCGTGAGAAATGCAACCTGCGCCAGGCGGCCGAAGCCTGCCGCCGGCACAACATCCGCGGGATCTGCCCGTGGCGCGACAAGCTGGCGGAGGCCGGCGCGAAGGAAGCCTCGCGCATCTTCCGCGACAACGGCCTGAAGGTGACCGGGCTTTGCCGCGGCGGATTCTTCCCCGCGCCCGACCGGAAAGGCCGGCAGGCCGCGATCGACGACAATCTGCGCGCGATCGACGAGGCCGCGACGATCGAGGCGCGGTGCCTGGTCATCGTCGCGGGCGGGCTCGCGCAGGGCTCGAAGGATCTGGGCGGCGCGCGCGACATGATTCGCGACGGTCTCGGCGCGATCTTCGACCACGCGCGCTCGAGCGGCGTGCCGATCGCGATCGAGCCGATGCACCCGATGTACGCGGCGGACCGCGGCTGCATCAACACTCTTGCGCAGGCGCTCGACCTGTGCGACGAGCTCGATGGGAAGCACGGCTCTGCGATGGGGGTCGCGGTCGACGTGTACCACGTGTGGTGGGACCCGCAGCTGAAGAACCAGATCGAGCGCGCCGGCGAGAAGCGGCTGTTCGGCTTCCACCTGTGCGACTGGCTGGTGCCCACGACCGACCTGCTTCTCGACCGCGGAATGATGGGTGACGGCGTGATCGACATCCCGCTCATCCGTTCCTGGATGGAAGGCGCCGGCTATTACGGCATGCACGAGGTGGAGATCTTCTCAAAGAACAACTGGTGGAAGAAAGACGCCGATGAGGTGCTGCTGACGTGCCGGGTGCGGCACGAGACGGTGTGCTGAGGTGGCACGGCATCGCATCGGCATCATCGGCCTCGGCATGGCGCTCAAGCCGCACGCGCTGAGCCTCAAGGACCTCGCGGACCGCGTAGAGGTCGCGGCCGCGTTCGCGCCGTCGGCCGCGCGCCGTGAGGAAGCCGCCCGGGCATGGGGTGTGCCGGTCGTCGACTCGCTTGACCGGATCCTCGGCGACCGCTCGATCGACACGGTGCTGATCCTCACCCCGCCGTGGACGCACACCGACCTCGTGAAGCAGGCCGCGGCGGCCGGCAAGCACGTCCTGCTCGAGAAGCCGGTCGAGGCGAACGCCGTGCGGGCCACTGCGATTGTGGAAGCCTGCGAGCAGGCGGGCGTTCGCCTCGCGATCGTGTTCCAGCACCGCTTCCGCCCGGCGTCGCTCGAGCTCGCGACGCTGGTGCACGGCGGCAAGCTCGGGAAGCTGCTCTCGGCCTCGGCGTCGATCCGCTGGTGGCGCTCGCCGGAGTACTACGGGGGAAGGGAAGGGGACCCCCGCACCAGCGGGACGCAGCCCGGGCGCGGGACGCTCGCGCGCGACGGCGGCGGGGTGCTGCTCACCCAGGCAATCCATACGCTCGATCTCCTGCTGCACCTCGTCGGCCCGGTGCAGGAGGTCATGGCCTACGTCGACACGAGCCCGCTGCGCGCGATCGACACGGAGGACATCGTCGCAGGCAGCGTGCGCTACGCGAACGGCGCGACGGGCGTCATCGACGCGACCACGGTAACCTATCCCGGCTATCCGGAGCGCATCGAGGTCGCCGGAACGGCGGGCTCCGCCGTGCTCGAGGTCGAGACGCTGACGGTGAATTACATGAACGGAGAGCGCTTTCAGCTGGTGGGCGCCTCAGCCGGCGGCGGCGGGGCAGACCCCATGGCCTTCTCCCACGATCATCACCGCCGGGTGCTGACGGAGTTCCTCGATGCAATCGACGGCCGGCGCGAGCCGATGAACTCCGGACGCTCGGCGCTCCACGTCCAGCGGCTGATCGACGCGCTGCTCGCGTCCGGCCAGCGCAACGCGCCGGTCCGGCCGGGTTAGCCTTACGGTTGCCGCGCGACCGCGGACGCGCGGCCCGGCTCCATTCGCCAGCGCAATGCTGCCGACGCACGCGAGAGGGTAAAATCCCCGTCCTCCGCGTTCGAATCCCATCTGTCATAGGAGTCTTCCCATGAGCGAGCTCACGAAGGTCGCCCAGGCCATGGTCGCCCCCGGCAAGGGCATCCTGGCCGCCGACGAATCCACCGGCACGATCGAGAAGCGTTTCAAGGCGATCGCCGTCGAGTCCATCGAGGAGAACCGTCGCGCCTACCGCGACATGCTGTTCACCACCCGGGGCCTTGGCGACCACATCAGCGGCGTGATCCTCTACGACGAGACCCTGCGCCAGAAATCGGCCGACGGGACGCCGTTTGCGGCGCTGCTCGCGCGCCAGGGCGTGCTGCCGGGCATCAAGGTCGACGCCGGCACCGCCGACCTCGCGTTCTGCCCCGGCGAGAAGGTGACCGAGGGCCTCGACAAGCTCGCCAAGCGCGTGCAGGAGTACGTGAAGCTCGGCGCGAAGTTCGCGAAGTGGCGTGCGGTGATCACGATCGGCAAAGACATCCCGGCGACCACCTGCATCGCCGCGAATGCGCACGCGCTCGGCCGTTACGCGGCGATCTGTCTTGCGAACGGCCTGGTGCCGATCGTGGAGCCGGAGGTGCTGATGGACGGCGACCACACGATCGAGCGCTGCGAGGAGGTCACCGAGTGGACGCTGAACGCCGTGTATGAGGCGCTCTACATGAACCGCGTGACGCTCGAAGAGACGGTGCTCAAGCCCTCGATGGTCATTTCCGGCAAGGACTGCTCGCGACAGGCGGGCACGGACGAAGTGGCGGAGCGCACCGTGCGCGTGCTCAAGCGCTGCGTTCCTGCCGCGGTCACCGGCATCGCGTTTCTCTCCGGCGGGCAGAGCGACGAACAGGCCACCGCGAACCTCAACGCGATGAACCGGATGTACAAGGGCCGGCTGCCCTGGCCGCTGACGTTCTCGTATGGCCGCGCGCTGCAGTCGCCGTCGCTGAAGGCCTGGAAGGGCGCCGCGGCGAACGTCCCGCAGGCCCAGGCGCTGCTTGCACACCGTTCGCGGATGAACGGCCTCGCGGCGAAGGGCGAGTACCGGGCCGAGCTGGAGAAGAAGGCGGCCTGACGTGACCAAACGGATGATCGGCGTCGTGATGGGCAGCGCGTCCGACTGGGAGGTGATGAAGGCGGCCGCCGAGCAGCTGAAGTCCTTCGGCGTTCCTTACCAGGCGCGCGCGCTGTCGGCGCACCGCACGCCCGAAGCGCTCGAGCAGTGGATCGCGGCGCTCGAGCAGCAGGGCGCCGCGTGCTTCATCGCCGCGGCCGGCGGCGCGGCGCACCTCGCCGGCGTCGTTGCGGCGCAGACGACGCTCCCGGTGCTCGGCGTGCCGATGCCCTCGAAGCACCTGCAGGGGCTCGACTCGCTGCTCTCCATGGTCCAGATGCCCAAGGGCATCCCGGTCGCCACCTTCGCGATCGGCGACGCGGGCGCGGCGAACGCGGCGCTGTTCGCCGTGGCGCTCCTCGCGCTGGAGGACGCCGCACTGGCCGCGAAGCTCCGCGCGTTCCGCAAGGAGCAGGCCGACAAGGTGATCGCAACCAAGCTCCCCGACTGACCATGAGCGCCCTGTTCGAGTCGAGCCTCAAGAGCCTGCCCTTCCTGCACCGCGGCAAGGTCCGGGATCTGTACGCCGTCGGCGACGACAAGCTGCTCGTCATCCAGACCGACCGCCTGTCGGCGTTCGACGTGATCCTGCCGACGCCGGTCCCCGGCAAGGGCCGGGTGCTGACCGCGCTGTCGAATTTCTGGTTCGAGAAGCTCGGCCACGTCATCCCGAACCATCTCACCGGTATCGACCCCTCGACCGTGGTCGCCCCGGGCGAGCGCGACCAAGTGGCGGGGCGCGCGATGGTCGTGCGGCGCCTGAAGCCGGTGCTCGTCGAAGCGATCGCGCGCGGCTACATCATCGGGTCGGGGTGGAAGGACTACCAGAAGACCGGCGCGATCTGCGGCATTGCGCTTCCCGCGGGGCTGCGCGAGGCAGAGAAGCTGCCGCAGCCGATCTTCACGCCCTCGACCAAGGCGGCGATCGGCGCGCACGACGAGAACATCGCGTTCGCGGAGGCCGAGAAGCTGATCGGCGTCGAGCGCGCACGCGAGGTGCGCGACGCCACCCTGCGCCTCTACACCGAAGCCGCGGACTTCGCGCGCGGCAAGGGGATCATCATCGCCGACACCAAGTTCGAGTTCGGCACCGACGCCGCAGGGAAGCTGGTCCTCATCGACGAGGCGCTGACGCCCGACTCCTCGCGGTTCTGGCCGGCCGATCAGTACCGCGTCGGCATGAGCCCGCCGTCGTTCGACAAGCAGTACGTGCGCGACTGGCTCGAGTCCCAGAAGTGGAACAAGCAGCCGCCGGCGCCCCAGCTTCCCGCGGACGTGCTCGCGCGCACTGCCGAGAAGTACGTCGAGGCGTTGCGCATGCTCACCGGCCGGACGCTCGCCGAGCTCGGCTGACGCCCGTCCCGATGGAGCAGACCTCCCCGGCGCCCGGAGTCGCGCCGCCGCAGCCCGAAGTCGCGCCGGCCCCGCCGCCTCAGCCCGCGCCGGTCAACCTCGTCGCCGCCGACGAGGCGGGCATCGCGCGCGCCGTCGAGCTGCTGCGCGCCGGTGAGGTCGTCGCCTTCCCGACCGAGACGGTGTACGGGCTCGGCGCGGACGCCGCGAACGCGGACGCGGTCGCAAAGGTCTACGCGCTGAAGGGGCGGCCGTCCGCTCACCCGGTGATCGTCCATCTCGGCGACGCCGAGCGGCTCGATGAATGGGCGGTCGACATTTCGGCTGGGGCACGCAAGCTCGCGCATGCGTTCTGGCCGGGACCGCTGACGCTGGTCCTCAAGCGCGCCCCGCACGTTCCGGACGCGGTGACGGGCGGACAGGACACGGTGGGTTTGCGCGTGCCGTCGCATCCGGTCGCGCAGGCGCTCCTCGCGGCCTTCGGTGGCGAACACGGTGGACGCCGCTTTGGCGGCGTGGCCGCGCCGTCCGCCAACAAGTTCGGTCGGGTCAGCCCGACGCTGGCCGACCACGTGTTCGCCGACTTCGCGCTCGCCGTGCCGCTCATCCTCGACGGCGGCGCCACGAACGTCGGAATCGAGTCGACGATTGTCGATCTCTCGGGCGAGCGTCCCCGTCTGCTGCGGCCGGGCGGCGTCCCGGCCGCAGCGATCGAGGCGGTCCTCGGCGAGCCGCTCGCTGCGGCGGACGAGTCGGCGCCGCGCGCTTCGGGGACGCTGCCGGCGCATTACGCGCCGAAAGCACATGTGCGGCTGGTGAAGCGGGTGGAGATGCTGGAGGCGCTCGCCTCGCACAAGGGGCGGCGGCTCGGCGTCCTCGCGCTCGAAGTGAAGGTGCCGAGGCTCAACCCGGCGTTGCAGCGTGTGGTGCCCGCGATCGCCGCCGAGTACGCGCACGCGCTCTACGCGGCAATGCGTGGGCTCGACGCCCAGAACGTGGACTTGATCCTCGTGGAGACGCCGCCCACCTCTCCGGCCTGGGCGGCGGTCCATGATCGGCTCGCGCGCGCCGCGCGCGGCGCGACGGAGAGCGGCGCGACCTGACGCGCGGGCTCAGCCGCCGCGGTAGGACGTCAGCTCGTAGGTGGCGCGCGCGCCCGGCATGAACGAGCCCATCGCGCAGCCATAGCGGCGCTCGCAGAACTCCTCGAACACGACGACCTTCGCCGCGCCCCGGATGTCCGGCGCATACCACTCGGTCTCGGTGCGCTGTGTGATGCCGCGAAAACTGTCGTAGTCGCCGAGGTACATCGTGCGCTCGACCTTCATCGCCCTGAACTCGCCGGCGGGGACCTTGATCGTCTCCCAGCCAAGCACCTTCCCGCGCACCAGCATCTCGCGCTTCTCGTTCGTCACCGGGTCGGTCCGGATCACCTTCTGGGACCACGACTTGCCCTCGCCGAGCGGGAAGGGCATCAGTTGGAACGCGGGGTCCATCGTCCCACGCGCCCGGTCGTTGAGCACGCCGGAGGTGAGCTCGCCCGGCGCACGGAAGAGGTCGTCGACCGACCCGTCGGCGGAGCGCACCGCGACGCGGATGCCGCTCGCCGCAGTGCCGGTGACCTCACGGGTCCACGTTCCGGTCGGTTGCCTGTTGTAGTTGTCGATTCCGCGATAGGTCCAGGTGTCGCCCGCCTTTAGCGTCGGCGCGGCCACCTGCGCGGCGACCGAAAGCGACGTGCCGAGTAGCGCGGACGCAAGAAGCGCCCGCCATGACATCGATCCGAGAGAGGACATGCGCGATCTCCTTTCAGCTGTTTGCTTCGAGTCTACCGCCGACGCGGTGACTGCCGGATGCTACGGGCCGGCACGGCTTCCGGATGCAAACAGCGCCGCCGGGCGGATTGTTCCGCCGGCGGCGCGAGAGGACCCGCGCGAGAAAACCAGCGGGAATAGACCAGCGGGAAAAGTCCAGCGCTAGGCGCGCTTCGCGGTCTTGGCGGCCGGAGCGGCCTTGGCCGCCGGCTCGGCGGGCTTTGCCGGCTGCTCGGCGGCCGGAGCGACCTTCGCCCGGCGGGCGAGCAGGTGCCCGAAGTTCTCGAGTGACAGCAGGTGGGCGTAGATCCGCCCGACGATGCCCTTCTTGAAGAGATTCTTGTGCTGCGCCGCGTTCAGGTGCTCGAGCTTCGACTCCTGCACGCGGAACATTCCCGCGAGGTTGATCGGGGCGGCGCCGGTCGCGGGCGTCGCCTGCATGGTGAACGGCTCGAAGAGATCGTAGTCGGCGAGGATCGCGCAGAGCTCGCGGGTGCGCTCGAGGTCGGCCTCGTACTCGCGCAGAAGCTGTTCGATCCGGGTCCAGCGCTGGCTGGGCTTGCCCTCGGCGTCGAACATCTTCTCTCCGCTGTCGGAGAGGAGCGACTTCTCGACGCAGATCAGGCGGTTCTCTTGCGCTGCGGTGCCCATGGTGACGCGCGCCATGCAGAACGGGTAGCGGCGCACGTAGGCGGGCACGTAGACGCCCTGCTCCCAGGCGCCGTTGCGCACGAACAGGTTCTCGGTCTGCGCCAGCCCGAGCACCGCGACGGCCGCGTAGCTCTTGCCCTGGTCGTTCGACGCGAACACGATCGGAAAGTCGCGCGCCGCGGGTGCGAACTCGATGTAGCTCACCGGCATCGCATTCGTCTGGGCGCAGAACTCGGGGAGCTTCCCGGGCGCGGGCAGCGCGACCCCCTGGGTCTTCTGCAGCGGAACGATTTCACGGTAGCCGAATGGCGGGTTGATCTGCATCGCTCTTCTCCGGGGGCTGAACCATGAAGTTAGCCACGGGCCCCCGCCTCCCGCAACCGCCGCGCGCCCACCCCTGTGGAGATTCTGGCGTTCGGGACCTCTATTCGGTAAAATCGCGCCCTCTCCGTGGGGTGGTAGCTCAGCTGGGAGAGCGCCGCGTTCGCAATGCGGAGGTCGGGAGTTCGATCCTCCTCCACTCCACCAGATTCCCTCCCGGCCCGTGCCGTTCCCGGGCCCTTTGCCTCGAGCGCCGGAGCCTGCCGTGCCGATCGCCGCGACCGCCAGGAAGAACTTCTACAAGGACTCCGTCGCGCTGATGCGCATCGCCCAGGCGGTCGGGGCGCGCGCAGGCCTGGGACGGGTGTCGCTGCTGATGGGCACGCCGGCGAACAAGGACATCCTCGCGCAGGGCGGCCTGCTTGTTCCGGAGCTTGTCGTGGCGGCGCCCGCCGACCTCATGATCCTGGTCGAGGGGGAGCAGGAGGCGCTCGCCCCCGGGCTCGCCGCGATCGAGGAGCAGCTGGCGGGGCGCGAAACGGCCGCCGCCGGGGAGCGCACCGAGACCGCGCCGCGCTCGATCGCGATGGGCGTGGACCGGCTCGAGCACGCGACGCTCGCGCAGATTTCGGTGCCCGGCCCGTACGCCGCGGCGGAGGCGCTGAAGGCGCTCAAACGCGGCCTGCACGTCTTTCTCTTCAGCGACAACGTGCCGCTCGCCGAGGAGCAGGCAATCAAGCGCCTGGCCGCGAAAAAGGGCCTGCTCGTGATGGGCCCGGACTGCGGCACGGCGATCATCGGCGGCGTGCCGCTCGGCTTTGCGAACGCGGTGCGGCGCGGCGCGATCGGCATCGTCGGCGCGTCCGGGACCGGCATGCAGGAGGTCACCTGCCGCATCCACGCGCTTGGCGAAGGCGTCTCGCACGCCATCGGCACGGGCAGCCGCGACGTGTACGAAGAGATCGGCGGGACGACGCTGCTCGCGGGCGTGGATCTGCTCGCGCGCGATCCCGGGACGCGCGTGGTCGTGATCGTCTCGAAGCCGCCTTCGCCCACGGTCGCCGACCGCGCGCTCGCCGCAGCGCGTGCGTGCGGCAAGCCCGTGGTCGTGTTGTTCCTCGGCGCGAAACTCACCGGCGGCGGCAACGTCCATGCGGTTGCGACGCTCGAGGAAGCGGCGGCTATGGCTGTGTCCATCGCGCGCGGCGAGAAGGCCTCCGCCGCGTCGAGTGCGTCCGGGGCGCTCGACGCGAAGCTCGCGCCGGGGCAGCGCTTCTTGCGCGGGCTCTATTCGGGCGGCACCTACTGCACCGAGGCGCAGGTCGTCTGGAAGGACGCCGGGATCGCGACCTGGTCGAATGCGCCGGCGGACAAGAAGTTCGCGCTGCCCCATGGCGCCCCGAGCCGCGACCACACCGCGATCGACCTCGGCGCCGACGAGTTCACCGTCGGCCGGCCGCATCCGATGATCGACTTCACTGCGCGCACGGAGCGACTCCTCGCCGAGGCGCGCGATCCGTCGGTGGCGGCAATCGTCCTCGACGTCGTGCTCGGCTACGGCGCGAACGCCGATCCTGCCGGCGAGCTTGCGCCGGCCGTGCGCGAGGCGCGCACGATCGCGGCGCGGGACGGTCGCGAGCTCGTGGTACTCGGTTTCGTCTGCGGCACCGACGACGATCCGCAGGGTCTTGCCGCGCAGACCGCGAAGCTGCGCGAGGCTGGGATGATCCTTGCGGGCGGCTCCACCGCCGCCGCGCGCCTCGCTGCGCGCGTCGTCGGCCACAATGCCTCTTAGCAGTACGTCACACATGCCGCGAACGGTCCGCAGCGCAAGGCACGAGCCTTTGGCAGCGCGCCGATCGGGTGCTGCGCGAGGCGCGCGGTCCTCATTCGATTCCAAGCTCGTGGTGGTCGCCTTCGGCGGCAACGCGGTCTATCCACCGACGATCAAGGGCACGGCGCAGGAGCAGCTCGACATCATGGAGGCGGCGTGCGAGCACCTCGTGTCGGTGTTCCGCGCCGGCTACCGTGCGGTGCTCACCCACGGCAACGGCCCCGTGGTCGGCAACATCCTCTTGCGAATGGCGCGCACTTCGCGCGAGCTCGTGCCGATGCCGATGGACGTGTGCGTCGCGCACTCGCAGGGCGGCATGGGCTACATGCTGCAGCAGAGCCTCGCGAACGTGCTGGCCAAGCACGGCATGGAAGTGTCGGTGTCCTCGATCGTGACCGAGGTCGAAGTGGCGCCGGACGATCCGGCGTTCACGCACCCGACCAAACCGGTCGGGAAGTTCTTTACGGAGGAAGAGGCCGGGCGGATTGCCGCCGAGACCGGCTGGGACTTCGTCGAGGACTCCGGGCGCGGCTACCGTCGCGTCGTACCCTCGCCGGTGCCGCTCAAGATCCTCGATGCGCCTGCGATCAACGCACTGCTCGGTGCGGGAGTCATCCCGATCGCGGCGGGCGGCGGCGGCATCCCGGTCGTGCGCGACGGCGCGCGCTATCGCGGCGTGGCGGCGGTGATCGACAAGGACATGACGAGCGCGCTGCTCGCCGCGGACGTCGGTGCCGGGACGCTGGTGATGCTCACCGGGGTCGAGCGCGTGGCACTCGATTTCGGCAAGCCCAGCCAGCGTGTGCTCGATCGCATGACCGCGGCCGAGGCGCGCAAGCATCTCGCGGAGGGCCAGTTCCCGCCGGGAAGCATGGGGCCGAAGATCACCGCGGCGCTGCGCTACCTCGAACGTGGCGGGCCGCGGGCGCTGGTCACCTCGCTGGAAAAGCTGGACGCAGCGCTCGAAGGCCGGGCCGGCACGGAGATCATCGCGTGAACGTGCTCGCGATCGGGCGCAAGGCGCGCGCGGCGCTGGAGGCGAGCGGAGGTGTCGCGCGGCCGCTGGCGGCGTTTCCCGACGCGCCCTACTTCGAGGCGGCGGGCGAGATCGTGTGGGTCGGGTCGAAGCTGCCGGCGCGTCATCCGCGCGCGGTGCTGACTGCGCAGCCGGTTGCGCGCTGCGCCGAGGTCTCGTTCGGCGCGCTGCCGGGCGAGGCGTGGTCGCGCACAATGCCCGCGCGTGTCGATCCCGGAGTCGTGGCGGGCGCATGCCGCCGTCTCGTCGGCGCCATCGACCGCGTCGGCGAGCCGCGGGGATTCGGCGCCCTGCTGGCTGGTGTGACGCCCTCGTTCCCGCTCGATCTCGCGGCACCGCGGGTGCGGGCGCTCGCGGCGGCGTATCGAGCCGATGACGCGCAAACGGTATACGCGGCGTCGCGGGCACTGCTGGGTCTGGGCACCGGCCTGACCCCGTCGGGCGACGATCTCGCCGGCGCAGCGCTGTTCGGTCGCATGCTCGTCGACCGCAGCGACCGATGGCGCGTGATCGGCGCGCGGCTTGCGACTGATGCGTGCACCGCGAGCCACGCGATCAGTGCGGCGCTCTTCGCGGACCACGTGGCGGGCGAGACATTCGAGTCGCTGCACGCGCTCGCCGACGCGCTGGTCGTGGACAACGGCGCCGCCGCGCTGGAGGTGGCGCGGACGCTGGTCGCGCTGGGCCACTCGTCGGGCTGGGACATGCTCACCGGGTTCGCAATTGGCGTAACCAGCGGCGTGACCGGCGAAGTGAGGGGGGAAGGGTGAAGAACGACCTGCTGCACGATCGGCTCGGCGTCGTGAACGTCGGGCTGGAGATGTTCACCGAGAGCGTGGTGCGCGCGGGCGCCCCGCTTGCGCACCTCGATTGGCGGCCGGCCGGCGACGGCGACGCGAAGCTCGCGTGGGCGCTCGCGCAACTCGTTGGCGACCCCGACGATCCGGAGTCGCCGGGCACGCGCGTGGACCACGCGAACCAGGCCGCCACCGAGCGCATGCTCGCGGCGCGGCCGGTCCTCGTCGACATCGCGCTGCGGGCCGACGAGATCTGGCCCGAGCTCTGGGCGAAGGGGAAGAGGACCCTGACCCACGCCGGCGCACCGATCCCCTGGGCGCGGATGTGCGATCCGATGAAGGGCACGATGATCGGCGCGATGCTCTACGAGGGCTGGGCGACGACGCCGGAGGAGGCGGCCGACCGCCT
>Ga0105107_10000958_pt1 | contig 18801 bp, 14 predicted proteins | sample PPLLaktember2015_6_FD_79335 | JGI IMG/M metagenome (GOLD analysis project Ga0105107, IMG submission 79335) | Freshwater sediment microbial communities from Prairie Pothole Lake near Jamestown, North Dakota, USA - PPLs Lake P8 Core (1) Depth... | ecosystem: Environmental > Aquatic > Freshwater >... | reverse complement strand
TGCCGTTCGCCGCACTGTCAATTTCGGCAATATCCAGCCGTATGGCCGACCGTCGCGTCCAGGAACTGGCGACGATGCTGCGCAATGAGTCGCGGCTGATCGAACGCCAGATCGCCAACGGCATGGAAATCCGCTAAATGCACGCGGTCGGCGTATGGCTTGGTCGGCGTCAACCCACAAGGAGATCGCCATGAAACTCGTCGCCCGCGGGCTCAGCGCCCTGCTTTTCGCCGCCGTCCTTGGCGCCGCCCAGGCGCAAACCTGGCCGGCCAAGCCGATACGCTTCGTGGTTCCGTACCCGCCCGGGGGCAGCAACGACATCCTGACGCGTATCGTCGGCCAGACCATGAGCCCCGGCCTTGGCCAGCCGGTGGTCATCGACAACCGCGGCGGCGCCGGCGGCATGATCGGCGCCGACAATGTCGCCAAGTCCCCGGCCGACGGCTATTCGATCGTCAATGTCCAGGCCTCGTTCACGGCCAATGCCGCCCTGCGCACAAAAATGGCTTATGACCCGCTGCGCGACTTCGCCTACATCGGCATGATGGCGCGCGGCCCGCTGCTGATGGTGGTCCACCCGTCGCTGCCGGTGCAGTCGGTGCAGGAGTTCATTGCCCTAGCCAAGGCCAAACCCGGGCAGATCAACTACGGCTCCACCGGAACCGGCGGCCACAACCACCTCGCCACCGAACTGTTCCGGCGGATGGCCGGCATCAATATCGTGCATGTTCCCTACAAGGGCGTTGCCCCGGCGCTGACCGACCTGATGGGCGGCCATACGCAGCTGGTGATGACCAGCCTGCCCTCGGGCATGACCCAGGTGCAGGCCGGACGCCTGAAGGCGCTGGCAGTGGGCAGCGAAAAACGAACCTCGTTCATGCCCAAGCTGCCGACGATCAGCGAAGCGGGCGTGCGCGGCTACGTCGCAGAGTTCTGGTGGGGCCTGGCAGCGCCGGCAAAAACACCGGTGACGATCATTGACCGCCTGTCTGCCGAATTGGCCAAGGCCCTGCAATCGCCGGACCTGAAGCAGCGCTTCGCCGGCGAAGGGGCCGAGCCCAGCGCGATGTCCCGCGATGAATTCACGAAATTCGTCACCAACGAGATCACGCGCTGGCGCAAAGTCGCGCAGGACACCGGCATCAAGGCGGACTGACCGCCATGGCTGTGGTGCAGCGGACTTATGATCCGTCCGCACGGGGGGCACTGAACGGTGTTCGCGTCATCGACCTGTCGCGGCTGGTCGCCGGCAATACGCTGACGCAGGTGCTCGGCGATTTCGGTGCCGAGGTCATCAAGATCGAACCGCCGGCCGGCGACACGCTGCGCGCGTGGAAGGTCGAGCAGGTCGATACCAACTGGAAGCTGTACGCGCGCAACAAGAAAAGTCTCGGCCTGGAGTTGCGCAAGCCCGAGGCGCGCGAACTGCTGCTGCAGCTGGTCGCCTCCGCAGCAGTATTCGTCGAAAGCTTCCGTCCGGGCACGCTCGAGGCCATGGGTCTCGGGCCGGAAACGCTGCTGGCGCGCAATCCCCGGCTGGTCATCGTGCGCATCTCCGGCTGGGGCCAGGACGGCCCCTACCGGCGGCGCCCCGGATTTGGCACCCTGGTTGAAGGCATGTCCGGTTTCGCCGCGCTGAACGGTTTCGAAGACCGCGAGCCGGTACTGCCGCCGATGTACCTGGCCGACACCATCGCCGGACTCTACGGCACGAGCGGTGTGCTGATCGCGTTGCGCGAGATCGAACACAATGGCGGCAAAGGCCAGGTCATCGACCTGCCGTTGCTGGACCCGCTGTTCGCCGTGCTGGGTCCCCAGGCCGCCAATTACCGGCTCACCGGCAAGATCAAGCCGCGCACCGGCAGCCGCTCGACCAACGCGGCGCCGCGCAATGCCTACAAGTGCAAGGACGGCAAATACGTCGGCCTGTCGGCGTCGATCCAGAAAATGGCCGAACGCGTGTTCCAGTCGATCGGTCGTCCCGACCTGATCGACAATCCGCGCTACAGGACCAACGCCGACCGCGTGAAGCATGCCGCGGAGCTCGATGCCATCATCGGCGGGTTCATTGCCCAGCGTACGCAGGCCGAGAATGTCGCGTTTTTCGAACAGGCCGATGTCACCATCGGCCCGATCTACGACATTTCGCAAATCGTCGAAGACCCGCATGTGCTGGCGCGCGAGCTGATCGCCGATTATCCCGATCCCGACATGGGCGCCTATCCGATGCATCATGTGGTGCCGCGGCTGTCGGGCACGCCGGCATCAATCCGCACGCCGGCGCCGCAGATCGGCGAGCACAACGCAGCGCTGCTGGCCGAACTCGGAATCGACGCCGCCAAATACCGGAAGCTGCTCGCTGCGGGCATCGTCTGCACCGGCAATGCCGCGCCGGCTGTGGAAGAATAGCCGCATCGCGGGCGTCCGCTTTACAACCTCGGCAAAGGATTACGACCATGTACCGTGAACTTCCCGTCTGGCGCTCGCTGATGTACGTGCCGGTCAATGTCGAAAAGTATGTCGACAAGGCCCATACGCGCGGCGCGGACGTGATCCAGCTCGATATCGAAGACAGCGTGCCGCCCGCCGAGAAAGCGCATGCCCGCAAGCTGGTCGAAAAAAACGCATCCCGCGTGCGCCGCGGCGGCGCCGATGTCGTGGTGCGCATCAACCAGCCGCTGTCGCTGGCGGTGCGCGACATCGAGCATTCGGTATGTCCGGACGTCGATGGCATCGCGGTGACGAAGGCCACCGGTGTTTCGCATTTGCAGCTGCTTGACGAACTGGTCAGCGAACTCGAGCAAAAACGCGGCATGACCGTCGGCCACACCCGTTTCATCACCATGATCGAGACACCGGAGGCATTTTTCCGGATCCGCGACATCACCACTGCCAGCAGCCGCATCATCGCCTGCAACATCGGCGGCGAAGACTTCGCGCTGAACTGCAACATGCAGCCCACGGGCGAGGCGCTGTTCTACCCGAAACAGCACATGATCATCGCCGCTAACGCCGCCGGCATCATGCCGCTGGGCTTCATCGACAGCGTCGCGACTTTCGGCGACTGGGAACACTTCCGCAAGATGGTGCGCCGCTCGCGCGACTTCGGCTTCATGGGTGCCGGCTGCATCCACCCGGGCCAGGTCACCATCGTCAACGAGGAATACAAACCGAGCGCCGCCGAAGTCGAATATGCGCGCAAGGTCATTGCGCTGGACAAGGAGGCCGCTGCGGCCGGACGCGGCTCGTTCGCGCTCGACGGCAAGATGATCGACATTCCGATCATCGTACGTGCCGAACGCTTGCTCAGGCGTTTCGACGCCATCACGGCCCGCGAAACGCGGACGCTGGCCGCGATGAAAGGCTGATGGCCGCATCGCCGGTCCGATCGCCGGCGCGGCAATTCTCTTTCCGCTGCGCCTCGGCTAGGATGTGATCCGTCGCGGCGGCAATTGCTGTTGCGCAACCCCGGAGGAATCGTGAAAAATATAAATAAAATCAAATATTTGCTGATTACCGCAATGCTCGCCAGTGCGCTGCCGGCCGGCGCCCAGACCGCGGTGAAGTTTCCGACAAAACCCGTGCGCATCATCGTCGCCTTCCCGCCGGGCAGTTCCACCGACATCGTCGCGCGCGTAGTCGGCGAACGACTCGGCGAAGCCTGGGGCCAGAACGTCATCATTGAAAACCGGCCCGGCGCCTCCGGCAACATCGGCACGCAGGTCGCGCTGCGCGCCAACGCCGACGGGCACACGCTGTTCATGAACAGTTCGGCCATTGCGGTCAATGTCAGCCTTTACGCCAAACCGGGGTATGCCATCAAAGACATCGTGCCCATCCTGCAGGGACCGACGACACCCAATCTGATCACCGTGCATCCGACGGTGGGCGCAAAAACGCTGCAGGAACTGATCGCACTCGCGAAGACGACACCGCTGAGCTACGGCTCTTCGGGCACCGGCACCACGCCGCACCTCGACATGGAACTGCTGTTCAAGACACTGGCCAAGACCGATATCACCCACGTACCCTACAGTCCGGCCGCCGCCGCCAGCGCCGTGGTCGGCAACCAGGTGCCGGTGGGTTCGACGTCGATGCCGCCGGCGGTGCCGTTCGTCAAAAATGGGCGCCTGCGTGCCATCGCCGTCACCACCGCCAAGCGTTCCGCCGTGCTGCCGGATGTGCCCACTGTCGCCGAATCCGGTTTTCCCGGCTTCGACGATTACACCTGGTTCTCGGTGTTTGCCCCGGCCGGCGTACCCGCAGCCGTCGTCAACCAGGTCAACCGCGATTTCACCCGCGCACTGCAGTCGCCGGTCGCACGGGAACGCCTCAGTGCCCTGTCGCTGGAGTTCTTCCCCAACACGCCAGCCGAGTTCGCGGCGCGGCTGAAAACGGAAGTTGCCAAATACGCGCAGATCGTCAAGCAGTCCGGCGCGCGCGTCGACTAGGCAAACGATGCGCAAAGTCACCGCCGCCAGCATCACCCAGGCCGTCGTGCATTCATTCGACGGCGCCGCCGATCCGCGCTTCAGGCACATCGTCGAACGGCTGACCCATCACCTGCACGCCTTCGCGCGCGAGGTCAGCCTGACGCCCGAGGAGTGGCAGGCCGGCATCGACTTCCTCTACCGTGCCGGCAGGATCTCGGATGAAGCGCGCAACGAGTTCATCCTGACTTCCGACGTGCTCGGCCTGTCATCCCTGGTCGACCTGCTGGCCAGCGGCTCCGGCGCGACCGAGCGCAGCGCACTGGGGCCGTTTCATGCCGACGGTTCGCCTCTGCTCGAAGTTGGCGGCGACCTGAAGCGCGACAACGATGGCGAGCCGATGCTGGTGCGCGGACGCGTGGTCGATGCCGCGGGACTGCCGGTGCCCCGTGCCCAGCTCGATTTCTGGCAGGCTGCGGTCAACGGCAAATACTGGCAGCAGGACCCCGCGCAGGATCCGCACAATCTGCGTTGCCGCATGATCACCGGCGATGACGGCGCGTATGCTTTTACCACCGTCCGGCCTGCGCCCTACACCGTGCCCTACGACGGCCCGGTCGGTGACCTGCTGCGTGCGGGTGGCCGCCACGCCTGGCGGCCCGCACACTTCCATTTCATCGTCAGCGCCACCGGCTGTCGTGCGCTGACCACCGAAGTGTTCTTCGCCGACGATCCGTATATCGACAGCGACGCCATCTTCGGCGTACGCGAATCCCTGCTGGTCGACACGCGGCTGAGCACCGATGCGGCGCTGGCGCAACGCCACCGCTTGCCGCTGCCGTTTCATAGTGTGGAGTTCGACTTCCGGCTGAGCCGGTAATCCATCGCCGCAAGCGGTCCGTGCCGTAAAATCGGCAGGTTCCCCTCTTACTGTTCGAGGTCAATCAAGCATGTCTGCAGATCTGGAATCCCTGAAACAATGGATAGGCCGCACCGAAACGGCGACCGATTACGTGACCGTACCCGCGGTCAACCGCCTGTCGGCAACCCTCGACCGCGACGATCCGTTTCCCAAAATGGGCGATCCGCTGCCTGTCGGCTGGCATGCCATCCTGTTCCCGCGCGTGGTGCGCCATTCCCAGATCGGACCCGACGGGCACCCGCAGCGCGGCGATTTCCTGCCACCGGTACCGCTGCCGCGACGCATGTTCGCCGGCAAGCGCACCACGTTCGCAGCACCGCTGCTGGTCGGCGACGAATTGCACCGCGAATCCGTGATCCAGAACGTCACCATCAAGGACGGGCGCAGCGGGCGCATGGTGTTCGTCACCGTCAAGACCGACATCAAGAGCCCCCGCGGCGTGGCCATCGTCGAGGAGCAGGACATTGTCTATCGCGGCGAGCCCGACAGGAACGCGCCGCCGCAGCCGGCACAAAAGGCCCCGGGCAGGGCAGTTTGGAAACACGAAGTCACGCCCGATCCGGTCATGCTGTTCCGCTATTCGGCACTGACCTTCAACGGCCACCGCATTCATTACGACAAGCCCTACGTGACCGGCACCGAGGGTTATCCCGACCTGATCATGAACGGCGGACTGACGACGCTGTTGACATATGAACTCGCGCGCACTCACGCCTCCACGCCGATCCGGTTCATGTCCTCGCGCAACGTGCGCGCGCTGTTCGTCAATCGCACCATCACCTTCTGCGGCGAACCGAGCACGGACAACAAGACGGCGAAACTGTGGGCGCAGGACGACACCGGCGCCGTGGCGCTGACGGCGGAAGCGGAGTTTGCCTGATGGCCGGCGGACCGCTGGAAGGCGTCAAAATCATCGATATGACTTCAGTGGTCGTCGGACCGCTGGCCACCCAGACTTTCGCCGACCACGGCGCGGACGTCATCAAGGTCGAGGCCCCGGGCGGCGACATCGTGCGTTTTCTCGCCGGCCGCGGCCGCACGCCGGGCATGTCAGGCAAGTTCCTGCACCTGAACCGCAACAAGCGCTCGCTGGTACTCGACCTGAAAAAACCCGGCGCCTACGACGCGCTGATGCAGCTGCTGAAAACGGCCGATGTGCTGATCTGGAACATGCGGCCGCCGGCAATGGCGCGGCTGAAGCTGTCCTATGAGGACGTCTGCAAGGTCAACCCGAAAATCATCTATTGCGGCATGTTCGGATTCGGGCAGGACGGCCGCTACCGTGACAAGCCGGCCTACGATTCGATCATCCAGGGCTCGGCCGGCATCGCCGCGCTGTACCACATGGCCACCGGGGAGCCGCGCTATCTGCCGATGGTCATTGCCGACCGTACCGTCGGACTGATCGCCGTGCAAATGATCCTGATGGCGTTGTTCCACCGCGAGCGTACCGGTGAAGGCCAGTCCATCGAGCTGCCGATGTTCGAGAACATGGTGAAGTCGGTGCTCGAGGAGCACATGTATCTGAAGACCTTCGATCCGCCGCTGGGTCCGGTCGGGGATCCGCGGCTGACCGATCCGCAGGCCCGTCCGCTGCCGACCAAGGACGGCTGGATCTGCGTTTCCGCGAACACCGACGGTCAGGCTTTTGCGGTATTCGACGCCATCGGCAGGCCGGAACTGAAAACCGACCCGCGCTTCAATACTGTCGCGGCACGGTTCAAGAACACGCCGGAATATTTCAGCATTCGCGCAGAGGGTCTCAAACGGAAGACCACCGCGGAATGGATCGAAATCTTCGATCGCACCGATGTGCCGGCCATGCCGTTCCAGACGCTCGATCAGATCATGGAAGATCCGCACCTGAGGGACATCGGCTTCTTCGAGAACATCGATCACCCGACCGAAGGCAGAATCCGGAACATGAAATTGCCGAACAAACTGTCGCGCGGCGCACGCAGGGATTTCCGGCATGCCCCAAAAATCGGCGAGCAAAGTCTCGAAGTGCTGCGCGAGGCCGGTTTGTCCGACGCCGAGATCGACGCGCTGCTGGCCAGCGGCGCAACCCTCGACGGCCGCCCCAAAACTTAGCGCCCCGCCGGGCACAGGAGAACTAATTGAATAAATTCAGATACTTATATCCACTGATCCTGCTCAGCTTCGGATTCATCAGCCACACCGCCGTGGCGCAGACCGCGGCAAAGTATCCGGCGAAGCCGGTACGCTTCATCGCGCCGTTTCCGCCGGGTGGCAGCACTGATCTGCTGGCGCGGCTGGTTGCGCAGAAATTGACCGAGGCCTGGGGCCAGCAGGTCATCGTCGAGAATCGCGGCGGTGCCGCCGGCACCATCGGCGTCGAACTCGCCGCGCGTTCGGCGCCCGATGGCTACACCATCGTCATGGGTCATGTCGGCACCTTCGGCGTCAATCCGACGCTGTATCCGAAACTGCCGTATAACGCGGTGCGCGACTTCGCGCCGATCACCGTGCTGGCGACAGTACCCAATGGCATGGCCGTGCATCCGTCGCTGCCGGTCAAGACCGCGCGCGATTTTGTGGCGCTGGCCAAGGCCCGGCCGGGCGAGTTGCTGTACGCGTCGGGCGGCAGCGGCAGCGCCTCGCATCTCGCCGGGGAATATTTCAAGCTGCTCACCAAGATCGAAATGGTGCACGTACCGTACAAAGGCACTGCACCGGCAATGATCAGCATGATTTCAGGACAGACCACGATGACCATCACCGGCATGGTCGCACTGATGCCCCATGTCAAATCCAGCCGTCTCAAACTGCTCGGCGTGGCGACGATGAAACGCCTCTCGATCATGCCCGATGTGCCGACCATCCACGAAAGCGGCGTGCCCGGCTACGACGCCAACCAGTGGTATGGCGTACTCACGCAGGCGGCTGTGCCACGCGATATCGTTACCAAACTGCATGCCGACATCGTCAAAGTGCTGGCGCGACCCGACGTGAAGGAACGTCTCGCTGCCGACGGCGCCGAGCCGGTGGCCAACACCCCGGAACAGTTTGCTGCGCACATCAAGGCCGAGATCGCGCGCTGGGCGCCAGTGGTCAAAGCCTCGGGCGCAAAACCGGATTGAACCGTTGGGCCAACTGAATAAGTCGCGCGGTCAGGCATAATCACCAGACCCATTCATGGAGATCAACATGTTTTCGATTGTCCGTAACACTTTATTGACAACGTTTTTCGTTGCAGCCACGCTGAGCGGATACGCGCAGGCACAAACTGCGACGACCGAATTCACGCCGCAGGTCGGCCAGGCCGGCAAAGATGTGATCTGGGTGCCGACGCCGAAAAGTCTGGTCGAAAAAATGCTGAAAATGGCTGATGTCAAACCCACCGACGTCGTATTCGATCTCGGTTCCGGCGACGGCATCACGGTAATCACTGCGGCCAAACAATTCGGCGTGCGCGCCACCGGCATCGAGTTCAACCCGGACATGGTCGAACTGTCGAAGCGCAATGCCCAGCGCGAAGGCGTGGCCGACAAGGCGCAATTCATCCGCGGTGACATTTTCGCCACGGACTTCAGCAAGGCCACCGTGGTGACCATGTACCTGCTGCCGTACCTGAACCTGAAACTGCGTCCGACGATACTCAACATGAAACCGGGCACGCGTGTGGTATCGCATGCGTTCACGATGGATGACTGGGCGCCGGACCAGACCGACTCGACCGAGGGCCGTACGGCCTATCTGTGGATCGTGCCGGCAAAGGTGGAAGGCAACTGGAAATTCGAGAATGGGACGCTGGAACTGAAGCAGAAATTCCAGGACTTCGACGGGGTGTTCCGCAACGGCGACGGCATGAGCTGGCGCGTCACCAGCACCAACCTGCGCGGCGACCAGATCAGCTTCACCGTCGGTACCGCGATTTACACCGGACGCGTCAGCGGCCCGGTGATGCAGGGCATGATGCGGCCGCGCCCCGACGCACCGGCCACGTCCTGGAGCGCGACGCTCGTCAAATGACGGTGGTACGCCGCACCGTCATGGCCGCGCCGGCGGCTTGACGGTGCGCAGATCCAGTTCGGCGGGACGCAACACGCGATAAACCGGCACTTCGCTGGGCGCCGCGATGGTGGCTGGCGATCCCTTCTTGTCTACCGGAACCATGCCATACGACACGAAACTGCCGGGTGATTCCGGCTCCAGCGCCACCACGATGACATTGGCGTTGGCCTGCGCCATCAGATACACATAACTGCCTGCCGGAAACCGCACGCGCTTCGGCGCAACTTCGGTGGTAACCCGGCTGGTGATCCGCCCTTCAACGTACGTGGCGCTCGGACGGCGGTCAGTCACCTGGAATGTTTCGACCTCCAGTGCCACGGGTTTGTCGAGTCGCCGCACCTCGACCCCCGACAGCATCAACCGCTCGGCAATATCGTGAAACACCGGGGGCATCACATAGGCCCAAGGCCGCTGGCGCGCGATATCAGCCGCTGCATTCAGAGAATCCGACCAGTCGACCTCGATCGTCCTTAATTCGCCACTGGCCGGATCGAGCATGTCCAGCTTCTGCCTGATCACCGGGCTCTTCAGGCGCACGGCCACCGTGTCGCCAGGCTGCGGATCGCGGCCGCGGCGTACGGTGTCGGCGCGCGCCGCGGCTACCGTGTCCATCAGTTCGCTGGCGTTTTCGGCTGCGGTGTTGAGCAGACCGGTAATCGCCACGACATGACTATGCACCCGCCGGCGAAAACTCTCGCGCCCGATGCCGACACCACGGCTCTCCACCAGAAATGACACTGCGTTCTGCAACCCGGCGAAATTGCGGCCGATATCCGGCGTGGTACCGCCCATCGACACCAGCCGGTTTTTCATGTTGTAGCTGGTGGTGTAGTACCAGAAATGCGTGTAGCCGGCGCGGCCGGTCGTCTCGCGAAACCCGGCCATGAACTTGCCGTCCGCCAGCGCCGTCAGCGCGGGATGTACATTGGGATTGGTCGCATACTGCACCATCAGATCGTTGGACTGGATGACACCGAACTTCTCGATCCAGCGCGTGGCGACGCTGAATTCGTGGGCATCAACAAACAGATGCGGTTCGAATTCATTGACGACCCGGTGCAATGCACGCGTTTCCGGCAGATCCATCTTGACATGGTCGCGATTGATGTCGACGGTGCTGTACGGGGACCGCCGGAAGTAGTAGGCACCGTCGGGATTCGAGTGCGGCACGACGATCACGGTGAGCTTGTCGAGCAGCGGCCGCAGATTGCCGGTCGCCAGTTCCTTCGCCAGCACCAGCATCGCCTCGCCGCCGGCCGGCTCGTTGCCGTGCTGCAAGCCAACTAGCAGCACCACCGGACGGCCCAGCCGGCGCGCCTGCGCCCCGGTCCGCACTCCGTCGCCCGACAACACCAGCGCCGGCATTGCACGGCCCTCCTGGGAGACGCCGCTAGTGCGCACGTGCACGGTATCCGACATCTGCCGCAGGTCTTCGACATAGGCGAGCATTTCGTCGTGAGACGTAAAATCCGCACGCCCGGGTCTGAATGCCGGCGTATCGTAAACCGCCTGCGGGTCGGGATAGCGCTGGCGCACTTCCGCGCTCTGCCGGTAGGCGCGCTCCGGGTCGAACTGCGCCTGCAGCGTTGGCGCATACAGCGCAGCCAGCGCCACCAGCACCAGAAACAGATGGTGAAACGGACGGCGGGAGTCGGGCATGATTTGATCTGTCACGAGTGTCGACATGCGCATTAGACCATTCCCGCCTCCACCGGCACAAACCAGGCGTGTAACGGCTAAAATCGAAGAAAATCACCAATAGTCCGTATCAATCCCGACAAGGAACCTGAAATGTCCGGCACCACCAAACACGCAGTAGTCATCGGCGGCGGCATCATGGGTGGCGACATCGCAACCGTGTTCGCCACGCACGGCTGGACCGTGCACGTGATGAGCCCGTCCGCCAAAACGCGCGACGCATTGCCCGCGCGCATTGCGGCGGGGCTGTCCAAACTCGGCGCACCCGCCAGCCACGCCGCCGCCGTGCACTGTTACCCCGAATTGAAATCCATCCCCTGGCAGAACGTCGGCATCGTTGTCGAGGCGGCCACCGAAGACCTGCCGCTGAAGCAGAAACTGTTTGCCGAAGTCGAGGTCCTGGCAAGACCGGACATCCCGCTCGTCAGCAACACCTCGAACTTCCCGATCGGTGACATCGCAAAAGGCCTGAAGCATCCGCAGCGCGTCGCCGGCCTGCATTTCTTCATGCCGGCCCACCTGGTGCCGCTGGTCGAAGTGGTCAGTTCATCACTGACCGATGCCAAGGTCGCCGAAGCACTGGTGCAATTGCTGAAAGATCTGAACAAGGCGCCGATCTGGGTCAAGAAGGATGTGCCGGGCTTTGTCGGCAACCGCCTGCAGCATGCGATGATGCGCGAAGCGCTGTATCTGGTCGCCGACGGCGTTACCGACGCCGAGGGCATCGACACCGCCGTGCGTTACGGTTTCGGCTTCCGCTTCATTGCCTGCGGACCGATGATGCAAAAAGAAATGTCGGGCTGGGACACCAACTATCTGGTCGGCGCGGCGCTGTATCCGCACCTGCACACCGAGCAGGCACCGCCGGCTTTCCTCAAAGCCATGGTGGACAAGGGGCGCACCGGCATGAAAGCCAGAGCCGGTATGTGGGACTGGGATGACGAGAAAATAAAAAAAGAGAAAGGCCGCATCGAACGCGCGCTACAGGCTGGCTTCGCCATCCTGCGCGCCGACAACAACTGACCGGCGCTCCCCATGAGCAACGCCGCACCGCAACTGCACCGCCTGCTGGCCATCGCCACATCGAGGCTGACCGTCATCAGCCTGTTGCTGGTGCTGCTCTACGCGCTGCTCGGGTTTCTGGCCGCGCCGTGGCTGGTGCGCCAGCAATTGCCGAAACTGGTCGAGCAGCACCTGGGTACACAGGCGTCGGTGGGGGATGTGCGCATCAATCCATTTCTGTTCAGCTTCGAGGCCAGGGACCTGGCGATTGCCGAAAAAGGCGGATTGCCGCTGCTGCAGGTGGACCGGCTGTTCGTGGACCTGGAAGCCAGCAGCCTGCTGCGCTGGGCATGGACGTTCCGCGAGATCCGCATCGAAAGACCGGTGATCAACGTTGATCTGGATGCCAATGAAAACCTGAACCTCGCACGGGTGCTGGCGTCACTGCAGAAAAATGCGCCGGAGAAAAAAGAGCCCGCGGGTGAACTGCCGCGGCTGCTGCTGCAGCATTTCGCCATGTCCGGCGGCGCGTTCAGGTTCACCGACCATACGCTGCAGCCGGCAGCGCGGACCCAGGTCGATCCGATCAATTTCGAGATCCATGACGTGTCGACGCTGCCCGACCACAGTGGCGAACACCGGTTGAGCGCCAGGCTGCCTGACGGCGGCAGCCTGCAATGGCAGGGCAAGCTGTCGCTGTCGCCGATCGAATCCAGCGGCTCGATCGGGTTAAAGGATGCGCGGCTGGCGACACCCTGGCAATTCGTGCGCGACCACCTGACGATTGCGGAACCGCAGGGCACCGTCCACTTTGGCGTGCGTTACCGGCTCGGCTACGCCGGGGGCGCGCTGAAGTTCGAAGCCGACGATCTCGCATTTGGCCTGAAGGACCTCGTCATCGCCCAGGAGGAAGGCGGTACCGTGCTGGCCAAACTGGCGACTGTCGCCGTCGAGGGCGGCACCTTCAACCTGGCGCAGCGCAGCCTCGATTTCAAGGAGATTCGCGTCGCTGACGGTGCGCTCAGCATCATCCTCGACGAAGACAGCATGCCGGACTGGGCGAAGCTGGTGCGCAGCAATCCTCGCCATGCCGGACCTGCCGCCAAGAATGCCCCGCCCGAAGACGCGGAAAAGCCGGCGGCGGCGCCCTGGAAAATAGCGCTGCCTCAGGTCCATGTCGGCCCGCTGGCGCTGACCCTGATCGACTACAGCCGCGCCAAACCGGTACGCGTCGCGGCGGCACGCACCGAGCTCACACTCGGCATGTCCGCGTCAGTCGGTGAACAGTTGCAGGCCGTCGTTGACGGCGGCGTGCTCAAGCTGAAGGACATCCACACCACGGCAGTCGAGGAAAAAGAGCCGCCGGTGACCGTCGAAGCCGCCGAGATCAGCGGCATCGCTGTCGATCTGCAGCAGAAGACCATACGCGCCGGGCTGGCGCGGCTGTCCGGTGGGCGCACCTGGGTCAGGCGCGACGCCACCGGAGATTTGCATCTGGTCAGCCTGTTCGCGCCGCGCAAGGTCCAGTTGGTGAAGGAACTGCGCAAGGAAGGGTTCAGCCTTGCCGTGAACCGGGCCGAAATCGCCGGATACGTCGTGGCATTGACGGATCAGACCTTCCAGCCGGCAATTCACTACGACCTCGAGCAGCTCAACGCCACGATCACCAAAGTGGCGATGCCGCCCAAAAATCCCAGCCCTTTCGAGATGTCGCTGCGGATCAAGCAGGGCGGCACGGTCAAGGCCAAGGGCATGGTCGACCTGCGGCGTCCGGGCGCCGACGTGCGCTTCGAGGTTGCCGATGTCGCACTCGCCCCGCTCGACACCATACTCAAGCGCGAAACCACGCTGACGCTCGCTTCGGGAAAGGCTGGCACCAGCGGCCGGGCGATCTTCGATGGCAAGGGTGCCAAGCCGGCGATCCGCTACACCGGCACGGCCACGGTCGCCGATCTCGACGTGCAGACCGCCGCAAACAGCGAAAAGCTGGTCGGCTGGAAACGGGTCACTGCAGCCGACATCGACTTCAACTCGACCGACAACCGGCTTGGCGTCGCGCGGGTCACGCTGTCCGAGCCGTATGCAAGACTGATCGTCAACAAGGACCGCTCCACCAATCTTGCCGGTATCAAACGTGCCGCACCCCCCGCACCGGCGGAAACCGCGGCGGGCACCCCGCTTTCGATCAGCATCGACCGCGTCAGCATCGACAGCGGCTCGATGGACTTCGCCGACCTCGGTCTCGTGCTGCCATTCGCCACTTATATCCAGGGGCTGGGTGGTTCAGTCAACGGCCTGTCATCCGCGGCGGATTCCCGGGCCAACCTGAAACTCGAAGGCCGTATCGACGAATTCGGACTGGCGCGCGCGGAAGGCACCATTCAGCCGTTTGCGCCCAAGAAGTTCACGGACATCGCCGTGGCCTTTCGCAATGTCGACCTGCCGCCGATGAGTCCTTACTCCGCTACCTTTGCCGGCCGCAAGATTGCTTCCGGGAAAATATCGCTCGATCTGCACTACAAGATCGAAAACAGCCAACTGGCCGGCGACAACAAGGTCGTGCTGGACAAGTTCACCCTCGGCGAACGCGTCGAGAGCCCAACGGCCGTCAACCTGCCGCTCGATCTGGCGATCGCGCTGCTGACCGACAGTGACGGCAAGATTGACCTCACGCTGCCGGTATCCGGCGATGTCGACCATCCGGAGTTCAGCTACGGCCATGTCATCTGGCAGGCGATCCGCACCGTGATCACGCGCATCGTCACCGCGCCGTTCCGCGCGCTGGGCGCCCTGTTCGGTGCCGGCGCCGAAACGCTGGGCGACATCGTGTTCGATCCGGGCAGCGCACGCATCCTGCCGACCGAGCACGAGAAATTGCGACGCGTCGCCGAAGGGCTGCAGAAGCGCCCGCAGCTCAAGCTGGTGGTGCAGGGACTTTATCACCAGGACCATGACGGCCGGGCGTTGCGCACGCAGGCCGTGCGCGCCGACCTGGCCGCACGCGAAGGCCTCAGGCTGACACAGGGCGAGGACCCGGGTCCGGTGGGATTTGACAGCGCGAAAACGCAGCGCGCGCTGGAGAACATGCTGGAGGCGCGCGCCGGTGGCGACGCCGTCGCGCAGTTTGTCGCGGCCTTCCGCAAGACCGCGGGGCGCGAAGTCGACCGCGTGAATCCGGTGCTGGCAGTCATGGGTCGGGGCGCTGGCGATCGTGCCCTTTATGTAGCCATGCACCAGCGACTGGTCGAATTGCAGCCGCTGCCGGCCCCGGCGCTGGCGGCACTGGCCAGGGCACGTGCCGATGCGATTACCAACGCCTTCACCAGCCGCCTCCGGTTCGATCCGGCACGGATGGGCAGCAAGCCGGTTGGGGCCGTGGAGGAAATTGCCAAGGATGGTGTGCCGGTGAAGCTGTCGTTCGAGCCGATGCAGTAGCAAACGGGGAAGCTACCGGCATAGCCAACGGTTACGCCATCCCATCGCCCCGCCATCCGGCCGTATCGGGAGTCATGATGCGCTGCACGTAGACACCGTTCACTGCAGAATGGAGCTCGTGTCAGGGACTCGAGCTGTGTGCAGCCGCAGCTACGGGATCGCTCAAAATGCGAAGCGCTAAACCAGGGAGAAAATATGACAGCAACGGTGACGGACGTTAAAACGATCAAAATCGAACAGGGGGTTGCACTGGTGACGTTGACGCGACCGCATGTCATGAACGCGCTCAACATCCAGCTTCGCGAAGAAATCATGCAGCTGGCCCGCGATCTCGATGCCAACCCTGACGTGAATGTAATCGTCATCACCGGCGCCGGCGACAAGGCGTTTTGCGCAGGGGCCGACCTGAAAGAGCGCGGCAAGCGAACCCCGGACGAGCTGTACAACGAGCGGCGCTTTTTCAGGGGAAAATGGGTCAATGCGGTCGCGAGCATGGCCAAGCCCACCATCGCGGCCATCAACGGCTACTGCCTCGGTGGCGGCCTTGAACTGGCATTGCAGTGCGATCTCCGGCTCGCCTCGGACAACGCAAGGTTCGGCCTTCCCGAGGTGACGCTGGGTTTTCTCCCCGGCGCAGGCGGGACCCAGAGGCTGCCCAGGGAAATCGGCGTGCAGAAAGCCAAGGAACTGATCCTCACCGGCAGAACATTCGATGCGCACGAAGCGGAGCGACTCGGCGTCGTATTGCGGGTAGTGCCGCAGGCCCAGCTGATGCTGGCAGCGACGGAACTCGCCCGTGCCATCGCAAAAAATCCGCGCATGTCGCTGATACAGGCAAAGCTCGCGATCAACGCATCCCAGGAAACCATGCTCTCCGGTGGCCTGCAGGCCGAAAACGAAGCCTGGATCCCGTGCCTGCTCTCCGATGTCTGGAAAGAGAAGCTGCAACGGTTCCAGGATTAGAACGCCCGCGACGCCGGTGGATCGAATGCCGCGATGGGCGCCGCGCTGCAGCGGCCCGCGGACCCTCCATACGCGGGTACAAAGCGACGGGGGCGAGACCGAAAATTCTCGCAATCCTCTGATTTAATTGACTAAATCAAGTTGGTTTTTCCCCTGATCACGGCTGCTTGCCGTTTTGTCATTGTCCATTGATCCAGCTCAAGGTGCGGTGGTATCCCGCTGCTATTTTGGGCTCTCGTGGTTTCCCGGAAATCATCATTAGCGGGGTCAGGCGATGGGTATGCAATGGATAAAGGTCGGTTTGGCGGCGCTGGTGATTACTGCCAGCAACTTCGCGTTTGGCGCTAACGACACTGCGCTTGCAGGACTGGAGCTGACGCCCCCGCGGTTGAGTTTCATCGAAGGCAACGCCTCTTTCTGGCGCCCCGGCGCCGAAGACTGGGCGCCGGCACGGATCAACACACCGCTCGCGGCGGGCGACACGCTCTATACCGGGGCGCGGGCGAACATCGAAATTCAGGTTGGCCCGCGTGCGTTCGCCCGCGCACAGGAAAATACACAGTTCGGTCTTGTCAATCTCGAGCCCGACTTCGTGCAGTTCAGTCTGAACGCAGGGCAAGCTTCGCTTGACCTGAGAAGTCTGCCGGCCAGCCACACCGTCGAACTCGACACGCCGAACGCCATTTTCACCATCGAGCATCCGGGCTACTATCGCGCGGTGGTGGAAAATGGCGTCACGCGCTTCACCACACGCCGCGGCGGACGGGCAACGGTCACCGTTGCCGGACGCCCGCAACAGACGATTTCACCGAGCGAAGAAGTGGTCGTGAGCGGAAGCGGTGCGCCAGTGGTCGTGACTTACGTCGCGCCTCCGCTCGATGCATGGGACCGGTGGAACTACGCGCGGACCGATCACGAGATCGAGGCGCTCAGCGGACGCTACGTGTCCCAAGGCGTCTACGGCGTCGGCGCCCTCGATGATTGGGGCACATGGCGCGTCGTGCCGACGTACGGGTCCGTATGGGTACCCGACAGAGTGGCCCCCGGATGGACACCCTACAGCACGGGATCGTGGGTCTGGCATCCCTACTATGGCTGGACCTGGGTCGACGACGCCCCTTGGGGTTGGGCGCCGTTTCATTACGGCCGCTGGGTTTTCATCGGCGGCTACTGGGCGTGGGCGCCCGGCCCGATCATTGTCCGGCCGATTTATGCGCCCGCGCTCGTCGCCTTCTTCGGTGTCGGTCTTGATGTTTCGGTGCGTATCGGGATCGGCCTGCCAGCCATAGGCTGGGTGGTTTTGGGCTGGGGCGAACCTCTCCTTCCATGGTGGGGCCCTCCGGGATTCATCGGCCGGCCATGGTGGAGCGGCTGGGGTGGACCGCGTGTAGTCAACAACACCGTAATCGCGCACACGACCATCGTGAACGTGAACACGATCGTCTATGAACATACGAAAACGCCGCGCGCGCTCGTCGCCGTCGCCGAAAAGCAATTTGGCAGCGGTCCGATCCGCGGGATCCCGTTCTCCCCGGCCCATCCACGCGAGATCCAGCACATCCGCGATGCTCATCCCGTGCGCCCGGGGCCCGGCAGCCTGGTGCCAGTGAAAGGCGATACGATCCGGCCGCCGGCGGCTGTTGCCTCGAGATCGGTCGTCGCAACCCGTCCGCCACGCGAGACATCGCTGCCTTGGCAGCCGGCGCCGGGCGCGAAACCACGGACTGCGGCTCCTGCGCCGCGGGTGATCGCGCCGCTCAAGCGTCCGGAAGCAGATGCTGCGCTGACCAGGCCGTCATTCGGCGAGAAGGGCACGGAACGCCCGCGCCCACCGAGTCCGCCACGACTCGAGGATTTGCGCCGCGAATCACCGACAGCAGCAGAACGAGTACCGCAACGCAGTGCCCCGGCGACCATACCGCCAGCAGCGACCCGTCCTGCTCCGCGTGCGACGCCACCGGCGACGGTGGAAAAAACGCCACAACGCGGTGTGCCCCCCACCGCCGCGCCTCCGGCAGTGGTGCAACCCATTCCGCGCGCCGCTCCACCCGCCGCCAGTACGCCGCCCGCACAAAGTCGTCCGGCGCCACACACGGCACCGCCTGCGCGCGCACTGCCGGGCAGACCAGCCAACGAGCTTTCGCCGCGGCAACCAGGAGGTGGTAGCCAGTCCCACTCACCAGGCAAATCAGGCGAGCGATGATGATCGTCGAATTGGCCTAGGTCAGCGGGATTACGCTGAATCACCCGCCTTGCAAAACAAGGTGACGTAAAACGCGACGGCTGTTTGCCGATCACGACAGCCATTTTTGGATT
>Ga0105107_10000957_pt1 | contig 18802 bp, 13 predicted proteins | sample PPLLaktember2015_6_FD_79335 | JGI IMG/M metagenome (GOLD analysis project Ga0105107, IMG submission 79335) | Freshwater sediment microbial communities from Prairie Pothole Lake near Jamestown, North Dakota, USA - PPLs Lake P8 Core (1) Depth... | ecosystem: Environmental > Aquatic > Freshwater >... | reverse complement strand
CCTCGGCGCCGAGCTCGCGCGTCCGTGTGCTGAGGCGCAGCGCGCCGCGGCCCCGGGGAAGGGCGGCGCTGGCCTGCGCCGCCAGCGAGCAGATCAGCTCCGCGAGCGGTGCGGAGCTGCCCGGCAGCGCCACCGGCGTCTCGCCGAGGTCGAAGGTCAACGCCGCGCGCGGCGCGATGCGACTCTCGATCCGGGGCGCCAGCTCGAGCACCAGGCTCGAGAAGTCCATCACCGGCGCGCGCCGGGGCTCCTCCATCCCCTCGAAGGTTCGGCCGAGGGCGTGGCCGGCGAGCTGGATCGCCGGCTTGCCGCGCCAGAGGACCGGCGTCGCGGCGAGCTCGACGTCGACGGGCGAGCCGTCGAGGCGGAGGAGCTTCTCGACGACGGGGCCCGCCGGATCGCCGAGGGTCTCCATCTTCAGGATGCGCTCGGCGGCCAGCCCGTGGTAGTCGGGATGCAGGAACTCGAACACCGGCCGGCCGAGGACGGCCTCGGGCGAGGACGCACCGAGCAGCGCCAGGGCCGCGCGGTTCACGTAGACGACGACTCCGCCGCAGTGGACCGCCGCGGGCTCCGGCGAGTCCTCGACGAGCCTGCGATAGCGCTCCTCGCTCTCGGCCAGGGCGGCGTCCGCGCGCTTGCGCTCGCTGACGTCGCTCGCGATGGCCACCCATCCGGCGGAGCCGTCCGCAGCGGGCACCGGCGTGACCTGCAGCTCGATCCAGATCACGCGGCCGTCGCGGGCCACGAGGGACGCCTCGAGACGCGCCACCTCGCCCGCGGCGAGGCGGGTCTCGACGTGCTTCGCCGCAGCGTCCTGGGCGACGGGATCGTCGGGGAAGAGCTGCAGCCGGCGCCCGACGATCTCCTCGCACTCGAAGCCGCACAGGCGACAGGCGGACTCGTTCGCCCACTCCACGCGGCCATCCGCGCCGCCGACGAAGATGGCCTGCTGGGCGCGGCTCGCGAAGCGCGCGAGACGCTCGGCGACGGCGGCGGCGCAGATGCTGGACGAAGTGGACGGGCTCTGGGGCACGCGGGAGGGCTCCGGCTCGCGGACAGGGAAGGCGAGGGTAGCGTTCCTCTGCAACTGCGAAACCTCCGGGCGTGAAGCTTGCGTGACGAGATTGCCGCACTGCGTCTCGCGATTGGTGAGCCCCGTCACCGGGTGGCGACGGGCGCCCGCGCCGCAAGGGCGCAAGCGCCGCTGACGCCGCTCGTCAGCAGGCTTCCGCCGACGGATTGACGCGCGGACCCCGCCGGGCGCAGCATTGCGGGGCGTCCGGAGGATCTCCATGAGCATCGTCTTCTACTACGCGCCGATGTCGAGCGCGGTCACGGTTCACTGGGCCCTCGAAGAGCTCGGGGTTCCCTACGAGGCGGTTCGCCTCGACCTCGCGGCCCAGGAGACGAGGCGGCCCGAGTTCCTGGCCATCAACCCGAACGGCAAGGTGCCCGCCCTCGTCCACGACGGCACGCCGCTCTTCGAGTCCGTCGCGATCCTCATCCATCTCGGGGAGACCTTCGGCGTCGAGCGGGGCCTCTTCCCGGGCCCGGGCCTCGAGCGCGCGAAGGCCATCCAGTGGCTCGTGTGGTGCAACGTGTCCCTCGGCGAGGCGCTCGCGCGCTTCCAGCGCAACGTCTCCGAGCGCATTCCCGCGGAGCAGCGCAACGCGAAGGTCGGCGAGCTCGGCCGCGCCGACGTCGAGGCGCACCTCGACATCCTCGAGGCGGCGCTGCGGCAGGGACCGTTCCTCGCCGGTGGGCGCTTCGGCCTCGCGGACCTCCACCTGGCCGGCATCGTCGCCTACCTCGGCATGCTGGGCTTCGACGTGAAGCGGCGCCCGGCGATCGCCGCCTGGTCCGCAGCGTGCACCTCCCGGCCGCACTACGCCACGGCGATGGCGCCCTGAAGGACGAGTGAGGCGCGGCGCGGCGCGACAGGCCGCGCAACCCGCCCCCCGTTTCCCGCGCGCCTCCTGCCAGCGCGCCCGGGGCGGCGTGCGCTCGGGCGGAGCTTCCCCGACACTCTGGCCGCGCCGGGGAGGCCCATGCAGCGCAGCGACCGAGGCTCGTTTCCCATCGCCATCATCGGCGCCGGCTTCGCCGGGATCGGCACCGCGATCCGCCTGAAGCAGGCCGGCATCGAGTCCTTCACGATGTTCGAGCGGGCCGGCGAGGTCGGCGGCACCTGGCGCGACAACACCTACCCGGGCGCGGCCTGCGACGTGCCCTCCCACTCCTACTCTCTCTCCTTCGAGCCGAACCCGCGCTGGAGCCACCGCTTCTCCCCGTCCGAGGAGATCCAGGGCTACCTGCTCGGCCTCGTCGAGAAGTGGAAGCTCCGCTCCCACCTGCGCCTCGGCACGGAGATCGTGGGTGCGCGCTGGGACGAGGCGAAGGGCGAGTGGACCCTCGAGACGAGCGGGGGCGACACCTTCACGGCCCGCGTCGTCGTCTCCGGGGTGGGAGGCCTCGTCGATCCCGCGTACCCGGACATCAAGGGCCTCGCGAGCTACCGCGGCGAGCTGTTCCACACCGCGCGCTGGAACCACGAGGTGGACCTCACGGGAAAGCGCGTCGGCGTGATCGGCACCGGCGCGAGCGCCGTGCAGGTGGTGCCCTCGATCGCTCCCCGGGTGGCGCAGCTCGCCGTGTTCCAGCGCACGCCGGCCTGGGTCGTGCCGAAGCTCGATCGGCGCTACTCGGAGGGGGCGAAGCGCCGCTTCGAGCGCTTTCCGTGGCTGCTCCGGGCGAGTCGCTTCCTGCAGTACGCGGGGAGCGAGCTCTTCGGTCCGATGGTGTTCCTCGACGCGCCGCGCCTCTCCGCCATCGCCGAGCGCATGTCCACGCGGCACCTCCACGCTCAGGTGAAGGACCCGGTGCTGCGCGAGAAGCTGCTCCCCCACTTCCAGTTCGGCTGCAAGCGCGTCCTCGTCTCCGACGACTACTGGGCGAGCTTCGAGCGCGCGAACGTCGCGCTGGTGACGGAGGCGATCGAGGAGGTCGAGGCCGAGGGCATCCGCACCCGGGACGGCCGCCTGCACGCCCTCGACGTGATCGTGTTCGCCACGGGCTTCGCCCTCGGCCTCGCGAAGGCGCCGTTCCCCGCGACCGGCCGGGGGGGCCGCTCGCTCGACGACGCCTGGCGGAACGGCGCGGTCGCCTACAAGGGCATGGCCGTCTCGGGCTTCCCGAACTGGTTCATCCTGATGGGCCCGAACACCGGTCCGGGCCACACCTCGGTGCTGATCTACACGGAGGCCCAGATCGCCCACACGCTGGGCGCGATCCGTGGGCTGCGGAGCGAAGGCTGGAAGTTCGTCGACGTCCGCCAGGAGGTGCAGGACCGCTACAACCGGGGCATCCAGGGTCGCATGAAGCACATGGTGTGGTCGACGAGCTGCCACCCCTGGTACCTCTCGAAGGACGGCAGCAACCACGCCCTCTACCCGGGCTTCGCCGGGGAGTACGCGCTGCGCGCGCGCCGCTTCGACCCCTCGGACTACGAGATCGGGACCTAGCGCGCCAGCAGGGACCGCACGGCCTCCTGGAGCTGCGCGGGGGTGAAGGGCTTGGCGAGCATCGCGGAAGGGGCCGAGCCGGGCGGCTCGGGCGCGCCCCGGCCGTAGCCCGACGTGTAGAGCACCCGGAGACCGGGCCAGCGCTCGCGCAGGCGGCGCGCCAGCGACGAGCCGTCCAGCCGCGGCAGGACGATGTCGGTGACGAGGAGCCCGAGGGGCTCCTCGGCGGCGCTCGCCAGCTCGAGGGCTTGCTCGGCGTCGGCGGCGGCGAGGACCCGGAGCCCCGCGCCCTCGAGGCAGCGGAGCATGAAGCGGCGCACCACCTCGTCGTCGTCGACGAGGAGCACGCTGGGAGGCGCCCCCTCCCGAGCCGGCGGCGCCGCCGGGCGCTCCGCTTGCAGCGCGCCGCCCGCGGCCGGCCAGAGGATGCGGAAGGTGCTGCCCTTCCCCGAGGCGCTGTCGACGTGGATGCCGCCTCCGCCCTGCTCGACGATGCCGCGCACGAGCGCGAGGCCGAGGCCCGAGCCCCGCTGGGCGTCCTTCGTGGAGAAGAAGGGCTCGAAGATCCGCTCGCGGGTCTCGTCGTCCATCCCCTGCCCGGTGTCGCGCACCAGGAGCTCGACGTAGGGGCCCGGAGCGACCCGGAACCCGCGCTCCCCGGCGGCGCCGACGCGCCGGCTCGCCACCGAGAGCTCGAGGGCCCCGCCGTGCGGCATTGCGTCGCGCGCGTTGAGGGCGAGGTTGAGCAGGCACTGCCGGATCTGGTCCGGGTCGGCCTCGATCAGGGCGGGCTCGGGAGCGCGGCGCACCTCGAGGGACACGACGGCCGGCAGCATGCGCTTCAGCATCCGGCCCGCCTCTTCCACGGCCTCGTTCAGGTCGAGCCGCTGCGTCTGGGTCGGCCGGCGCCGGCCGAGGACCAGGAGCTCGCGGGTGAGGGACTCGGCGCGACCGGTCACCGCGCGCACGTCCTCGAGGGCGCGCTGCACGACCGGGTCCGCCGGGAGGTGGCCGGCGAGCTCCTCGACGGTGGCGACGATCACGGTCAGGAAGTTGCTGAAGTCGTGGGCCACGCCGCCCGCCAGGCGGCCGATCGCCTCGAGCTTCTGCGCCTCGCGCAGCTCCGTCGCGAGGTCGACCTCGCGGGTCACGTCGCGGATCAGTCCGACGTGGCCGATCAGCTCGCCGCTCGGGCCGCGCACCGGACCGATGCTTCCCTCGCGGATCGACCGCTCGCCGTCGGGGGCGACCCGCTCGTAGCGGCCGCTCCAGGGCTTCCCGGACCGGATCGCCTCGCTGAGCTTCGAGGCGGGCTGCTCCCGGAGCGGCCGCTCGGCGACGTCCTTCGCCGTCATGGCGGCCATGGGCTCCACGTGGCCGTACAGCCGGGCGAAGGCGGGGTTCGCGTAGACCAGGCGCCCGTTCTCGTCGAAGACGACGATGGCCTCGAGGGTCTGGTCGAGAGCGGAGCGCAGCCGGACGCCGACGCGCTCCGCTTCGGCCCGCTCGCTCACGTCGATCGTGACCGACACCACGGAGGGCTTGCCCTCGAAGCGTCCCAGGGTCGCGAAGGCCTGCACGTCGGCGATCGTGCCGTCGCCGCGAAGCAGCCGGATCTCGTCGGCCGCGCGACCCTCCACGAGGAAGCGCTTGCGCTCCATCCGCTCCGCGAAGCCGGCGCGATCCTCCGGCGGAAACAGGTGCAGCAGCGAAGGGAGGGCGCACAGCTCTTCCGGCGTGCGGCGCATGATCTCGGCGAGCCTCGGGTTCGCGTAGACGATGCGGTTGCCCTGGATCAGACAGACGCCGACGAGCGCCTGCTCCACCAGAGCGCGGTAGCGCGCCTCGAGGGTCCGCCGCGCGGTGACGTCCCGGGCGATGATCTCGGTGCGCCCGTCCGAGAGCCGCCGGAAGCTGCACTCCAGGGAGCGCTCGCTGCCGTCCCGCCGGCGCAAGGTGCGCTCCAGGATCGAGGTCTCGTCGCCGAGCGGGGCCCCGTCGCCCCCTTCTCCGCCGAGGAGCTCGCCGAGGGGCCGGCGCGCGAGCTCCTCGAGGGGCGCGGCGAAGAGATCGCAGGCGGCGGCGTTCGCCTCTACGACGCGGCCCTCGGAGCCGACGACGAAGATCGCGTCGCCGGCCCGCTCGAAGAGCTCCCGCGCGCGCCCCTCGCTCCGCGCGGCCCGGCCGAGGGCGCTGCGCAGCCGCCCGAGCACGTAGAGCAGGAGCGCCGCGCTGCAGGCGTTGATCGAGACGACGATCCACCAATGGGTCCACAGAGTGCGCGGGAGGACCTGCGGGAGGGCACCGCGCTCGGCGAGCACCAGGAGCGCGGCCTCCACCAGCGCCGACAGGATCGTGACCGCCACGGCGGGGTAGGGGCCGAGCAGCAGGCCCGCCGCGAGGATGGCGACGACGTGGGTGCCGAGGGCCGCCGACGAGGGACCGCTTCCGATCGACGCCTCGATCGTCGCCCCGGCCCAGACGGTGGCGACGAGGATCCAGGACGCGCTCCGGCTGCGTCCCCGCCGCGCGAGGACGACCGCGCTGAGGGTCGCGGCGAGGAACGCGGCGGCGGTGGCGAGGGCGGGCCCCGGCTGCTCCCAGAAGAAGGGCGCGAGGGCGAGCCAGACCACGGCGACGCCGGCGAAGACGGCGCCGATGCGCTGCACGGCCTCGGCGGCGAGGCGGTCCTGGGCATCGCGAGGCGGCGGCCCCGGAACCCGCTCTGCTCGTCTGGCGTCGCGACGCTCCGTATCCGGCCTCGCCGCCCCACCTTGCTCGGGCCACAAGAATCTAGCCGAATGTGCGACGGAACCCGCGAGGGGGCGCGAGGGCGGTTGACCTTGCCTCATTCCGCCGCGCCGCCGCCCGTCGCCGCGAGCACGCGCTCGACGTGGGCGAGCAGGCGCGGGTGGAGCTCGAGCAGTGCGCGCGCTCCTGCGAAGACGTCGCGGTACATCACCGAGAGCGAGGCGTAGACGGAGAGGTCGGCCCGACTGAGCTCGTCGGCGAAGAAGAAGGGTCGCGAGCCGAGCAGCTGGTCGAGATCGTCGAGGCGGCGGGCGAACTCCGGGCCCGGTCCGCCTCCGCTCGTGTCGAAGACCTCCGAGCGGAGCTTCCCGCCCGGGTCGATCAGCCCGAGGCGCGACATCGGGCCGAGGGGGAAGCCGTCGGGAAGGGGGGCAGGGGCACCGGGGCCGAAGCGGCTGCGGACCCAGCGCAGGATGTAGAACGCGAAGGTCTCGTCGATCCAGTCCTCGAGACGCCGCTGCTCGCGGGCGACGCGGGGGTCGGAGGCGAGGAGGGGAGGGGCGGGAAAGCGGGCGTCCAGATGGTCGAGGATGGCGCTCGAGTCGGGGATGCGGCGGCCGTCGATCTCGAGCACCGGGAGCAGGCCCGTCTCGGGGCTGAGGCGGACGTAGTCGTCGGGCCCGGCCGGCTCGACCCGCTCGAAGGGAAGCCCCTTGAAGCGCAGCGCGCGCTCGACCTTCTCCGTGTAGGGCATGGCGCGGGGGCCGTAGAGGACGATCCGGGGCTCCGGCACGGCACCGAAAGGTACCAGCCCGGCGGATTCTCCTTGACTCCCAACCGCGCGGTTGGGTACAACTCGACCAACCGGTTGGTCGGCCGGCCCGCGCCCACGCCCCAGGAGAACCCCTTGGCCCTCTTCGCCTCCGCCTCGGTGCTCAGCCGCGTCGTCTCGCGCGCCGTCTCGAACGCCGTCCGCGCGCGCCTCGGCCGCTTCCGCGCCTGGCCGAACGACGCCCTGCTCCTCGACCAGCCCCTCGCCCTCGCCGAGCAGCAGACCGACCGCCTGCGCCGCATCTACTCCAACGCCCAGCGCGACGCCTGGGACGGCCCCGCCCTGTTCCGCGAGGCCGTCGCGAAGCACGGCGGCATCCAGCTCTCGCAGGAGAAGCGCCTCGCGCTCGCCCATCCGATCTCGATGCTGATGTGGGGCGAGCTCGCGGCCTGGATCGTGGCCGCCGAGCTGGCCGAGCGGCTCGAGGACCCCGACGCCCGCCTCGCCGCCTCGGCCCAGGTGTTCGACGAGGCGCGCCACTTCTACGTGCTGCGGGACTACCTCGCGCTGCTCCACGTGCCGGTGCCGAAGCTCGATCCCTACTTCGCGATCGCCGCGCGCCGCCTGCTCGCGACGAAGGACCTCACCGTCAAGCTGTTCGCCATGCAGCTCCTCGCCGAGGGCACGGCGATGGTGATCTTCCGCTTCCTCGCCGACGCGAAGATCGAGCCCGTGCTCACCGAGCTGCTGCCCTACATCGAGAAGGACGAGGCCCGCCACGTCGGGCTCGGCGTCCTCTACCTGCCGAAGCGTCTCGCCGAGCTGCCGCTGAAGAAGCTGATGCGCATCCGCAGCACGACCTACGGCATCGGCGATCTCTTCGGCGCCACCCAGATCCGCTACGCGAAGCACTACGCGACGCTCGGAGCCGATCCCCGGGACCTGATCCGCGGGGCCGACAAGATGCTCCACGAGCTCTCCCAGAAGATCGGGCCGATCCCCGGCACCGATCTGCACTTCTTCCCGACGAATCCCACGAAGTCGCCCGACTACGAGGACAACCTCGACTTCGTGCTGCCGCGCCCGGGGACGGAGGGCCGCTGGCTCGGCCGCGCGATCCGGGGAGTCATCGAGTGGGGCGCGCGGACGCTTCCGGCCTAGGAGGACCCATGTCGGCGCCCGACGCCCCCCGCCAGCGGATCCTCGACGTCGCCCTCGAAGGCCTGGCCGAGCACGGCTACGAGGGGCTCAGCCTGCAGCAGGTGGCCGACCGCGTCGGGCTGCACAAGAGCTCCCTGTTCCACCACTTCCGCTCCAAGGAGGAGCTGGCGCGGGAGGTGTACCGCGGCCTCACGGAGCGCCTCTACAAGCGCCTCGAGCCGATCCTCGCCGAGTCCCCGCCGCGCTTCGAGTCGATGCTCGCGGCCCTCGACGCGAGCGTCGACCACTTCGCGGCCGAGCCGGCCTCCGGGCGGCTGCTGATGCGGCTGATGGTGACGAGTCGCAACGCCGCCCCCGGCGAGAGCCCCTTCGCGGCCGCGCCGGGCCAGACCGACACGATCGACGAGCTGCTCGCGCTGGTCGGCCGCTGGCTCGCGCGGGCGCGGGCCGCCGGCGTGATCCGCCACGTCCCGGTCCGGCACACGGTGCTGAACCTGATGGGCCTGGTGCTCTTCTACCCGGCGGTGGTGCATCACATCCCGCCCGCGGCGCTGCGCGCCGACCCGCGCTCGCCGGAGATGCTGGCCTCGCGCAAGCGCGAGCTGCGCGAGCTCCTGCGCGGGGCGCTGGCGCCGCGCTAGGATCGGGAGGCTGCGGCGCCCAGCAGCAAGGAGGGCCCAGGATGGCGCGCCGCTTCGCGATCGCAGCCGGAGTGCTGCTCGTCCTGGCCGTGGCCGCGCTGCTCTGGCTGCGCTCCCTGGCCCCGGTCTCGCCGGCGCCGGCCGAGCCCGAGGCCGCCCTGGACCCGGACTCGCGGCGCGCGCCGCCCGCGGGCGAGCTGGTGGGCATGCGGGGCCGCTACGGCGCCCACGTCTGGCGCGGCATTCCCTACGCCGCGCCGCCGGTCGGCGAGCGCCGCTGGCGCGCCCCCGAGCCCGCCGCGCGCTGGGAGGGGACGCGGGAGGCGCTGGCCTTCGGGGCCCATTGTCCCCAGCTCGCGAGCCCCTTCGCCGGGGTCGAGGGCGAGCCGGGCAGCGTGAGCGGCAGCGAGGACTGTCTCTTACTGAACGTGTACGCGCCGCCCTTCGCGCCCGGCGCGGTCCCCTCCGGCGCCGCGCGGCTGCCGGTGATGGTCTGGATCCACGGCGGCGGCAACGTGGTCGGTCTCGCCGACTTCTACGACGGCGGGAACCTCGCCTCGCAGGGCGAGGTCGTGGTCGTGACCCTCAACTACCGGCTCGGCCCCCTCGGCTGGTTCCGCCACGCCGCGCTCCGCGAGGGCGACGGGAGCGCCGAGGGCCGCTCGGGCAACTTCGGCACTCTCGACCTGGTCCGCGCCCTCGAGTGGGTGCGCGAGAACGTCTCCGCCTTCGGCGGCGATCCCGAGCGCGTGACGATCTTCGGCGAGTCGGCGGGCGGGCGGAACGTGGCGACGCTCCTGCTCTCGCCCCGCGCCGCCGGCCTGTTCCAGCGCGCCATCGTGCAGAGCGGGGGCACGAAGCTCGGCTGGCCCGACGAGGCGGAGCACTTCGCCGACGACCCCGAGCCCGGCGACCGCAACAGCTCGGGCGAGGTCGCGGCGCGGCTGCTCCTGGCGGCGGGGGAGGCGGAGAGCCGAGAGGCGGCGAAGGCGCGCCTCGCGCAGATGGAGCCCGCCGCCCTCGCCGCCTTCCTGCGGGCGCGGACGCCGACGGAGCTCTTCGCGGCCTACGAGAGGGAGGCCCAGGAGGGCCTGCTCGACGTTCCGGACGTGTTCGCCGACGGCGCCGTGCTCCCGGCCGCCGACCCGCTGGCGCGCTTCGCGAGCGCCGACGGCTGGAACCGGGTGCCGGTCATGCTCGGCACCAACAAGGACGAGAACAAGCTGTTCCTGTTCCCGAACCCGCTCTACGTGCGGCGCTGGCTCGGCGTCGTGCCCCGGGTGCGAGACCCCGACCTGTACCTCGCCACGGCCGAGGCCATGAGCGCGCTGTGGAAGGCCGGCGGCGCCGACGGCCCCGCCGCGGCGCTGCGGCGCCACGAGGCCCGCGTCTTCGTCTACCGCTTCGACTGGGACGAGGAGCCGACCCTCCTCGGCCTCGATCTCGGCCGCTTCCTCGGCGCCGCCCACGGCTTCGAGATCCCGTTCGTGTTCGGCCACTTCGACCTCGGCCGGGCGGGCAACGTGATCTGGACCGAGGCGAACCGCGAGGCGCGCGAGGCCCTCTCGGCCCGCATCCTCTCCTACTGGGCCGAGTTCGCGCGCAGCGGCGATCCGGCGGAGGGCCGTCGCGGCGAGCTCCCCCACTGGACGGCCTGGGACAACCGCCCTGGAGCCCACAAGTACGCGGTCCTCGACACCGACGCCGGCGGCGGGGTGCGCATGGGCTCCGAGGCCGTCACCGTCGCGGCGGTGCTGGACGCCGTCGAGAAGGACCCCCGCCTCGCGGCGCCCCGGGCGCGCTGCTGGGTCTACCACGAGCTCGCCGAGTGGGCGCGGGGCTTCTCCCGAGCGGACTACGACGCCCTCGCCGCGTGCCGCGACTTCGCCTTCGACGCGTTCCCCTGGCCCTAGGCGACGCGGGGCGCCGGGGCCGGTTGGGGGACGCTGACCGCGCAGCGCGTGCCCCTGGGCGGCCGAGGCGGCGCGCGGCATTCCGGAGGGCGGGTAGGGCAGGGAGCCCGGACTCGCGGCGTGCGGGAGTCCTTCGCGAGGCCCCGGCCCGCGAGGGGCGCGCACCGCCGCGTCAAGCTCGCGCGGGCTGGAAGGGCCCGCACGAGAGGGGGCTGAGAGTCGCTGTGCCGGCGCCCGCCCGCTTCACGCGGAGGCACGCGAGCTACGCGGGGACCTCGGCTCTCTGGTCCCTAACTGCCTCCGGCAGCAGCCTCAGGGCCGCCAGCGCGCAAGCTGCTCGACGCCATCGGAGCCGGGCGCCTACTCGAGGCGCTTGCGGAAGCTGAGGGTCGCGACGACGAGCGCTACCACGAGGAACGCCACGATCGCCCACACCTCCGCCGCGAGGGCTTCGATCGGCGCGCCCTTCATCAGGATGCCGCGCACGACGCGCAGGAAGTGGGTGAGCGGCAGCACCTGGCCGATCCACTGGGCGGGCCGCGGCATCGCCTCGAAGGGGAACATGAAGCCCGAGAGCAGCATCGAGGGCAGGAAGAAGAAGAACGCCATCTGGATTGCCTGGAACTGGGTGCGGGCGGCGGTGGAGATCAGGAGGCCCAGGGCGAGCATCGCGGCGAGGAAGGGCAGCGCGCCGAGGCCGAGATCGAGGGGCGAGCCGTGGAGGGGCACGTCGAAGAGCACCCGGCCGAGCCCGAGCACGAGGGCGACCTGCACGTGACCCACCAGCAGGTAGGGGAGGATCTTGCCGATCATCACCTCGCTGCTCCGCACGGGTGTCGCGATCAGGAACTCGAAGCTGCCGCGCTCGCGCTCGCGGACGATGGCGAGGGCCGTCATCAGCATCATGGTCATGGTGAGGATCACGCCGACCAGGCCCGGCACGATGAACACGGCCGTGCGTCGCTCGGGGTTGTAGAGCGGCAGCACCTCGATCCGGATCGCGCCCGGCCTCACCAGCTCCGGGGTCGGCCCGCGGGCGGTGCCGTCTCGCGCCGCCGGGCGGAGCGCCGGGGTCTCGCCCGCGGTCCGGAACGAGTCGAGGCGCTCGGCGAGCCAGCGGTCGAGGCCCTGCCCGGCGGCCGCCACCGCCGAGGCGACGGTCGGGTTGCTGGCGTCGGTGAGGATCTCGATGATGGCGCCGCGGCCGCGCTGGAGGCGCCGCGGGAAGTCGTCCGGCACCACCACTACGGCGCCCACCTTTCCGCTCTGGAGCAGGCGGAAGGCCGCACCCTCGTCGGCCACGTCGTGGGTCACGTGGAAGGTCTGCGTCGCTTCGAGCTGGGCCACGAGCTTTCGCGAGATGGCGCTGCGGGACTGGTCGAGGACCGCGGTCGGCACCTGGCGCACGTCGAGGTTGATGGCGTAGCCGAACAGGACGAGCTGGAGCGAGGGGATCCCGACCACGAAGCCGAGGGTCATGCGGTCCCGCGCGAGCTGGCGGAACTCCTTGCGCGCGATCGCGAGGGTGCGCTGGAGCTTCGCGCGAAGGCGGGCGAGGGCGCTCATGCCGCCGCCTCCTCGGAGCTTTCGCCGAGCAGGATCGCCACGAAGACGTCCTCGAGGCTGGGGATGCCTGGCCTCACCCGGACGTCCGGCAGGCCGCCCGCGGCGAGGAAGCGCTGGATCTCCGACGCGGCCTGCTCCGGCCCGGGGGCGCCGCGGGCGAGCAGCAGGTGGACGGCGTCGCCGAGCTGGGTCGTGCTCGCGACGAGGGGCGAGGCGGCGAGGGGAGCGAGGAGCGCCTCGGCCCGCCCGCCTTCGACCTCGAGGACGCGCCCGGCGAGGGGCCGCAGCAGGGCGGCAGGGGCGCCGAGCGCCACGCGCCTGCCGTCCCGGAGGAAGCACAACCGGTGGCAGCGCACCGCTTCGTCCATGTAGTGGGTGGACACGAAGACCGTCGTCCCCTGGGCCGCCAGCTCGAAGAGCTGGGCCCAGAAGGCGCGCCGGCTCTGGGGATCGACGCCGGCCGTCGGCTCGTCGAGCACCAGCAGCTCGGGCTCGTGGATCGTCGCGACCGCGAGGGCGAGGCGCTGCTTCCAGCCGCCCGAGAGCGCCGCCGCGCGCGTGCGCGCGTAGCCGGCGAGCCCGTAGCGATCGAGGGCTGCGGCGATGCGGGTCCGGCGCCGCGCCCGGGACAGCCCGAAGATCTCGGCTCCGAACTCGAGGTTCTCCCGGACGTCGAGGTCGTCGTACAGCGAGAAGCGCTGGGTCATGTAGCCGACGGCGGGGCGCAGCGCCTCGGCGTCGCGAGGGATCTCGTGGCCGAGGACGCGCGCCGAGCCCTCGCTCGGCGCGAGCAGGCCGAGCAGCATGCGCATCAGGGTCGACTTGCCCGAGCCGTTCGGGCCGAGGCAGCCGAAGATCTCGCCCCGCTCGACGCGGAGGTCGAGGCCGTCCACGGCCCGCTTGCTCCCGAAGCGGCGCGTGAGGCCCCGCGCCTCGATCACCGCCTCCCCCCCGGCGCTCATCGCGCCTGGGCCGCCTCGGTGGGCTCCGCGGCGATCTCCACCTGCGCGGGAAGGCCCGGCCGGAGGCCCGGCGGCGGGTCGAGGATGCGGACGCGCGTCTCGTAGACGAGGCGCACCCGGTCCCGCTCGGTGAGGGCGTAGTGGGGCGTGAAGGCCGGCTCGTGCGACACGTCGAGGACGCTGCCGCGGAGCACGCCGCCGACGCCGTCGATGCGGACCTGCGCCGGGGTCCCCGGCCCGAGCTGGGCGAAGCGGACCTCCGGGACCCACACGCGCACCCAGGGATCCTCGTCGGCCAGGATCACGGCGAGCACGGCGCCGGCGGGAACGCGCTCGCCGGGCTCGAAGGGGAGCTGGTCGACCACCCCGGCGACGGGAGCCACGAGCACGAGATCGGCGCCTCGCTTGCGGGCGGAAGCGAGAGTGGCCTCGGCTTCCCGCATGCGCGCCTGGGCCTCCGCCTCCGCGAGCTCGGCGCGGTCGAGCTCCTGCTGCGACGTCACGCTCCCGCGGCGCAGCTTGCGCGCGCGGTCGAGGTCGAGCTGCGCCACCGCGGCGCCGGTGCGCGCGGCGGCGAGGGCCGCCTCGCTGCGGGCGATCTCGGCGTCGGCGAGGGTCGGGTCGAGGCGCGCCAGCACCGCGCCCGGCGCCACCGCCTGTCCGCGCTCGACGAGCACCTCGGCGAGCACCTCCGAGAGGGGCGCGCCGACCTCGATCAGCGTGCGCTCGACCGTTCCCACCAGCCGGAGCGCGTCGTCCTCCCCGCCGCAGGCCGCGGCGACGAGGCAGAGAGCGAGGAGGAGGCGCGTGGGCATGAGGGCGGCGAGAAGATAGTGTGTCCGGAGCCGGGAGGATGCATGGCGGGCGACGTGCGCACGGAGACGCTCGAGCGGGGGTTCGCCACCTACGTCACGGCCGGCGGCCACGCGCTCCGCGCCGACGAGCCGGTCGCGGCCGGCGGAACCGACAGCGGCCCCGGGCCCTACGACCTGCTCCTCGCCGCCCTCGGCGCCTGCACCGGCATGACCCTGCGCCTCTACGCCGACCGCAAGGGCTGGCCCCTCGAGCGCGTCGAGGTGAAGCTTCACCACGACCGCATCCACGCCGCGGACTGCGCCGACTGCGAGACCCGGGTCGGCCTCGTGGACCGCATCGAGCGCGAGATCACGCTCCACGGCCCTCTGGGCGACGAGCAGCGCGCGCGGCTCCTCGAGATCGCCGACAAGTGCCCGGTGCACCGGACGCTCACCTCGGAGATCCGTATCGAGACGCGGCTCGCGGCGGGCTGACCTGGCGCGCCGCGGCGCGTGCCCCCGGCCGGGCCGCCCTCAGCCGAGGAGCCGGTGGGTGCCGCGGGTGCGCGCGGAGATGTCGACGCCGAAGGGACACGCGCCGGTGCAGGGGGCGGCGCAGCCGAGGCAGCGCTCGGCCGGCTCGCCGAGCCCGACGTAGAGCCGGCGACCGCCCTCGGGGTCGCGGTAGCGCGTCGCGTACATCTCGGCGCGCAGCACGTCGTCGACGGGGACGGCCTCGGGGCAGGCGGAGAGGCAGGCGCCGCAGCCGGCGCGGCAGTGGAGCCCCGCGGTTGCAGCGTCGTAGCGGTCGAGACGGGCCGCGTCCGCCGGCGCCGGGGCCTGGCCCGAGGCGACCAGGTACTCGTCGATCTGGCTGCGCTCGGAGATCGAGATCACGAGACAGGAGACGCGCGGGTTGGCGAGCACCCAGCGGAAGGCCGACTGGGCGAAGCTCGCCGCGTCGTCGCGCAGCTCCGGAAGCACCTCGTGCCAGGCGCCCTTCAGGGTCTTCATCGCGACCACGCCGACGTCCTTCGCCCGGGCGAGGTCGAGCACGCGCTCGAGCTCGGGCCAGAGCCGGAAGGAGTAGGCGGGCATCACGACGTCGAAGCGTCCGCTCTCGATCGCGGCGGTCATGATCGGGACCATGCGCGGCGTGTGGCTCGAGACGCCGAGGAAGCGCGCCTTGCCCTGCTCCCGCAGCCGCTCGAAGGCTTCGTGGAAGCTCGGCGCGAAGAGGCGCTCCTCCTCGTTGCAGGCGTGGATGTGGACCAGGTCCACGTGGTCGGTGCCGAGGCGGGCGAGGGAGCCTTCGACGGCCCGGACGATCTCGGGCACCGGCGTGCCGACGGCGAGGTGTCCGTCCGGGGTGCAGAACTTGGTGGCGAGGAACACCTGGTCGCGCCGGCCCCGGATCCCCTCGCCGATCGCACGCTCGCTGGCGGCGTCGGCGTAGTCGGGGGAGGTGTCGAAGTAGCTGATGCCGCGATCGAGGGCCTCGCGCACCACGTCGGGGCTCGCGACCTTCGCCGAGCCGAAAGAGATGTCCGAGACGTGGACGCCGGTGCGCCCGAGGCGCCGGTAGGCGGCGACCCGCGAGCGGCCCCACTCGCTGCGCGGGGTGTCGGCGGCGAGGGGCGGGTGCGCGAAGAAGATGTCGCGGGCGACGGGCCACCAGCGGTCGAGGCTCGAGCCCTCGAGGCAGCCGCCGGCGAGGGCTCCGGCCCCGAGCCCGGCGGCGAGGCGGAGGACGTCACGGCGGGTCGCGTCCACGCTCCGAGTCTAGTCGCGGCCCCTCTCGAGGGCGAGGCGGGTCTCGATGGCGGCGGCGGCGGCGCGGGCCCCCTCGCTCGGGGAGCGCCCGGCAGCCGCGAGGGTCCGCTCGAGGAGCCGCTCCGCCGCGTCGCCTTGCCCGCGCCGCGCCAGCAGGGCCGCGAGCTGGAGCGGGGCCTCCGAGGCCCGCGGCGAGAGATCGGCGAGGGCCACGAGGGTCGCGGCCGCGGCTTCGAGGTCGCCGCCGAGGGCGTAGGCGCTGGCCAGCAGGTAGCGAGCCTTCCCGTCGCCGGGGTCGAGGGCGACGGCGCGCTCGAGGCGCCGCGCGGCGCGCGGAGGGTCGCCCTCGAGGTCGAGCTGGGCGGCGTCGCGCAGCACGAAGGCGACGTCGGGGTCCCGGGCCAGAGCCCGCTCGTACTTCTCCCGCGCCTCGTCGGCGCGCCCGAGGCTGGCGAGGGCGCGGCCCCAGTTGGCGTACACGGTCCGGTAGGCGTAGCGGGGCGCAGCCGGTGGGAGCTTGCGGGCCGCCTCGGCGAGGAGCTCGGCGGCGCGCTCGTGCTCGCCGCGCTCGGCGTGGATCCAGCCGAGGTTCATGAAGCCGATCGGGTTGTCCGGGGCGATCCGGATCGCCTCCTCGAGCCTCTGGGCGGCGAGGGCGGGGCGGCCGGTCTCGTAGAGAGCGAGCCCGCAGGTGCCGAGGACGGTGCCGAGGTCGCGGCCGAGGGCGAGGCACTCGTCGCAGTGGTGGAGGGCCTTCGCGTAGTCCCCGCGGCCGAAGTACTCCGCCGCGAGGGTGCGGTGGGCGAGCCAGTTGCCCCGGGTGTCGGAGACGGCGTCCTCGAAGAGCGTCACGGTGTCGCGCCAGCTTCGCGCCTGGCGGGAGGCGAGGAGTCCGAGGGTGGCGAGGACGAGGACGCCCGCGAGCCCCGCGGCTGCAGGGAGGAGCATCGCCCGCCGCCGCCGGTCGGCGAGGGCCGCGGCGCCGAAGACGAGGGCGACGATCGGCCCCCAGAACGCGGTGTAGGCGTAGCGGTCGGCGAGGGCCTGGGCGCCGACCTGCACCACGCCGATCATCGGAACCAGGGCGACGAGGAGCCAGAGCCAGCCGACGAGCAGGAAGCGCCAGCGCCGGAGGCGCCACACCAGGGCGGTCACGGCGGCGAGGAGCGCGAGGCACGCCAGCAGCTTCGGCGCCGTCACGTCGCCGGAGATCTGCGGGTAGAAGACGGCGAGCCGGGCCGGCCAGAGCAGCATCCCGAGGTAGCGGACGTAGGCGATCGGCGCGTAGCCGAGGCGCTGCGAGAGCGGGTACGCCTCGATGCTCGGCATGGCGTCCGCCTGGACGTGGAGGGTGACGAGGCTCGCCGCGGCGGCGAGGACCCCGTACGGGACCTTCTCGCGGAGCAGGAGCCACGGGCGCCCGCCGGCCGGGCGGAGCGCCGGCTCGGTCTCGACGTCGCGCCGCAGGGGCCAGTAGTCGAGCAGCAGCAGCAGCACGGGCAGGGTCACGAAGGTCTGCTTCGACGCCAGGGAGAGCCCGAAGCAGAGGAGGCTCGCGGCGTAGTCGCGCGGGGTCCGGCGGCGGACCCAGCGGACGTAGCCGGCGAGGGCGAGGAGCGCGAAGAGGGTGCTGAGGGTGGTCTTCCGCTGGGAGATCCAGGCCACCGACTCGACGTTCGCGGGGTGGAGGGCGAAGACGCCGGCCGCGAAGAAGCTCGGCAGCGGTGCGCCCGTGAGAGAGGCGAGCAGCAGGAAGAGCAGCACCGCGTTCGCCGCGTGGAGGGCGACGTTCGTGAAGTGGTGCCCCTTCGGCGCCTGGCCGAAGAGCTCGACGTCGGCCATGTGGCTCAGCCAGGTGAGGGGATGCCAGTTGGAGGCGTGGGCCCCGGAGAGCGCCCAGCGCACCCCGTCCCAGCCGAGGCCCGCCGCGACCTGCGGGTTTTCGTAGACGTAGGCGTCGTCGTCGAACGCGACGAAGCCGGCCTCGAGGGCCGGGCGGTAGGCGGCGAAGCTGGCGGCGACGAGGAGCGCGGCGAGGGCGCAGCGGGCGAGGCGAGGGGTCATGGCTCGGCCGCCCTCACTCGGCGCAGGGGAGGGCTTCGAGGCAGCGCAGCTCCCGGGCCTCGAGGCCGGCGGCGAAGCGGCGCGCCGCCTCCGTCTCGATCCCGTTCGAGAACACCGCCCGCCGTCCGACGCGTTCTCGTGTCGCCGGGCGAGCCAGCGCTCGGGGCAGCAGCGCTTCCGCCCCCGCCGCGAAGTCGTCCGCCGCGGCCTCGTCGGCGAGCTCCACCACGTAGAGCCACGGCTCGCGGGCGTCGTCGCAGGCGAAGCGCAGCAGGCGGTCGCCCTTCCAGGCCGCGAGGAGGCGGCCGCGCACGCGCCCCCCGCCCTCGGCGAGGCCGGCGAGGAGCCGCCCGAGGCCGACGCTCTGGTCCTCCGTGGGCCGGCAGCCGGCGAGGGCGAGCGGCGGGCCCGCGAGGAGCCGTGGGCGCTCGCCGGCCCGGTAGGCCGGCGGGCCGAGGATCTGCTTCGTCGAGAGGGGAGGCGCCCGGAAGGGCTGCTCGCGGTCGGGCTGGACCGCGAGGAAGAGCGAGGCCGCGAAGGCGAGGATGCGGTCCGGGCTCTCTCCGGGCGGGATCTCGATCGTCTCCTGGCCGAGGACGCCCGGGGCCGGTGCGGCCGGCGGCGGGGGGAAGCCGGCGTCGGCGGAGGCTGCGGCGCTTGCGGCGAGGAGCGAGCGGAGGGCGATGCCGGGGTCCCCCGGGAGGGCCGGCGCCGCGGCGACGAGGGCCGGGTAGGCCTGGGCGTCGAGGAGCCGCGCGAGGGCCAGACGAAGCTCGTCCTCCTCGAACGGCGCGAGGCAGAGCACCTGCGCGCGCTCGAAGACGGCGAAGCAGCGCTCGGGGCCCGGCGCGGCCGGCGCCGACCCGGTGGGCGGCAGAGGT
>Ga0105107_10000956_pt1 | contig 18819 bp, 19 predicted proteins | sample PPLLaktember2015_6_FD_79335 | JGI IMG/M metagenome (GOLD analysis project Ga0105107, IMG submission 79335) | Freshwater sediment microbial communities from Prairie Pothole Lake near Jamestown, North Dakota, USA - PPLs Lake P8 Core (1) Depth... | ecosystem: Environmental > Aquatic > Freshwater >... | reverse complement strand
TGATGTTGTTATTATCTCCAACATGAACGTCGGGCTACCCCTGTTAAACGAAAGACATGTGATAGCAGAAGATGCTTTCGTTGAAATGGTGGTGTGGGCTTTGTCGGTTCCTCTGACCGGAAGTTCGCACAGGTTCAAGTATCGGCTGGCTTTGGTTGTGAAAGGGAATTGTGTTTTGCGGTTCGACAATGAGGATGGCAAGGGCGATCACAAACATGCTGGTCTGAAAGAGATTCCCTATATCTTTACCACACCCGAGGCCTTGCTCGGCGATTTCTGGAAAGAAGTAGACCAGTGGAGGAGTTGAAATGCGTACCGTAAAACTAGAAGTATCCTCACGGGAGAAAACCAATCAACGGGCGCTGCGAGCCTTCAAGGGGGAATCGCAGGGGGCGGTTATTAGCTTCGAGTCCGCTGCGGTTCTTTTCAAGGTGCTCTCAGGCAAACGATGGGACTTGCTCAAGGTGATGACCGGCGCAGGGCCCATGACGATTCGTGAGGCAGCGCGCCGAGTGGAGAGGGATGTAAAAGCGGTGCACACCGATGTGCACGCACTTCTCAACGCGGGCCTTCTGCAAAAGACGGCTGATGGCCGCATCGTCTTTCCGTTTGAAGCCGTGCATGTGGATTTCCTGCTGAAGGCCGCCTGAGCTTGTTTTGCCGAACAATGAAATGAAGAAGTGGATAGAATGAGGGCCGTTTGCCAAAGACCATGAGCTATCGAATTGACTTTCAACCGGTGGGGAGAAGAGGGGAGTCGTCCGCCGAAAGCACACTCCTGGATGCGGCGCGCCAGATGGGCGTGGGGCTTTCAGGGCTTTGCGGAGGTCATGGAAAATGCCAGGCGTGCAAGGTGAGGATCCTGGAGGGCAAGGTCTCCGATCCCACCCCAAGCGAAGAGGAGACGTTCAACGCGGAACAACTCCAAGTGGGATGGAGATTGGCCTGCCAGGCGTATCCTGCGGCTGACTGCAAGGTGCATGTTCCCCCCGAATCCATGGCCGCTCCGCAGAGGACTCAGGTCGAGGGGCTGGAGATCACAGTTTCACCTGAACCATCGGTTCGGGCCTACCCGGTCAAGCTGCAGGAATCCACCCTGTCAAAGGTTCAGGCAGACGAAGAAAGTCTTCTGCAAACGCTCAACCGGGAACACGGGCTATCTTGCACAAAAACAGACATCGAAGTCCTACGGAAATTCTCGCCCCTCTTGAGATCCAGGGACTGGGAGTGCCAGGCGTCGGTGCGTGGAGATGAAATCATCGGTGTGTCTCCGCGGCAGAGCCCTGTGCTGGGGTTTGCTGCAGATCTCGGAACGACCAAGATCGCCGGTTATTTGGTCGATCTCAAAGACGGCAGGACACTGGCTTCCAGAGGCGTGATGAACCCGCAGATCAGCTACGGGGAAGACATCATCAGCCGGATTCAGGCAACGCTGTCGTCCCCAACGGCGGGGACCGACCTGCAGAGGGTTGCTGTGGAAGCCCTCAACCAATTGGCCTCTGATCTGTGCCGGGAGGCAGGGGCCGCAGTCGCAGACATTGTCGACAGCGTGATTGTGAGCAACACGGCCATGCACCATCTCCTCCTGGGGCTTCCGGTCAAACAACTTGTGCTGGCTCCTTTCGTGCCGGCCGTCAGCGGAGGCCTGGACTGCAAGGCTCGCGATGTGGGGTTACGTTCCGCTTCCGGAGCGTACGTTTATTTCTTCCCGAACATTGCGGGTTTTGTCGGCGGAGACCACGTGGCAATGCTTCTCGCGACAGTGCAGGCAAAATCAAGCGGCCTGGTCATTGCCCTGGATATCGGCACCAACACGGAAGTCTCTTTGATCGACGGGGAGAACATCTCGTCGGTCTCATGCGCGTCGGGCCCTGCCTTTGAAGGCTATCACATCCGGCACGGCATGAGAGCAGCGAGAGGGGCGATCGAAAAAGTTCGCATTGAGAACAACACCATCCAGCTTCAAACCATCGACAATGCTCCGCCTGCAGGTATTTGCGGATCAGGAGTGCTCGATGCTTTGGCCCAGCTCCACCTCGCAGGGGTTGTCGACGGGAGCGGTAGGATGCTGGACAACCATCCGAGGGTCAGAAACGGCTCGGACTACAAAGAATTCGTGCTGGTCGCGGAAGGGGAATCCGGGGCGCCCATGACGGTCGTGCTCACCCAGCATGACATTCGGGAACTTCAACTTGCCAAAGCGGCGATCCAAACCGGGATTCAGGTGCTTCTGGCGACGAACGGCCGAAAAGAGCAGGAGTTGGATCAAGTCATCATTGCCGGGGCCTTCGGGAGCTACATCGATGTGGCGAGCGCCGTGGCCATCGGCATGATGCCCAGGCTTCCCCTGGAGCGGTTCAGGCAGGTCGGAAATGCTGCAGGCACGGGCGCGAGAATGGCGCTGATCTCTTCCTCACAGCGCATGAAGGCCCGGAGCCTGGCTTCCCGGGTGAAGTACGCCGAACTGGGAAGTGCCCCGCAGTTCTCTGAAATATTCCTCAATGCCTGTTCCCTCACGACATGATCTCTACGAGGGCCAACGCGAGAGAAGTCCCCGGAACTGAATCCTCATGATTTTGAATCCGATCCCAACAAAATCACGGCTCTTTTATGGGTGGTATGTGCTGGCGGCCTCCTTTCTCATCCTCTTCCTGAGCTCAGGCGCGCGGTTTACCGTCGGCATCGCATTCAAGCCTCTCATCGCAGAGTTCGGGTGGAGCAGGAGCGCCGTTTCACTGGCCGTGTTTCTGAACATGGTCTTTTATTCTCTTTCCGTGATTGCCACGGGCAAGCTCTATGACCGATTCGGCCCCAAGTGGGTGATCATCCTCTCAACGATCCTGGTTTCATCGGGCTACATGCTCATCGCTCTGACGCAGACGCTATGGCATTTTCTCGTTCTCTATGGGGTTGTTGCCGCCATGGGCCTGGGAGGAACGACGGTTCCGATTTTTGCCGCTCTGATGAGCAAGTGGTTTGAGAAGAGAAGAGGCCTTACCATCAGCCTTGCCCTGTCCGGCAATTGCCTAGGGCAGTTTGCACTAGTTCCTCTTTTCACTGCCCTCATTACGGACTATGGCTGGCGCGCTTCCCATTTGTGGATCGGCTTTATGATGCTGGTGCTCAATCTCAGCCTGACCTTTCTGGTGATCAGGGGAGACCCAGAAGACCTGGGCGTCGTCCCCTATGGCAGAAAGGAAGAAATCGCGGGCCCTTCCTTCCTTGGCGATCCAGAAGAGAGTCCTCCGGTGAGGGACATGGGCCTTCGAGAGGCCATGCGGACCTCCTCCTTCTGGTTTTTCGTTCTTTTCATGTTTGTTTGCGGCAGCGGAGATTTTCTGATGACGACCCATCTGATCCCCATGGTCACGGATTTCGGGATCCCAGCGGTCACGGCCAGCAACATGCTGGCCTGGTTCGGGCTCCTGAGCCTTGCAGGGATTCTTGTGGCAGGGCCGGCTTCCGATCTCATCGGGGACAAAACTCCGATTGCTTTGACCTTCCTGTTAAGAGTCTTCGCATTCCTGCTGGTCATCGGATATCAAAACCTGATTTCCTTTTACGTGTTCGCTCTGGTCTTCGGGTTCACGTTCCTGGTCACAGCGCCCCTAACGCCTACACTGGTTGGTAGGCTCTACGGCTTCTCCCACGTGGGAGTCCTATCCGGGTTCATCACTACTGTCCACCATTTGGGAGGAGGGGTCGCTGCCTGGGGAGGAGGGGTTCTTTTTGATCTGACAGGAAGCTATCAGACGGTCCTCACCATCTCAGCAGTCATGGCTGCTATCGCTGTGGTGAGCGCCATGCTGATTCGCCAAAGGCGAGAGGCTCCACGCACCAAGGCTTCGGCGCCTACTAGAATCAGCAATACGGCGCCTGCGAGCAGATAGAATAGGATCAGGTAAGGAGCCATGTCTTACGATAAGAACTCCTCTGCGGTCATGACCTGTGCGTAGGCCGCATGAAGGGCTGCCATGAACGCCCTGTGCACGTAGGCCGCCGGGACAAGACTCCCTTTGAACTCTAGGTCCTTTGTCGCGCAGGCGTCCTCGATCACAGTGCAGGAGAAACCCAAATCACAGCCAGCCCTGACCGTTGCGTCCACACACATATGGCTCATGGCTCCCGCGATCACCAGATCGTCCACGTTCTGTTTCCGCAGAGCCTCCAGAAGAAGCGTTTCCCGAAAACTGTTGGGGAAATGCTTTTGAAAAACCTTTTCACCGTCCAACGGTTCCAGCGCGCTATAGATCTTTCCTCCCTCGGTGCAGGGGAGAAAAAAGGTGGCTCCCGGTCTGATCGAGACATGCTGGACATGGCACACGGGAAGGTTGGTGTTTCTGAAGTGGTCGAGGAGACGGCGGGCCTTCTCAGCAGCCTGCATAATGTCTGTGAGCTCCATCTTACCTCCGGGGAAGTAGTCATTTTGAAGATCAATGAGCAATAGTCCGGTTTTCAAGTTCATCCTCCTCCTGAGAAAGTCGAATCAAGTGCGATGTAAAATCCCCTCTGTCTCCCCTTTACAAAGGGGAGGACGGTGGTCGAAGTGAGCGTGATGACAAGGATAGACATGCAACAATTTGTCACTTGGGTCAATCTCTTTTGTGCAGCGCAACAAGCAGAGGTCGCTTGTTTTGCCTTTTGAATTGACAATGGAGGAAGGGCGCTGCAACAATGGAAAAAATGAGCGCGTTTAAAAGGGCAAGGAGAAAGAGAGCGATGAAACTGGAATTCATTGAGGCTCGGGATTTGCCGGATGCCTGGTTTCAGTGCGTCTACAGGCTTTTGGAGGCAGGCAGCGAATACCTGATCGAGCGGGGAAGCTTTCAGGGACAGAAGAGGCTTGAATTTGACTATATCACCATCCACATCAAGTATCCGGGAGTGAGGCCTCTGCTGCCTGATATTCCACCCTCCCTCGGTATTCCAAACCCTGTCGCCGAGGGATATCTTGAATCCTATCTTCCGTACCTGATGACAGCAGCGAAACAGCCCGGAGAAGATTACACCTATGGGCAGTTCCTGGAGAAACAGATCGAGGAGGTGATCCGGATGTACAAGGAGGACGGGGTTGCCACCAACCAGGCTTACATGACCGTCGGGGAGCCTGAGTCGCTGTTCCTGAAGGATCCGCCCTGCCTGAGAGGCATAGACACCAGGGTGAGGGCCAACAAGCTCCACTTCGTGGTCTATTTCAGGTCATGGGATCTGTGGAATGGGTTTCCGGCGAACCTCGGAGCCATTCAGCTGCTCAAGGAATACATGGCTTCAAGCATTGGGGTTGAAGACGGAGAAATCATCGCTGCGAGCAAGGGATTGCATCTTTATGACTATGTGTGGGAACTGGCGAAGCTGAGGACCATGTGCGCCAATCCTTCGGCACTCTCCAAAGGGGAATGCAAGGAGTAGATTCACCACAAAGGCGCAGAGGAAAGCAAGGAATCGTCTAAGCGTTCTTGGCATCCTTGCGGTGAAAGGTTTATGAAAGCGGACCTAAAAGGAATGACCCGTGCAGAAACCGAAGCCTGGGTCGAAGCCCGAGGCCTTCCGGCCTACCGGGCGAAGCAGATGCGCCAATGGCTGTTCAAAGGGTTGGTCACCTCCTTCAAGGACATGACCAATATCTCCAAGGACCTTCGGGCGCAGCTGGAGGAAAAAGCCCGCATCACCCACCTGGTTCAGGAAAAGAAGCAGGTTTCCAAGGACAGGACAACCAAGTTTCTTTTCAAACTGGAAGACGGCCACTACATTGAGACCGTGCTCATTCCGGAGAGGGAGCATTTCACCCTCTGCATTTCTTCTCAGGCAGGCTGCGCCATGGGGTGTCGTTTTTGCCTGACGGCAAGGCAAGGCCTGAAGAGAAATCTCACGGCCGCTGAAATCCTTGACCAGGTCATCCATGTCAAGCGTTCCATGAGCGAACCGGATCGTTTGACCAATATCGTATTCATGGGCATGGGCGAACCCCTTGCGAACTATGATGCCGTGGTCCGAGCCCTAGGCAACCTGACTTCCGAAGAGGGCATGAACTTCTCTCACCGGACGGTCACGCTCTCCACCTGCGGGCTGGTCCCTCATATCCGGAGGCTCGGGAAGGAAGTCAGGGTCAATCTGGCCGTGTCCCTCAATGCATCGGACGAGAAAACAAGAAGTTTCCTGATGCCTGTCAACCGAAAGTATCCCCTGAAAAGCCTTGTTGAGGCACTCAGGGAGTTTCCTACTCTCAACCGAAGAATGATCACTTTCGAGTATGTTCTTGTGGGAGGAGTCAATGACCGGGATGAGGATGCGCGGCGGGTGGCGGCGATGCTCAAAGGGATCCGAGCCAAGTTTAACCTGATTGCGCTGAACCCTCACCCTGATCTTGAGCTTGCACCGCCTTCAGCGGAAAGGATTCTTCGCTTTCAAGAAATCCTGATAGAGAATCACTTCACGGCGATGATCCGGAAAAGCAAAGGTCAAGACATCTCAGCGGCCTGCGGGCAACTAAGCGGAAAACATGCAGGTGGCTCGTCGCCAGTCGCAGGTAGCAGGTTGTGAGAGAATTTGTCGCGGTTCCAAGCAGGCCCTTTTGGCTGACTTCTTCAATATGCCCCGAAAGGCCTCCGGCCACTTGCTGCTTGCGACCTGCGATTAGCGGCCTGCAAAACAGGCCACAAGCAACAGGCAACCGGCAACACGGGTTCAGATTTCCCCTTGCACTCCGTGGTCAATATGCTATTGTAATTAATCCAAAATTTCTCATAGGATCGTGAGTTCATGGTAGAGCTGGATTTTGAAAAAGGGAAAGGCCTGTTGCCTGCCGTTGTGCAGGAGTTTCAAACAGGCAAGGTTCTCATGCTGGCTTATGTCAATCGCGCCTCATGGGAAAAAACCCTTGAGACAGGTGAAGCCCATTACTGGAGCCGGTCACGTCAGGAGATCTGGCACAAGGGAGGCACCTCGGGCAACGTGCAGAAAATCAGAGAGATTTATGTGGACTGTGACAACGACACGGTGCTTTTCAAAGTGGCGCAGGTCGGCGGGGCCGCCTGCCACACGGGGTACGAAACCTGTTTTCACAAGCAGGTCGGCCGTGATCGTGAAATCACTCTTGTGGGTGAAAGAATTTTCGATCCGGAGCGTGTTTACAAATAATGAAGAAATTGAAGTTCGGCATTCCCAAAGGGAGCCTGGAGAAGGCAACGATCAGCCTCTTTGAGAAGTCAGGCTGGAAAATCAATGTCAATGACCGGAGCTATTTCCCGGACATCAATGACGAGAACATCGAGATCACTCTTTGCAGGGCCCAGGAGATGTCGCGATACGTGGAAAACGGCACCATCGACGCCGGGCTGACGGGAAAAGACTGGATCCAGGAAAACGAGTCCGACGTGGTGACCGTAGACGAGCTTGTTTATTCCAAGGCGAGCCAGAATCCGGCCAGATGGGTCCTCGCAGTCCCCGCGGATTCACGCATCAAAAAGATCCAGGACCTCAGGGGTAAGAAAATCGCCACGGAGCTCGTCAACTTTACCAAGAAGTTCTTCAAGAAAGAGGGCATCGAGGTGGAGGTGGAGTTCTCCTGGGGGGCCACGGAGGCGAAGGTGGTCTCAGGACTGGCGGATGCGATTGTGGAGGTGACCGAGACGGGCAGCACGATCCGCGCCCACGGGCTGCGGATTGTTCAGGAGCTGATGACCTCCTGCACTCAGTTGATTGCGAACAAGGAATCCTACAGGAATTTCTGGAAAAAGGAGAAGATCCAGCAGATCACTCTGCTTCTGAAAGGGGCTCTCACGGCCGAGAAGCTGGTGGGGCTCAAGATGAACGTGCCCGAGGAGAAACTCGAGAAGGTTATCCGCCTTCTTCCCAGCCTTAATGCGCCCACCGTGGCCGGCCTTTACCACACCCGATGGTTTTCCGTGGAAAGCGTTGTTGAATCCAAGGTCGTCAGAGATCTAATCCCTCAGCTCATTAAAGCCGGAGCAGAGGGGATTATCGAATACCCTCTAAACAAGGTGATAGGATGACAAAAGAATTTAGGCCTTTCTTAGTGGTTTTTTTGTGCTCGGGGTTGCTCCTTGGGTGCGCGACAACGCAAGCGGTTGACGTCAAGAAGAAGGCTGAGGCCAAGCATCAACTGGGGAATTCCCTGCTCTACGAGAAGAATTATCAGGAAGCTGTGACCGAACTCAGGGAGGCTGCGGAACTCGATCCCGAGAATGCCAACATTCAGAACAGCCTGGGTCTGGCTTACCAGGGGTTGAGGCTTCCTGAACGAGCGATCCCGCATTATCAGAAAGCGATCCAACTCAAGCCGAACTCCCCGGAGTTTGATAACAACCTGGGCACGGCCTATGCGGCAGCGAAGCAATGGGACTTGGCTATCCAGTGTTTTCAGAAAGCGACGGACAACTATCTCTATCGGACACGGTATGTCGCCTATGACAACCTGGGCTCAGCCTATCACAACAAGGGCGACTACAGGCGGGCGATTGACAACTACAAAAAGGCCGCGGAGTTCTATAAAGACTACGCTCCGGCCTATATCAACATGGGGATCTCCTATGAAGCGCTGAAGGAATGGGACCATGCGATCGCGGCGTACAAGAAAGCCGCGGAAATTGAACCGGATGCCGCTCTGCCCTATCTTCAAATCGGCGATCTCTATCTGCGACTCAATCATCAGGAGGCGGCCGTAGAAGCCCTCCTGATCGCCATCAGGAACGATCCGAACGGGGCTTATGGAAAGGCGGCGAGGAGCCTCCTCGCGACGACGAGAAAGGGCAAGTGAACCAAGGCGGCCGAAAAATGGAGAGCGCAAGGATGAATCCGGTTGCAGAGAGGGCCCTAAAGATCCCGCCCTTCATCGTCATGGACGTGCTTGAACGGGCTCAGACCCTTGAGAGGCAGGGCCGAAGAATCATCCACCTGGAGGTTGGCGAACCGGACCTTTCAACGCCGGAGTGCATTTGTGAAGAGGCGAAAAGAGCCATCTGCGACGGTTTGACCCACTACACGCACAGCCTTGGCCTGATCGAGTTGCGAGAGGCAATCTGCGAGCATTACTCCGGAAAGTATGGTGTGAAAGTCCATCCGGACCACGTCGTCATCACATCGGGCACTTCTCCGGCGCTGTTTATGATTTTTTCGGCTCTTCTGGAACGAGACGAGGAAATCATCATTTCCGATCCGCACTATCCTTGCTATCCCAATTTCGCCACCTTCCTTGGAGCCAAACCAGTGAGCGTGAACGTGTTTGAGGAAGAGGGATTCCAGTACAAGCCGGAGGAGATCACGAAAAAAATCACGCCCAGGAGCAAGGCCATTCTGGTCAACTCGCCTTCCAATCCCACGGGGATGCTGCTCTCACCCGAGCGAATGTCCCAAATCGCAGAGATCGGGCCCTACGTCATCTCCGATGAGATCTATCACGGTCTGGTGTATGGGAAAAAGGAGCATTCCATCCTCGAGTTCACCGACAGGGCGTTTGTACTGAACGGATTCTCTAAAGCTTTTGCCATGACCGGTTGGCGCCTCGGATATATCATTGCGCCGCCGGCGTTTGTCCGACCCCTCCAGAAGATCCACCAGAACTTCTTTATTTCCGCAGGAAGCATTTCTCAGTGGGCTGGGTTGGCTGCGCTCAGGAATGCGGCGGCCGACGTAGAGCGGATGCGGAGAACTTATGATGAAAGGCGAAGGTACCTGATCAAGCGGCTCAGGGAACTCGGCTTTGTCTTGAAGGCAGAGCCGGAGGGAGCCTTCTATATTTTCTTGAACGCTCGCCATCTGTCTCGGAATTCCTATGAACTGGCTTTTGACATCTTGGAAAAGGCAGGCGTAGGGGTCGCGCCGGGGATTGATTTTGGAGAGAATGCTGAAGGCTATATCCGTATCTCCTATGCCAATTCCCTCCAGAACATAAGAGAAGGGCTGGACCGCATCGAAAACTACCTGAAGAGCCGATGAATGGATGCCGTCTTCCTCAAGAGTGCCTTTCAAGCAGACCAGTACCCTCCGCCTGACAAAACCGAAGTGGCCTTTGCAGGCCGATCCAATGTAGGCAAGAGCGCTCTTCTGAATGCCCTTGTGAACAGGAAAAACCTGGCCAGAACAAGCTCCACCCCCGGAAGAACACAGGCTCTCAATTTCTTCCGTGTCAATGACCGCTTCACCTTTGTCGATTTGCCCGGCTACGGGTATGCCCGAGTGTCGCTCGACGTGAAAAGGTCATGGCGCGGCATGGTGGAGACCTATCTCAGAAATCGCCCGACCCTGAAAGCCGTGGTTGTGATCGTCGACATCCGGAGGGATCTGGAGGAAGACGACAGGAGTCTGATGGAATGGCTGAAACAGGAGGGGAAACAGGTCATTCCAGTTCTGACCAAAGTCGACAAGCTCAGCCGAAAGGAGAGAGAGTCACGGGCTCGCAAGCTGGAGGGGGAAATCTCCGGAATCGTCTCTCAAAAACCCATCCTGTTTTCGGCCAAGACCAGAGAAGGGCACAAGGAAATCTGGGACAGGTTTATCAACTTGATGAAGGCTTGAGACTTTCCAGGCCATAGGCTTTGATCTTCTTGTGAAGATTGCTCCTCTCCATGCCGATGGCATCCGCGGTCTGTGAGACATTCCACTTGAATTTCTGAAGCTTGGAGACAATAAAGGCTTTTTCAAAACTTTCTTTGGCCTCTCTAAAGGAGCCGGTTTGAAGGGTGGAGGTGAGCGCGGTTTCCCCATCGGCTTCCTTGTTGAAGGGCGCTGGAATATCCTCTGACCGCACCTCCTTTGCCTGAGTCATGATGACCAGCCTTTCCACCAGATTTCTCAGCTCACGGATGTTCCCGGGCCAGTGGTATCGCCTCAGTATCTGAATCGCCTCCTCAGAGAACTCTTTGGAAGGGATGTTGGTGTTTAGAGCTATTTCCTTGAGAAATTCCTTAACCAGGGCAGGGATGTCTTCCCTGCGCTCTCTGAGCGGGGGCACCCGGATCGGTATGACGTTCAGCCGGAAGTAGAGGTCGTCCCGAAACCTGCCTTTTTCGATCTCCGCCTCCAGGTCCTTGTTGGTGGCGGCAATGACCCGAACATCCACATGGATGGTCCTTGAGCCGCCGACTCTTTCGAATTTCTGCTCCTGGAGTATTCTGAGTGTCTTGGATTGGGCTTTGAGGCTCATATCTCCGATCTCATCGAGGAACAGCGTGCCCTCGTGGGCGAGGTCGAATTTCCCTTTTTTCATGGCTGTGGCACCGGTAAAGGCGCCTTTTTCATGTCCAAAAAGTTCGCTCTCAATCAGTTCCTCGGGAATGGCTGCACAGTTCACTTCCACCATGGGTTTGAGGCTGCGTTTGCTGAGTCGGTGAATAGCACGGGCCACCAGTTCTTTACCGGTCCCGTTCTCTCCTGAAATGAGAACCCAGGCGTTGGTCGGCGCAACGATCTTGATCTGCTCTTTGAGTTGCCGGATGGGGTCGCTGTCGCCGGTGAGGTTGTACTTATCTTTGGTCTGCTCCCTGAGAAGGTGGATCTCCTCCTCCAGCCGGGAGTAGCCCACGGCATTGTTGATCACCAGCAGAAGTTTCTCAATGGAGAGGGGCTTTTCAATGAAGTCATAGGCGCCGAGCTTTGTGGCCTTGACCGCGGTCTCGATGGTGCCATGACCCGACATCATGACCACCTGGAGTTCAGAGTGAGACTCCTTGATCTTGATGAGAGTCTCAATACCGTCCATTCCGGGCATCCAGATATCCAGCAGGACGATGTCGGGCATGACTTCGTCGATCTTCTCCAGAGCGGCAGAGCCGCTACCGGCGCTGATCACTTCAAATCCCTCGTCGGTCAGGATGCCCTGCAGGGACTGGAGGATGCTCTCTTCATCATCTACGATCAAAACGGTCCTTGCCATCATCTCACCTCTTCCCGGTCTCTCCTCCGAACGCGGACGCTTCTATCATCTCAAGGGCGATGCGAGCGGTCCTCTCAGAGGCGCTTCCTTGGCCGAGCGTTTCTCTGAGATCATGGAGCTTTTTGACCATATCCCTGCGCCTCTCGTCATGGTCAAGAATGTCCATGGCCTCCCGGGCCAGACGGTCTGGAGTCACGTCGCCCTGAATCAACTCGGGAACTACTTCTTCTCCGGCCACCAGGTTGACGAGGCCGATAAAGGGAACCGAAATCACCATTCGCCCGATCCAATAACTGAAAAAGGAGACACGGTAGACGATAACCATGGGAGTCTCTAGGATCGCAGCTTCCAGCGTCGCCGTGCCTGAAGCGACCATGGCCAGGTCACAGGCTTTCAGCACGCGGTGGACATCCCCTTCGATCACTTGAACGTCGAGGGAGGATTTCCTGAGGAGCCCGGCAATCAGTTCGGCAGGAACGGTCGATGCCCGGGGTAGAAGACACTTCAAGCGAGCGTGCTCGGAACGGATTCTTTCGGCTGCCTTGACCATCACGGGGAGAAGGTTGGTCACTTCTTCTTTTCTGCTTCCCGGCAAAAGCGCCAGCACGGGAGAGGCGTCATGAAGGCCGAGGTCCAAACGCACCTTTTCGCCATCCAGATCCATGGGGATCTCTTCGAGAAGAGGGTGGCCGACAGCCTCGACATGGAGTCCTTTTTCCCGGTAGAAGTCTTTCTCAAAGGGCAGGATAACGACCATACGGTCCACCCAACGCCGGATGGTATTGACCCGGCCTTTTCGCCAAGCCCAGACCTGGGGGCTGATGTAGTAAAGGACGGGGATCTGAAACCGCTTTGCCGCACGAGCGAGTCTCAGATTGAAGTCAGGGTAGTCCATGAGGATGAGCAGGAGCGGTCGCTCTTTCCGGAGAATGGTTTTGAGCGTCAGGTAGGCTCGCGTGACCGTGGCCAATCGCGAGATGACCTCTGTCAGGCCCACGACGGCCATGTCTGAGGAATTGAAGAGAATCCGAACGCCGGCCTCCTGCAGGCGCGGGCCCCCGATGCCCCAGAAGGTCAACCCCGGCTCGAGCCGCTTCAACGCGGTGACCAAGTGGGAACCATGGAGATCTGCGGAAGCTTCTCCTGCGACAATGAGCACAAGTCTTGAATTCACGGGATCAGCAAACGGCCTGAAATTTTCTGGAACCCTTCTCGATTTGATCGATAATCGCCAGGGCGAATTGAAGCGCTCGCCGTCCGTCGCGACCGGAAACAACTGGCTCAGACCCTTCGAGAATCGCATCGATAAAGGAAGCGATCTGGTCCGCCAAAGGATCGCGGCCAGGGAACTGGATCTTGTTCGAAGTGACCTGAGCGAAGTTGTTGGCATCTCTCAGAACGCCGTCGAGTTTTGTAACGGTTAACTCCCTTTTGAGGCAGTTGACGGACATGTAGGCGTCCTGCTGGAAAATCCGAATTTTTCGCAAGGCCTTGTCCGACACGCGGCTTGCGGTCAGGTTGCCTACGGTTCCGTTATTAAAAATCAACCGCGCGTTGGCGATATCCGTCTTGCCGGTGAGCACGGACATCCCGACTGCGTGAAGCTCCTTCACCTCGGAGGGGACGATATGAAGGATAATGTCCAGGTCGTGAATCATGAGGTCAAGCACCACGTCCACGTCCGTTCCCCTGGGGGTGAAGACATTCATCCTGTGAGATTCAATGAACACAGGACAGGTCAGCATGGTTTCCATTTCGACGACCGCGGGATTGAACCGTTCCACCAAACCGACCTGAAGAACCAGCCCTCTACCCTGGGCCATGCGAATCAAGGTGTCTGCCGGTTCGATGAGGTAGGTGATCGGTTTTTCCACCAGGAGATGAACGCCAGCGGACAACACGTCCTTAGCCACTTCGTAGTGCTTCTCTGTAGGCACAGCCAGACTGACCGCATCCACCTGCGGCAGGAGGTCATGGTGGTCGCGGTAAGCGGTCGTCCCGTATCGGCCAGCGATCAACTCCGCACGAGCGGAATCACTATCCACAATGCCGATGAGATCCGCCGCCGGGATGGCCTTATACTTCTGGACGTGGTACTCTCCGAGGTGGCCGACTCCGATTACACCCACTCTGACGCGCTTTTGCTTCAATTCCCGCCTGTCTCCATCGTACCGCTTGTCAAAGATGAAAGGCGCTTCGGTCCACGAGGTCCCGGTCCCTGAGAGGCCTAAAGTGACACAATGACAATATTCGATCGATCAGCATATGAAATCATGCCGAGTTTGTCAAAGATCAAAGTTTTGCCCGCCTCGATTGCCAGGACCGAAGCGCTAACCTGGGACATCACCTCAATGGTCTCCGGGCCTACCGTGGGCACGTCGAAACGAAGATCCTGATTCGGCTTGCTGACCTTCACGACAACGGCCTTTTCCTTTGCGAGCTTCCCTCCCCGAAGGATGGTCTCGTTCGTGCCCTCGATGGCCTCCAGAGCAAGCACTGTTTTCTTTCTCACTACGACGCATTGGCCGATGTCCAGGCGACCAAGTTCCTTGGCGATTTTCCATCCGAAGTCGACATCCTCCCGCTCCTCCTTGTTCGGCTTTTTGCGGGTCAGGTTCCCGTAAGGAGCCAACAGTTCGGGCAGCTGTTCAACCGAACTGACGATGTGGATTCCTTCCCTTTGAAGTTCTCCGGCGACGGCGCGCAGAATGTCGTCGTCGTGGAAGATGGCCAGCTTGGACATGAGGGTGAGGCCTCTCAGATCGGGGCGGATATTCTCGAACATCTTCTTCTTGTTGATCGTGCCCGCCATCACGGTCTTTGTGACACCGGCTTTCTTGAGGACCTTGATGAGATGGCCGAGCTGTCCCAGTTTGATCCATGCCAGCTCATCGACCTTTTCAGAAAGAAGGGAGTCGGTTTCACCCTCGTGGGCCACGGCGACCACACGCAAGCCTTTGTCCCTGGCGGCGTCCGCCACCATAAGCGGAAACACGCCTCCGCCTGCAATCAATCCCAGGACTTCCTTTTTTTTGGGTGTTTGAGCCATGTTTGAAAATCTGGAAAACGAGATCCCTTTGAGGAGCAAACCCTCACCGGAGAACTCCCCGTTTTGAGGACTCGAGGAAATCGAGGAGCAGATCGAGTTCCGGAAAGGGCTTGAGTTCCTGCCTCGCTTTTTTCACTGCTTCACCGAACAGGGTGTTCTCCCTCCAGATCATGCTGTAGGCCTTCTTGAGGCCATCCAGCTTCTCCTTGGAAAAACCGAGGCGCTGGAGCCCTTTCCGGTTGACCCCATAGAGTTTTGCTCTGGGTCCTGCCACAATCATGAAAGGGGGCGCATCCCGATCGACACCGGTCTTGCCCCCGAGGAAAGCATAAGCCCCAATTCTCACAAATTGGTGAACCGCAACCAGACCGCCGAGAATCGCGTAATCTCCCACAGAGACGTGACCCCCAAGGGTGGCCACATTCGACATGATGATTCTGCTTCCCAAGACGCAGTCGTGAGCCACGTGGGCATAGGCCATGAGGTAATTGTCACTCCCAATGATTGTGACCCCATCCTGCTTGGTGGTGGCTCTGTTCACTGTCACGAATTCCCGAAGGATGTTGCCGTCGCCGATCCTCACGGCTGTATCTTCGCCGCGGTAGCCGATGTCCTGCGGCGGCGATCCGATGGAAACAAAAGGAGAGATCCGGTTTCTTTCACCGATCTCCGTGCGCCCCTCAATCACGACGTGTGAGTCCAAGATGGTATCACGGCCGATCTTCACTCGGTCGTGGATCACACAGTAAGGGCCCACTTTGACCCCTTCGGACAATTCCGCGCGAGGACTGACCACTGCAGAAGGATGGATTTCCATTTGGAAACTTGATCGACTCCTCTCAAGCGATGGCGGCGATGAGTTCCGCCTCTGCAACCAGATCCTCGTTCACGAAGGCCTTTCCAGCCATTTTCCAAACCCGAGAGCCTGTCCTGAGCGTAACGAGTTCGAAAACAAGCTGGTCCCCTGGAACCACCGGCTTTCTGAATTTCACCTTGTCCATGGACACGAAGTAGAAGTCTCTGGGGCCTTCTCTCTTCATGTCTTCCGGCATGGAGAAGCCGGCGAGCACACCCCCGACCTGGGCCATGGCCTCGATGATGAGCACCCCCGGCATGATCGGGTTGCGTGGGAAATGGCCTTGAAAAAATGGTTCATTGATCGTGACGTTCTTGATCCCCTTCACCCGTTTTCCGGGTTCGAGTTCCGTCACCCTGTCTACGAGGAGGAAAGGGTAGCGGTGAGGAAGAACTTTGACAATCTCTTCATATCCGAGCGGAAGGTTCATGGTGTCCCTCGTTTCTCAAGATCCTCCATCCTTTTTTCAAGCCGGCGGAGACGGGCCACCCAATCGGGCAGCAGTGGAATGAGAGCGGATGTCTTGAGCCACAGCCGGTGGGGAATGGCCGGCGATCCGGAGACGATTTCCCCTTCCCCAAGGGATTTTGCCACACCTGACTGCGAACCGATCATGGCCCGATCCTGCACCTGGAGGTGATCGCGGATGGCTGCCTGGCCACCGATGACGACCTGGTTTCCGACGGAAACGCTTCCTCCAATCGCCGCCTGGGCCACAAGGAGGGTATCTTCACCGATGACGACATTGTGAGCGATCTGGACAAGGTTGTCGGTTTTGACCCCCCGCTTAATCCATGTTTTTCCAAGAGCCGCTCGATCAATGCAGTTGTTGGCTCCTATTTCCACGTGATCGTCGATTTGAACGATTCCCAGCTGGGGGATCTTCACATGCACCGATCCGTCACGGACAAATCCGAATCCGTCGCTTCCGATCACGGTGCCTGCATGGATGATGACCTCATTTCCAATCACGCAGTCGTTCATGACGGTGACGTTGGGATAGAGGACGGTGCGGCTTCCAATCTTGACCCTGTCCCCAACGAAGACGCCAGGGAAAAGAATCACGCTGTCGCCGACGACCGCCTTCTCTCCGATGTAGGCCATGGGATAGATGGAGGCATTGGTGCCAATGACCGCACTCTCGGAGATGAAAGCCTTTTTGCTGACCCCCACCTCTCTGGGCAGAGGCGCAAAAAGTGCCGCTGCCCTCGCATAGGCCAGAACCGGGTTACGAACAATGACCTGAGATCCTTGAGAGCCTGCCAACGGCTGCTCCGTAAGGATCGCGGAGGCTTTTGTGCTCTGCAGCAGGTCTTTGAACCGGGGATCCGCATAAAAGGAGATTTGCCCAGGGCAAGCTTCAGCCAAAGAGGCGATGCCCGTGATGATCACCCGGTCATCCCCCAGGACCTTCCCTCCAACTCGATCTGCGATCTCCTTTAGACTAAATCCCAAAAGCCCCTCTCTAAGGATTCTGTTTGTCGTAAGCTTCCGTGACCCGGTCCGTGAGGTCGATGGTGTTGTTGAAATAGAGCAGGCCGATGGTCCTTCTTTCAAGGATGACCGTGTATCCTTCTTTTTCTCCGATTTTTTCGACGATCTTTTCAAGTTCCTTCATAATTCTCTTAATGGCGTCCATCTCGGTGTCTTTCATCTCCTGGCTGAAGTCATCATACATGAACTTGAAATGACGTTGCTTCTTTTCCAGCTCCCTTTTCTTGTCTTCCTGGGCATCCAGACTGAGCATCATGCTCTGCTTCTTGAACTCTTCGTCGAGCTTACTTAAAGCTTCTCTTTCGGCGTTCAGTTTCTGTTGCATGTCATCAAACTTCTTTTTGACGGATACACTCGCTTTCTGAAATGCTTTAGAGTTCTTTTGAAACCTCTGCATATCCACGACGCCGACCTTTACAGCCTGAGCGGCAAGCGGAGCTGCCGGAAAGAAGAAAACCGCCGTGAGTAACCCGAGAAACAATCCTGTCAAACCCTTCATAAGTCCTCCTTGTGTCTTGAAATGATCATGGCTCAAACGCCAGAAGTCCTTGTTAGTATGTTGTGCCGATCTGAAACTCCACGCCTCCCGTTGAATCACCAGGCCGGCGATTCAGGATGTAGCCGTACTCCAGCCGGAGAGGACCCAGAGGGGAATACCATCGGACTCCAACTCCCACAGACATAGGCATGTCACTAAACCCCCAGCTGTCGTCTTTGGTGAACACGTTGCCGGCATCAAAAAAGACGACTCCCAGGAGGCCCTGCTCCTTGAGCAAAGGAAAGCGAAACTCGAAATTGTATATCATCATTTTTTCGCCGCCTATCTCCTCTCCCGTCGCCGGGTCTATTATCGCAATGCTATCATAGTCATATCCGCGGACCGTGCTGATTCCACCGATACGGTATTTCTGATAATCTGGAAGCTTCCCTCCCTCTCTTTCCTGTACATAACCCCAACGCCCCTCCACCATGAACGAGGTGTCCCAGCGCCACGGAAAGAACCACTGGGTGGTGATTTCATATCTGTTGAAATACACATCGCCTCCCAACGGGTCTCCGGCGTACTCAAAGGAGATACTGTTAAATGATCCGCTTCTCGCATTCCAGGGCCTGTCCTTGGAATCCCTGTCGATGCCGACCGTCACACTGCTGGTGAGGGATCTTCCTACCATATCTCTGATTTCAAAGGGGGCCGTGAGTCTCACATCGCTAATGGTGGTGTCGTCATACAGATACTTTGCAAAACCTCTCGTGAAGTAGTCAATACCTAATGGGAAACGGGTTCTGAGGGCGCCTCCGAAACTGTCCCGGGTATAGTCATCATATTCTCGCTCCCACCTGAAAAGGTCAATACCGGCTGAAACAAACGTGTCGTTCACCCTTGGTTCAGTGAAACGGATGTCCCAATAGGCGCTCTTGGTGCTCACTCTCAAAGAGCCCAGAAGCCGTTGGCCGGTTCCGAAGAGGTTGTTTTGAGAAACCTGCAGACTCCCCATGGGGCCGTCATAACCGCTGTAGCCGGCACCCATC
>Ga0105107_10000955_pt1 | contig 18825 bp, 13 predicted proteins | sample PPLLaktember2015_6_FD_79335 | JGI IMG/M metagenome (GOLD analysis project Ga0105107, IMG submission 79335) | Freshwater sediment microbial communities from Prairie Pothole Lake near Jamestown, North Dakota, USA - PPLs Lake P8 Core (1) Depth... | ecosystem: Environmental > Aquatic > Freshwater >... | reverse complement strand
CCCCCCGGCTACAAGGGAGACGTCGCCAAGACGGGCTATGTCGAAGTGGTCCAGTCCCCGACATTCAACATCTGGATCCCCTGGCGCACTTTCGTCGTCGCGGGCGACTGGAACGCCTCCGTGGACCATGTGAGGAAGTTCGTCAGGATTTACTCCCCGTCCCAGGCTGCCAATCCGCCGCAGGTGAAGGTCGAGGACATGTCGGGCAAGCCGTTCAACACGGTCGCGCCTGCGGACTACAAGTTCTGGGAGCTGCTGAATCAGGTCGTGCAGGAGGAACCCACCGAATCCCTCGACCAGATCCGGCTTGGCTTCTACGCCTCCATTGGCATCGCGAAGGGCAAGCCCTTTGCGCCCGACGACCGCATGAAGAAGATCCTGACGGAGGCGGCCGCCGTCGGCGATGCGACAGCGCGCGCCATTGCCTTCCATACCCCTGGCAAGGACGCCTACTACTACGAGAAAAGCGCCTGGCAGCTCCCCTTCATCGGTGGCTACAGGTTCCAGACGCAGCCGGGTGTGCTGAACCTTGACGGCTACATCTTCTACTACTTCATGGCGACCGGTGTCACACCCGCCATGGAGGAGAAAATGGTCGGGCTCGGCTCGCAGTATGCATGGGTCGCACGTGACTCGCGCGGCGAGTTACTCGATGGCGGAAAGAACTACAAGCTGCACTTGCCGCCGAACATTCCGGTCAAGGATTTCTGGTCCGTGATCCTGTACAGCAACCAGACGCGTTCAATGCCTCAGACCAATCAGCAGTTCCCCAGCGTCGGTAGTCAGTCCAAAGGGCTGCAGGTCAACTCGGACGGGTCGGTCGACGTCTACTTCGGGCCGAAGGCGCCGGCGGGCAAGGAAAGCAACTGGGTGCAGACGATGCCCGGCACCGGCTGGAACACCATCCTCCGCCTCTACGGGCCGCTCGAGTCGTGGTTCGCCAAGACATGGCGTCCGGGCGAGGTCGAACTGCAGTCATGATGTGCCGCGCGGCCCGGCACGCTGCGCGCCGCGCCACCCCCATTTCTAACGCAAGGAGAACGACCTGCTCGGACTGAAGCGTACGGTCTGGGCTGGGCCGGAACTTCGCCCCGGCAAGCACACCATCGTCTTCGACTTCAAGTCCGACGGCCCGGAACTGGGCAAGGGCGGCACCGGCGTGCTCATCGTGGACGGCAAGGAAGTGGCCCGCAACTCGATCGAACACGGCACCCCGATCACCTTCCCTGAGGACGAAACCTTCGACATCGGCAGCGACACGCGCACTGGCGTCGCGCTGCTGGAGTATCGCTACGACTCTCCGTTCAAGTTCACCGGCAAGATCGACAAGCTCACCTTCAACTTCGGAACGGACTAGGTGACGGCCGAGGAACGCTAGCAGATGAAGAAGACCGTCGCCCGGACGCGTGATTGGAGCCGAATGCGCGACACCGGATTCAGAGCGCGAAAAGGCGAGCGATGAGCGCGATGAGAAAGGTGCTCGTTTTCGCGACCGTCGGTGAAGCCGCAACTGGAGCGGCGTTGCTGATTGTGCCGTCGTTGGTCGGGCAATTGCTGCTCGGCGCAGAACTGACCGGCATTGCCGTGACAGTGGCGCGCGTGGCCGGCCTCGCCCTGATCGCCCTTGGGATCGCCTGCTGGCCGGGCCCGCCGCGGGCCGGCCTGTTGGCCTACAACGCGGCCGTCACGCTGTATCTTGCCTACCTCGGCTTCGCGGGCGGCATGAACGGCATACTGCTGTGGCCGGCGGTCGGCCTGCACGCGATCCTGACGGCACTGTTAGCTTGGGCATCGGTAAGCGGCAGGGAGACGAAAGCATAGAGGAATAGACCGTGCACGTAGGGTCTTGTCCGACACGGCTCATGCGGGTGACCGACGGCGGCTGAGGCGCCAAGTCCAGTTCCTGCTGCCGAAATCCGTGCTCTGGGACGGCGGACGCGCGGCGCATGATCTAACGCACGCCGATTGCAGGAGTCTCGAGGACACTCATGCCGCGCTGAACGGCGCCGCTATTACTCAGCCAGTCGAATAGGGGGAAACAATGAAAGCTCGCACGCTCTTCGTCGCCGCGCTCGCGGGGTCGGCGCTGCTTGCGCCGTTGCACGCACTCGCGCAGGCTCCGGCCGACAAGTGGACCTTCTCGGTCATGCCCTACCTGTGGCTGCCGAGCGTGGACGGGAAGCTGCGCTTCGGGCCGCCGCCGGTGAACGGCGGGACCGCCAACGTAAGCGTCGACGCGGACACCCTGCTCGACAACCTCGACTTCGCCTTCATGATCAACGGCGAGGCGCGCAAGGGCCGGTGGCTGATCGCGACCGATTACATCTATCTCGATTTCTCGAAGGCCGACAGCGCGGTGCGCAGCGTCGACTTCAACCCTGGCGGGGGGCCGATCAATGTCTCCACCAGCTCGCTGAACGCCGGGGCCCAGAGCTCACTGCGTGGCGACGTGTGGTCACTGGTGGGGGGCTACGCCGCGGTGGAGGGCAAGGCGAGCCTCGATGTCTTTGGCGGGTTCCGCTACCTTGGCATCACGGCGAAGACCGACTGGCAGCTCACCGCGACGGTGAACCTGCCCAACAGCACGCTGACCTTTCCGCGCTCGGGCAGCGCGGAGAAGTCCGAAGACATCTGGTCGGCGATCGTCGGGGCGAAAGGGCGGGCCAAGCTGGGCGAGAGCGCCTGGTTCGTCAACTACTACGCCGACATCGGAGGTGGCTCGTCCAATTTCACCTGGCAGGGGGCGGCCGGGATCGGCTACGCCTTCCGCTGGGGCGACATCATCCTCGACTACCGGTACCTCTACTACAGCGAGAGCGGCGACAAGCTGATCGACAACGTGAGCTTCGGCGGCTTCGCGCTAGGGGCGAACTTCCGGTTCTGAGACCCGGGGCGGCCCCGGCGCCGATCCGAAGGCGGATGTTGTGAGCGCCCGGATGGGCCTGGCCATTTTCGCGTCCGCCGTCGCGAGCGCGCCGGCCGCGATCACCGGTCTCAAGGCGGCCGCTCTGTAGAGGACCGCGCCTTTCCCGGACGACAACGGCGCCTTGCGAGGCGCCGTTGTCGCTCTGGCGGGGGTTAGACGGCCGCCTGCCGTCGCGCCGCGAGATCCACCACGTTGCCGTGCGCCGCAGCCGGGCTCGCGGCGCTTTGGCTGTCCAGCCACTGGACGATAGGGAGGAATTCCTGCCGTTCCGCCGTGCTGCCCGACGGGTCCATCTCGAACACGCCCAGGCCCTGCTCGGCTGCGCGGATGTAGGCGTCGGAGTCCCGGATCCGGGTCAGGAACGGCAGGCTCAGCGACTTCAGGAACCGCTCGAGCGGCTCGTACACGGGCATGGAGCTCCGCACCCGGTTGGCGACGACGGCGACCTTGATGTTGCGCGTCCGGACCCAGCCCAGGAGCAGGAGATCCTTGAGGAAATCCGCCGTGGCGTGGACGTCGATCGACGACGGTCCGACAGGAATGACGACGAATCCCGCCTTGCCGATGAGCTCCTGCAGCAGGATCCCCTTCACGCCGCCCGGCGCGTCGACGATCTGGACGTCGGTATCGGCCGGCACCCAAGTTTGCAGGCTCCGGAGGAGATGGGCTTTCTGCGGCGCCGCATTCGCGCCGTGAATCCGGGGCAGGTGCGCGGCGCGCGACTTCAGCCACTGCAGGCTGGAGCCCTGCGGGTCGTAGTCTTTGATTGCCACCCTGGCCCCGGCGGCGGCGTAGTAGCTGGCGAGGTTGGTCGTGACGGTTGTCTTCCCGCACCCGCCCTTCGAGTTGATGACCAGCACGGTTCGCATGGCTCGAGACTCGCTCCCCCGTTGACGGGGTCAGGGAAGCATCGGCCATGCCGGCACGCGGTCGGCAGGTTGCGTTTTTCACGGCGCTGCGCAACAGAAACGAGAAGGCCGCCCGCGGGCGGCCTTCCCCGTTCCCCGCCTGACGAGGCGGGGCGGGAGGGGCGCTCAGCTCTCCTGCTCCCGCCAGAGGTCGAGCACGTCCTGCACCGGCCGGTCGGAGAAGCTGAAGAGCACCGCATCCGCATCGGCCTCGAGGGTGTACGGCATCCACGAGGGCACGACGAAGGTGTCCTTCGGGCCCCAGGCGAAGGTCTGCTCGCCCACTTTCACGCGGCCCTTGCCCTCGACCACTGAGTAGACGGTCGAGTCGGTCGAGCGGTACGGCTTGCCGCGGAAGCCCTTCGGAAGGAGCTGCATGAAGGTGCCGATGGTCGGCATCGGCCAGCCGCCGGTGGCGGGGTTGGTGAACTTCAGCTTGTGGGCGTAGCAGGCATGCGGCGCCTCGCTCTTTGCCAGGGTCGCGAGCGCCTCCCGTGTGCGCGCGTAGGGATACCAGAAGAGCGGTGAGGTGCGGGACTTTGGCTTGTGGTTCACCGGCAGCATCGTGTTGCCGAACGCGGCGAACGACTCGCCCGAGGTGCGGGTCGTCTGCTGCGACTCCTCCGGGGGGCGCTCGAGGAACTGCGCGTCGAACAGCTCCACGATCGCGATGTCGAGGCCGTCCAGCCACACCATCGGCTCGCTCGACGGATTGCCGTGGTCGTGCCAAGTCCACGACGGGGTGATGATGAAGTCGCCGGGGCTCATCGTGACGCGTTCGCCGTCGACCGCGGTATACGCGCCCTGGCCGTGCACGATGAAGCGCAGCGCCGATTGCGAGTGGCGGTGCGCCGGTGCCACCTCGCCGGGGAGGATCAGCTGCAGCCCCGCGTACAGGCTGTGCGTGACGCGCGACTGCCCGCGCAGGCCCGGGTTCTCGAGGATCAGCACCCGGCGCTCGGCCTCCTTTGTCGTGATGAGCTTCCCGGCCTCCAGGATCCACGGGTGGACCATGTCCCAGTTCCAGAGGTACGGCTTGCACGGTGAGTTGGGCGTCGCCGTGATCAGGCCGTGCAGCACCTCCCACAGCGGCGCGACGTTCGCCTTGTCGATCTTGTCGTAGAAGTGCTTGCGCTCGGCGGCGACCGCATTTTCGAGCGGGTGCTTCGGGACGGCGGACATGGACGCTCCTCGGGAATGGATCGGGCCGGACGGGTTGGCCGCCATTTTCCGCCATCCGGCGGGGGGCATCAACGTTGTCGTCCTTTCCGCCATTGCGGGGTGCGCGGGGCTAAGATACCTGGCATTCCCATCCCCATCGCCGCGGAGGCCCTATGCCCGAGCCCGTCCAGCCGAACGTTTCTGGCGAGGAGATCCGCGCGGCCGCCAGCGAGACCGTCCGTCAGGGAACCGACATCCGCGCGAAGGTGCACGAGATCACACTGCTCGCGCTGCAGCGGCAGCGCTTCGACCGCCACGGCATTCGCGAGGTCGTCCGCAGTGTCACCGAGGGGATCGCGGTGGGCGCCGAGAGGTCGGGCGGCGACATGCGCCTCGCGCTGTCCGAGGCGCTGCGCGGGCTCGACCAGGCGCTGCGCACCTCGGCCGAGGCAGGCGATGTCGCGTTGAAGCAGCTCGCCCGGAGCAGCCGAAACTTCTCCGACGCCGAGTTCAAGCAGGCGCTCGCGAATCTGCGCAAGCTCGAGGACGACTTCCTCAATACGGCCGAAATGGTCGCGAGCGCGGCGAGCGCGCGCGTGCAGCCGGAGCTGCGCGAGGCGCTGCGCACGGCGCGCAAGACCGGCACCGAGACGGGCAAGCAGGTCGCCCTCACGATGGGCGACTTCGCGCAGAAGTTCTCGGCGGCTTCGTTCGACGCCGCCATCGCCGGCCTTGAGACGGCGAGCCAGGTCGGGCAGCGCTTCGCGCTCGTCGCGAGCGGCGTGCTCGGCGCGTTCGCCGACGCGCTGCGCGCGCCGCCGCCCCAGGACAAGGACAAAGCCGCGCAGGAACCGCCGAAGGCGCCCTGACCGATGTTGCGCGAGACCGTCGGCGTGATGCGGGACCTCCCGCGACTGCACGAGATCACGTCGGTCTTCATCCGGCACGGGCTCGGCGACCTCGTGCGCCGGACCGGCATCGCCGGCGTGCTCGAGCGCGCCGGCCAGATGCTCCACTGGGGCGCGCGCGCCGAGAGTGCGCGCCTCGAGCCCGCGACGCGCGCCCGGCTCGCGCTCGAGGAGCTCGGGCCGACATTCGTGAAGCTCGGCCAGCTCATGTCCACGCGGGTCGATCTCTTCCCGCCGAGCTGGATCGCCGAGTTCGAGAAGCTGCTCGCCGATACGCCGCCGGTCCCGTTCGCGGCGCTGCTGCCCGAGGTCGAGCGCGCCCTGGGGCGCTCGCCTTTCGAGGTGTTTCGCGATCTCGATCCGGTCCCGCTCGCCTCCGCGTCGATCGCGCAGGTGCACCGCGCCCGCCTGCAGGACGGCACGCCCGTCGTGCTGAAGATCCGCCGCCCCGGGATCCGCGCGAAGGTCGAGGCGGACCTGCGGTTGCTCGCGCAGATCGCCCAGCTGATCGAGTCCGAGATTCCCGAGGCGCGCCGCTATCAGCCCACCGAGATCGCCGCGCAGTTCGCGCGCTCGCTCGAGCGCGAACTCGACCTCGCGGTGGAGGCGCGCCACGTCGAGCGCCTGGCGAAGAACTTCGAGGGTGACCCGTACATCGTGATTCCGAAGGTCTACGGCGCGTGGACGAGCGAGGTCATGAACGTGCAGGAGCACGTGGATGCCATCCCCGGCACCGATCTCGCCGCGGTCAAGGCCGCGGGGTTGGACCCGCAGCTGATCGCCGCGCGCGGCGTGGAGTCGACGCTGAAGATGATCCTCATCGACGGCTTCTTCCACGCCGACCCGCATCCCGGCAACGTGCTCTTCCTCCCCGACAACCGCATCGCGATGATCGACTGCGGCATGGTCGGGCGGCTCTCGCCGATCCGGCGCAACCAGGTCGTCGACCTGCTGGCCGGGCTCGCGCGCCTGGACGAGGAGGCGATGCTCGACGTGCTGCTCGACTGGGCGGGCGACGCCTACGTCGACGAGGCGCGGCTCGCCGCGGACGTGAACGAGCTCGTGTACGACTACGAGGGCGTGCCGCTCAAGGAGATCCGCATCGGGGCGCTCGTGCGGGAGTTCGCGGCGATCATCCGCCGGCATTCGATCGTCCTGCCGCCCGACCTCACGCTGATGTTCAAGGCGCTGATCACGATGGAGGGGCTCGGCCGGCAGTTCGACCCGGAGTTCCACATCCTGGATCACCTCACGCCGATGCTCCGCCGGGCGCTCGGGGAGCGCTACAAGCCGGCGGACCTGGTGCGCCGGGGGCGCAACACGCTCGCCCAGGTCGCGAGCCTCGTCACCAGCGTGCCGCGCGACCTCGCGCGGCTGCTTCGCGACGCGCGCCGCGGCAAGACCCGGATCGACCTCGACCTGAAGCGCCTCGACCACTTCGGCCGCCAGCTCGACCGCACGATCGACCGGGCGACGATGGGCATAATGACAGCGTCGCTCGTCATCGGGTCGTCGATCGTGATGACGGTGAGTGGCGGCCCGGACGTCTTCGGGATCCCGCTCCTGACCGCTTTCGGCGTGGTCGGCTACGTCGTGGCGTTCATGAACAGCATGTGGATCATCGTCGGGATGTGGCGCTCGGGAAAAGACTGACAAAGGGAGAGGAAAACATGGTCCGTGTACTGTACGTAGCCGCGCTGGCGGCGCTCGCGCAAGTCGCCTACGCGCAAGGGGCCTATCCGTCCCGGTCGATCACGATGATCGTCGGGTTCGCGCCGGGCGGCGGCACCGACACCACCGCGCGCGTCGTCGCGAAGAAGCTCGGCGAGAGCGTGGGACAGACGGTGATCGTCGAAAACAAGGCCGGCGCCGGCGGCACGGTCGCGACGCACCAGGTCGCGCGCAGCGCGCCCGACGGCTACACGATCCTGCTCGGTTCGGTGGGCTCGCTCGCGGTCGCCCCGCACATCATCGCCAAGCTGCCCTACGACCCCATGCGCGATCTCGCGCCGATCACCATGGCGGTCGAGTTCTCGAACGTGATCGTCGTGCAGAGCGCGCTGCCGGCCAATACGCTCGCCGAGTTCGTGCAGCTCGCGAAAGCCAAACCGGGCACCATCGGCTATGGCTCCTCCGGGATCGGCGGAATCGGCCACCTCGCCGGCGAGCTGCTGAAGATCGTGGCCGAGATCGACATCGTCCACGTGCCTTACAAGGGCGGCGGTCCGGCGATGCAGGACCTGCTGGGCGGGCAGATCCCGGCGATGGTCGCGACGCCGCCGTCTTCCCTCCCGCACATCAAAGCCGGGAAGATTCGCGCGCTCGCGACCACCGGCGCCGCGCGTGCGGCGCTAATGCCCGACGTGCCGACCGTCGCCGAGTCGGGCTATCCCGGGTACGAGGCCACCAACTGGTATGCGTACCTCGCTCCGGCGGGAACGCCGAAGGACGTCCTCGACCGGCTCAACCAGGAGATCGTGCAGGCGCTGCGCGCGCCCGACGTGCGCGAGCAGCTCGACCGCCAGGGCATCGAGGCGAAGCCGGGCACGCCTGAGGAGCTGACCAAGTACATGGAGCGCGAGCTCGCCACCTGGGGGCGAGTGGTGAAGGCGGCGAAGATTCAGGCCAACTGAAGACCGTCACCGCGGCGGAAGCCGGGGCCCGGCCGTGCGGAACTACTCGCGCATGAACCCGCTCAGGTCCGGCGTGCTCAGCGCACGGTCGAGATAGCCGAACGTCCCGCCGTCCTTCACTTCGCGGGCGGCATCGAGCAGCCCGCGCATCGCCGCGCGATAGAGCGAGGTCGCGAGGCTGATGCGCCGCACGCCGGCCGCCTCGAGCTCCGCGACCGTGAACGACTTGCCCTTGATCCCGGCCATGAAGTTGAAGGGCTTCGACAGCGCGGCGCAGACGGTGCGTACCGCGGCGAGGTCGGGCAACCCGGGCGCAAACAGCACATGGGCGCCCGCTTTCTCATAGGCCTGCAAGCGCCGGATCGTTTCGTCGAGGTCCGGGTTGCCGCGCAGGAAATTCTCCGCACGTGCGGTCAGCGTGAACGGGAAGGCCAGCGCGCGCGCCGCCTGCGCGGCCGCCGCGACGCGCTCGGTCGCATGCCCGATGTCGTAGAGCGGTCGGTCGCGGTTGCCGGTCGCGTCCTCGATCGAGCCGCCGACGAGTCCGGCCTCGGCGGCGAGCCGGATCGTCTCCGCCGCGTCCGACGGCGCGTCGCCGAAGCCTTTTTCGAGATCGGCGGAGACGGGGAGGTCGGTTGCCGCGACGATCGCGCGCGCGTGCCCGAGCGCCTCGTCGCGCGTCACCTTGCCGTCGCGCTTGCCGAGCACGCCGGCGGAGGCGCCGCTCGACGTCGCAAGCGCCTGGAAGCCGAGCGCGGCGAGGATGCGCGCGGAGCCCGCGTCCCAGGGGTTCGGGATCACGAATGCGCCGGGACCGGCGTGGAGTGCGCGGAAGCGGGTGGCCTTGTCGATCTGGGTCGCTGTCATCACGAATTCTTCACCATCAGGGGCGAGCCACTAGACCTTAAGGTCGATTGACCGGTCCCTGCTCGCCGCATAGTTTGGGACGGCTGGATATTGCCGCTGATTTCTGGCCGCTCGTCTTTTTCCGCTGGTCGGCAAGTACCCTCCGGCGATTCTCCCCCGCCTGCTCGTTCACCCTTCTCGCAGGAGCACGGAGCCATGTCCACCGCGCTGCTCGACTACACGCTCGACGATACCACTGTCAGCAACCCCGACGGCTCGTTCGAGCTGACCTTCACGGATGCCACGGTCGTCCCCGGCCCGGGTGCGACCGCGGCGGGCAACTATCCGGACGCGCTCGACCTCGGAGCACTCGGCAAGGGCGCGGTCGACGTGAGCGCGCTCGCCATCGAGCGCCGGCAGTTCACCCTGCGCATCGTCTTCCAGGCGAACGGCCCGATCACCTCGCGCGCGAACCTCCTCGAGTCGAACCGGCTCCCGTTCGCGCTGTTCCTCGTCCCGCGCGGCTCGACCGAGTTCGACCTCGTCGCGTCCGTCTCGCCGGTCGTCCACGGCTGGCGCGCCGCGACCACGCGCTTCGCCGCCGGCCTGAAGCCCGGCGTCTGGTACGTCGCCGACCTCGTCTACGACATCGACACCGTCGCCCTGTTCGTCGATGAAGCGATCGTGTCCGTGCACGCCTTCTGGTGGGGCGCGATCGACGAGATGACCGGCCACGATCTCTTCGTCGGGACCTGGGTCGACGGCGCGCGCGACCACTTCGACGGCAAGATCGCCGCGATCCAGTGGCTCGCCGGCATCCCGGAGCCGCTGGAGGCGCAGCTCGACGAACGCCGCTCGCACCCCGAGTGGTTCATCACGCACAAGCTCGAGTCGCTGCGCGAGCGGCTGGATCTCGGCGAGCCGCTCGCGGCGATCGCGTACCAGTGGGGCAGCGGCGCCTACCTCCAGCCCTATCAGCATGGCGCGCTCATGTATCACGATTCGGTGGGCGCGGCGTTCGAGCTGCACGGTGCGATCTACGCGCTCTACCGCAGCCTGCGCAACGCTTCCGCCCTCGGCTACCTTGTCACCGACGAATCGCCCTCGACTAACCCGAGCGGACGCAAGAGCGTCTTCTCGAAGGGCGCCATTTACTGGTCGGGCGCGACCGGCGCCGTTCCGGTCCTCGGCCAGATCTACCTCGACTACGAGGCGCTTGGCGAGGCGCGCGCGATCGGGTTCCCGCGCCACCCGGCGCGATCGATCTCCGGCGGCCTCGAGCAGGAGTTTCAGGTCGCGCGCATGTACCACAAGAGCGGCCAGCCCAACGCGCACGAAGTGCACGGCGCGATCCTCGGCAAGTACCTCGCCTCCGGCGGCACGGCGGTTTGGGGATTCCCGATCACCCACGAGACCGACGTGCGCCGGGGTTCCCTCGCGATCGGCAAGTTCTCGGAGTTCGAGCGCTGCACGATCTACTGGAGCTCGGCGACCGGCGCGTTCGAGGTGCACGGCGACATCCGGCAGAAGTTCCGCGATCTCGGCGGGCCGGCCGGCAGCCTCGGCTTTCCGACGTCCGACGAGCTGGACATCCCCGGCGTCGCCGGCGGCCGCTTCAACACCTTCCAGAACGGGAGCCTGCTCTGGTACGGCAGCGCCGCCTCGATCGTCGTGGCGCGGCCCTTCCGGCTGCGCATCGGCCGGATCAATGCCAAGGAGAGCGAAGGCTGGCTGATGGGCCAGAACGACATGTACATCTACATCAAGGTGTGGGACGGGCCGCAGGTCGTGTACGACCGCCGCCGTCCCTCGAGCGGCGACTGGGGCGGCGACAACATCGTCGACGTCGATTTCACGATCCCGGTCGTCATCACGCCCAACGCCGCCAAGACCGTCACTCTGTCCATCGACGTGTGGGAGGCCGACCCCGGCGCCGACGATCATCTCGGGAAGTGGACCAAGATTCTCGATGCGTCCAACGGCTGGGGACTGACCGAGAGCGGCGGCATCCTCAACTCCGGGCCGTTCTCCAAGATCAACTCGATCACCGCGGCGGTCCAGCCGGTGGTGGATATCGCGAGCCTGAGCGACACCGAGAAGTTCTGGGGGGTGACCAACCAGGGCACCGACGATCTGAGCTACCAGCAGTACGCCGCCGCGTTCTCCGACGTCGACAGCGACACCGAATGGTGGGATGTCACCGACTGGCTCGACAAGGCGTTCTACGAGCTCGTCGTCAAGAATCTCGCGGAAAGCGGCAACTGCTTCGGCATGAGCGTCGAAGCCATCTATTCGCGCAAGAGCCGGAGCCTCTTCTCGATGCCGCTCAACCGCTTCACCACGTGGAGCGTCGTCGAGCCGGAAGTGAACGTGCGCCACTGCTACCAGGTCGGCGCGGGCCCGATCTGGTGGTTCGTCGGGGAGTTCCTGAGCGGCAACACGCATGACCCGAAGGACGTGTTCACCTTCACCCGCGACGAGTTCAACCGCGGCAACCACCCGGTGATCTGCATCGCCCAGAACTACGACTTCAGCGGCGCGCCCCATTGCATCCTGCCCATCCACTGGGACTCGAGCTCGAAGCCGTGGCGCATCACCATCTCCGACCCGAACTTCCCGAACCAGCTGAAGACGCTGACCGTCGATCCGGACGACAACGAGTTCGAGTACGTGGGCAGCAGCACCTACCGGGGCGGCGAGTGGTCCGGCGGGCGCTTCCACTACATGCCGTACTCGCTCGTCTCGACCGCGCCGCGCACGCCGGTCTGGGACGCGATCCTGCTCCTCCTCGCCGGGACGCTCATCGTCCTCGGCGACGACGCGCAGACCGAGAGCCTGACCGACGGCGACGGCCGCGACCTGGACGGGCACGGGAACCGCGCGCGGCAGCTGCTGCAGCACGGCGACGCGCTGTCAGGTTTCTTCGTCCCCTTCAAGGGCTACGACCAGGCGAAGCGCGCAACGCCGCGGCGCGCGTCCGCGGCGCGCCCGGTGAGGCGGCGCGGCAAGGGCACCGTGGCCGGAGAGCTCCTCCTGCGCCGGCGGCTCGACAGCGACGAGAAGGTCGTCGGCCCGGCCGGGGTGGATCTATCCGCGCTCGCACATCTGCCGCTCGCCGAGCTGACCTCGACCCGCAGCTTCCGCGCGATCCACGGCGCCCTGTTCGGCGAAAAGCGTCCGAGCGGCCGTGCCGCCAGCCGGGCGCTCTATCACCTCGCGAGCGATCCGGCGGCGATGCGGAAGCTGAGCCCCGATGCGCGGAAGATCGTCGCCACCGCCGCGAAAGAGGCGCTGCCCGGAGACTTCAGGCACTCGGTCGCCGGCCTTCGCCGCGGCTCGTTCGACTACGCGGTGAAGCACGGGTTGACGGAGTTCCGGCTCGGCTCGTCGCTCGCGCTCTCCGAGCGCATGCAGGTCGCCGTCGACCGCCTGGGCACCAGCACGAACGCGGTGAACGTGAAGGCGAACCGCGACAAGGTCATGCGGCTCGAGGTCGCGAACAAGCTGGGCGTGGCCGGCGACCACGTGCGGATCGCGGTCGAGCGCATCCCGGTCTCCGGTACGGCGCCGCTTCAGCTCAATCTGAAACCCGGGCTCGGCGGCCTCGAGCTGATGACGGGCGGCTCGCGGGTGGACGCGCGAATCGAAGTCACCGCGTTCATCGATCGGAAGACCATCCGCCGGTCGTTCCGCCTGCCGCTCGAGGGCGGCGCGCGGCTGAAGCTGTCGAACGTGCTCTCTCAGCGGACGCTGGGGGTGTCGCGCATCGACAACCTTCTCGGACCAGCGAGAGACGTCAGGATCATTACGAGCAGCCGCTGAGACGGGGGCTGGAGCGGACCGTCACACAGGGAAAGCGATCGTCGGCGCACGGTGCTACTTCATCTTCGAGGGGAGCTTGATCGTCCGGCCCGCGACCATGAAGGCGCCGTACCCGAGGTGGTGGATCGTCCGCGGGCGCTTCCGCGCCGGGTCGATCCACGCCTTGACCACCTGCAGGACGAAGAAGCAGTACTTCGCCGCCATCCGCGCGTCGACCACCCGGCACTCGAGGTTGGCGTAGCACTCGGCGACGAGCGGGGGCGCGACGCGCGCTGCGGGCATCGGCGTGAGCCGGAAAGCCGCGAGCTTGTCCACCGCGCGCCCCGAGACGTTGCCGCAGCCCACCACCTTCTTCGCCAGTTCCACCGTCGGGATGCTGATCACGCATTCCTTTGTCGCCTTGAGGGTGGCGAAGGTGTAGTTGCGGTCGCTGATGACGCACCCCACGAGCGGCGGCTCGAACTCCATCATCGTGTGCCACGACAGGGTCATGACGTTCGCCCGCCCCTTGCGGGTGGTCGTCAGCAGCACGACCGGACCGGGCTCGAGGAGCCGGTAGACGCGGGACAGGGGAAAGGTTCGCTTCACGGTCTCGCCTCCGCTCGGTCGCGGCCGGCGCGCGGCGCGGCGCCAACGACGAGGACATCGATGTCCATCGGCCGCCATCGTAGCCGCGGTCGGATCGTTCCATCGGCCGGCGGGGCAGGGCCCCCGCCGGCGTCCCGCCGCTAGCGGTTGGCGAGCGCCGCCTGCAACACCGTGCCGTTGGTGACGTCGGCCCAGCGGAGGCCACCAGTCACCGTCCACGCGATCCCGTACCACACGCTGTCGGTGCCGGACCAGCGCCGGATCTTGATCGTGTACGTCTCGCCCGGCTGGCCGTCGAATTCTGCGATCTCGTAGCTGTTGTCCCACGAGCCGCTGTAGCCGACCTGGATGCCGCGGCTGTCGAAGATCTGCAGATCGAGGTCCACCGTGAGCGTCGATGCGATCGGCAGGTTGATCCCGAAGGGGAACATCGTGATCTTGCTGTCCCACGCGAGCGCGACCTTGACGTGGCGCGGGGAAAAGAACGAGTTCCCAAGCTTGACGGAGTAGGAGAAGGTCGTCCGCTTGTTGGCGCCGAAGTCGCTCGAGCGCAGCGTGCCGATGTCCCAGCCGCGCCCGGTCGCCGCGGCGTTGCGCGAGCGGCGCTGCTTGGCGATGTGGACGGCCTCGAGCGCGTCGACGGCGCCGGCGCCGTCCGATGCATCGACGTCGGCGACGACGTCCCGCCACCACGTCTGGCCGGCGATGTTGCGCTTCGCGCCCGCGAGCAGGATCGCCCGGCAGCCCTCGGGCCAGGACTTGAGCGTGCCGTCGCCGCTCTGGATCTGCGCCGCGCAGCCCGCCGCGGCCGGCGAGGCCATGCTCGTCCCGCTCTTGGTCAGACCGACGGTCGTGACCCCGGTCCCGTTCGCCGCGATCTCGGGCAGTTCCCGGTCGCCGTGCGAGGTGGACGGGTTGCGGAACACCGAGTCGCCGGACATCGCGCCCGCGGTGTCGTTGTGGTTGCCGACCGCGAGGCTGTTGTAGCCCTTGTGGTTGACGTACTCGCTCTCCGGGGGATCGATCTCGTCGTAGTCGCCCAGCCAGTAGTTCCCGGCGGCCTGGCAGATCGTCGGGTACGGCCACTGCAGGACGAGCCAGTCCTTGTAGATGTCGTCGAACGACAGCGATCCCGATTCGGGCTCGCTCTCGCGATGGAAGCTCTGGCTGATCACCGTGCAACCCTTGTCCTTGGCGGCCCAGCGCAGCGCGTCGAGGTCCTTCGTGTTTGCGGAGTGCAGCGAGCAGGAGGGCGCGTGGCCGTGGGGCTTGTTGGCCTCGATGTTCTTGACGATGCCGTGGGTGTGGCGGGAGTGGTCCGAAGTCGTCAGGCCGGAGGTCTTGTAGCGGGCGGTGATCGAGAGGTTCGTGGTGACGTCGGGCGCGTTCTCCCAGATCGCGACCTTTACGCCGGCGCCCTTGTAACCCAGCGTGTGCACGTCGTCGGAGTTCGCGATCGCGATCGAGTCGGCGAGGTCGTCGATTCCGGTGGTCTCGTGGAAGAACAGGCCCGCGACCTCGGGCCGCGCGGCGATCGCGCGGACCTGCTCGCGCGTGAGGCTGGCGTAGACGACCGGGGCCGACGGGTCGGCGCGGTGGCCGCGGACGCCGTGCTCCTTGTCCAGATTCGGTGCAAAGTCGTGCACGACTTTGGCAATCGCCTTGCCGCGCGCGAGCGCTTGCCGGGTGGGGCTCTTCGTCTCGCCGCGTTCCTTCTTCTCCGCCGGCTCGAGCGCTTCCTCGCAGTGCAGCCAGATCGCGACCGGTATCCGGGCGCTCGTGCCCAGCTTCTCCACGCGGGCGTACAGCGATTCGTGGAGCTTGCCGAACCGGCGTGCGCGGTTCTTCGCGATGCGCTCGAGGATCAGCTCCGGATCGATCCTGCGGCCCGCCTGGTCGAACGCGAGGCGCACCGGCGCGCCCGTCGTGCGATGGGCGGCTTTCAGGATCTCGATGTAGCGGCCGCCCGGGCGGCGATCGGCGGGCAGGCGCTCGGTGCCGAGGTCGTTCACGCGCAGGCGCGACAGGCTCTCGACGCGGACGGCGCCGGAGACCTTTGCCCGGGAATCGGTGACGAAGAAGAGGATCTCCATGCGATCCCCGATGCGGCGGCGATGGTCCTTGCTCACGAGCCCGTCGATGATGAGGGTCTGAAGGCCGGGGGGAAGTCCTTTCTCCGCGGACCAGGTGGCCATCCGGCCACCGCGGGAGAGGCGGACGCGGCCGCGGACGCTTCGAACGACGAGTCCGCCCTGTGCGGTGTCCGGGTCGAGCGGATAGCGGGACTCGACCACGATCGACGCGGTGGAGAAGACGATTTCGTTCGGCGTCACGTTCGTCGACAGGGATGGGCGTGCGGGCATTGGGGAGCTCCTGTGCTTGGGCGTTGCGAACGCAACGTATGACAGGTCGATAAGAGCACGCCGGGCCGCGTCTCACAATCGACCCGATGGTTTAGATCTGTAGGACTTGAGGAGAGGGAGGGGAGTGCGGAGGACACCGGCTGTCGCTCGTTAGCGACGCGCGCCGATTACCTTGGTGTACTCGCCCGCGCAGGGCAGGCGGCTGGGAAACTACCGAACTTGGTTAGGCCGAGGTGTCAACTAAATCCGGGTAGGTGCACCGCCACATTGGTGGAGCAACACCAGCGCTGGATAAGGTCCATCCCCGTCCGGCTAGTAGAGCGCCATGCCCGGTACGCTGTTTTCGGAAATGCTGGAAACCACCGTCGGCAACTCGAGGTCCCTAGCTCGGTCTGCGCCTCTCATCGAATACTCAGGCAAAGCCTGCGCGAACACCGGAATCGATACGAAGCCGAGAAGCTGGAGCAGCCAGCCAGCAATCCGTTTAGCCATTTGCATTCGCGTTACGAAGAGGCCCAACGAAATGGTTAACCGGCGACCGACGGGCGGGCGCGAAGCGCTGCCCGCCAGGCGTCCGGGTCGAACGCCGGGTCACGCGGGCATGGTACGAATTCGTTTGTCGGATAGGAGCACCGATGCCCAAGTTGCACGGATTGCCGTTTACGGTCTGCACTCGACGGACAGCCACTGTTTGCCGAAATGAAGAATGAAGCTAACTCACTGCCCCAAAGCCGTTGACTATGTGCCAAATAAGATGGATGGACGCAGCCAAGCTCGCCAAGACAATCCAAAGCCACCAGAACAACCGCAATATTGCATGTTCGCTGGCATGCGCGGACTTCGACTGTGCCAACGTTTTGAATGGGTCGTCTTTAAGTTTTCTGGCGTCCAGATACTTTTGAACCGTCTCTACATCATGACGAGAAAGTACCGCGAATAACTGTTGGTATGTCGAGAAATGGCTGCCCGGAGAGAGGCTTTTCCATTCGTCCTCGATGAGAAGCAAGCGCGTATTAGTGGTATCTACGAATGCGCGGCTACGCGTGTCAACACGCATGAAGTAGAAAGAAATGATTAGCGGCGGAATCGCAATTAGAACGAGGGCCGTCAACGGCACCACGGAAGGAGCACCTAGTGCGTCCTTCGCAAGCAATGCGAAGAAGGCAAGGAATGCAGTCTGAATCGTCAGAAAGTGCGCAAGGCGCTTCTGCTTCAGATCTTCATAGAACTTCAACAAGTCATTGTTCGCTTTCCACTCTTCCAACAATCGCATTTCAATGTCCATTACTCATTCCTCCCCGCACATTCTCACGCAGTACCGCGTTTTCGCAATCCAAGGAAGATGCAAATGCGTAAGTCTCGCCACGAGTAGGGGCGCCTGGGGCTTTCGAGCCGTCCCGATATAGGTGCCCGCCTAAACGTTTGCATTGACCGGCTGCCGAGGAGCGCAGCGATGAGGGAACCCAACAGCGGGCCCGCTGTTGGGCAGTCCGGTCGAATGCATTGTTGGGCGGCGTCCGCCCATCTGGCTGCGGAAACAGCCGGACACCTGGGTCTCCGAAGGCCCTTCACCTCGTCGAGCGCCAGTGAGCTCGCCTCTGCGACGCCGCAACGCTGTCGGGCGCGGATCCGCGAGTCCGGCCACTTCCATCTACACCACCTCATTCCGGGCAATGACCTCCCGGTAGAACGATGCGCTCAGCTTCGGCGTACGTTTCAGTGTCGCGTAGTCCACATGAATGAGCCCGAAGCGGGTGCCGTAGCCGTCGGACCACTCGAAGTTGTCCATCGAGCTCCAGTGGAAATAGCCGCGCACCGGCACGCCCTCGGACGTTGCGCGCTGCAGCTGCGTCAGGTAGCTGCGCAGGAACATGATGCGGTCGCTGTCGTAGACGATGCCGTCGGCGGCCGGTTCGTCGGCTGCGCCGCACCCGTTCTCGGTGATGTAGATCTCCTTGGCCTTCCACAGCCTGGCCACGTGCCTCGGCGCCCAGTAGAGCGCCTCCGGACCGATGATGTGCCAGGGGGACGCCATCCGCGGATGCGACTTGGAAACCGGCAGGAAAGCGTATCCCGGGGCCTCTTTCGTCGCGCGCACGTACCGGTTGGGGACGTAGACGTTGATCCCGACGAAGTCGAGCGGGCTCGAGATGATCTTCAGGTCCTCGGACGTGAACTTCGGCGCGTCGGCCCCCGCGGCCTTCAGGAACGCATCGGTATAGCGCCCTTCGAGCATCACGGTCAGATAGCCGGCGTTGAGCTCGCGCGTGGCACGCTCGGCAGCCGCGATGTGCTCGGGAGTCTCGATGATCGGGACGCCGGTGGTGATGTTTTCCGCCGGCCCGAGCTTGGTGCCCTTTCGGCCCCTGGCGCGGATCGCCTGCACCGCGAGCCCGTGGGCAAGCACAGCATGGTGTCGGACCTGGTTCAGCGCAGCGGGCGGCAGCGTGAGCCCGGGCGCGAGCAACCCCGTCCCGTGGCCCCCTTCCACGAAAGTTGTGAACTCGTTGATGGTGAAGAAGTGCCTGATCCGGTCGCTGAGCTTCTCGGCGACATAGCCCGCGTAATCGGCGAATGCCTTGGCCGTGTCGCGGGACTGCCAGCCGTTCCAGCGGTCCTGCAGCGCCTGCGGCAGGTCCCAGTGGTAGAGCGTCGCGAAGGGCTTGATGT